>WNFU01000371.1_pt1 | contig 73845 bp, 72 predicted proteins | sample 5400121 | NCBI WGS metagenome assembly WNFU01 (sample SAMN13153360, study PRJNA577476) | soil metagenome | isolation source: 100 cm soil or saprolite under grassland replicate 1 | place: USA:California | collected 2016-06-15
CGGTCGACCAGTCCCGCCAGGCCCAGCCGGTCCAGGTAGTGGCGGACCAGCAGCAGCGGCCCGACCTGGCGCCGCGTGCCGGCCGCTGGTGGGTCCAGCCGCGTCCACGATCCCGCCCAACGGTCGAGCTGACCGGACGCCTTGAGCTCGTCGAGGCGGCCGAGGTTTGCCACAACCCGCTGGCGGACCTTGGCGCCGTCCCGGCGGCCCTCGACCAGCTGCAGGTACTCGTAGGTGCGCGCACCGCGGCGCACACGCTTCACCCTCGGGTACATGGTTGACACAACCATACCCCGGCCTGTCCCGAACTACAACCGTGCACCACACGGGTTCCTGGCCGTAGAAGAACCTCAACTATTGGCACAACAGCACCCGAGCGTGACCACCCCGCAAACCCAGCAACGACAAGCCAAACACACCCTGGGGGCCACCCTTGACCCCCTACAGTGCGGAAAACGGGGCTAGGTCACGCAGCATCGCGTCGAAGCTCAACTCGCCCGCCGCCCGGCCGCTCTGCGGGAGCTCGACTTGGAGGCCACGGTCGGCGGCCCACTCGAGGAGCTTCGGGTCGACCTCCTGGATGCGGCGGACGCCGGGCACGACCAGCCGGTCCACGCGGAGGGCGGCGGCGTTGGCCGGTGTCGCGACCAGGCGCAGCCCGTGTCGGGTGGTGACGGTGGGCTCGGCGGCGATCGGGACGGTCCGGGCCGCGAACGAGCTGGCGTAGACCTCGAACGGCGCGGCGGCGTCGAGCTCGCCCACACCCTCGACCAGCCCGACGCCGACCGTTGGACGAAACCACGGGAAGACCACAGCCAGCAGGTACGCCAGATCGCGCGGCGTCCAGCGCTGCGCGGAGATGTCGGTGGCACCGTCGAGCACCCATCCGGGGTAGGCCAACCCGCGGCCCACCCGCTGGGCTTCGGCGGCCCCGGCCAGCTGCTCGACCAGCCGCAGGGCACCGAACACCCCCGAGGTCACCCCGGCGGTGGTAGTGAGGTTGCCGTCTTGGATGTAGCGCTGGCCGCGCACCCAGTCCACCAGCGGGCGGCTTCGCTGCAGGCCCCTGAGCTTCGACCAGTGGGAGGTGGCCCGGCGACCGTCAAGCAGGCCCGCGGCGGCCAGCAGCTGCGAGCCGGCGCACCCGCCGAGGAGGTGCGCTCCCCGGTCGGCCTGGCGGGCGATCCACTCGCGCAGCAGTGCCTCCTTCCTGCCATTCGGCGCAGCCGCTGCCGGGATCACCACGACGTCGGGCGCGGGCGCAGATCCGCTGTCCACGTCCTCGAGCGAGTAGTCCGGCACCGCGGCCAGCCCACACGACAGCATCGCGGTCGGCCTGTCGGCCGACACCGTGTACACGAAGAACCTCGGCGAGCGGGCGAAGACCTCGTACGGCCCGAGCGCATCGGTCACAACCGAACCGCTGGCGCCGAGCACAACCGCGACGGCGAGACGGCCATCCGGCACTGGCCTGGTCGGCGGCCAGCTCTCGGCTGTGGATCGGGGCGGACGCGGGGAGACCGCCCGCATCGAGACCGACGCCCCGGCGGCGCCCGTTCCCGCCCCCGAGACCCCTGACAGCGCGATCCCGCGCAGGCCTGGGGCAAGACGACGCACGGCGCCGAGACTTCGACTGGTCATGGCGATCGTCTTCATGTCGACACCCTCCGCCTGGACGCCCTGGCTATAGTCTTGCCTCCTCCAGATGGGGAAGCCCAGGGTCAGTCGATCCCGACTCAGGCTGCTGCGGGTCAAGGTTAAGCCGTCCGCCGCCCCGGTGCCGGGTCCTGGGGCGCGGGCTCGCGGTGGCCGAGCGGGACGCGGCCGAGCGGCTGCGGTGCGTGGCCGAGGGTCGGGCTGCTGCAGGTGCGCGGCGACGGCTGGACCTGACCGGCATGGCCTCGCCTGGCACGGCGTATGACCGGGCTGTGAGCGGCCTTGCGCCCGCATTGCACGGCCGTGTAAGGGCGGGAGTGAGGTTCGCGTCCAGCACTCATACGTTCGGCCTGGTGCCACCGGGCTCCCTGGCCGGAGTTCCTCCGCGGCGGCGCCCAGGTCATGCCTTGTCCGCCGACCGCTGAGGAGTGCTATCACCATCGACATAATGACAATCCTGCTCCCGACGACACCCTCGATGGCGGCCACGATCCAGCCTTGCCGGCACCCCGTGTGACGGGCGGCTCCGGCGGCTGGTCGGCAAGCTCGCCCGTTCGCCGACCGAGTTGGCTACAAGCTGCTGCTGGCAGAGGACGAGCGCGGCTTCGTCGCCGACTACCAGCTCGAGCAGAGCAACGCGAACCAGCTCGACCGGACCGCCGTCTCAGGCGGCGTACTGCTCCGGCGCGGCCACGAACCGCTGGTGGCACGCCTCGGAGCAGAAGTAGTAGGGCTTCCCCTCATACTCCTCGCTTGCTGCGGCCGTGGCCGGGTCGATATCCATCCCGCACACGGGGTCCTTCACCGTCGCCATCACTTCCTCCTTGTGTCCCTCGTGCTCGTGGACCTCCACGCGACGCGATCAGTGGTCTCGCCCTCCGCGGGAAGACCGCAGCTCGGAACCCGCGAAGCCGGTTGGCGTTCGCCACCACCGAAAGCGAGGACAGCGCCATCGCCCCAGCAGCGATCACCGGTTGAGCAGCACCCCGATTGCCGCGTAGAGGGCGCCGGCCGCCACCTGGATCCCATGATGTTGTGGACGAAGGCGAAGAACATGTTCTGGCAGCGGTGTTGCGCGGGAGCCCTGGTTAGCTCGACGGCTGCTGGGTGACCCCGGCCGTGGCCGACACGGCGGCTCGGTGGCGGTCCCGAATGCGGTCGGCCAGGTAGGCGGCGTCGTCGTTGACGAAGCCGAGCAGGGCCGACCCGCGGGTGTGCTGCCACGACAGCCCAAGGAAGTACAGGCCGGGCACGTCAGTCACGCCGCGCTGATGCCTGACCCGCCCGTCCTCCACCACCCCGGGGATGTGGATCCAGGTGTAGTCGGAGCGGTAGCCGGTCGCCCAAACCACCACCCCAACGTCCTCCAGGGTGCTCCCGTCGGCGAAGCGGACGGTGCGGCCGTCGGCGTCGACCAGCCGCGGCCGGAACCGGACGCCGGCCTTGCGCAGTCGGCGCTTGTTGGTCCCGATGATGAACTCCCGGCGGCTCACCCGCCGGCCGAGACGGGAGTCCACCGTGACCCGCAGCACGCCGAGCCGCTCCAGCCATCAGAACAGGTCCCTGCCGGCCAGCCGCTGCGGCAGCATCGGCACCCGCTCGGCGACCGAGAGGTCGACCTGGCGGGTGGCGGCCAACTCCTCGGCGATCTGGAATCCGGAGTTGCCCCCGCCGACCACCAGCACCGGCCCCTCCGGCAGGGCCTGGGGGTTGCGGTAGTCGGCGCTGTGGACCTGGGTCACCGAGGGGTCCAGTTTGCTGGCCGGTGGTGGGACGAACGGGACCTGGAACGGTCCGGTCGCCACCACCACCTGGCGGGCGCGGAAGACCTCGTCGTTCGCGGTGCGGACCTCGAAGCCTTCCCCGGCCTGCCGGAGCTCGGTGACCTTGGCGTTGAGCCTGACGGGCAGGTCGTGGGCGGTTGCGTAGGCCTGCAGGTAGTCGGCCACCGGGTTCTTGGTCGGGTAGGTGTCGGCCGGGGCGGGGAACGCCGTGCCCGGCAGGGCGTCGTACTGGGCCGGGGTGAACAGCTTCAGTGAGTCCCAGCGGTTGCGCCAGGTGTGGCCGAGCTCGGGGCCGGCCTCAAGGACCATGAACCGCAGTCCCTGCTGGGCCAGGTGCCAGGCCATGGCCAGACCGGCCTGGCTGCCGCCGACCACGACGGCGTCCAACAGTCGACTGCCTGCTGGGTCCTTCATCTCCTGTTCGTGGTGGGTGGTCATCAGGCCGCCCCCTGGGCGCGGGCCACGTTGAAGCTGAACATCATGCCGCTCTGCATGTGCTCGGCGATGTGGCAATGGGCCATCCACAGGCCCGGGTTGGTGACGTCGAACAAGATGTCCACGGTCTGGCCGGTGCGGACCAGCACCGTGTCCTTCCAGACCAGATTGGGCTCGGTGGTCCCGTCGCGGGACAGCACCAGGAACCGGCCGGCGCCGTGGAGGTGGAAGGGGTGGTGCATGGGATGGTCGGAGTCCATCTCATTCACCAGTCGGATCTTGACCCGCTCCCCGACGGTGAAGCGCCAGTCGATGGCGGCGCTGTCGGCCCCGGTGGTCCGGTCCAGGAACTTCCAGTGCATGGTGGCGGTGGTGGTGAGCCGGTTGACCTCGACCATGTCGTCTTCCCACTCAATCCCGTCGGCGGTGCCGTGACCGTGGCCTTCGCCGTGGTCGTCGTGGCCGTGGTCTGCATGCTCCATGGCAGCGGCGTGATGCCCGGCGTCATGCTCCATCGTGGCGGGATCATGGGCTGGGGCCGGCTGGGGGATGAGCTCGGCCGCGAGCAGCTTCATGCCGCACCTGGGACAGCGCCCTGGCTGGTCGCTTATGACCTCCGGGTGCATGGGACAGGCGTAGGTGGTGGCCGCGGCGGGTGCCGCGGTCGCCAGCAGCTTCATGCCGCACTTTGGGCAGCGCCCAGGCTCCTCGCTGGTGACCTCCGGATGCATCGGGCAGGCGTACACCACCGGCCCTGCACCTGCCTGCGGGCCGGCGGGGTCGTCCATCTGGGCGACCAGGGCCAGGACCTTGTCCGGTGCGGCCGCCAGCCAGCGGTCGAGCCGTTGCCGCTCGGCCTCCAGCTCCGGCGCGCGGCGCAGGACCTGAAACTCCCCCGCCAGCGACGGCACGGCGCGGTCCTCGGTCACCACGACCGTGGCCAGCCGGTAGGTCCGATCGGGGGTGCGATGCTCAAGGGCAAGCTCACTCGGCTGGTCGACCAGCACGTCCACCACCGCCCGCTCCGAGGGGGCCAGCAGCACCTCGGAGATGAACTCCTGGTGCTCGACCCGGCCAGAGTCCCCGCCGACCAGCTTCATCCGGGCGCCCGGCAGCCGCACGTTGAACACCCGGGTATTGGCGGTGTTGGTCAGCCACAGCCGCACCACCTCACCCGCCCTGGCCGTCAGCCAAAGGTCGGGGTCGCCGGCGATCAGCAGCTGGTTGCCAAAGCGGCCCATGGCCGCGTAGCTGGTCTCGGTGGGGCTGAACGGGGCGATCTTGCCGTCCTCCAGCAGCAGGTCGTCCAGGGTCAAGACGACCTCGCGATTAACCGCCGGCCAGTAGTCGGGCTCGGACGGGATCACCAGGATGTTGCCGTACAGGCCCAGCTCCTGGGTGTAATCCTCGCGGATGTGCGGGTGGTACCAGTACAGGCCCGCATCCGGGAACTGGATGCGGTAGGTGAACTCCCCACCCACCGGGATGGGCGCCTGGGTCTCATGCGGCACGCCGTCGTAGCGGTTCTCCAGGCGCAGCCCGTGCCAGTGCACGGTGGTGTCCAGATCCCCCTGGTTGGTCACGTGGACCACGATCTCGGTGCCCTGCTGGACCTTGAGGGTGGGGCCGGGGATGGAGCCGTTGTAGCCCAGCATCCGGACGGTGGTGTCGCCAAGGCGCTTGGCCACCGGGCCGACTTGAAGGTCCAGGGTGTCACCGTCGGCCAGCTCCAGCAGCGCCGGGCGGCTGGCCTCGGGCAGCCCGGAGGGGTCGGTCGGGAACGACTGGGCTGGCAGCGGTTGGTCGGGTCGAGTGTGGTGTTGCATGATCACTACCCTCCTGGCCGTTCCTGCATCCAACGCCCCACCCTAGGGATCCAGGTCGCAGCTGCGGCTCTTCTTGGTTGGCCTAAGCGCTCGAGGAGCGGCGACATGCCCAGGGTGTTGACCAGGACCGATTAGCCCCTATGAGGGTGATCCTCCTGCTCTGCTGAGGTTCCGCGTGGATTAGTGGCACCCTGCCACCGAGCTACCGGCGACGCAAGAAAAGCAAGCGGTGCAGGCTCGCTGACCTCGCCGATTGGGAGCGCCGCGAGCCGGTCGAGCTCACAGGCGAGGCCGCCTGATCCATCCCGGCTTGGCAACTCCGGTCGGTCCCTTCGGCGGACCAGCTGGGCGGGTCCGATGCGGTCCGTCTGTTTGCGGAGCGGGCCGCCGCCTTCAGTGGCGGATACTCGACCGGCAGAAGCAGCGACGAGGGACTCGCCCGGTGGAGCCGACCGGCCAGAGCGCCTCCCGCTTCACCCACGTGGTCGAGCTTCGTTTGCTCGGTTTCTTGGGCGTTTGCCCGATGACGTGGCCACATAGGCCGGCATCTCCGCGTGAGGGGTAAGCTCTTCACCTCGGTCAGGACGTCTCCCCGCCGTCGCGATGGAACCACCCGTCGAAGGACCCCATGAGCAACTCGGCTGCTGACGGCGTGAGCTGGACCGCTGCGCTCGATGGGCTGGTCGCCGAGACCGCCGCCGGCCGGCTGCTCCCCGGGGTTCACCGGTGCCTTCTCCGGGTCCAGACGCCCCGCTGGCCCGAGAGTTGGACCGCGGCGGCGACCACCCACCGCGACGACCGTGCCGGCTTGGACGCCGAGGTGGCCTTCCGGATCGCCAGTGTCACCAAGATGATGACGGCCACCGCCCTGCTGGTGCTGGCCGACCAGGGCCGCTGCCGGCTCGACGATCCGACCGGTCGTCACCTCCCCGGAGACGTCGTGGACCGGTTCCACGACCGTCAGGGGCGCGCCTACGGTGCCGCCATCACCCTCCGACAGCTCCTTGATCACACCAGCGGATTACCGAACTTCTTTTCGCAGCCGCCGATCCTGGACGCCGTGCGACACGGCGGCGGTCGGCGGCGGTTCACGCCTCATGATCTCGTCGACCTGGCCGTGGCCGGCGAGCCGCCGTCGTCGCCGCCAGGGACGGCCCGCTCCTACACCGACACCGGCTTCCTGCTCGCCGGGCTCATCATCCAAGCGCTCACCGGCCGCCCGCTGCACGAGGCGTACCGCGATCTGGTGCTCGACCCGGCCGGCATGACCGACACGTGGCTGGAGAGCAGCAACGAGGCACCCCGCCGCCGCGACATCGCCTCCCACGACTTCGACGGGCACGACATCACCGACATGGATCCGACGGTCGACTGGGCGGGCGGTGGGCTGGTGAGCACCGCAGCAGACCTCGCCGCGTTCCTGCGGGCGCTGACCGGGGGCCAGCTGGTGAGCTCCCGTGCCTGGAGCGAGATGACTCGATGGCACCCCGGTCCAGCGGGCTATTACGACGACTACGGCCTTGGACTGGGTCGCTACACCTTCCCGGCGGCGCAGGTCGTCGGCCACCACGGGGTCTGGGGCGCGTTCGCGTTCTGGTCTCCCGAACTCGACGTCTTCATCACCGGCACCGTGAACACCGGGAGGGTGGACCGCCGCCCACTACTCGGCGCGGTCGTGCGCGCGCTCAGCGACTGAAGACGCCGGCGCAGCGGTCGCCAGGTCGTCGAGGGCTCGTGTGTCCATCTCTCATCGGGGCAGGAGAAGCGAGCTGAGCGTAGATCTCGTCTACGTCTCTTGCACCTGAGCTGATTTCAGGCGCGGTGGGGGAGTGAAGCTCGCGTCCAGCATGCACACCTGCTGTCTGGTGCCGGCAAGCGACGTAGCCTGCCGAGCCGACCTGGCCGTCACGGTTCGTCAAGGGACCTCCGGGTGAAGGCGGGCTGTCCGAGCGCACCAACTGCCCGGGGAGGTTTCGAACGCTCCCGCCAGGCCGACCGCACTGGTGATCAGCTGCGGGCACCAACCGGTTACCGGGTCGGTGGCGAGGTCGACCATCCACTCGGACAAGAGCGCCCCTACCTCCAATGGGTCCAAGCGATTACGGACACCCTCCAGGCTCCCGACGAGCTGAAGCGGCTTGCCTCATACGACAACGTCTTCTCGGCCACGCCACATCGCGTCATCGAGTTCACGTTCGAGCCGCTGGAGGACGCGGGCAGGTATTTCGACCGCAAGGAGATCAGCAGGATCCTGCAGGGTGAGCTGCCGGCATGGGGCACCAACGTCCACATCAAGGCGCTGAAGCTGCTGGGGGACTACCGCAAGGACGTCGTCGCCGGCGAGGGGCCATGACGCTGCCCGATGATGGCGACTACGAGCACACTATGTCGTGCCGCGGGGAGCGCTTCCCCCGGCGCGCGGCAAGCAGCGACCCGGCCGACCGGGATGTGCGGGACCAGTCTGTCGCGGCCGGTGCGGCGCCACGGCTTCGTGCCCCGCGGACGGCCCCGACCAAGTAGACGTCGGGGACGCTGTTCCCACACGAAGAGCCGACGCAGATGCCGGTGGCTGACGGCCAGGCTTCCTGCCAGCTGCTGTTCGGTGACCGTCCAGTGCGTCCAGCGCAATCAGGCGCAGCGCCCGGCAGACCAGCTTGGCTTGGGGCGAGCCAGGTGGCTGGCCCTGGCAGGGTGTCGGAGCGGCAGCGCAGGCACGGCCTGGAAGTCGGGCCCTGGCCGGATCGACGAAATCGGTCTGGTGGCGACTTCTGTCCGGAGCTGGCCAGGTAATCCCGATGGAGAAGGGTAGGATGCATGGGAGTGAGGACGTCACCTGCTCATCCGCCGGAGCAGTTCGCTGGCGGTCGTGGAGGCGGCGAATGCCAGGACGAGGACCTGAGCGTGGCCGATCCAGGCCATTCGGGGCCTGGGCCGGCTGCCGCGTGGTGGGCCTGCTCGCCCTGCTCACGGTCGGCCTGGTCGCCTGCACCGCACCCGGCGGCTCCTCCCATAGACCGCAAGCCGCGGACCGGCCCAACCGGCCCGCACGTGTGGTCGCCGTGCAGGCGCTCGGCCCGCGCCTGCGCGACCTCACCATCGACTCGCCGGCGCTGGGCCGCCGCGCCAGGGTCCGCCTGCTGCTGCCGCGCCGCTTCGCAGCCGAACCAGGCCGCCGCTGGCCGTTGCTATGGCTGCTGCATGGCTGCTGCGACACCTACCAGAGCTGGACCCGCTCCACCGACGTGGAGGACCTGACCGGGCTGGACAGCGTGCTGGTGGTCATGCCCGAGGGTGGCCAGGTCGGCTTCTACAGCGACTGGTACAACGGCGGCCGCGGCGGCCCGCCCCGGTGGGAGACCTTCCACCTGACTGAGCTCCGCCAGCTGCTGGAGCGCGACTGGCGCGCCGGGAACCGTCGGGTCGTAGCCGGGGTGTCCATGGGCGGGCTGGGGGCGATGGCGTACGCGGCCCGCCACCCCGGCATGTTCCAGGCGGCCGCCAGCTACAGCGGCATCCTCGACACCGGCGACCAGGCCGGCCCGATCCCAGGGCCGCGACTGATCGAGAATCTGCTGCGTGCCTTCGGGGAGGATTCCCGCGGCCTGTGGGGCGACCGTCAGCGGCAGGCCCGCGTCTGGGCGGCGCACAACCCCTACGACCTGGCGGCCCGGCTGCGCGGGGTCGTGCTGTTTGCGTCAGTCGGCAACGGCCAGCCCGGCCCACTCGACACCGAGGCGCCCACCCAGCAGGCCCGCCAGATCGAGCAGGCCCTGCAGCCAGAGAACCTCGCCTTCGTCGGCCGGCTGCGTCAGCTCGGCATCCCGGTCGAGGTCGACGCCTACGGCCCCGGTACCCACAACTGGCCGTACTGGCAACGGGAGCTGCACCGGTCGCTGCCCCTGCTGCAACGCGCCCTCGGGGTCCAGTGACCTTACGAGCCGGACTCTACGTTATCCCACCAGCCAGGGTCGTCAGGCCGAGAGCAAGCAGGCTCGCTCGTGAGGAAGGCCGGAACGCGTCCGCGCTTCAGCTAGGATTGTCCGCCTTTGGGTACCGTGCTGCGGCAACATGGGAGGCGCACGATGGGGACTGAAGAAACCGATCTGCCAAAGCTGGCTGCCCCGGCACGACGGGCCCTGATCGGTGCCGGCTACACGCGCCTCGAGCACCTCACCAAAGCCAAGGAGTCCGAAATCATGAAGCTGCACGGCATGGGGCCGAACGCTATGAAGGTGCTCCGCGATGCCCTTAGGGAGCGCGGCCTGTCCTTCCGCCATGGATGACTCAGACGGATAACGCGGAACGGACGATCAACCGCCGCTCCAGCGTATTGTCGGGCACCTGGGGCCGTCGGCCGATCGGGCCTCTGCTGGTTCAAACGGTTGGCGTCGCTCTGTAGGGAGGAGTCGCAGTGAGGCTTGGTCTGCACTACTGGAACTACTCGACGCCGTCGGATCCGGCGAAGATCGCCGCGACCTTGGCCGAGACCGCCCGGATCGCCGAGCAGGCCGGGGTTTCCTCGTTCACCGTGATGGACCACTACTTCCAGATGGAGCAGGCGGGCTCGGTCGACGAGCCGATGCTGGAGGGCTACACCACGCTGGGCTATGTCGCGGCCAAGACCGAGCGGCTGACCCTTGGGCTGCTGGTCACCGGCGTGATGTACCGCTACCCGGGGCTGCTGGCCAAGGTCGTCACCACGCTGGATGTGCTGTCTGGTGGCCGGGCGAGGCTGGGCATCGGCGCCTCCTGGTATGAGCGCGAGCAGCGCGGGCTGGGCGTGCCGGTCGTGCCGGTAGCCGAGCGGTTCGAGCGTCTGGAGGAGACGCTGCGGATCTGCCTGCAGATGTGGAGCGACGACAACGGTCCGTTCCACGGCCGGCACTACCAGCTTGTCGAGACGCTGTGCGTCCCCGGGCCGATCAGTCGGCCCCATCCGCCGATCCTGGTCGGTGGTGGTGGCGAGAAGAAGACGCTGCTGCTGGCGGCGCGCTACGCCGATGCCTGCAACCTGTTCGGGAGCAGCCCGGCCGACGTCGCGTACAAGCTGGAGGTGCTGCGGTCGCACTGTGACGCCGAGGGTCGCGACTACGACACGATCGACAAGACCGTGCTTGCCGTGCGGCCGGTGCTGGCCGACGTGAACGCATTCCTCGCCGCAGCGGGCGAGTACGCCGCCCTCGGCGTGAGCGAGATCCAGGCGATGCCTGACCGGCACCCGGTCGAGTTCGTCGAGCAGCTGGCCGAGCGGGTGCTGCCGAGACTCACCGACCTTGGCTGATGCGCCATGAGCGCCAGGCGCCCAGCCCCCAACCCATCCCCAAGGGCCGCCACTTCTCATCTGTGCAGGTCAGCGGTGCTGTCTAGATTGCCATAATGACAATCCCGCTCCTGCCGTCATCCACTGCGTGTCGCCGTCGGTGATCAGGCCGCCGCCGTTGGAGTCCTGGTGCTGGAAGATGCCGTCGATCATGTAGGTGACGGTCTCGAAGCCGCGGTGGGGGTGCCAGGGGGTGCCCTTGGGCTCGCCGGGGGCGTCGTCGACCTCGCCCATCTGGTCCATGTGCACGAACGGGTCGAGGGTGGCCAGGTCGCCCCCGGCGAACGCCCGGCGCACCGGAAACCCCTCGCCCTCCAGGCCGCTGCATGCGGTGATCATCGAGATCACCTGGCGGTCGGCCGCCTCGGTTGCGGATGCAACCTTCGTCTGGTGGAACGCGTGCCGCTGCCCGGCTTGTTCGGAGCCGGGCGGGCAGCCTGTTTGAGCCTGCGCCGGTAAGCGGTCATGGGCGGCAGGCCGGCAGGGCCTTCCGCGCAAGGGTGCGACGGCTGATACTGCCCGACAGAAGGCAGCGCGACGGCGGACACCTGCAGGGACAGCGAAGGCGTGGGGAGGCCTATGGCCAGCGTCGGCCGGAAGGCGTACGAGTACCGCTCGGAGCAGGTGTGGGGTGACTTGCCGGTGGTGCACATCTCGGTCGGAGGCCGTCAGGCGGATGGCCGGTATCGGCTCGGGCGCGCCCGTGGGATTATCGCCCTGGGGGATATTGCGACGGGGCTGGTGGCCATCGGTGGCGTGGCGATCGGTCTGTTCAGTGCGGGTGGCGTGGCGATCGGGCTGGTCGCACTGGGCGCAGTGGCCATCGGGCTGGTGGCGGTCGGTGCCGTCTCCATCGGGCTGTTGGCCGTCGGGGCCGTGGTGCTCGGACTGGCGGCGATGGGCGCGGTCACGGTCGGTCTGGTGGTTGCGGGCCCGCGGTCGCCAGTTGGGATGGCGGCGGCGGGGGCGTTGTGGGCCGAGGACGGTCGCCCAGCCGGCGGCTTGTGCTCGGCGACCTCATCCCAGGAGCCTGGTCATCATCCTTGCGTAGAGATCGGGAGGAATGGCGGAGGGTTCGAGGACCGCCTGCATGCCCAGGCCCGTGCTCACGGCCATGGCCACGATCGCGAGCTCGATGCTGGTCAGGGGTGACTCCCCTGCACCGCGGAGATGGGGCTCAAGGGACGCCGCCAGGCGGCGCCTGGTCACTTGGAAGCGTTCCGCGAGTTCCCTCTGCGGCGACGGGCTCCCACGGCAAAGGCCGCGGAGGCCCGGCCAACCGTACGGCCCAAAATCTGGAGAGGAGTGGACATGGCGCGGGTCGAGGTCGCAGGCGACCAGCTGACCGTGCAGATCCAGGGCATGGATCGGCTGTGGACCTTCAAGAGCCGCCTGGAGATTCCGCTGGCCCACGTGACCGGTGCCGAGGCTGATCCGGAGGTGGTGCGCGGCTGGAAGGGCTGGCGTGGCCCGGGCGCGCACATCCCCGGCGTCATCGTGGCCGGGACCTTCCATCACCAGGGTGACCGGGTCTTCTGGGATGTGCACGATGCCGCCAAGGCGGTGGTGATCCACTTGGCCGACGAGCGCTACGCCCGCCTCGTGGTTGGAGTCGATGACCCGGCGGCGACCGTGGCCGCCATCCGGCGTGCCCTCGGCACAGGCGGCGCCTGATCGCTGCCGATTGCATGCAGGTCAGCGCCCGAGCCTCCTCAGAAACAGCGCAGCGGCATACTGGGCGTCATGGTGTATCAGGTCATGACCGGGCGCTTCGTCGGGCGCACCGAGGAGCTGGCAAGGTTGCGCGAGCTGCTGGCGCGTGGCGCTAACGGCGAGCCGCTGGTGGCGTTGATCGGCGGGGAGGCGGGGGTCGGCAAGACCCGGCTGGCCGACCAGCTCGCCGCCGCCGCGAACGAGCGGGGCGTGCGGGTGCTGCGCGGCGGCTGCGTGCAGCTCGGCGAGGAGGGCGTGCCGTTCGCGCCGGTCACCGAGGCGCTGCGCGGCCTCGCCCAGGACCTCGACCCGGCCGAGCTGGAGGCGGTCGCCGGCCCGGCCCGTGCCGACCTGGCTCACCTGGTCCCCGCGCTTGCCGGGAGCGCCGACGCGGCCGCGGGTGCCGGCATCGTGGCCGCCAGCCAGGGACGGCTCTTGGAGCTACTGCTCGGCGTGGTCGAGCGGCTCGCCGCGAGCACGCCGCTGCTGCTGGTCATGGAGGACTTGCACTGGGCGGACCGCTCCACCCGTGACCTGGTCGCCTTCCTCGCCACCTACCTGCGCTCAGGCCGGTGCTGCTGGTGCTCACCTTCCGCAGCGACGAGCTGCACCGCCTGCACCCGCTGCGCGGGCTGCTCGGGGAGCTTGCCCGTAACCGCCGCGTGCAGGCAACCCGTTCTTCGCCGAGGAGCTGGTGCTCGCCGGCGACGGCACCGGCCCGGGCGCACTACCGCCGAGCCTGCAGGAGGTGCTGCTCACCCGGGTGGTGCGGCTGGGCCGCGGAACTCAGCAGGTGCTCCGCGTGGTCGCCGCGGCCGGCCCGGGCGTCGCCCAGCCGGTGCTTGCCGTGGTCGCCGGTATGGGCGAGGCGGAGCTGCTCGGCAGCTTGCGCGAGGCGGTCGACCAGCAGGTGCTGCTGCCCGAGCCCGGCGGCGCCGGCTATGTCTTCCGCCATGCGCTGGTCGCCGAGGCGGTCTACGGCGAGCTGCTCCCCGGCGAGCGGGTCCGCCTGCACACGGCACTGGCGAGCGCCCTGGAGGCCGGCGCCGGTCCTGGAATCCCGTGGGCGACCAAGGCGGCGCTCGTCGCCCACCACTGGTCGGCAGCCGGTGACCAGCCGCGAGCCGTGAGCGCGAGCGTCGAGGCCGGCGCCGCTGCCGAGCAGGTGTACGCGTTCGCCGAGGCCGAGCTGCAGCTCGAGCGTGTGCTGGGGCTGTGGGAGCGGGTGCCGGACGCCGAGGAGCGCGCGGGTATGGACCGGGCGTTACTGCTGTCGCGCTGTGCAGAGGCAGCCTATGCGGCCGGTGACACCGCCCGCGCCGCGCAGCTGGTCCGCCAGGCCCTGGCGTTGGTCGACGAGGCGCGCCAGCCGCAGCGTGCCGGCCTGCTCCACGAGCAGCTCGCGCGCTGCCTGCGCATGCTCGGCGACCCCGGCGCGCTCGGTGCGCAGCAGGAGGCGGTTCGCCTGGTGGCGCCCGAGCCGTCGCCTGAGCGGGCGCGGGTGCTCGGCTCGCTCGCGCAGCTCCTCGTGCTGATGGCCCGCTTTGCGGAGGCGAAAGCATCGGCAGAGGAGGCGGTCGCCATCGCTGGGCGGGTCGGCGCCCACACCGAGGAGGCCAACGCCCGCACCGCGCTGGGCGGTGCCCTTATCCATCTCGGCGAAGCCGACGCCGGGCTCGCCGAGCAGGCGGCGGCGGTTCGCATCGCCACGCAGGCAGGCGACGTGGTCGACCTGCTGCGGGCGATCGTCAACCACTCCGACGGGCTGCTGGCGACCGGCCGCCTGGAGGAGGCGGTCGTGGTCGCCCTCGGCGGCATCCAAGAGGCCCGCCGCCCCGTCCGATGCGGCCTCGGTCAACCTGCCGCTGGCTCGGGCCGCGCTGGAGCTGGGCCTTGGTGACCTCGACGCCGCCGAGGCACGGCTGCAGGCCGCCCAGCGCCTGCTTCCCGCCCCGATCCCCGAGACCCAGAAGGCCGCCCCGCTCTTCGCCGGCCTCGCGGAGCTGGCCCTGTGGCGTGGCGACCTGGAGCAGGCCAGGGAACTGGTGAGGGAGGCCGTGCCGCTGGTCGAGGCGGACCCGCGCTATGCCGCGCCGCTGTTCGCCCTCGGCCTGCGCATCGAGGCCGACCGCGCCGAGCTGGTCAGGGCGCGCCACCCCGGCGAGCCGACCGGCGACGACGGCACGGCCACCGCGCTGCTCGAGCGGCTCGGCGAGGCCGCCGCCGGCCCGGCCGCCGCCATCCCGGAGCTGGCCGCCTGGCGTGCCACCGGGCTCGCCGAGCGGACGCGGCAGGCGGGCCCATCCGACCCGGCGGCCTGGGCGGCAGCAGTCGCGGGCTGGGAGCGGCTCAGCCAGCCCTACCGGGTCGCCTACGCCTGCTTCCGCCAGGCCGAGGCGCTCCTGGCCGGCAGCGGCGACCGCGACGCGGCAGCCGCGGCGCTGCGTCGCGCCGCCGACATCAGTGGCCGCCTTGGTGCCCGTCCACTTGACACCGAGGTGCAGGCCCTGGCGCGGCGCGCCCGCCTCGACCTCGCCCCGCACGCCACGGCCCCGGCGGCCGGCGCACCCACCCCCACGGAGCAGCTCGGCCTCACCTCGCGCGAGGCTGAGGTGCTCGCCCTGGTCGCGGCCGGTCGCAGTAACCGCCAGATCGCCCAGGCGTTGTTCATCAGCCCCAAGACCGCCAGCGTCCACGTCTCTAACATCCTCGCCAAGCTCGGCGCCCACACCCGGGTCGAGGCCGCTGCGATAGCCCACCGCCTCGGCCTCGACTGATGCCGGCCAGCGATGCCTGTCCGGATCTGGCCAGGGATTCCGGCGGAGAAGGGTAGGGTACACGTGAGCGACGACGTCGCCTGCTCATTTTGCTGGAGCAGTTCGCTGGTGGTCGTGGAGGCGCCGGATGCCAGGACGTCGACCTGAGCGCGGCCGGCTCAGGCCATTCCGGACCTGGGATGGTTCCGCGAGGTGAGGGTGCTCACCGACGTCGACCCGCTACCCAGCGTTGAGGAGGGCGCGGACCTGAGCGGCGTCGGGCGCGCCGACGTCGGTGAGCAGGAGCAGAGCCTCCTGCCAGCACGACCGGGCGGCGGTGGCGTCCTCCCCGGCATTCCGCGCGGCATGGCCCAGTACGACCAGGGCGCGGGCGTGGCCGAGCCGGTAGCCGCTCTCGCGGAAGATGGCCAGGGCCTTCCTGGCGTGGCGAGTGGCCTCGTCACAGTGGTCCAGGTCGAGGTGGATGGCGGCCAGGGTGCCGTGCGCGCGGCCTTCCAGGATCCGAAAGCTCGCCTCGCGGGCCAGGATGCGGGCCTGCTCGGCGTGCTTGATAGCCTGGCGGTGCTGGCCTTGCTGCTGGCGGGTGACGGCCAGGCCGAGCAGCGCCTCGGTCTGCGGATAGCGGGCGTCGGTCTGGCGGGCCAGGTCGTGCGCGGCACGATGATGCTGCGCGGCCCGCCGGCTGTGGCCAAGGCCCAGCTGGACGCTGCCGAGGGTGTTCAGTGCGTCGGCCTCCACGCGAGGGTCGTCAATCTCGCGGGCTAGCACCACGGCGGCCTCGGCCAGCTCCAGCGCAGCGATGGAGCGGCCGGCGTCGCGGCGCACCGTGGCAAGGCCGTTGAGGTTATAGGCCTCGCCGTAGCGGCTGCCCGCCGCTCGTGCCAGAGTCAATGCTTGGGTGAGATGCTCGGCGGCGGCGTCGAGCCGCCCAAGGTCGCGGTAGACCTCGCCAAGCGTGCCAAGCGCGACGTGCCTGGCAACCTGGGTGCTGATCTCTCGGTGTATGGCGAGGGAGCTGGTTAGGTGCTCAGCGGCCCGCTCAGGATGTCCCAGCTGTCGGATCACATCGCCGAGATTGGCAAGGGCGGTCGCCTGGCCGGACTTGCGGCCCGTCTGGCGGTACAGGGCCAGCGCCTGGGTGTGGTAGTCGGCAGCCTGCTTGAGGTCACCCAGCGCGGTGTACACCATCGCGATGTCGCCGAGGAGTGCCGCCTCGCCGTCCACCCAGCGGACTTGGCGTGACAGCGGCAGCGCGCGGGTGTGATGTTCGGCCGCCCGGGCGTTGTCGCCCTGGCATTGGCAGATCATGCCGAGGTTGCGATGCGCGGCGACCTGCGCGTGCGGGTCGCCCTCGGCGTCGGCGGCGGAAAGGGCGGCGTTGGCGACCGTCAGCCAGTCCACCATATGACGGTGCTCCCAGAAGTACCCGCGCAACGCGTCGGCCAGCAGCCACGCCAGCGGTCGTGGCCCCTTCGCGGCGGCATGCTGAGCAGCGGCCACCAGGTTGGGCCGCTCGGTGTCCAGCCAGCCGAGCGCGCTTGCGCGATCCTTGAACCCGGCTGCTGGCAATCCGGGGTCGACTGGGGGGACGGGCAGGCGCAGCATTTGCGGGTACAGCAGCTCGGCAGCCGCATCGGCGGTGTGTAGGTACCAGCAGAGCAGCCGGTTGCGGGCCTGCTGCCGCTGCGGCTCGCTGTCCTCCTCGGCGCGCTGGTGGGCGTACAAGCGGAGCAGGTCGTGGAAGCCGTACCGCTCGGGGCCGCGCGGTTCGATCAGGTGCGCGCTGGCCAGTCGCTCCAACAGCCGACCCGCCTGCTCGACCGGCAGCGCGGCAAGCGCCGCGGCCGCCTCGGGCGTGAAGTCCCGACCGGGTGCCAGCCCCAGCAGGCGGAACAGCCGCTGGGCGTCGGGGTTCAAGACGGCGTAGGAGGAGTCGAACGCGGTGCGGACCGCCGCCTGCGGGTCGCCAGCCACGGCCAGCTCGGCGAGCCGATCGCCAGCGCGCATCCGCGCCAACCAGCGTGCGATCGCCTGGTTGGGCTGGCCGGCCAGGTTGGCGGCGGCGATCCGGAGCGCCAACGGCAGAAATCCGCACACCTCGGCCAGCTCCGCGGCAGCCTCGGGCTCCGCATGGACCCGGTCCTCGCCGAGGATGCGTGCCAGCAGGCTGACCGCCTCGCCCGGAGTGAGCACGTCCAGGGCCAGGAGGACCGCGTCGTGGCTGGCGACCAGCCCGCTGAGCCGGTCGCGGCTGGTCACCACGACCAGGCAGCCTGGAGTACCGGGGATGAGCGGGCGGACCTGGGCGGCGTCGCGGGCGTTGTCGGCCACCACCAGCAGCCGCCGGTCCGCCAGCAGCGACCGGTACAGCGCGGCGGCCTGCTCAGTCTCGACCGGGATCTTGTCGGTCGCCACGCCGAGCGTGCCCAGCAGCTGCGCCAGCGCCTGCAGCGGGCTGAGCGGCTGGCCTTGTGCCCAGCCGTGGAGGTTGACGTACAGCTGCCCGTCGCCGAACCGCTCGCGGACCCGGTGGGCCCAGTGGACGGCCAGGGCGGTCTTGCCCACCCCCGCAGTCCCGGCGATCGCCGAGATCACCACCGCCCGCCCCCGCCCACCCGCCTGCTCGCCGTCGCTGGCGCCGGACAGCAGCGCGTCGAGCGCGCGCAGGTGTTGGCCGCGGCCGGTGAAGCCGGCCACGTCGGCGGGTAGCTGCGCGGGCACCACCACGCCGGCCGGCAACCCGAGCGCGGCCGGCAGGGCGGGTCGAGGGTCATCGGCTTGGTGTGCGGCGGCGTGGAACCGGGCGCGGCCCGGCCCGTCCAGGCCGAACGCGTCCGCAAGCAGGCGGGTGGTCTCGGCCCGCGGGTGGGCCTGGCCGTGCTCCAAGGCGCGGATCGTGCGCGTGCTCAGCCCGGTTCGCTCCGCCAGCCGCTCCTGAGTGAGGCCGGCCTGCTTTCGCCACAGCCGCAGGAGAGCACCGAACCCGTCGGCCGCCTGATGCTGGCGCCGGCTTGTCTGCACCATCCACGCGCTCCTGCTCTCCTCGTCCCTCGGCCGACGCGATACCGCGCGCCTGTCTAGTGGACATTCTCGACCCCGAGCATGACAGAGCAAACTGCACGGCCTTTCGGTTCTATCCACGGGCAGGTACGCGGCTCATGTGGCGCGCCCATCGCCGTTCTCACCGCGTGAGCTGCTGGAGCGCGAGCGTCGTACGTGCACCCTCGCCTGTGTTGCCTTGCCCATCGGCTTGGCGTTGCAGGGTGGGCCACCTGGGTGGCAGTATACATCGAGGTATATACTCAAACGTATACACTAGTGTGCGGGAGGGCTGGCATGGCGACGATCGAAGTCCGCGATCTCGTCAAGCGCTACGGCGCGACCACGGCACTGTGCGGGATGAGTTTGGAGGTCGGCACCGGCGAGGTGGTCGCCGTCCTTGGGCCCAACGGCGCGGGCAAGACGTCGTTGCTGGAGATCCTGGAGGGGTACCGGCGCCGCGACGGCGGCAGCGTCCGCGTACTCGGTGCCGACCCAGCCAGCGCCGGTGCGGCCTGGCGCGATCGCATCGGCGTGCTTCTGCAGCACACCAGCGTCGAGCCGCAGCTCACCGTCGTGGAGGCGACCCGGCCACGCTCGGCGGGCACGACCTGTCCGCGGCGACGGTCCGCTTCCGGCTGCCCATGCCGGCCTCGCCTGGCGCGCCGGCAGTGCCCAACGAGCTGGTGGGCTACGCCCACGGCGACGTGGTCACCGTCCGGACCGCCACGCCGACCCGGCTGCTGGCCACCGCCGCGGGCTGGGCCGCCGCCGCCGGCGTCGAACTGCCGGAGCTGACCGTCACCCGCCCGACGCTCGAGGAGGTCTACCTGGACCTCACCCATGAGGAGGAGGACGACCATGCCTGAGCCGCGCCACCTCCGGATGGTTGCCGGGCAGGCGGAATACCAGCTGCGCCTGTACGCCCGCGGCTCGCGCGCCGTGCTGTCCGCGGTGATCACGCCGCTGGCGGTGATGGTGCTGCTCGCCGCGATCAGCGACCGTCGCGAGGAAGCCGGGTACGCGGGCTGGCTCGCCGCCTCCATGGCCACCCTCGGCGTGGTGTCGGTCTGCTACACCACGCTCGCCGCGTCCCTGGTCGCCAGCCGCGACGCCGGCGTGGTCAAGCGCCTGCGCGCCACCCCGCTGCCGCTGTGGGCCCACCTTGGCGGCAGGGTCGCCGCGACGCTGCTCGTGGCCGTCGCCCAGACCGCGCTCGTCGCCGGGGTGGGCATCGGGGTGTACGGCGCGCGCGTCGACGCCGCGGGGCTTGGGGCGGCGCTGGCCGGACTGCTGCTGGGCGCGGTCGCCATCTGCCTGGTCGGCCTCGCCGTGGCGCAGCTCATCGGCCGTGGCGACGCCGCGGCGACCCTGCTGTCGACGACCCTGCTGCCCGTGGTCCTCATCTCCGGCATCTTCTTCCCGGTCAGCGAGCTGCCCGGCTGGGTGGCCCGACTGAGCGGCTGGCTGCCGGTGAGCCATCTGGCCAGGCTGCTGGGCGCGATGTTCGGCGGCGCATGGAACGCCGCCGACCTGGCCTGGCTCGCCGGCTGGGGAGTGCTCGCACTGGCGTTCGCGCTGCTGCGGTTCCGCACCGAGCCGATGCCGGCGCGCCGCTGGGCTCGCGCCCGGAGCACTGCGTGAGTCCGCGCCGGCTGCTCAAGCGCGAGGAGCGGGTCGCCAGCATCCTCGCGGCGTCTGCCCGCGCGTTCGCGACCGGCGGGTTCGCCGGCACGTCGATGCAGGACATCGCCGCCGAGGCCGGCGTCACCAAGCTGATCGTCTACCGGCACTTCGCGACCAAGCAGGAGCTGTACGAGGCGGTGCTGGACCAGACGCGCGAGCGGCTCGCGGAGGCGACGCGCGTCCGGGAGCGCACGCCGGCGCCGGACATGATCGGCTCGCTGATCGCGGCGGCGCGCGCCGATCCGCACGCCTTTGTGCTGCTGTTCCGGCACGCCGCGCGGGAGCCGCAATTCACCCGCTACGCCGCCGAGTTTCGGCAGCGTGCCGTGGCCGTCGCCGAGCGCGGCCTCACGCCGGTCGTGCCCGACCCAGTGCTGCGCCGGTGGCTGGCCCGGCTGCTGTTCGGCTTGGTGATCGAGGGCGTCCTGGCCTGGCTGGAGGTCACCGAGCCTGACCCGCAGGGTGATCAGGCGCTGGCCGAACGGCTGAACCGGGCCAGCGCCGCCGTGGTCGCCGCAGTCGTTGCCCAGAGCTCTGCCAATTGAAGCTGCGGCCGTGGCCGCCGTGGCCGCCGCGCGTGATGCTCAGCGTGCGTGGGTTACTGCGGGCTGCTGTGGGGGCGGGATGGCCGCGCGGGCCTGGGTGGGGGTCGGGAGCCGCACGGTGACCTCGAGGCCGCCTTCGGCGAGCGCCCGGGCGCGGGCGTCGCCGCCGTGGGCGCGGGCGACCGAGCGGACGATCGACAGGCCGAGGCCGGCGCCACGCGCGGGGGAGGCGAGCCGGCCGTCCAGGCGACGGAACGGCTCGAAGAGCGACTCCACCTGGTCCGCGGGGATGGCACGGCCGCCGTTGGCAACCCGCACGAAGGCCCGTCCGTCACGAGTGCCGGTGGCGATGTCGACCCAGCCGCCGGGCTGGTTGTGGCGCACGGCGTTCTCGACCAGATTGGCGACCATGCGCTCCAGCAGGGCAGGGTCGCCCTCCGCCGGGGCGGGCCGCAGCCCCGCGGCGACGCGCAGGCCGGCCGCGTGGTCCCCGCGCCGGGCGTGCTGGAGCGCCCCGGCGGCGGCGTCGGCCAGGTCGGCCGGCTCCCGCAAGCGGGGCTCCCGCTCGCTGCGGGCGAGCGTGAGCAGCCCCTCGATCAGCCGCTCGCTGCGCTCGGTGGCGTCCCGCACCCGCTCGGCCATGGCGCGCAGCTCGGCCGCGGAGGCGTGCGGGTGGGCCAGGGCGACGTCCACCTCGGTGCGGCTGATCGCCAGTGGCGTGCGCAGCTCGTGGGAGGCGTTGGCGGTGAAGCGGCGCTGTGAGTCGAAGGCGGCGTCGAGCCGGGCGAGCATCCGGTCGAAGGTGTCGGCCAGCTCCTTGAGCTCGTCGTTGGGCCCGTCCAGGCCGATCCGCTGGTGCAGGGTGCGCTCGGAAAGGCGCTTGGCGGTCGCGGTGATCCGCTGCAGCGGCCGCAGCACCCGCCCGGCCACCACCCAGCCGAGCCCGAGCGACAGCAGCGCCATCAGCCCGAGCACGAGCAGCATGGTCTGCAGGAACGTGCCCATCGCCGCGGACAGGACGGTCTCCTTGATCGCAATGATCTGCCCGCCGCTGACCTGGTAGTCGCCGCTGGGGCCCGGTGCGGCGAGGGTGACGCCAGGCGGCAGCGTCTGGCAGTCGGGCGGCGCTCCCGGTGCCGGGGAGGCCGACTGGCACACCACACGGGTCTGGGATGGGGTGGTCGACCCCTTGGTGATCCCGGCGGCGGGCGACGGCGCGAGCCGCTGGTGGACCAGTAGGTAGCTGGTGGCCACCAGCACCAGGCCGGCGAGCAGGAACAACCCGCCGTACCACAGGGTCAGGCGCAGCCGCGCCGTCCACCGCGGCCAGGCACCGGCCTTGCGGGCGGGGCCGTTGGGCCTCACAGCCGGTACCCCGCGCCGATCACGGTCTCGATCAGGGGCGGCTTGCCGAGCTTGCGGCGCAGGTTCCCGACCGTGACCCGGACGGTGTGGGTGAACGGGTCGGCGTGCTCGTCCCACACCCGCTCCAGCAGCTCCTCGGAGCTGACCACGGCGCCGTCGGCGGCCAGCAGCACCTCGAGCACGCCGAACTCCTTGCGGGTCAGCCGCAGGAAGTGGCCGCCGCGGCTCGCCTCGCGCCTGGCGGGGTCGAGGACGATGCCGTAGCGGGTCAGCACCGGTGGGGTCGGCTCGCGGCTGCGGCGCCCCAGGGCCCGCACCCGCGCGACCAGCTCGCTGAACGCGAATGGCTTGCCGAGATAGTCGTCGGCGCCGAGGTTGAGGCCCTCGACCCGGTCGTCGACCGTGCCGGCGGCGGTGAGCATCAGGATCCGGCTGGCGCCGCCCTCGGCGGCGAGCTTGCGGCAGACCTCGTCGCCGTGCACCTCGGGCAGGTCCCGGTCCAGCACGATCACCTCGTAGTGGTTGACCGCCGCCTTCTCGAGGGCGTCGGCGCCGTCGAAGGCAAGATCGACGGCGATGGCCTCGTGGCGCAGGCCGCGCGCGATCGCCTCGGCCAGCACCACCTCGTCTTCGACGACCAGCACGCGCACCGCGGCCCTCCTTGCACGCCCGGACCGTAGGAGTTGGACCGGCCGCGCGGGCAGGACGGGCCTGCCCACAGTTCGGCTCCTCCGGACGAGCCGACCGGCCGGCGCGACCAGGCTGCGCCGGCCCGCGTCACGTCCGCGTAAAGCGCGCGCGAGACGCGGACGTTACCCCTCACCAGGTAGACCCGGTGCGTGACCGGGGCGAGTGGCGCCCGGGCCCCCCGGGGGTCGCGCGTCCCGGGAGGTCCGCAACCAGGAGGAGCGTCTCATGCACAATCACGGCGATCGGGAAACCCCGACGCGCCCGCCGCGCCGGCGGCGACCGCACCTGGCCGCGCTCGTCGGCGTGCTGGCCCTCACGCTCGCCGTCGCGGCCTGCGCCGGGGGCGGCGGCAAGACTGGCGGGGTGGCCAGCCTCAGCGGCTCCGGGCAGCCCACCAGCACCACCAGCGCGAACAGCAGCAAGGACTTCAAGCAGGCGGCGCTTGAGTTCGCCAGGTGCATGCGCCAGCACGGCGTCGACATGCCCGACCCGAAGTTCAGCGGCAACGCCATCATGCAGAACGGCCCGACGGGCGTGAAGCCGGACGACCCGAAGTTCAAGGCGGCGCAGCAGGCCTGCCAAAAGTACCTGCCGAACGGGGGCCAGCCAACCAAGCCCAACCCGCAGGAGCAACAGCAGATGCTGCGGTTCGCCAGGTGCATGCGCCAGCACGGCATCGACATGCCCGACCCGGGCTCCAATGGGGGGATCGTGGTAAAGGACGGCCCGAACACGGTCAAGCCCGACGACCCGAAGTTCAAGGCGGCGGAGCAGGCCTGCCGAAAGTACCAGCCCAAGGGCGGCGAGCTGCAGACCAGCGGTGGGGGTGGCAAATGAGCACACAGGAGACACCCACGCACCAGCCGTCGCTCGACGCCCGGCGGAGGCCGGACGGGTCCGCCACGCTTGAAGGGGACGGGCTCGGGCCCTACCCGGCGCCGCCCGGCCGCCGCCGCGGGCTGCGGTGGCTGGCCGGCGTGCTGGCCGTGGCGGTCCTGGGCGGGGCGGGCTGGTGGGCGGCGGGCCACCCGGGGCTGGACCGCGGCACCCAGGCGGCCACGCCGACCACGCCGCTGGCGACCGCCACGGTCGCGCGGCAGGACCTCAACGGCCAGACCAAGGTCAGCGGCACGCTTGGCTACGCCGGCAGCGGCGCCGTGCAGAGCCCCCGCTCGGGCCGCGTCACCTGGCTGCCGCAGGCCGGTGCGGTGATCCGCCGCGGCGGCACCCTGCTGGCCGTCGACAACCAGCCGGTGCAGCTGTTCTACGGCAGCGTGCCGCCGTGGCGGGACCTGTCCACCGGGGTCGACGACGGCCCCGACGTCAAGGAGCTGGAACAGAACCTGGTCGCGCTGGGCTACGACCCCGACCACTCGATGACCGTCGACGAGCACTTCTCCGCGGCCACCGCGGCGGCGGTCAAGCGCTGGCAGAAGGCCCGCGGCCTGGACCAGACCGGCCGCTTCACCAAAAGCATGCCGGCGGTGTTCCTACCGTGGGCCGCCCGCGTCCAGACGCTGAACGCCACCGTCGGCGGGCAGGCCACGCCCGGCGGGCCGGTGTTCACCGTCACCTCGGACGTGCACCAGGTCACCGTCGACCTCGACGTGAGCCAGCAGAGCTACGTCAAGACCGGCGACCGTGTCGACATCGCCCTGCCCGACGGGCGGCACATTGGTGGGCACATCAGCGACGTCGGCCGGGTCGCGGAGACCCAGGGGTCCGGCCAACAGGAGACGACCACGATCACCGTCACCGTCGAGCTCGACCATCCGAACGCCGGCGGGCGCCTCGACCAGGCACCGGTCGACGTGTACGTCACCACGCAGGCCAGGCGGGGCGTGCTGGCGGTGCCGGTCACCGCACTGCTGGCGCTGAAAGAAGGCGGTTACGCGGTCGAGGCGGTCGACGCGGCCGGCCAGCATCAGCTCGTGGCGGTGCACCTTGGGGTGTTCTCCAACGGAATGGTCGAGGTGTCCGGGGCGGGCCTGCGCGCGGGCATGAAGGTGGTGACCTCCCAGTGAGCGCGGCTGTGCTGGAGTTGCGCGGCGTGAGCAAGCGTTACCCCGGCCCGCCGCCGCTGGAGGTGCTGCGCGACATCGACCTCACCGTCACCGCCGGTGAGATGCTTGCGATTGTCGGGCCGAGCGGGTCGGGCAAGTCGACCCTGCTGCACATCATGGGCACGCTGGACCTGCCGAGCAGCGGCACCATGTACGTCGGCGGCACCGATGTGGGCTCGCTGTCGGACCGGCAGCTCGCCGCGCTGCGCTCGCGCCGCGTCGGCCTGGTGTTCCAGCAGTTCTTCCTGCTGGAGGGGATGAGCGCGCTGGACAACGTCGCCACCGGCCTGCTGTACAGCGGCGTCGCGCCACGCGAGCGCCGGCGGCTGGCCGCGCTGGCGTTGGGCCGCGTGGGCCTGGGCGACCGGCTCGGCCACCGTCCGATGCAGCTGTCCGGCGGCGAGCAGCAGCGGGTCGCGATCGCCCGGGCGCTGGTCACGCGCCCGGCGATCGTCCTCGCCGATGAGCCGACCGGCAACCTCGACCAGGCCGCCGGCGCGGACGTGCTGGCGCTGCTGGAGGAGCTCAACGCCGGCGGGACCACCGTCGCGGTGGTGACCCACGACCGCGACATCGCCACGCGGCTGCCGCGCCGGGTGCAACTGCGAGACGGGCGCGTGGTCGCCGACACCAGCGCGGCAGGCGCCGCCCACGAATGGCAGGAGGTGACACGATGAGCGCATCGCCCCCAAGCCGCGTGCCCGCGTCCCGCCGGCTGCGCCTGCGCGACCTGGTCGCGGTCGGCGGCGCCGGCCTGGCGGCCCGGCGGCTGCGCGCGGCGCTGTCCGCCCTCGGCGTAGCCCTCGGCATCGCCGCGATCGTGGCGGTGCTCGGCATCTCTGAGTCCAGCAAGGCGGACCTGCTCGCCCAGCTCGACCGGCTGGGCACCAACCTGCTGACGGTCAGCCCTGGGCAGACCTTCGGCGGGGAGAACGCCACCCTGCCCAGCCAGTCCGTCGGGATGATCCGGCGCATCCGGCCGGTCCTCCAGGCGGCCGCGAGCGCCACCGTGAGCGGCGCGGGGGTGTACCGCAACGACCGCATCCCGGTGGAGGAGACCGGCGGGCTCAGTGTGGCCGCGGCCGACCTGCGGCTGCTGCAGGCGGTCGGCGGGACCCTCGCCAAGGGCGAATACCTCAACGACGCCACCGCGCGCTACCCCGCGGCCGTGCTCGGCGCGGCCGCCGCGACCCAGCTCGGCATCGACCAGATCGGCAGCCAGGTCTGGCTCGGCGGCCGCTGGTTCACCGTCGTCGGCATCCTGGACCCGGTAACGCTGGCGCCCGAGCTGGACCAGGCCGCGCTGATCGGCCTGCCCGTCGCAGCGAGCCTGTTCAGCTTCGACGGCTCGCCGACCACCGTGTACGTGCGCGCCGACCCGGCCCAGGTCACCGACGTGCAGAGCGTGCTCGCCGCCACCGCCAACCCCGAGCACCCCAACGAGGTGCAGGTCAGCCGCCCCTCGGACGCGCTCGCCGCGCAGGCGGCGGCCAAGAGCGCGCTCAACTCGCTGCTGCTGGGCCTTGGCACGGTCGCGCTGCTGGTCGGCGGGGTCGGCATCGCCAACGTGATGGTGATCGGCGTGCTGGAGCGGCGCAGCGAGATCGGCCTGCGGCGCGCGCTGGGGGCGACCCGCGGGCACGTGCGGGTGCAGTTCCTGGTCGAGTCGCTGCTGCTGGCGCTGCTCGGTGGCGCCGGTGGGGTCGCGCTCGGCGCGCTGGTCACCGCCGGCTACGCGCTGCACCAGCACTGGCAGGTGGTCGTGCCGCTGATCGGCGGGGCCGCAGGGGTCGGCGCGGCGCTCGCCCTCGGCGCGATCGCGGGGCTGTACCCAGCGGTCCGCGCCGCCCGCCTGTCACCCACCGACGCGCTACGCACCGTGTGACGGTCGGCGCCCAGTCACCGGCTGCCGGCGGGTCCGCCGGCAGCCGGTGCGTGCGGGGGTCTGGCCGGGCAGATGAACCCATTCAGGCTTCGGAGCGGTTCACTGGCGCGTCCCCTTCGCCCTAACCTTGTTGCTACGGGCCCGCTTCACTTCCCCGCTGCGAAGAAGCGCCATCCGGTCCGGATGGCGCCGGCGTATCGTGCTCGAGGGCTGGGCGCGAGGGCGGCCTTGACCAGTGTCGCCGCGATGGCCATGGTCGCCTCCTGACCCCGGCACCGCTGGCGGACCGTCAGCCTAGCCGCTGCTGAGATAGTCGTGGATCATCTGGATCGCGACCGAGCCCTCCCCGACCGCAGCGGCCACCCGCTTGATCGACCCACGGCGGACGTCGCCGACCGCGAACACCCCAGGCAAGCTCGACTCAAACAGCATCGGCGGGCGGTCCAGCATCCACTGCGGCGGCGTGCCGTCCTGGAGCAGATCGGCACCGGTGACGATGAACCCCCACCGGTCCCGTTGGATGGCCTCAGGCAGCCAGCCAGTGCGCGGCTCCGCGCCGATCAGGACGAACAGGGCCGAGGCCGCAACGTTCTGGGTCGCACCAGACCGCCGGTCCCTGAGGGTCAAGCTGGCCAGCCGCCCGTCGCCGTGGCCGCCGACGACATCAAGCCCCAAGCGGATGGTGACGTTGGGGGCCGCTTGGATCTCCCGGACCAGGTAGTCCGACATGGTGGCGGCCAACGAGGAACCGCGGACCAGCATGGTGACGTGGCTGGCGTACCTGGCCAGGTGCACGGCGGCCTGACCAGCGGAGTTGGCCCCACCGACCACATACACCCGCTGGCCCTTCATGGCCTGGGCCTCGGAGGCCGCGGCGCCGTAGAACACCCCCGCCCCGGTCAAGGCTTCCAAGCCGGGAACCCCAAGGCGCCGGTAGCGCACGCCAGTGGCGAGGATCACCGCTCGGCTGGCGACCTCGCTGCCGTCGCTGAGGCGTACCACTCGGTCGGGTCCGGCCGCTTGCAGGCCGACAGCACGCTGGCCGTAGACAAAGTCGGCCCGGAGCATCCACGCCTGATCGTAGGCCCGCTGCGCCAGCTCGGCGCCGCTGACGCCTCTGGGGAAGCCGAGGTAATTGCGGATCTTGGAGCTGCTGCCCGCCTGGCCGCCGATGGCTTCCGGCTCCAGAACGGTGGTCCGCAGCCCCTCGGAAGCCCCGTACACCGCTGCGGCCAGGCCTGCCGGCCCCGCCCCGATCACGATGACGTCGTAGATGGCGGCCGCAGGACGCGTCCGAACCCCCAGCGCCTCGGCGAGCGCGGCGTTGGACGGATCGACAAGGACCCGACCGTCGAACAGCACCACCACCGGCAGCCGCTCGCGGGTCGCGTCGACCGAGCCAAGCAGCGTCTGGCCCTGCTCGGAGTCCACCGGGTAGAAGCCGAACGGGATGCTGTTTCGACCCAGGAGGTCCCGGAGCTCATGCGACCGGGCCGACCACTGCTCGCCGACGACCCGGACCGCCTGGAACTGCGGACGGTGCAGTCGTGCCCACTCGTAGAGAAACCCGCTGATCGCCTGGTGGAAACGCTCATCGGCGGGCTGGGAGGGCTTGGCGATCCAATCGTCGATCTGGCCGAAGGTCGCGGCCTGCAGGATCGGCTCGGCGGTCGTGCGATCACCCCAGTCGATCAGCAGCGCCCGCTGCGCGGTGGGATGCAGGCGGTTGGCGCGGGTCAGTAACGCCACCCCGGTCATGGTGGGCATCCACTGGTCGGCAAGCACCAGCGCGACCTGCCCGCCGGCCGCCTGGATCTGTTCCAGCCCCCGCAGCCCAGCCTCCGCGTTGGCTTCGCAGATCACCCGGTAGTCCGCCCCATAGCGCTTGTCGAGCTCCTGCTGGAGGACTCCAAGCGCCGCCGGGTCGTCATCGACTGCCATCAACACCGGTCTTGACATGGCCATGCCCGTTCTGTCTGTGCCGCGACCGCCACCCTATCGAGTCGGCGCAAGGTCGTGCTGAACGGCATTGCTGGCCATCCTCGCTTTGCTGGATGCGTTGTAAAGCCGACCAAGAAAACTGTAGGCACAGCTCGACGTCGTTGGGCCAGTCCAGACAGGCAGCCGCCACGGCGATCCGGGCTGGTACTCGGGCGCACGGCCGCCGAAGGGTGCCGCCGGTCACGGGCGCCTGGGCGTGGCGGCGAGCCGCTGGCAGACCCGGTCCACGATGAACCAGGCGTCGTGGCGCACGAAGCCGAGCAGCGACGAGCCGCGCGAGTACTGGTTGTGCATGCCGAGAACGTACAGGCCCGCGGCGCCGGTCACGCCGCGGTGGTGGACCGGCATGCCGCGCTCGTCCAGGACGGGCGCGCCGATCCAGGAGTAGTCCGAGCGGAACCCGGTCGCCCACACGATCGCCTCCGCTCGGAGAGTCCGACCGTCGACGGCCCGGCCCAGCAGCCGCACCCCGTGCCGCCGGGCGAGCTGGTGGAGGCTGGTCCCGATCAGCAGGTCGCCGCGCTGGGTGCGGCGGCCACGCCAGCTGCCCTCCAGGGGCGCGGTGAGCAGGCCGAGATGGTCGCCCCACCAGTGCAGGCTCTTGCCAAGCAGCCGCCGCGGCAACCACGCCAGCTGCTCGGGGTTGCGGTAGGCGACGCTGTGCAGCTGGACGACGTCATCGCCGAGCTTGGCGGCGAACCCGGGAACAACGGGCTGCTGGTAGGCACCCGTGGCCACGATCGCCTGCTGGCCGTGGTACACGCCGGCGTCGGTGTCGACCCGATAGCCGCCGTCAACCGCCCGCAGCGATCGGACCCGGGTCTGGAGCCTGACCGGCAGCTGGAACGTTTGGGCGTAGCCCTCCAGGTAGTCGGCGACCTCCTCCTTGCCGGGGAAATGCTCCGGGTCGCCGGCTTCGCCGCGGCGAACAGCAGCAGCTGACCCGAGCCCAGCTGCTGGACGCCGCCGAGCGGGTCTTCGCTCGTGCGGGGTTCCAAGGCGCCTCGGTCGCGGCGATCGCCGAGGAAGCCGGCTACACCCACGGCGCCATCTACTCCAACTTCAACGGCAAAGAGGATCTGTTCCTGGTCTTGGTGGAAGAGCGCATCGACGCGCGCCTGACCAGGGTCTACCAGGCCGCCGACGCCGAACTCAGCCGCGGCGCCGAGCCGCTGGAAGCCGCCCGCCGGTTCGTGGCGATGCTCCAGCAAGAGCAACACGCCTACCTGCTGCTGGTCGACTTCTGGAACCAGGCCGTCCGCGAGCCCAAGGCCGCCGCCCGCTTCGCCGAGCGCCACGCCCGCCTCCGGGCCCTCATCGGCCGCATCGTGGAAGGCGTCGCCCGCGACACCGGCGCGGAACTCACCCTCCCACGCGACCAGGTCGCTACCGCGCTCATCGCCCTCGCCAACGGCTTCACCATCGAACGCCTCGCCGACCCCAGGCCGCCCCAGACGAGCTGTTCGCCCACGCTCTGGCCGCCACCCTCCGCGGCTTCTCACGCCCACCCGCCTAGCATCCGCGGCGGTTCCCTGCGCTGCTGCTGGCAGATCCCGCGAGGTCGGCAAGGCACACAACAGCGTCGAGCGTCGCGCACACTTGCCGGCAAGCGGGCCAGGAGATGACCCCGGTCCCGCTGGCGCAGTCGGTGCTTTCAGGCTGGGCGTCGTCCGACCGCGGCGAACATCGGGGCGAACACCGTGGGCCAGGTCGACCAGGTCCAGGCCAGCGCGGACCAGTCGCTCGCCCAGGCGCAGCCCGGCGTGGACGTCATTGCCGCGAGCGGCGTGGAACGCACGGTATCGCTGCGCCAGGTCCTCGAGGTCGGCGTCCTCGGGCATCGTCCGCCTTCGGCGCGGCCTCCACCGGCGGGCTGCTGGGTGTATTCGCGGGTGCCATTCACAGGCCTCCTTGTCCCTTGGTGTCCACGCGAGCTGCCTGTCACCAGGGCGACGCGGCCCTTCACTCAGCCGAGCCAGCCTGGGCGGACGAGGCCCGACTCGTATGCGAGCACCACGAGCTGGGCCCTGTCCCGCACGCGGAGCTCTCGCATGGCCCGGCTCACGTGGGTCTTGGCCGTCGCCGGGCTGATGACCAGTCGCTCGGCGATCCCCTTGTTGGACAGGCCCTCGCCAACCAGGGCCACCACCTCCCGTTCCCGATCCGTGAGCCTCTGGAGGTCGCCAGCCGGGTGAGGCTCCTTCGCCCTGGCCGCGAACTCCTCGATCAGCCGCCTGGTCACGCTCGGCGAGAGTAGGGCCTCGCCGGCCGCCACCACGCGCACGGCCTGCACCAGCTCGCCCGGCTCGGTGTCTTTCATCAAGAATCCGCTGGCGCCCGAGCGGATCGCCTCGAACACGTACTCGTCCAGCCCGAACGTGGTCAGGATCACGACCCGGACGCTTGCTAGGCGCTCGTCCGCGGCGATCTGGCGAGTTGCGGAGAGGCCGTCCAGTCCTGGCATGCGGATGTCCATCAGCACGACGTCCGGCGTGAGCTCAAGGGCCAGCCTCAGGGCCGCCTCGCCGTCGCCGGCCTCGCCGACCACCTCAATGTCCGGTTGTGCGTCGAGCAACGCGCGAAACCCCGCCCGCACCAGCGCCTGGTCGTCGGCGAGCAGGACCCGGATCACGGGACGCCGTCCAGGGGCAGGCGGGCTCGCACCCGGAACCCCCCGCCCGGCCGGGGCCCGGCGTCCAGGTCCCCGCCGAGCGTTGCTGCTCGTTCGCGCATGCCCACGATCCCCTTGCCGCTTCCCGCCCCGTTGTGCACCGGATGGCCGCGGCCGTCGTCGTCGACCTCCACGACGAGGTCCCGTTCATCGTAGGAGACACGCACGGTTGCGGTGGCCGGCCCGGCGTGGCGGGTGACGTTGGTGAGTGCCTCCTGCACGATCCGGAATGCTGCCACGTCGACGCCGAACGGCAACGGGCGCACCTGGCCCTCGATCTCCGTTCGGACCTCGAGCCCCGCGGCCGCCGCCTGCGAGACCAGCTCGTCGAGCCGGGCGAGCGTGGAGGTGGGGGATCGGGGCGCCGGCTCGCCCTCCTGCCGGAGGATGTCGAGCACCGAGCGGAGCTCGGCGAGCGCCTCCTTGCTGGCCTGCTTGATCGCGGCCAGGGAGCGCTGGGCCTGCTCGGGAAGGTCCTCGTTCAGGTGCAATGCCACCCCGGATTGCACGTTGATCAGGGACAGATGGTGCCCCAGCGCGTCGTGGAGCTCCCTGGCGATGCGGAGCCGCTCTTCGCTCGCCCGGCGGAGCGCTTCCTCTTCCTGGATGCGGACCGTCTCGGCCGCCCGCTCCCGCCTCATGCGCACGGCCTCGGCGGCGCCCAACAGCACGAGGAGCCAGGCGGCAACGGCGGCGACGCCGGCAAGTGAGGGAGCGGGCCCGTTCCTCAATAGAGTGTCCAGCCAGGGGAAGAGGCCAACCCCGGCGACCGCGGCGACCGCGGCGGCCAGCCGGTGCCCCCGAACGACGGCGGTGACATAGGCGACGATGAGGGTGAGCCAGATGGGGCCGTTGGCGTACCCGAGGATGAAGTAGAGGAGCGTGGCTCCGAACACCACGGTCATGACCGCGACGGGATGGCGCCGCCGCAGGGCCAGTGCCCCCGCCGCGACACCGATCAACACGATCGTCCACGCGTCGAACGGCCGGCGGGTGGGTTGATGCTGTGAGGCAAAGTAGGTGCCGACTGTGACGAAGGCGGCCAGCGCCGCCCCCAGGATGCCGTCGGCGATCAGGCTCCTCCGCGGAGCCGATCCACGCTGAGACCTCATGTTCATCAATGCCATGGCATGAGCGTAGGACGAAGCGCCCGGCCCGTCATCGGGTGCAGGTAGCGGCTGCGCCTCCCCCCCGCGCGGTAGCCCAGGACCTTCTCCATACCTCCGAGGGCGCGTCCGAGTCGCGCCTTCGGCATGACGATGCCTCGCCGCCGCCGCCGCCATCTACACCCGGCCGTGGGATCCGTACGCAGCTGGAGGCAGGACAAGAGCCTCCCCTCGGCCGACGACGGCGGGCCTCCTGACTCGGAGCATGGGCCACGCACGGACGACAACATGCGGGCGGCTCCGGCCGGACTGTACGAGTAACGAGCAGAGGAGGCTCCGATGGCGTTCAGCGGACAGATACTCGACAACCCGATCAGCGGAGAGCGGTTCGTCTTCCACACCACCGCGGATGACAGCGCGGGAGCGCTGCTGGCGTTCGACCTGGTCCTCGACCCCGACGGCCAGGTCCCTGGCGGCCACGTCCACCCGGTGCAGCAGGAGAGCTTCCAGGTGCTGCGCGGGACCATGCGATTCAGGAAGGGGCTGCGGACGGTCATCGCCGAGCCCGGCGACACGGTCGTGGTTCCCCCCGGCGCCTTTCACCGGTTCGCCAACGCCGGTCGGGAGCCGGCGGTCGTGCGGGTGCAGGTGGAGCCGGCCCTGCGGATGGAGCAGCTCTATGAGACCGCCGTGGCGCTGGCACGTGAGGGCCGCACCCTGCGGTCAGGCATGCCCAAGCCGCTGGAGCTTGCGCTGTTCATGCGCGAGTTCGAGCGGGAGGTGCGGGCCCCGGTCGCACCCGGCCTGGTCCGCGCGGTCATGGCGCCGCTTGTCTGGATGGCGGAGCGCCGCAATCTGGACCAGCGCTACTGGGCGCTCTCAGGCAGTGCGACCGGACGGCCGACGCCGACGCATCCCGGCGCTGGCAGGGTCTCCGGCACTCGTCCCAGCCCCGCGCGCCCGCCTTCTTCCCGACCCGGGCGCCCAGGGGCGGCCCGCCGTCAGCGCCTGGCTGGTCAGCGGGGCTGAGGCGCTGGAGCGACCCGCCCACGGACGTGGGCGGGTCGCGGTCACCGCGAGGGAGCCCATCCTCGCCCGCTGGTCCGCGGGAGCGGCACGGTGTCGATCTGGGCGACGAGCGCCTGCGCCTCGGCCTGCGGCAGGAAGGCGGCGCGGGCGGCGTTGCGTGCCAGATCCTTCAGCCCGCCTGGGCTGAGGCCCAGGATCCGTGCGACCGCGATGTACTCGCCGCGGAGGCTGGTCCCGAACATCGGCGGGTCGTCGGAGTTCAGCGTGACCACCAGCCCCTGGTCGATGAGACGTGGCAGCGGGTGCGCCGCCAGGTCGGCGACCACCCCGGTGCGTACGTTCGAGGTCGGGCAGACCTCCAGTGGGATGCGCCGTCGGCGCAGCTCAGCCACCAGCTCAGGGTCTTCGAGGCAGCGGACGCCATGCCCGATGCGCTCGGCCCCGAGGCGGTCGATCGCGTCCCAGACGGACTCCGGGCCGGCCGCCTCCCCCGCATGCGGCACGCTGTGCAGGCCGGCGTCCCGGGCGATCTCGAAGGCCCGCCCAAACTGCGAGCGCGGCACCTCTTCACCGCCGAGCCCGAGGCTGACCAGCCCGGCCGGCCGGTGGCGCAGCACCAGCTCGACGGTCTCGACCGCAAGCTCGGGCCCACCGCGGCCGTCGATGTCGGTGCACCAGCGCAGCCGCACGCGGTGCTCGGCCTCGACCTCGGCGCGGCCCTGCTCGATCCCCTCGAACAGCGCCTCGGGCGCCACGCCACGCAGGACATGCCCCATCGGGGTGACTGTGACCTCCGCGTAGCGGACGTTCTGGGCCGCCAGCGACGCGCCCAGCTCCCTGGTGATCAGCGCGAAGTCTTCCTCGCTTGTGAGGTGGCGGCAGATCAGCAGATAGACCTCGAGGAAGTGCGCGAAGTCGCGGAACCGGTACAGCTCGCGCAGGCCTTCCTCGCTGCGGGGCAGCGCGCTGTCCGGCTGGGACCGGGCGAGTGCCAGCAGGGTCGCCGGCGCGATCGACCCCTCCAGGTGCACGTGCAGTTCGACCTTTGGCAAGGCGTCGACGAACGCGGTGAGCCCGTCGATGGACGGTTCGAGAACCTCGGACGGCATGGCACGACTCCTCCGCTCAGTACCTCGGCGTGCGCCCGCCGCGGCGGGCGCTTACGGGCGGTGCCGCCCGGAGCGCCCAACGTCAGCCTTTGACGGCCCCGGAGAGGCCGCCGACGATCCTTCGTTCCGCGAGGACGAAGAAGCCGAGCGCGGGGCAGCATCGACAGGGCGGTGAAGGCCTTCGATGGCGCTGCTCAGCGTACGCTGAGCAGCGCGAGGAGGCCCAGAAAGGAGCTGTGCTGACCTATGGATCAGGTGCGACTGGGCGCCACCGGCCTGCACGTCTCGCGCGTGTGCCTGGGCATGATGAGCTACGGCAACGACTCCGACCGTGCCTGGGTGCTCGACGAGGAGGCGACCGAGCCGATCGTGCGGCGCGCCATCGAGGGTGGCATCACGTTCTTCGACACCGCCGACGTGTACTCACGGGGCGCCAGCGAGGTGGCCACCGGCCGGCTGCTCCGCAAGCTGCTGAGCCGCGACGAGATGGTCGTCGCGACGAAGGTCTTCGGTGAGATGACGCCCGGCCCCAACGGTCGCGGGCTGTCGCGCAAGCACATCCTCTCGGCTGTCGACGCGTCGCTGGCGCGTCTTGGCATGGACTACGTCGACCTGTACCAGATCCATCGCTGGGATCCTCACACTCCGATCGAGGAGACGATGGAGGCGCTGCACGACGTGGTCAAGGCGGGCAAGGCACGCTACGTCGGCGCCAGCAGCATGTGGGCGTGGCAGTTCGCGAAGGCGCAGCGGGTGGCGGAGCGTCACGGCTGGACGCCGTTCGTGTCGATGCAGAACCACTACAACCTGCTGTACCGCGAGGAGGAGCGGGAGATGATCCCGCAGTGCGTCGACCAGGGCGTTGGGGTCATCCCGTGGAGCCCGCTCGCGCGCGGGCTGCTGGCCGGGACCCGCAGCCGCGAGGGGGAGCGCCGCACGACGCGGGCGGAGACGGACGCGTTCATCGACGATCTGTACGGCCGTCCGGAGGATTTCGACGTGGTCGATCGCGTGTTCGAGGTGGCGGGCAAGCGCGACGTGCCGCCGGCCCAGGTGGCGCTGGCGTGGCTGCTGCACAAGCCGGGCGTGACCGCGCCCATCGTCGGCGCCACCAGGCTCGGCCATCTCGAGGACGCGCTGGCCGCCGCGGAGCTGGCACTGTCGCCGGAGGAGATCGCGCAGCTCGAGGAGCCCTACGTGCCGCACCCGGTGCTCGGCCACCAGTAGCCCGCCCGGCTACGTCGCCAGGAGCAGGCGCGGCGGCGCCCCCTACTCCCGGCGGAGTAGGTCAGATACCCGTTCGAGGGCGATGACGTGCTCGGATGAGATGACATACCGTGACGCCATGGGGACCAAGTGCGACACGGGATTGCCGGCGCGGGCCTGGATGGGCCGGCGGCACGGCGGTGGGAACCCGATCTGGCTGTCAGTCATGGTCGGGGTGCCCCAGATCCTGTTCACCTATGTGGCGGCGCAGCACAACAGCGGCCGCCGTGGCCTGGACGCTGTCGCGTTCGCGCTGCTCGCCGCTGGACCGATCGCGCTCGCCTGGCGGCGCCGCAGCCCGGCGGCCACGCTGGCTGTCAACCTCGCCGCGACCGAGGCCTACTACCTGCTCGGCTACGAGTGGGGGCCGGTTTTCCTGAGCCTGGCCGTCGCGTTCTGGACAACCCTGAGCGCGGGTCGGCGCCGGACGGCCTGGCTGTTCGCGGGTGCCGGCTACAGCTCCTACTTCGCCCTGGCGCTGCTGGTCGGCAGCGAGCCGAGGCCCTCGTTGGCCAACGCCGTGGGCGTGGGCGCCTGGCTGCTGGTCGTGCTGGTCGTGGCCGAGGTGGCGAGGACGCGCCGCGAGCAGGCCGCCGAGATCATGCGCACCCGCGAGGAGGAGGCACGGCGCCGTTCCAGCGAGGAGCGCCTGCGCATCGCCCGCGAGCTGCACGACGTGGTCGCGCACAATATCTCGCTGATCAACGTGCAGGCCAGCACCGCGCTGCACCTCATCGACGAGCGGCCAGAGCAGGCCCGCAGCGCCCTGGCCGCGATCAAGCAGGCGAGCAAGGAGACGCTGGGCGAGCTTCGCTCTGTGCTGGACATCCTGCGCCAGAGCGACGAAGCGCCGCCGCGCGCTCCCGCGCCGAGGCTGACCCGCCTGGACGACCTGGTCGCCAAGGTCAGGGCGGCGGGCGTGGAGGTGCTGACCAAGGTGGAGGGCGACGCCCGCCCGCTGCCGGCACCCGTGGAGCTGGCGGCCTTTCGCATCGTGCAGGAGGCGCTCACCAACGTGCAGCGCCACGCCGGCGGCGCCAGCGCGACGGTGCGGGTACGCTACGGCGACCGCGACCTCACCGTGGAGGTCGACGACGACGGGCGCGGCGCCTCCTCCAACGGCGCCTCGGGGGGAGGCAACGGCATTCCCGGGATGCGCGAGCGGGCGGCCGCGCTCGGCGGCGAGCTGGAGGCGGGCCCCCGCGCCGGCGGTGGCTTCCGGGTGCTGGCGCGCCTGCCGCTGGATGGTGACGGCTGATGCAGGGACCAGGAGAGCGCGCCGGCGGCGGGACGATCCGCGTCCTGCTGGCCGACGACCAGGTGCTGGTGCGGGCGGGGTTCCGGGCGCTGCTCGACGCGCAGCCGGACGTCGAGGTCGTCGGCGAGGCCGGCGACGGCGACGAGGCGCTGCGGCTCGCCCGGAGCCTGGTGCCCGACGTGGTGCTCATGGACATCCGCATGCCAGGGGTGGACGGGCTGGCGGCCACGCGCGCGATCGCTGCGGAGCAGCGCCTGGACGCGGTGCGGATCGTCATCCTCACCACCTTCGACCTGGATGAGTACGTATTCGAGGCGCTGCGCGTCGGCGCCAGCGGCTTCCTGGTCAAGGACACCGAGCCGGCGGACCTGATCAGCGCGGTGCGGGCGGTCGCGCGCGGCGACGCGCTGCTGTCTCCCGGCGTCACCCGGCGGCTGATCGCGGAGTTCGCGGCGCACGCCAAGGAGCCACGTCCCGCGCCGGAGCTCAACGCGCTGACCGACCGCGAGCGCGAGGTGATGGGTCTGGTGGCGGCCGGGCTGTCGAACGAGGAGATCGCCGAGCGGCTCGTGGTCAGCCCGGCGACGGCCAAGACCCACGTGAGCCGCGCCATGGTGAAGCTCAACGCGCGCGACCGCGCGCAACTCGTGGTCTTCGCCTACGAGTCCGGCCTCGTCCGCCCGGGATGGCTCGACTAGCTGATACCGCGGCGGCGGAGGATCTCCTCGATCTCGGCGAACTCGTCGTCCGGCTTTGCGGGCTTGGCGGGAGCCTTCGACGCCGGCTCCATGGCTCGCCGATCAGCGGGCGGGACCGAGCCGCGCGGGGGCGTGGCCTGCACCGCCCGATCGCGGGACGGCGCCCGCCGCCGCAGGGCGCCGGAGAGCATGAACAGCACCACGGCAAGGCCCACGATCACCACGCCGGACCAGACGCGCGGTGAGAAGACGAAGCCAGACACCCAGTCGGCCACCGCCGTGCCGATGCGCCAGAGCATCTCGACCGCACCGGTGAGGTAGGCCGCCAGCGGCAGCAGCGACCAGGCGACGCCGCGCATCCCCGCGGCCACGCCGCGCCGGCGCCACGCCATCCAGCTCACCACCAGGCCGAGCCCGGTCAGGCCCGCGCACAGCGGGAACCATGCAATATCATCGAATCCGGACATGCCCCTCACATCTCTGAGCCGGCGCTGCGTCCTCAGCCATGGTGGCACGACCGGGGCGCGAGCGCTCGCCCTGCGCCAGTTGAGCCGTGCCTGCCGCGATGCAATCATCGCCGCACAGCGACGGAAGGGAAACGGTGGCCCAAAGGCGGCGGAGCTTTCAGGTCGCGTTCGTGCTCGGCGGCGGGGGGGTGCTGGGCGCGCACGAGGTCGGCATGCTGCAGGCGCTTGTCGAGGCGGGGATCAGGCCGGACCTGGTCCTCGGCACCTCGGTCGGCGCGCTGAACGGCGTGTTCGTCGCGGCCGACCCGGACGCTCCGCTGGAGCGGCTGCTCAAGGTCTGGCGCGACGGCGCCGCCGCCGAGGCGTTCCGCGGCTCCGTGCTGGGACGCGTGGCCACGCTGGCGCGCTCCGGCACCCACCTGCATGCCAACGAGCCGCTGCGCAGGATGCTGCGGGAGCTGCTGCCGGTGGAGCGCATCGAGGACCTGGCCGTGCCGTTCCAGTGCGTCGCCGCCAGCATCGAGCGGGCCGCGGCGCACTGGTTCACCAAGGGGCCGGTCGTCCCCGCGGTGCTGGCGTCCGCCGCCGTGCCTGGCCTGCTGCCGCCGGTGCGCGTGGGGCGCGAGCATTTCCTGGACGGCGGCCTGGTGCACAGCATCCCGGTCGGCCGCGCCCTGCAGCTCGGCGCTCGCACCATCTACGTGCTGCACGTCGGCCGGATCGAGCGCCCGCTGGAGGTGCCTCGGCGGCCGTGGGAGGTCGGCATGGTGGCCTTCGAGATCGCCAGGCGGCACCGCTTCACCGAGGAGATGAGCTCCCTGCCGGCGGACGTCACCGTCCACGTCCTTCCCGCCGGCGTCGAGGGCATGCCCCGCGGCCGCGATGTGTCGCAGCTGCGCTACCGCGACTTCACGCGCATCGACGACCACATCGAGCGTGCCTACAAGGCATCGGCGGCGTATCTGGCCACCGCCAGCGGGGGTGCGTGAGGATGCTGCCGCCGCGCATCCTCCGCCGCCTGGTGCTCGCGCCGCTGCTGCCCGTGATCACCGTCGCGCTGATCGTGACCATGCCGCTGCTGCTGATCGTCGCCGCGGCCGCCTCACCCCGCCTGCCCGGTCGCTGGCGGGCGCTGCGCCTGCTGTGGTTCGCGCTGGCGTGGCTGGCGCTCGAATCGGCCGCGCTGCTGGTCTGTCTCGGGCTGTGGGTGGCGAGCGGCTTCGGCGGCCGGCTGCGCTCCGAGAGCTACCAGGAGCGCCACTACGCGCTCATGCGCTGGTTCCTCGGCACCCTGTTCGGGGTGGCGACCTCCGCCTTCCGGCTGAACGTGGAGATCGAGGAGCCGGAGCTGACCAAGGCGGAGGTGGCCGCGAGGCTGGCCCGCCCGGTGATCGTGCTGAGCCGCCACGCCGGGCCGGGCGACTCGTTCCTGCTGGTCCACCACCTGCTCACCCGCTACCGGCGGCGGCCGCGCATCGTGATGAAGGCCATGCTGCAGCTCGACCCCGGTCTCGACGTGGTGATCAACCGCCTGCCGAACGCCTTCGTCCGGCCGGGGCGCGGCACCGGCGTCGTGCGCGAGATCGAGCGGCTGGCCCGCGGGCTCGGGCCCAGCGGCGCGCTGGTCATCTTCCCGGAGGGCGGCAACTACACCGAGCGCCGGCGGCTGCGCGCGATCGAGCGGCTGGAGCACCACCAGCGCGTCGAGGAGGCGGCGCGGGCGCGCACCATGCGGCACCTGCTGGCCCCGCGCACCGGCGGCGCGCTCACCGCGATCGCGGCCGCGCCCGACGCGGACGTGATCTTCGTCGCCCACACCGGCCTGGAGGACCTGGTCACCCTCGGGGACATCTGGCGCGCGCTGCCCATGGAGCAGTCCCTCAAGGCGCGCTGGTGGCGGGTGCCCACCGCCGAGGTGCCGCGCGGGCTCCCCGAGCAGGAGCAGGTGCGCTGGCTGTACGAATGGTGGGCACGGATCGACGCCTGGATCGCCGAGAACCGTCCCTCGTCCCTGCCGCCAAGGATCGCCACGTGAGCACCACCGGTGTGGTGCTGGTGGGGGTCGCGATCCTTGGCGGGCTGCTGGGCGTGCTGGTGCCCGCGCTGCCCGGGCTGCTGCTGTGCTGGGGGGCGGTGCTGGTATGGGCGCTGGTCGAGCGCACCGCCGCGGCCTGGGTCGTGCTCGCCCTCAGCTCGGCGCTGCTGGTGGTCAGCCAGGTCGTGAAGTACACGGTCCCTGGGCGGCGCATGCGCGAGGCGGGGGTGCCCTGGCGCAGCCTGGCGGCCGGCGGGGTGCTGGGGATCGTTGGTTTCTTCGTGATCCCGGTGATCGGCGCCTTCCTCGGCTTCGTCGGCGGCGTCTACGGCGCCGAGCGCCTGCGGCTCGGCGACCACGCGGCCGCATGGCCGTCCACCGTGCACGCACTGAAGGCGGTCGGCCTGTCGGTGCTGATCGAGCTCGGCGCGGGCCTGCTGATCGCCGGCGCCTGGCTGGCGGCGGTCCTGCTGGGCTGACCGGCGGTCGGGCCGGTCACTTGGCGTCGGCGTAGCAGTCGACCACGCGGGTGTTGAGGGGGAAGCGCACGGGCGTGTCGCCGAACAGCAGGCGGCGGGCCTCCTCGCCGGCCTCCAGGGCAGCCGCGACGGCTGTGTCCGCCAGGTGCGGCGGGCAGTGCACGACCACCTCGTCGTGCTGGAAGAAGACCAGCTCGGCGCGGGCCGCGGCGTCGCCGTCCGCGTGCGCGGCCAGCCGGCGACGCAGGTTGGCGAGCAGGACCAGCGCCCAGTCGGCCGCGCTGGCCTGGATGACGAAGTTGCGGGTGAAGCGGCCGCGGCCGCGCAGCGCCCTGCGGGCCTCACGGTCCTCTGGGCCGTCCAGCGCGGGCTCGGGCCTCGCGCTCGAGCCCGTCAGAGTCCCCGGAGCCCCAGGCGGCGTGCAGGTGCGGCCCAGCAGCGAGCGGACCAGCCGGCCCTCCTCGCCGGCGCGAGCGGCCGCCTCCACGTAGTCGATCGCGTCGGGGAAGCGGCGGCGCAGCACGCCCAGCAGCTCAGCGGCGCGGCAGCCGCCCTGCGCGCCACCGTAGATGGCGCTGAACAGCGCGACCTTGGCCCCGGCGCGGTCGCCGCCGAACGCATCGGTCGCCAGCGCCGCGTACAGGTCGCCGTCGGTGGCGGCGGCCCGCGCCAGCCCCTGGTCGCCGGAGAGCGCGGCCAGCACCCTCGGCTCGAGCTGGCCGGCGTCGGCCACCACCAGCGTCCAGCCGGGGTCGGCGATCACCGCCCGGCGCACCGCCCGCGGGATCTGCAGCGCGCCGCCGCCGCGGGTCGCCCAGCGGCCGGACACCACCCCGCCTGGGACGTACTCGGCGTGAAACCGGCCGTCGCGCACCCACGTTTCCAGCCATGACCAGCCGTAGGCCGAGTGCAGGCGCGACAGCTCCTTGTACTGCAGCAGCAGCGGCACGGCGGGATGCTCCACGCCGCGCAGCACCCGCGACCGGGTCGACGGGATGGTCACACCGTCAGCGGCGAGCGCGCGCAGCACCTGGGATGGGGAGTCCGGGTTGACGCGCCGGCCGCCGAACGCGGCGGAGATCCGCTCGCCGAGCTGCCGCAGCCGCCGCGGCGGCGCGCCGGCCGCCGGGCGTGGTCCCAGCAGCTCGGTGAGCAGCGCGTCGTGCACGTCGGCGCGCCATGGGATGCCGGCGGCGCGCATCTCGATCGCGGCCAGGCCGCCGGCCGACTCGGCCGCCGCCAGCAGCCCCAGGCGGTCGGGGTGCTCGGTCGCCGCCAGCCGGCGCTGCTGTGCCTGGTGCACGGCGAGGAGCGCCTCGAGCAGGCCGCCGCCCTCGGGCAGCCCCGCGCGCTCGGGCTCGAACAGCGCGGGCTGGCGCTCCCGCGTCCCGGCGCGCGGCTGGTCAGGGACCGGCAGCCCGCGGAGCCGCGCCCAGGCCGCGGCGAAGGACCGCGGCTCGCTCCAGCGGGCCTCGTACGCCAACAGCAGGCCCTCGGTGAGCGCGAGGTCGTGGCAGCGGGCGACCGGCGCGCCCTCGCGCAGCAGCCGGGGATAGACGTCCTCGGCCGCGGTCCACAGCCAGCGGGGCCGGTCGGCCCGCTCGCGCCGCAGCACGGCGGCGGCGAGGTCGCCGACCCGCTGTACGGGGCCGGCTGGAGCGCCGTCCTCCGCGAGGGCCTGGAGCAGGCCCCCGCCACCGGGCTCGGCCACCACCGCGACACGCACGCCGGCATTGTGCACCCGGGCGCCGACACCGGCGCCGGTCGGGATCGGTCGGAATGCCCCGACCTTGCCGCGCGGGTTGGGACGTTGCCTGCGCTATCGGGGGCTCTCCAGCCACGGATTGCGGACGTCGAAATACCGCAGGTCGGTCATGAGGCTGAAGATCTCGGCCAGGCCCGGCTCCGACTCGGCCGGGTGCCCCCGTTCCCACCGGCGGGCGTCCTCCTCCGAGGTGAAATACACCGCCTGCGTGAAGTCGCCAGGACGGTCGGCGTGCTCGGCCACGGTCATGCCGAGGATGTGGGGAGCCTCCTGGGTGAGCTGGTCCTCGCGGCTGAGGGCGAGGATCGCAAGATGCTCCATCTCTTCGCTGTGACCCTGGATGACCTGGACGAAGCCGGCCTGGTCCGAGCCGCCGTCCTTGAAGGTGTGCACGCGGGCGGAGTCGTGGAAGACCACGTCGGCGATGTGCTGCGATATCCGGCTCCACCAGGCCCCCTGCTCCGGGCGCTCGCTATTGCGGCGGGCCGCGTCCTCGGACTCGAAGCGGACCAGCGCGATCCAGCGACCGTCGTCGGTGACGCCCGACGTCGAGCCCAGCCAGCCACTGGCCCTCGGCTCCAGCTCGGCTCGCCAGCGGTCCATTTCGGCACGAATTCCATCGATATTGACTGCTCGCCCCTGAATGACTTGAATGAACATTTCGCCCCCCCGGCGACGACAGGATTTCGCTCAGCGCAAACTGTAGTCGCGTGCTCGCGCTGGTCAAGAGCCGGCCAGGCCGCTCCATGCGCTCCCACCGGCTCGGGTTGCTCCGCAACCGCGAAGCGCGGGACACTACCGCCATGGTGGGCAAACTCCGTGCATATATGGTCGCCATCGGCGTCACGGGCTTTGTGTTGCTCGTCCTTCTCGCAACCACCGTCGATTTCAGTCGTATCCGCGACGAATGGCCAGTCATCGCCACCCTCGGCGCCTTCCTCATCGTCGGGCACTTTTTCTCCATACCGCTCAGCCGTGAGCCGGGCGGGGCGAGGGTCCAGATCAACGCGCCGTTCGCCTTCGCGCTGGCGCTGTACGGCGGGGTCGGCATCGCCGCGCTGGTCTACGCCAGCACCTACCTGTTCGACGGTGTGACGCGCCGCACGTCCATCCAGAAAATGGGCTTCAATATCGGCACCCACACGATCGGCCTCGCCCTGGGGACTGGCGTGTGGATGGCGTTCAGCGGCGGGGATGCCGCGGGTCCCGACACGCTGCCGGCGATCCTGATCGGCACGGCCGTCTTCGTGGCGGTCAAAGCGGTGCTCTTCGCCATCAAGGTGGAGCTGGACGAGGCCAGGCCGCCCGATCTCAGCGCGGAGCGCGTGCTGCGCGTCGCCGTCGGCGTCACCCTGATGACATCGGCGGTGGTGCTGGTCATCGTGCTGGCCGCTGAGCGGCTCCCGGTGCTGCTGATGGCGCTGGGGCTGCCCACCGCGGCGGTCTACCTGATGCTGCGCAGCGAGGCGCGGGCGAACATCGGGCGCAACGAGGCCGAGCAGAACGCCCGCCGTGAGGCGAAGCTGCGCATCCAGGAGCACGAGCTGCGCGTGCAGCAGCAGGAGGTGGCGCGCAACCTGCAGGAGACCGACCGGCTCAAGGACGACCTCCTCGCCATGGTCTCCCACGAGCTGCGCAACCCGCTCGCCACCGTCCTCGGCGTGCTGCGGCTGCTCAGCACGGGCGCGCCGCTCAGCACCGAGGAGCGGCAGGAGATGCTGGAGATGGCCGACCGCCAGGCAAGGCGCCTGCGGACCCTGATCGAGCAGCTCCTGCTCGCGGCGAGGTTCGAGCGCGGCGACGCCGACTACCCCTCCAGCGGCGCCGAGCTGGTCGAGACCGACGCGACCGAGCTGGTGCTGCAGGCGGCCACCGAGGCGCGGGCGGGCCACCGCGATCACCCGATCCGGGTGGAGTGCGACGGCACGCTGCCGGTGCGCGTCGCCCCCGACGCGATCCTGCAGATCCTTGGCAACCTGCTCGACAACGCCTGCAAGTACTCGCCCGAGGCGCGCCTGGTGCGGCTGCTCGCCGAGCGCGACGGCAGCCACGCGGTGGTGGCGGTGGAGGACGACGGCGGCGGCGTCCCCGCGGCCGAGCGGGAGCGCATCTTCGAGCGCTTCACCCAGCTCGGCGGCGGCAGGGGCGGCCTCGGCCTCGGCCTGTACATCGCCAGGCGGCTCGCCCGCGCCCAGGGCGGTGACCTGGTGCTCACCGAGCCGCGCCACGCCGGCGGCGCCCGCTTCGAGCTGCGGCTGCCGCTGTGGCAGCGGGCCAACGGGCCGGTGGCGAGGAGCGCCGACGGCGGCCCGGTGGCCCGCACCGCCGGCCAGCGGAACTGAGTGGCGCCCTACCCGGCGGAGCTGGCGCGCCTGACCGCGACGGCGGGCGGCGAGCTGGTGGTCGAGCGCTACGGCGGGTCGGCCGAGCAGGTGGGGGAGCTGTGGCCCGCCGCCCCGGGCGACCCCGGTGGCCGGGGCGATCCCGCCGGCCCGGACGCGCCGCGTCCGGTCGCGGTCCTTGTCCACGGCGGCTACTGGCGCGCCCGCTGGCGCCTCGACCTCATGCACGGCGTCGCCGCCGACCTGCAACGGCGCGGCGTGGCCGTGTGGAACCTCGAGTACCGGCGGGTGGGCTCCGCGGGCGGTGGCTGGCCGGGAACGTTCGAGGACGTCGCCGCGGGCTTCGACGCGCTCGACGACCTGGCCGGGCGCTACCACCTGGACCTCGACAGGGTGGCGGTCATCGGCCACTCCGCCGGCGGCCAGCTGGCGCTGTGGCTGGCGGGCCGGGCGCGGCTGGAGCGTGGCCCCGGCGCGCGGCCGCGGCTGCTGCCGGCGCTCGCCGTCGCGCTGGCGGGCGTGTGCGACCTGGTCGAGGCCGCCCGCCGCCACCTCAGCGAGGACGCGGTCGTCGAGCTGCTCGGCGGCCGCCCGGAGGAGCGGCCCGAGGCGTACCGGCTCGGCTCGCCGGCGGCGCTGCTGCCGCTCGGCGTCCCGCAGGTGCTGGTGCACGGCACGGCCGACGCCAGCGTCCCCTTCGAGATCAGCGAGCGCTACACCGCCGCCGCGCGCGCCGCCGGCGACACCTGCGAGCTGCTGGCGCTGGACGGGGTGGACCACTTCGCCCTCATCGATCCGGCGAGCGCGGCCTGGCGGGCGACCGTGGAACGGCTCGGCGGGGTGCTCGGCTGACGCGCCCTCCTGCCGTATCGTGTCAGCATGGCCGCTCGCAAGGAGATCCTGGAGGTCGCCGGCCGCGAGGTGACGGTGACCAACCCGCACAAGGTGTTCTTTCCGCGCACCGGTCACACCAAGCTCGACCTCGTTCGCTACTACCTCGCCGTGGCCGACGGCGCGGTCCGCGGCGTCGCCGCGAGGCCGATGGCCCTGAAGCGCTTCGTGCACGGCGCGGAAGGCGAGGCCTTCTTCCAGAAGCGGGCGCCCGAGTCGCGGCCGGAGTGGATCGAGACGGTCGAGCTGAGCTTCCCGTCCGGGCGGACGGCCCACGAGGTCGTCGTGCGCGATGCGGCGCAGCTTGCCTGGGTCGTGAACCTGGGCTGCATCGACCTCAACCCGCACCCGGTCAGGGCCGACGACGTGGATCATCCCGACGAGCTGCGAGTCGACCTTGACCCCATGCCCGGCGTGCCGTGGTCGCAGATCCGCGACGTCGCCCTGGTGGCCAGAGAGGTGCTCGAGAGCTTCGGCCTCGTCGCCTGGCCGAAGACCTCCGGCTCGCGCGGGTTCCACGTCTACTGCCGGATCGAGCGGCGCTGGAAGTTCACGGAGGTCCGCCGGGCCGCGATCGCTGTGGCCCGCGAGGTCGAGCGGCGCGCACCCGACCTGGCCACCAGCAAGTGGTGGAAAGAGGAGCGCCACGGCGTCTTCCTCGACTACAACCAGAACGCCAAGGACCGAACGGTCGCCTCCGGATATTCCGTGCGCCCCACCGCCGACGCCCGCGTCTCCATGCCGCTGCGCTGGGATGAGGTGCCCGACTGCGAGCCGGAGGCGTTCACGATCGACACGGTCCCGGAGCGGTTCGCGCGCCTGGGCGATCCCTGGGAGGGGATCGACGGCGCGGCGGGCTCGCTCGAGCCGCTGCTCGACCTGGCAGAGCAGCACGAGGAGGCCGGGTTCGCGGACGCTCCCTGGCCGCCGCATTTCGTCAAGCAGGCCGGTGAGCCTGACCGCGTCCAGCCCTCGAAGCGGCGGGGGAGCGGCGGGCCATCCATGCCCGCGGGGATCGTGCCACCCCCGGCGCCTGGCAAGACGAGCGGGCCGACGGGGCGGCGCCGGACGACCATGCCGCTCATCGAGATCGCCCGTGCCGCCACCAAGGCCGAGGCGCTGGAGGGACTCGAGCGCTGGAAGGCGCGCCACCCCGACGTGTGGGCACGTCTGGCCGAGGCCGACGTGCTGGTGGACTCGATGCGCGGCCGCAGCACGACCTGGATCCGGATCCGCCTCAACCTGCGCAGCGTGCCGGAGGCCGAGCGCCCGTCCCAGGAGGCGCTCGAGGTCGACTACGACCCGTGGGCCCGGCCCGACGGCCCGGAGCCTGCCCCAGGTCGGTGAGGCGATGCGCCCCTTGGCCGGGGACCTTGGGTGTGACAAACGGGCCCTCGCTCGGGCGATGGCGCCGGAAGAAGCCTTACTTCGGTGGGAGCGTGGCGACGAACGAGCGGGCGTCAGCGATCCAGGAGGCGAGCGTCTCGTCCTCGTCAAGGGCCGATCCGCTCACGGTGATCCAGCCGCGCATGGGGCGGCCGCTGAAGTCGAAGAGCCGCGCTCCGGGCCGGCTGACCGCCTGATCGGTTGCGTCCTCCCCGACGCGGGCGATCAACTCGTCGCCGATGACTCCGACGAGCATGTTGCCGTGCTCGAGGAAGGCCAGCCCGCCGAACATGCGCTTCTCTGCCAGGCCAGGAAGCTGGCCGAGCCGCTCCCGGATCCGTTGGGCCAGGCCCTCGTCATACGCCATGGCCGGCATTTTATCCGGCCCAGTGACACCACCGAGCGGCAACGTCCCACCCGCGCGGCAGGCAGCGACCGGGAGGTGTTCGGGGACCCGCCCGCGGCGCCGTTGTTCCCCGAAGATGAGCGGGCGGTCGCGAGGGCGGTGGGCAAGCGGCGGCGCGAGTTCGCTACCGCGCGCTTCTACGCCCGGACGGCACTGGCGCGGCTCGGCCTCGATCCCGCACCGATCGTTCCGGGACCGCGGGGCGAGCCGGGCTGGCCGGCGGGGGTCGTGGGCAGCATGACGCACTGCGCCGGCTACCGGGCGGCCGCCGTGGCGCGCGCCGAGGACGTGCTGACGATCGGCGTGGACGCGGAGCCCGACGAGCCCTTGCCGGAGGTGTGCTGGACGCGGTGACGCTGACGGAGGCGTCGTCACGGCCGACCCCGCCGAGTGCAGCTTCGCCGCTCGGCGGATGTCAGCGCGGTGTCAGCGCGGTGTCAGCGGGGCGCCAGCGAGCGGGCGCCGCGGCAGCCGCGCGTGACCGCCGTCTCAGGGCCGGAGTCCACGATGCTCCCGAGGACTGCGGGGGGCCCTGGCCCCGCAGGCCCCCAAGTGGTGAGGGCTCCGCCCTCAGATCGTGCATTCATCGGCCGTCCCTGGCCCGCCCTGGCGGGCCAGGAAAGGGAGCAGGGCATGAGCTATGCAATCCAGGCGGAGGACCTGGTCAAGCGGTTTGGAGGCACCACTGCCCTCGCCGGTGTCGACCTGGAGGCCCGCCCCGGCGAGGTGCTGGCCGTCCTCGGCCCCAACGGGGCGGGCAAGACCACCGCGGTCCGGATCCTCGCCACCCTGCTGGAGCCCGACGAGGGGCGCGCGGCCGTCGGCGGCTACGACGTCGTCAGGCAGGCCCACCAGGTCAGGCAGATCATCGCCCTCACCGGGCAGTACGCCGCGGTCGACGAGAGCCTGACCGGGACCGAGAACCTCGTGCTGATCGGCCGCCTGCTCGGCCTGCCCCGGGCCGAGGCGCGGCGGCGGGCGGCCAAGACCTACTCCGGCGGCATGCGCCGCCGCCTCGACCTCGCCGCCAGCATGGTCGGCCAGCCCAGCATCCTCTACCTCGACGAGCCCACCACCGGCCTGGACCCCCGCGGCCGCGGCGACCTGTGGCGGGTCGTCCGCGGCCTGGTCGGCCACGGGGTCACGGTCCTGCTCACCACGCAGTACCTGGAAGAGGCCGACCAGCTCGCCGACAGCATCGTCGTGATCGACCGCGGCCGGGTCGCGGCGACCGGCGCGCCGGACCAGCTCAAGGCGCAGGTCGGCGGGCAGATCCTGCAGGTGAGCCCCGCGAGGGAGGCCGACGTCGGCGCGGTGGTCCGCGTCGTGGCCGACCTCTCCGGCGCCGTCCCCGCCACCACGGGCGGGATGGTGTCGGCACCGGTCAGCGACCCGGGCCTGCCGCCGGCGATCCTGCAGCGGCTGACCGGCGCGGGCGTGGCCGTGGCCGAGCTGACCCTGCGCAAGCCGAGCCTCGACGAGGTCTTCTTCACCCTCACCGGCCACCGCGCCGGCGTCGACGACGCCCGCGCCGGTGACGGCATGGACGACAGCGATCGGAGTGCCGCATGACAACCATGACGCAGACAGCCAGCCCGCCGGCGACGTCACCGAGCTGTCGCCGAGGGTCGGCCCGCTCGACGCGGTCCGGCACGCGCTCACCCTGGCCTGGCGCAGCCTGGCCCAGATCAAGCACAACCCGATGGAGCTGATGGACCTGACCCTGCAGCCGCTGATGTTCGTGCTGCTGTTCGCCTTCGTCTTCGGCGGGGCGATGATGGGCTCGCCCAAAGCCTTCCTGCAGTTCGGGCTGGCCGGGATCATCGTGCAGAACGCGCTGTTCCTGACCATGAACACCGCCGTCGGCCTGAACACCGACATCGGCAAGGGGGTGCTCGACCGCTTCCGCAGCCTGCCGATCGCCCGGTCGGCGCCTCTGGCGGGGCGCATCGCTGCCGACGTCGTGCGCCAGGTGTGGTCGGCGGCGATCAAGGTCAACCCGGTGACGCTGCTCACCGACGCGATGCGCGGCCTGCTGGTGAGGGGCGGCGTGGTCCGCCCCACCGTGGCGGCCCTGACGTGGGGCGTCGCTATCGCGGCGGTGTCGGCCCCGCTCGCCCTGCGGGCGTTCCGGCGCCGGAGCTGACCTCTCCCTGGTTGAGCAGCAGCCCGCTGCCGAACGTGCGCGAGAAGGCGCGGACCCAGGGATCGGGATGCTCCCAGAGGTCGCGGACGCGTTCCAGCGCGACAGTGTCCTCGTTGTGGAAGATCGCCGTCATGGCGGGCAGGAATGTGAGCATGGAGGGAAGCGTGCGCTGCTCCGCGGCCGACAGCCCGCGGACGATCCCCATGGCCTCATCGATGCACTCCATCGCGCGAGGCATGTCAGAGCCGCCGCTGAGCGCGATGAACGCGCGCGCGACCAGCGCCTGGGCACGCACCGTCGGGGGCGCCTCGCCGGGCAGCGCCAGCGCCTTCTCCGCCCACTCCGAGGCCTCGGCCCGGGCGCTGCGCAGGAACCAGTACCAGCCAAGGGCGCCGACGAGGCGCAGCGTCAGGGTGGCGTCCTGGCTGTCGACGGCCCAGCGCAGGCTCGCGGGCAGGTTGTCGCGCTCCGCGGACAGCCGCGCGATCCACGTGAGCTGGTCGGCCAGGCGCAGCCGCGGCTCGGCCCGCTCGGTCAGCTCCAGGAAATAGTCGGCGTGGGCCCGCCGCAGGGCCTGGTCCTCGCCGGCATCGCGGCGCCGCTCCTCCCCGTAGGCCCGCACCGTCTCGAGCATCGAGAAGCGGATCTCGCCGCTGGGCTCGTCCTGGCCGGCCACCACCAGCGACTTGTCCACGAGCGCGGCCAGCAGGTAGAGCACCTCGTCGGCGGCCAGCCCGATGGCCAGCGGGATGCCGTCCAGGGCCCGGCAGATGCGCAGCACCGACGGGAGGTTGGCGTCGTCGACGGCGAAGGCGGGCCGCACGGCCGCCGCGCGGTCGGCGAACAGCCGCAGCGCCGGGTAGCGCAACGCCTCGGCGGGCGTGACGCTGCCTTCCGGCATCGCCAGCGGCCCGACCGGCTGCAGCACCTCGCCGGTGATCCCGAGCGGCTCGCGGCTGGTGGCGAGCACCCGCAGCGCCGGGCAGCGCCCCAGCAGCCGGTCGACGAGCGCGGCGACGTCGGCGATGAGGTGCTCGCAGTTGTCGACGAGGAGGAGCAGGTGCTTGTCGCCGACCGCCCGGCCTGCGGCAGGTCGACCGGGTCGGCGACGGACCCGAGCTCGACCATCCAGACGCCGTCGGGCATCCGCGCGAGCATGCGCGGCCGCCTCGCCGGCGAGCCTGGTCTTGCCGGCGCCGCCCGGCCCGGTGAGCGTGACCAGGCGGGCGTGGTCGAGGACGTCGGTGATGCGGGCGATGTCGTCGGCGCGCCCAACGAAGCTGGTGATCTGGGCGCGCAGGTTCGTCCGCGGGGCCGTGGCCGCGCGCCCGGCCCTGAGCCGAGGACCTCGGCCGCTCCCGCCGCTATCCCACCGTGCAGTGAGCAAGCGCCGCGCGGGAGTAGCATGCCAGTCCGATGCGACAGTCCCCCACAGAGGTCGTCGTCCGGCCGGTCCGCGAGGAGGACCTCGACGCGGTCGTCGACCTGATCGCCGCGGTGGCCGCCGAGGGTCGCTGGATCGCCACCGAGGCGCCGGTCGACCGCGAGCGCCGCCGTCGGGTGCTGGCCGAAGGGCTCGCCCGGGAGCGGACGCTGCTGCTGCTCGCCGAGGCCGGAGGGCGGCCGGTGGGTCAGCTGTCGATGGACGTGGAGGGCTTCGGCGTGGCCGATCTCGGCATGATGGTCGCCGACGGCTGGCGCGGCCGCGGGGTCGGCAGCGCGCTGCTGCGCGCCGGCCTCGAGTGGGCGCGCCAGTCCGGCGCCCACAAGGTGGGCCTACAGGTCTGGCCGCACAACCAGGCCGCCATCGCCCTCTACGAGAAGTTCGGGTTCCAGCGCGAGGGTGTGCTCCGGCGCCATTACCGACGCCGCAACGGCGAGCTGTGGGACGCCGTGGTGATGGGTCTGCTCCTCGACTGAGGACCTTGCCACGCGCGGCAAGGTCCCCACCCGGCCCGCGCGTCCGGCGCGGTCGAAGTGCACTGACTACGTACCTACGAACGCAACCTACCTGATGGGACTATTGACCCGTCCTGTAGGTTTTCGCCGAACTGTACGGCGTCGTGTGGGCGGGCCGGCAGAGGGCCGAGCCGGGCGTCAATGGGCGTACCCGGGTCGAGGAAGCAGGGGGGGCCGGTGGGGTTTCGCGTCGGGTTGCTCTACACACGATTCGCCAGCATGCCGCAGGCCCTGTGGGCGGCGCTGCGCGAGGACGGGCACGAGGTCATCCGGCCTGAGGACATGGGGCTGCGCACCCCGATGTCGTCCGACGACATGGCGCGGTTCGCCAGGCTCGCCGCTCCCGACGTGATTTTCTGCCCCTTCCTGAAAGAGGTCGTGCCCCCCGAGGTCTGCAAGCGCTGGACCACCTGGATCCCGCACCCCGGCATCCGCGGCGACCGTGGGCCGTCCTCGCTCTCGTGGGCCATCCTCAATCAGGAGCGGACCTGGGGCCTGACGATGGTCCGCGCCGAGCCGTCGCGCTCCGCCCGGGACCTCGACTCCGGCAACGTCGGCGTCTGGCGGGAATTCGCCATGCCCGCCGACGCCAGCATGGCCGAGGTGTATGCCCAGCACGTCGTCCCCGCGGCGATCGACTGCGCCCGCAAGATCCTCGACCGCATGGCCACCGATCCCGCCTACACCGGTGCGCCCCTGACCTACCAGCGCTCCGCGCACGGGCGGCACCGGCCCGTGCTGCGGCAGGACCGGCTGGCGTTCAGTTGGGACGACCACCCCGACGACATCCTCAGGCACGTCCGCGCGGCAACCTTCGGCGTGCGCACCGAGCTGGCGGGCCGGCCGGTCAGCGTCTACGACGCGCACCCGCACGGCCTCGACGGCGGCCAGCTCCCGCCGGGCGAGATCGTGGCGCACCGCGACGGCGCCGTGCTGGTGGCGACCGGGCACGGCGGCGCCGTGTGGATCGGGCACGCGAAGGTCAAACCCGATGACGGAGGCCGGGGACTGAAGCTTCCCGCCGTCCGCGCCGTCCAGGCGCGCGTGCGCGGCATGGCCGAGGACGTGCGCCACCCCGACCTGCCCCACGGCGCCCCCCGGACCCATCAGGTCATCCGCTACCGGCGTATCCGCCGGGTAGGGTGGGTCCACGCCGAGCCCTACAACGGCGCCGCCTCGACCGCGTTCTGCGACCGGCTGCTCGCCGCGCTGCGCTACGCCGCCGCGCAGGACACCACGGCGGTCGCCGTCATGGGTGGGCAGGTGGCCTGGAGCAACGGCATCCACCTCGGCGTCATCGAGGCCGCGGAGGACCCGCGCGCCGAGGCGTGGGCGAACATCCAGCGGATCGACGACGTGGCGGAGCTCGTCGTCAACCTTGCGCGCGGCAAGGGGGTGCCGCGCCCGCAGACCACCATCGCGGTGCTCGGCGCCGGCGCTGGCGGGGCGGTGCTGTCGGCGTGCTTCGACCTCGTTCTGGCGCGGCCGTCGATCAACCTCAACTACCACTACGGCGGCATGGGGCTGTCAGGCTCCGAGCTGCGCACCCTCGTGCTGCCGGTGCGCGCCGGCGAGGCCGCCGCCGAGCGGCTGCTCGGTGAGTGCATGCCGACCAGCCCGGCGAGCGCGCTGCGGCTCGGGCTCGTCGACGCCATCGGCCCCGACGACCCGGCGGAGTTCGAGCGGTGGGCACGGGAGGTTGCCGCGCGTATCGCCGCCGAGCCTCCCCCGCCGCCGTCGGTGATCGACACCTCCGCCTACCGGCGGCGGGAGTTGGCGGAGATGCGGCGGACATCTTCGAGGACCGCCGCGGCTTCGAGGCCAAGCGGCGGCGGTTCCTCGGGCTGGACGCCTGACGCCGCGGTCAGCGGGGCGGCCCAGGGCGCTCGCCCGAGGCGCCAGCGTCGGCGGGTCTGACGTGCCTATATAGAAACGGCTGCGCGAGGCCGACAAAGAAGACTATGAGCGAGGCAGAGCAACCGGTCCCGGCGCGGCCGGCTTCAGCGCCACGCCACGGCGTCGTGGACGCGCTGCCCGCGCGCGCTGGCGACGGCCTCTACCAGGCCGAGCAGGCGGGGCGCAACCGCGTGGTGGCGCTGTGACCCCGGGGGCCGCGCTGGTCGCCGCCGGCCTGTGCGTCCTGCTGGTCGCCGCCGGCGTCGTGCTCGGCGCCAGGCTGTCGCGCGGCCGGCGGGCCGCCGAGCAGGCCGTGCGGGCCAGCGAGGAGCGGTTCCGGCTGCTCGCCGAGAGCTCCACCGACATGATGACGCGCATGACCGCCCTCGGCACGGTGCTGTACGTGTCACCCGCCTGCCGCGGCCTGCTCGGCTACGAGCCCGAGGAGCTGGTCGGGACCTCGCTGCTCACGCTGGTCCACGCCGACGACCTGGCGACGGCGACCGCGGCGTGCCAGGAGCGCGTCGGCGTGGACCAGCCCCAGACCACCACCGTGCGCTACCGCCATCGCGAGGGGCACTGGGTGTGGCTGGAGGCGACCTACCGGGTCGTCCGCGTGGACGACGACGGCCGCCCGCTCGAGGTGTCGGCGTCGTCGCGCGACGTGACCGAGCGCAGGCGCACCGAGGCCAGGCTGCGGGCGCAGCAGGAGAAGACCCGCGCGATCATCGCGACCGCCAGCGACCCGTTCATCTCCATGGACGTCCACGGCGTGGTCACCGAATGGAACGCGCGCGCGGAAGCCGTCTTCGGCTGGTCTCGCGAGGAAGCGATGGGGCGTGAGCTGGCCGAGATGATCGTCCCCCCGCGCGACCGGCAGGGCCACCGCGACGGCATGCGGCGCGTGCTCGCCGGCGGCAAGCGGCGCGTGCTCGACCAGCGCGTCGAGGTGCGCGCGCTGCACCGTGACGGCCATGAGCTGCCGGTGGAGCTGGGGGTCTGGCAGATGGGCTCGGGCAGCGAGCGGTCGTTCGCCGCCTTCGTGCGCGACATCAGCGAGCGCAAGCAGACCGAGGAGGCGCTGGCGACCGCGCGGGACCAGGCGGTGTCGGCGTCCCAGCTCAAGTCGCAGTTCGTGGCGACCATGAGCCACGAGATCCGCACACCCATGAACGGCGTGATCGGCCTGACCGGGCTGCTGCTGGACACCGCGCTGGACGAGACCCAGCGGCGCTACGCCGAGGGCATCCGCACCGCCGGCGATGGGCTGCTGGCGATCATCAACGACGTCCTGGATTTCTCCAAGATCGAGGCCGGCAAGCTCGCCCTTGACGAGATCGATTTCGACCTCGGGCTCCTGGTCGAGGAGGTCGTCGAGATGGTGGCGGAGCCGGCCCGGTCCAAGGCCCTCGAGCTTGTCGGCTCCTGCCAGCCGGGGCTGCCGACCACCGTGCGCGGCGATCAGGGGCGCCTCCGCCAGGTGCTGCTCAACCTGGCCTCCAACGCCGTCAAGTTCACCCAGCGCGGCGAGGTCGTGGTGCGGGCGGTCCTCGCCGACGGCGCGGCGCGGCCCGACGTCATGACGGTCCGCTTCGAGGTGAGCGATACCGGCATCGGCATCTCCGCCGACGTCCGCGACCGCTTGTTCGAGCCGTTCTCCCAGGCAGACGCCTCCACCGCGCGGCAGTTCGGCGGCACCGGGCTGGGACTGGCCATCTCGCGCCGGCTGGTCGAGGCCATGGGCGGCCAGCTCGGCGCCGACAGCCAGGTCGGCGAGGGCAGCACCTTCTGGTGCACGATCCCGCTGCGGAGCCAGCCGCCAGGCGAGGCGGCCCCGGCGCCTACCGGCGAAGGCCTGGAGGGCCTGCGGGTACTGCTGGTCGACGACAACGAGACCAACCGGGTCATCCTCGAGCACCAGCTGCAGGCCTGGGCGATGCAGCCCGAGGCGGTGGAGTCCGGCGAGCGCGCTCTGCGGCGCCTGCGCCAGGCCGCGACCGCCGGGCAGCCCTACGAGCTGGCCATCCTGGACCTGCAGATGCCCGACATGAACGGCATGGAGCTGGCCCGCCGGATCACCGCCGCCGGCGACCTCCCCAGGCTCCCCCTGGTCCTGCTCACCTCCGGCGGCTACGTCGACATCGACACCGCCAGGGCGGCCGGGATCCTCGCGAGCCTGACCAAGCCCGTGCACCAGTCGCAGCTCCACGACTGCCTGGTGCGGCTGGTGACGAACGCCGGCGCCGCCGCCCCGGCGCCGCGCGCCACGGCGACCCCGGCGGGCGGCGCGCCGCCGGCGCGCGGGCACATGCTGCTCGTGGAGGACAACGAGATCAACCGCACGGTGGCCATGGGGGTGCTCGCCAAGCTCGGCTACAGCGCCGACGTCGCCCACAACGGGCTCGAGGCGATCGACATGGTCATGAGGGGCACCTACGCGGCCGTGCTGATGGACTGCCAGATGCCCGAGATGGACGGGTACGCCGCCACCAGGGAGCTTCGCCGCCTGGAGGGCGCCACCCACCACACCCCGATCATCGCCATGACGGCCAGCGCGCTCAAGGAGGATCGCGCCCGCTGCCTGGCGGCGGGAATGGACGATTACATCTCCAAGCCGGTCAGGCTCGACGACCTGGACTCCACCCTGTCGCGCTGGCTCGACCAGCCGCGCCCCACGGCGCCCGTGGACGGCCGGCCGCGCGAGCAGGCGGAGCTGGTCCAGACGTCGATCGAGCGCAGGCTCGACGAGCTGCGCGGGCCAGACCCCGAGGAGGATGGGCAGTTCCTGTCTGGGCTGATCGGCTCGTTCCTGACCGAGGCGCCCGCCTACCTCGGCGAGCTGACCGCCGCGGTCGGCGGCGGCGACGCGCTGGCCGTCGTCGAGGTCGCGCACACCCTCAAGGGCGCGGCCGGCAACATCGGCGCCTCCCGCCTTGCCGCCCTGTGCCAGGAGCTCGAGGCCGCTGGACGCGCCCGGCGCCTGGACTCCGCCGCGATGGTCATCGAGCGCATGCGGGCAGAGCTGGACCAGGTGCGCGCCGCTCTGGACGCGGTGCTGTCCAGCCTGTGACGACCCGGCGCCCGCGCGCTCAGCTCGCCTCGACCATGCGGTAGCCGATGCCGCGGATGGTCTTGATGTAGCGCGGGCGCCGGGGGTCGTCGCCGATCTTGGCGCGGAGGTTCGCCATATGGACCTCGACGATGTGGGCGTCGCCGAACCAGTTCTGTCCCCAGACGCGCTCGAGCAGCACCGTCCGCTTGTAGGTCATGCGGGGGCGCTCGGTGAGCGCGTCGAGCAGGTCGAACTCGATCCTGGTGAGCTCGACCTCCTGGCCGGCGATCCGCACCGTGCGGGCGTCGGCGTCCACCTCCAGGTCGCCGAACTTCCGCACCTGGCTCGAGCGGCCCTGGTCGCGCGGGCGGCGCAGCATCGTGCGCACCCGCGCGGTCAGCTCACGGGGCGAGAAGGGCTTGGTGATGTAGTCGTCGGCTCCCACCGACAGGCCGACGATCAGGTCGATCTCCTCGGTGCGGGAGGTGAGCATGATCACGTAGGCGTCGCTGAAGATGCGCAGCCGGCGGCAGACCTCGACGCCGTCGATGCCGGGCAGCGAGACGTCGAGCACCACCACGTCCGGCTCGTGCGTGCGGGCCAGGCGCAGGGCCTCCTCGCCGTCGGCGGCGCCGCGCACGTCGAAGCCCTCCTTTGACAGCAGCCCCGACACGAGGTTGAGCTGCTCGGCGGCGTCGTCGACCACGAGCCCGCGCGGTTGCCGTTGTGCTGCGCTGCCCGGCGTGCTCAATATGCCTCCCGTCTTGCCTCTCCCCTCCTCATCGGCTGGGCGGCTCGAGGCCTTGAAGCGCCCGAAGGTCCTGCTACGCCCATGAAGGTCAAACCAGGCCAGGGCAGGCGCGCCGCAGGGCGAAAGGGAGCCCCAGGCATTCGGTCTCGATCGCGGCCAGCGTGGCCGCGGGCTCGTCGGCTGGCCCCGCCTCGACGCTGCGGCACAGGGCGGCCAGGCGGCTCGCGCCGACCTGCGCCGCCGCGCCGCCGAGCTGGTGCGCCACCCCGCTGAGCCGATCGGCCTCGGCGAGCGCCGCCGCGCCGGCGAGCGCGGCCCAGCGTCGCGGCAGCTCGGCCAGGAAGGTGGTGACGAGCTCGGCGAACAGCGCCTCGTCGTCGAGCTCCTCCCGGACCCTGGCCAGGGCCTCCCGGTCCAGCCGCGGCCCCGGGTTGGCGGGGGAGGGCAGCCATCGCCACAGCGTCTCGCCCAGCCCCGCCATGTCCACTGGCTTGGTGACGCAGTCATCCATCCCGGCGTCCAGGCATTCCCGCCGCGGCTCGGCGGCCGTGTCGGCGGTCAAGGCGATGACGGGCAGGTCGTGCCCCCCGGGCAGGCGCCGGATCAGCCGTGTGGCCTCGAGGCCGTCGACCCCCGGCAGGTGGCGGTCCATGAGGACGGCGTCGAACCGGCCCTGCCGCACGGCTTCGACCGCCTGGGTGCCGTCGTCGACCGCCGTGACGGCGACGCCGAGGCGCTGAAGCTGCCTGGCGACCACCAGCCGGCTGGTGGCGTTGTCCTCGACGATCAGCACGCGCGGTCGCGCCTGGTCGGCGGGCATGGTCCCGTCGTTGGCCGTGCGGTCATGCTCGGGCAGCACGTCATCACCCCTGAGTGCTATCGGCACGCTGCTGGTGGGTGGCTGAGGGTCTCTTGCGCGGCGAGGTCGCCGCCGCGGCGCCGGCCCCTGGCGCAGGCTCGGTCCGGGCGACGTCGAGGTGCACCGCGACGCGGCCGTGCTCGACCGCCTTCTCGCCCGAACCGACCTGGAGTAGATGGTCCTCCCGTTCGCGGGGTTGACCCTGACACGGTGTGAGGCCCTACACAGGTACCGTCCCGTTCAGCAGCGGAGGAGACACATGTCGACAGAACCGATGACCGTGGAGCGCGCCGAGCAGCCGTACGTGGCGATCAGAGGGCTGGTCACCCAACAGACGATCCCTTCGATCGCCGACCGCCTTCCGGAAGTCTTCGGCTGGCTGGGCGCGCGCGGCGTCGAGCCGGCGGGGGCGCCGTTCCTCAAGTACAACCTCATCGACATGGAGCGGCGGCTGGAGATCGAGGCGGGCGTCCCGGTCGCGGCCGTCGTGGAGGGTGACGGTCAGGTCCTCTCCGGCGTCCTGCCCGCCGGACGGTACGCAACCGTCACCCACGTCGGTCATTTCGACAAGCTCGTCGACGTCACGGCCGCGCTGCTCGACTGGGCGGCCCGGCAGGGCCTCGAATGGGATATGTCGGAAACCGCCGGCGGCCAGCGATGGGCTTGCCGTCTCGAGGTGTACAAGACCAACCCCAGCGAGCAGCCCGACGCGAGCAAGTGGGAAACGGAGCTCGCCATTCGGCTGGCCTAGCGGGGCCGGGTCACCTGGCGGGGCCGGGTCACCCGCGGAGCGCCGCCAGGACGTGGTCCGGGGCGGTGGACCGCTCGGTCTCGACCGTCTCGGCCAGCGGGGTGAGCCAGTGGTTGTTCACGCAGCGGGTCTTCAGGTGCTCGACCGGTCCGTCGGTCGAGTTCAGCCGGAACCGGTCAGTGATCTGGGCTGGTGCGCCACACTGCGGGCAAGGGATCTTCTCGGGCATCGGGTGCTCCTACTCGGCGGTGTCACCGTCAATGCACCAGAGCACCGAGAGGCGCGGTAAATACGTCAGCCGAGCTGGCGACTGTCGTCGTAGACGACGATTGTGCCGGCGAGCTTGTCCCACAGCTCCTGGCGTCTGTCGTCCCACATTCACGATGCCGAGCGTAAGGGCCGACAGGACGCCAATCACCCCTTTGGCGACCACCTCGCGAAGGACCATCAGGCCCCACCCGGCGTGCTCCATCGTCTCCAGGCGCAGGACCGTCATGCCGAGCACCTGCTTGCCGGGCGTCTGGGCCCTGCCAAGGGCGATCACCCACCAGACCAGGTAGCCGATCCCGAGGGTGACCACGAACAGCAACCCGTCCATCAGGTAGCCGCCCAGGCGTCTGGCCGGCGAGGCGAGGCTGATGCCGTTCGGTAGTCCCGCGATCTGCTGGCAGAATTGGCAGGCGACGTCCTCGCCGAAGTCCTGGCCACAATTGAGGCACACCTTGCCGGTCGCCAGCGCCTCTCGCTGGTCGACGGAATGAAGCCGCGGCGGCCTGTCAGGTCGCGCCTGCTCGGTTTCCTGCGATGCGAGTCGGGACGGTTGCCCGGGCTCCTGAGCGTTCATGAGGCCCCCCCACATGAGATCGCGCGATAAAGTGCAACGCCAGGATCAGTTCATGTCAATGAGCCAGTCTGACTAGTAAATAGATTCAAGAATTCCGCACCAATTGTGTTGCCTTCTACCGCTGTCGCCGGGCCGCAGTAGGTTTTGGTGGTTATCAGACGCCCCAGACAGCGAGGTCATCGGTGGCGACCGGAGTCCAAGTGAGCAAAGACGGCGTCGGCTACCCGTTTTCGCGACCGAAGAGACCTGTGGATTTCCGGTGCGGACGTGGCCGCGCCCGGCGGCACGGAGCGCCCGTAATGTCCGATTCCTTCGCCCTCCCACGCGGCAACGTCACGGGCCCGGTCGACATCTCGGTGGCCGCTCCCACCGGCGTCTCCCACTTCTGACGGTGATATTCGCTGGCGCGGGGCATCGGCTGCCGCCTATGGTCAGGCGCATGGTCACAGAAGTCGAGCCCGCACCAGAGCCCTCCGACCTCCTCACCGACCCGCGCGAGCTGCTCGTCGCCTACCTGGACTTCTACCGGGACGCGGTGCTGCGCAAGCTCGACGGCCTGTCCGAGGAGGAATTGCGCGGCAGCCGCCTGCCGTCCGGCTGGACGCCGCTGGCCCTGCTCAAGCATCTCACCGGCGTCGAGCTGCGCTGGTTCCGCTGGGGCTTTGCCGCTGAGCCGGTGGACTCGCCCTGGGCCGAGAACGGCCCCGACGGCAGGTGGCACGCTGGTGCGGAGGAGACGACCGAAGAGATCAAGGCGCGGTTCCGGGAAGAGTGCGACAGGTCCAGGCGGATCATCGCGGGGGCGGACCTCCAGGAGAGGTCCCGAAGCGGCGGGCGCTTCAACCCGCCCGGCCACCAACCGGCCCTGATCTGGATCCTGTTCCACGTGCTGCAGGAGTACGCCCGCCACGCCGGCCACCTCGACGTGGTCCGCGAGCTCGCCGACGGCACCGTCGGCGAGTAGCGGCCACACCCTCCGTGCCAGCTCCTCGTCGTCGGTCCCTGGCTAGGCGGTGGCGAGGCTCGTTGTGGAGGGCCAAGGCTGCCGCGCCGATCCCTGCCCGTCGGGCTGACGGGTAGGATCTCGGGACGAACGGGAATGCACCTGGAGGTGATCGCGACGCCGGCCGACCTGGGACGTCCCAAGCTGGTCCTGAGCGTGTACGTGGTCACCGCCGCCGGGCTGGTGCCAGGCCGAGGGCACGCGGAGGTGGCCGCCGGCGCCATCGAGGGCGGCGCGAACGCGGTCCAGCTCCGCGAGCCCGAGCACAGCGACCAGGAGCTGCTGCCGCTGGCCAGGGAGCTGGCCGTGCGGTGCCGGGAGCGCGGCGTGCTGTTCATCGTCGACGACCGCGTGGAGCTGGCGCTGGCCTGCGGCGCGGCCGGTGTCCACCTCGGGCAGGGCGATCCCTGGCGGCAGGCGCGGGCGCGTCTCGGGCCGGAGCTGGTCCTGGGGGTGAGCGTCGAGGACGCCGAGCAGGCGGCCGCGGCGGCAGGCGCCGACTACCTGGGCGTCACGGTGTTCGCCTCCGCGACCAAGCCGAAGGCGGTCCCGCTGGGGCTGGAGCGGGTGCGGGAGATCAGCGATGCGACCCGGCTGCCGGTGGTGGGCATCGGCGGGATCGACGCGTCCAATGCCCGCCAGGTGCTGGACGCGGGCGCCGCCGGTGTCGCGGTGGTCTCGGCGGTCGCCGCCGCTCCGGACCCGGCCGCCGCCACCCGCGCGCTCGTCGCGGCCGTGCGGGGCACTACCGGCGCCCGGCCCTACCACCCCTGAGCCGCCATCGCGTCCCCGGCGTCGCCGCGGCGCGGTTCTCCTCGGTGAACCAGGCCGGCGCTGCGTAGCGCCTCCAGCCCGGCCTGTCAGCGGGCGTGCCAGCGGCTGACGACTTGCCGGGCGACCCCAGCTCGCGGGCGATTTGGGCTTGGGAGCGGCCGGCGGCAAACAGCGCGCCGGCCTGCGTGCGGACGTGTTCGAACGCCTGGCGGTCGCGCAGACCGCGGGCGTTGCGGCGGTAGGCCGTTGGTCGCATACCGTCATCCCGCCAGAACCGCCCCAATCATGTCACCGAGGGGGATCTCCAGTTGACCCTGGCCCTGCCCTCCGGGGCGATCGCTCCTGTCGCGGGACAGCGCCTGGCACGACTGACAAATCAGGCCGCTTGCCCCGTCCTCCTTCGGACCGCCCCATCCGATCTCTTCATCGCGGGCAACGTCTACCGGATCGAAGCCGTCTACGAGAGCGGCAAAGCGATCCACCCGCTGAGACACCCCGGCCAGCTCACGCTAGTCTACCCGGCAGCGCCCGACGATCTCTACCATAAGCATTTCGTGCTTCACTCCACCCGCGGAAGGGATTGGAAGGCCTTCCCCACCAAGTCCTTGGCGTTACAGCATCAGACCACCGCCAATCTGAGCTCGCTGGGGCACTTCGCAGTCGGTACGGCGAAGCGAGTGACGATTCCAAAGCCGTTCGGTGGGTCTCGCCGAGGCGTATCTCTTAGGGACCGTCTTTACCTCGTGCCAGGCGGAATTGTGCTGCTATTTGCAGTCGCGATTGCTATCTGGAGGTGGCGTAACCGGCGGGCCGAGCAAGCTTCCGGAGCCGGGAAGAGGAGCCGATGACCGCAGGCGGGCGGCGATCCCCTGCGCCGCCGATCCGGTCAGCCAGCGCGGCTTGTCGAACCGTGTGTCGAAGCCTATCCGGAGGAGATCCCTCCGCCTAGTGTGTTAAGGTGGCGGCGGAGGTCCCCCCAACCAGAATCGGTCGACGGGAGCTCGCCTACCTGGATCCGGTCCGGCCAAGGAGGTCTGTGATGTCCACCGCTCCGAGCCCCAAGCTGGTGGCGCCAGGGGAAGGCAAGACCGTCATGCTGTACGGCGTGCGGTTCGACTACAAGGTCGAGAGCGCCGATACCGGCGGGGGCCTGGCACTGCTCGAGGTCGAGATCCCGGCGGGGACGCTGGTGAAGCCGCACAACCACTCCCGGGAGGACGAGCTCTCGCTGGTGCTGGCCGGCACGGTCGGGGTCCGCATCGGCGAGCGGGTGCTGGAGGCGAGCCAGGGGGCCTACCTGATCAAGCCCCGCGGGGTGCCGCACGCGATGTGGAACGCGAGCAGCGCGCCCGCAAGGGTGATCGAGACCCTGTCGCCGGGCGGGCTGGAAGGCTATTTCGAGGAGCTGGCGCCCATCCTGGCGAAGCACGGCGGTGATGCCCCGCAGCAGTACTACGCGCTGGCTGAGCGATACGGGATCACCATCGTCGACGACTGGATCGAGCAACTCGAGCAAACCTACGGCGTCAAGCTCTGATCGCCACGAGATCGGGCTCAACCGAGCCGCGTCGCCAAGCGCTCGTAGTCGAGGGTGACGCGGTCGGCGTCCACCGTGATCTCGAAGGCGCCGAACTCATCGTCGGCGTACTCCCAGCGGTCTGTGGCAAGGCGCCGGTAGCGCTGCGCCAGCGGTCGCACCGTCAGCGCGGGCACCTCGATGAAGGCCGCCCGGACCTCGATCACGCCGCCCACGGGGACGTCGCGGGATCGCAGGACCAGCGCGTTGGTGAAGGGGCTGCCCGCGATGTCGACGACGTCCTCGCCCCGCGGCCCGTCGAGCCGCAGATCGCTGGTGCCCGAGGCGGTGGTGACCTCGACCGCTGTCGACCGGTGCCGCCAACGGCCGTTCAGCTCGATGTTGAACCGCGTCGACCAGCGCTCGTCGCCATCGACGCAGATCTCGTGTCCCTCGACCCGGACGATGTCGTCGCCTTCCTGGACGCGAACGAAGCTGATGCCCTCCAGGTCGAGTCGCCGCCAGGCATAGGTTGACACCGCCATTCGCGTCCTCACGCTCCCCGCCGCGTCGCGCCGCCGCCCGTCGGTCGCGGTGGCCGCAGCCACAGCGACGCCCGGGTCGGCTGCATGGTCTGGTCGACAACGGCAAGCAGCTCGGCGGTCAGCGTGTCCAGGTCGACCTCGTCCCGCAGCCGGGCGCTGAACCCCTGGATCGTCTTGGCGGCGTCGTAGCGGCGGCGGTCGAAGCGCCGGTCGACCACCTGCTGCACGCGGCGGCGGGCGGGCTGGAACAGCGCGGCCACCGCCAGGGTGGCACCGGCCACCGCCAGGCTCGACGTCCGCCCCAGCAGCTGGCCGAACCCCAGGGCCACGCCGGCGTAGGCTCCACCCAGCAGCACCGTGAGCAGGCCGTAGGCCAGCGTGCGGCTGATGATGCGGTCCAGGTCGTACAGCCGGTAGCGGGCGATCGCCGCGCCGATCGCCAGCGGCAGCAGCGCAAGGTACAGGCCGGCGGCCCAGTTGGCCACGTCCGGGTGCTCGGTGACGATGCCGGCCGCGGTCACCAGCACGGCCAGCGGCGCCAGCGCGGCGGCGAACGTCAGCCACCGTAGCCGCTGGCGCTCCACCCCGCGGGCGCGGCGGAAGCGCCGCACCAGCGACACGGCCGCGACCACCATGGTGAGGGCGGTGAGCGGGCCGGCCAGGCCGTAGACGGACTGGAGCGGATCGGCCAGGGCGGGGACGGCGAACGGGTTGCGGACCGAGCGCAACGGCGAGTCCGGGTCCACCTGTGGCACGCCGAGCAGCCAGGACACCCCGAACGCCGCCGGCACGGCCGCCGCGACCCAGGCCCACCACCGCCAGCGCGGCGAGGGCAGCGACCCGGTCGGCGTGAACAGCAGGACGAAGCCGATGCAGCCAAGTCCGGGGATGAAGGTGACCGAGGCGAGCGCGGCGATGTGGCTCGCGGCTGGCAGCGCCCCTGGCCGAGCCAGCAACCCGTAGCGGGCGTACCCCTCGGCCGCGCTGGTGAGCGTCTGGGGCACCAGCGCGAACGCCAGGAGCAGCCAGCCCACGGGGTGCGCCGGGCGGCGGCTGGCCAGCACCGCGCCGGCGGTCGCCGCGCTCACCGCCCCCAGCGCCGCGGTGACGCCCCCGGCGTTCAACTGGACCAGCTCCGGCCTGCCGGCCTGGCGGAGCAGGTGGTCGAACCATACGGTCGCGGCCAGGCCCAGCAGGCACAGCAGCCACAGCGCCAACGCCAGCCCGGCCGGCCACCGTGACCGCATCCTGCCGACGCCCGGGCTCATCCCAACCGTCGTCGGCGCATTGCTGGCCACCTTCACGAACCACCACCTCGAGTGGCGCCAGTGTCCCCGATCGCCGTCACGGGAGCGTTACGACGGCGGCGGTCCACTCGGCGGTCCGGTCGCCGGTGTCACCGTGCCGCGTCGGGCAGGGTCCTGAGCCGCGAGACCGGCGCGGGGAGCAGCCAGAGAACGCCGATGACCGCGCCGACCGTCACGATCCACAGGGTCGGACGCAGGCCGATGACGCTGCCGAGCACGCCGCCGAAGACCGAGCCCAGCGGGCGCACACCATAGTTGACGGCGAGGAAGGCGCCGGTGACACGGGCCCGCAGGCGGTCGGGGATCATGGCGGCGAAGATCGCGCCGATGCAGATGTCGAGGACCATCACGCCGAGGCCCGAGCCGAACCGCGCGCCGACCAGCAGCGCGAGCACCAGCGGCCGTGAGCCGCCCGCGAGCGGCACGAGCACGAGCGGGGCGGTGGACAGCAGGCACCCCAGGATGTACGCCGGCCCGATGCCGAGCCGCCTGGCCAGGCGCCCTGCCAGCAGGGACCCGAGCACGCCGCCCACGGCGCCCGAGCCGAGGATGACGCCGAGCGTCCCCGGCGAGATCCCGAGCGTGCGCGTGGCGTAGAGGACGAACAGGGGGTGGAACGCCAGGTTGAAGAAGTTGATCGTGGCTCCGGACAGCAGCGACGCGCGGACGACAGGGGAGCCGAGGATCCAGCGCGCGCCGGCGCGGACATTGCCGCGCGGGTCCGCGTCGGGCGGCTGCTCCGCCGGCGAGATGCGGCCGAGGAACAGCGCCGAGGCCACGAACGAGGCGGCGTCGGCCAGCAGCGCGCCCGGTGCCGAGAGGAACTGGACCAGCAGGCCGCCGAGGCTCGGCCCGCCAACGAACGAGAGGGCGCGGCTGCCGTTGAGGACCGCGTTGCCCTCGACGTAGCGGTCGCGCGGGGTGAGCGCGACGAACAGGGTGGTGTCGGAGACGGTGAACAGGACGCTGAGCGTGCCGACCAGGAAGGCGACCACGTAGAGCTGGCCGAGCGTGAGCGCGCCGAGCGCGTAGGCGAGCGGGACGGTGGCCAGCAGGCCCGCGCGGCCGAGATCGGCGACGATCATGATCCGCCGCCGGCGGGCGCGGCGGTCGACCCAGGCGCCCGCATGCACGGAGAAGAGCAGGCTGGGGACGAGCCCGGCGGCCGCCAGGTAGCCCATCTGCGCGGCGCCGGCGTCCAGCACCAGCACGGCGACCAGCGGCAGCGCGATCAGTGTGATCGCGTCGCCGAACAGCGAGATGGTGTGCCCGGTCCAGTAGCGGCGGAAATCGCGGCGCTCCCGCAGCAGCGCCGGCACCATCCGCGCGCCGCGAGTGACCACCGGCGCCATCTAGCCGTCCCCTCGGCGCGGGCCCTGCTCCGGGAACCCGAAGTGCAGGAACGTGACCGGCCGTGCACCCGGCGGGCGCAGCGCCTGGTTCGGCACCCGCTCGAGATAGCGGTCGACGAGCGCGCGGAGCTCGCGCTTGATCGCCGCCAGCTCCTCGGCGGTCACGTAGAGGAGCGAGTCGCCGAAGAACGAGGCGTCCTGCCACTCCGGCGGGTCGCCGGCCTTGGTGGAGAGCCAGCGCATGAGGTCCTCGAAGTAGCGCTCGGCCAGGACGGTCATGAACAGCTCGGTGGCGGCGGCCAGCTCGGGGGTGGCGGCGACCCTGGGCCAGGTGGTGGACATCGCGGTCGCCCTCCACGGCCGCTCGCGCCCCCGGCCGCCGCCGGCCTCCTCGACAAGGCCGTACTTGGAGAGCTGCCGCAGATGGAACCAGCAGCTCTGGGCACTCTCGCCGACGCGCTGCCCGGCCTGGGTCGCGGTCAGTGGTCCCTCGGTGCGGAGCAGGCCGATCAGTCGCAGGCGCAGCGGGTGCGCCACCGCGCGGAGCGCGCGCGCGTCGGTGAGCTCCAGCGGCCGGCGCGGCGCCATCTACCAGATCTACCCGCGGTCGTTCGGCGACAGCGACGGCGACGGCGTCGGCGACCTGCGCGGCATCGCCGCGCACCTGGATCACCTGTCCGACCTCGGTGTGGAGGCGGTGTGGCTGTCACCGATCTACCGCTCGCCGATGGCCGACTTCGGCTACGACGTGGCCGACTACTGCGACGTCGATCCCGTGTTCGGCACCCTGGACGACCTGGACCGGCTCGTCGAGGCCTGTCACGACAGGGGGATCAGGGTAATCCTCGACTGGGTGCCCAACCACACCTCCGACCAGCACCCGTGGTTCGTCGCCTCGCGCTCGAGCCGCGATGACCCCAGGCGCGACTGGTACGTGTGGCGGGACGGACGGGACGGCGGCCCACCGAACGACTGGAGCTCGACCTTCGAGAAGGTCGGCCCGGCCTGGACCTTCGACGAGCGCACCGGGCAGTGGTACCTGCACTCGTTCCTGCCGCAGCAGCCCGACCTGAACTGGGACAATCCCGATGTCGAGGCGGCGATGCACGACGTGCTGCGCTTCTGGCTGGACCGCGACGTCGACGGGTTCCGCATCGACGTGGTGCAAAAGATCGCCAAGGATCCGCTGCTGCGCGACAACGCCGGCGCCGCCCGCCGCCACGACGAGGACTGGGACACCATCCACGATCGCCTGCGCAGGATCCGCCGCGTCGTCGACGAATACGCCGACCGGGTCCTGATCGGCGAGGTCTATCTGATGAACCTGCACCGGGTGGTCACCTACCTCAACACCGGGGACCAGCTCCATCTGGCGCACAATTTCGTCTTCCTCCACCTTCCCTGGAGCGCTGAGGCGTTCCGTACCTCGGTGGAGGACTTCGTGACGCTCGCCGTCGAGACCGCGTGGCCGGCGTGGTTCCTGGCCAACCACGACCATCCGCGCGTGGCCAGCCGCTTCGACGACGGCGGGCACGGGCCGGCGCGGGCGCGGGCGGTGGCGCTGATGCTGTACGCGCTGCGCGGCACGCCGTTCGTCTACCAGGGCGAGGAGCTCGGTCTGCCGGACGCCGAGATCCCGCCCGAACGCGTCGTCGACATCGACGGGCGCGACCCGCAGCGCGCCCCGGTCCCATGGCGGCCACCGTCGGAGGCTGGCCCCGGCGCGGGCTTCACCACCGGCGAGCCATGGCTGCCGCCGGTGGCCGACGCCGAGCGCCTGTGCGTGCAGCGCCCAGCGCACGCTGGAGGCCGGCTCCGACGTGTTCGCCTGGCTGCGCGAGGACGAGGGCGACCACCTGTTGGCCGCCATGAACTTCGCCACCGCTCCGGTGCCCTTCCGCCCGCTCGCCGAGCTGCCCCGGCGGGCGACCCTGGTGCTCTCGACCGACCCGGACCGGGCGGACAGGGAGGTGGACCCGAACGGCTTGGTGCTCGGGCCCGGCGAGGCCATCCTCCTGCGGCTGGCGGAGGTGCCTGAGCGTGCGGTCGCGCCCCCGGCCGGCGTGCCGCTCACGCCGCCTGGCGCAAAGTGAAGCGGCGCAGCAGCAGCGCCGCGCACAGGCACGCGGGCGCGATCACCAGCAACGCGGACGGCGCCGTCGCGGTCAGCCAGGCCAGGCCGGTGGGGAAGACCGGCGCGAGCGCGAGCCCCGTCAGGATGTAGGCGAAGGGTGCCAGCGTGGCGATGTGGGCCAGCGCCAGCCCGGCCGCGGCCAGCAGCATCCGCCGATCACCAGCCGTGGGGGAGCGATGCGCAGCGCCAGCGGTATGGCCAGCAGCCGGCCGGACGCGCCCTAGACGCCGGCCGCTCCCAGGTACTGGTGGATCATGCGCACGGCCATGGCGCCCTCGCCGACGGCTGACGCCACCCGCTTGACCGAACCGTTCCGCACGTCACCGGCCGCGTAGACGCCGGGCCGGCTTGTCTCCAGCGGTAGCGGCCGGCGGCCGGCGAGCCGCCACACGTCGTCCCCGCGCCTTGGGCGACGTCGGGCCCGGTGAGGATGAAGCCCCGGTCGTCGAGCGCGAGCTGGTCGCCCAGCCAGCCCGCATGCGGCCGCATGCCGATGAACACAAACATCGCGCGGGCCTCCACCGTGCGCCGTTGCCCGGTCCGGCTGTCCTCGACCACCACGGCCTCCAGCGTGTCGTCCCCGACCAGCTCACGCACCTCGGAGCTCAGCAGCAGGTCGACGTTCTCCAGGCGCCGGATCCGGTCCACCAGGTAGCGCGACATGCTCACGCCGAGGTCATGCTCGCGGACCAGCAGCCGTACCCGCTTGGCGTACCTGGACAGGAACAGCGTCGCCTGCCCGGCGGAGTTGCCGCCGCCGACCACCGCCACCGGGTCGTCGCGGCACACCCGGGCCTCCACCTGCGTGGCGGCGTAGTAGACGCTCGTCTTCTCGAACTGGTCGAGGCGGGGCACGTCGAGCCGGCGGTAGCGGGCGCCGGTGGCGATCACCACCGTGCGGGCGGAGATGGTGGTCCCGTCCTGGAGCCGGACCAGGTGATGGGCGTCTCGGCGCTCCAGCGCGGCCGCCTCGGCCGGCACCCTGATGCGGGCTCCGAACTTCTCTGCCTGGAGCACCGCCCTGCCGGCGAGCTCCAGGCCCGAGATGCCCGACGGGAACCCGAGGTAGTTCTCGATCCTGGTGGCGGTGCCTGCCTGGCCCCCGGTGGCCACCCCGTCGAGCGCGACCGTGGACAGGCCTTCCGAGGCGCCATAGACGGCGGCGGCCAGGCCGGCCGGGCCCGCGCCGACGACCAGCAGATCGCAGCTCGCCGGGCCGGACCTGGAGTCCAGCAGGCCGATCGTGCGGGCAAGGTCGGCGTTGCTGGGGTTGCGCAGCACCTGCTGCCCGCGCCAGATCACCACTGGCGTCTGCTCGGGCCTCACCCCCAGCTCGCGCAGCAGCCGCTCTGTCTCCGCATCGCGCTCCAGGTCGATCCAGCGGTGGGGCAGCAGATTTCGGGCGGCGAACTCCAGCAGCCGCCGGGTGTCCGGCGAGTAGCGCGAGCCGACGATCCGGAAGCCGACCCCGAGCTCGATCAGGATCGAACGGCGGATGAGAAGGGCCCGCCACCAGGTCCCCGAACCCGGAGTCCTGCGCGACGAGCTCGCGGAGCCGCTCGACGGGCACGGCGAGCACCGCGCCGCCTTCCCGGACCACCGCTGTGAGCGTGGCGACCTGGCGGGTGAGCAGGCCGAGCTCGCCGAGGAAGCGCGACTTTTCCTTCGAGGATCACGAAGAAAGTCGTCGACCTGCTCGCGCTCCCGGTACAGGACCTCGCCCGGACGCGTCGGGCGCCGCTGGCCCCTGGCGGCGAGCGCGTCCAGGTGCTCGGCGCTCAACCGCGGGAACGCTCCGTGCAGGTCCGGTGTCTCCGACGGCGGGACCAGCTCGTTCGTGCTCACATCGATCACCTCCATCCCGAATGAGGGCTTGCACGCCCTGATCCGGGTAACCTCGCCGCCGCGCCACGTGCCGGGTACGAGCCGCGGATGCGCCCGCCCACGGGGCAGTGTCCCTATCCGAGCGACTGCTGGAAGCGGAAGAAGCCCGTCGGGTCGTACCTGGCCTTCACGCGGACCAGGCGGTCGTAGTTGCCGCCGTAGTATGCGTGGGCCCAGTCCTCCAGGTCCGGGTCGGGGAAATTCGGGTACACGCCTCCCGACCCCCACGGGTGGACCAGCGCCCACGACCGCGCCAGCCAATGCTTGGCGGCCTGCCGCTGCGCGCTCGACGCGTCCGGCTCCACCGTGGCCGCCTGCTTGAGCAACAGCAGCGCATCGCGATGCACGAAGGCGGTGGCGTCAGCGCGGACGCGGTTGTACGCGCCGCCCCACGGCGTGAAGTCCAGCTCGCGCGACTGGCCCGCAGCCCGCCCCTCCGAGAAGCTGTCCACCAGCGCCGCCACCGCCTCGGTGAGCAGCGGGCGCCCGAAGAACTCCGACTTGCTGAAGGCGTGCCCCAGCGGCCGCTCCTCGCCGGGACCGTGCTCGGCCAGGTACCGTTTGGTCTGCCGGTATGGAAGGTGCTCGCGAGTCGCCGATGTGGGGTCCGTGCCCGCCCGGGCGACCAACTCGTCCAGCAGGTCCACGGCGTCGGATTCGCCGCCCAGCATGGCCCCGAACACGTTGACCACGGGCGGCCGGTCGATGTCGCCCGAAGCGGTCAGCAGCAGGCTGGCGGCCAGCTCATCGGGACCGGCCGGCGCCCAGGCCTGCCACGCCTGGATGACCGCGACCGCCTGCGTGTGCGGCCAGACCAGGTGGAAGCTGGTCGCGGCCGGCGCCGGGACAGTGCTGAAGGACAGGGACGTGACGACGCCGAAGTTGCCGCCACCGGCGCCGCGCAACGCCCAGAACAGCTCTTGGTCGCGGTGGTCGTCGCACACCACCACGCGACCGTCCGCAAGCACCACCTGCGCCGCGAGCAGGTGATCGCAGGTCAGCCCGTACCTGCGGCCGAGGATCCCCAGCCCACCGCCAAGGGTGAGACCGGCGATCCCGACATCGGGGCCGCAGCCGGCGGGGATGGTGAGGTCCTGCTCGTCCAGCGTGTCGTACACCTCGCCGAGCCGCGCGCCGGCGCCCACCGTCGCCACGCCGTCCGAGACCGACACCACGCGCATCGGCGTGACGTCGATGACGACCCCGCTGGTGGAGGAGCGTCCGGCGAAGCAGTGCCCGCCGCTTCGTGCCGCCGTGGGCAGCCCGGACCGGCGCGCCAGCGCGATCGTCGCGGCGACGTCCTCAGGCGTCTTGCATCGCACGACGGCCCGCGGCCGGGCGTCGTGGAACCGGGCGATGGCCGGCTTGCGCGCCAGCTCATAGTCGGGCGAGCCGGGCAGGATGACCTCTCCGGCGATCGTGCCCCGCAGCGCGTCCCAATCAGGAGCTGAAGGTGTCATGGCGCTTCGATCCTCGGTGCGCGGGGCCTAGCCCATGTCCTCGGTGAAGAAGGAGATATCGCCGCCCGGCTGGTAGTGGTACCAGAGTATCCCTGGCGACCTCCGAGGCCTGGGGCGGGGACTCCGGCCGCCAAGGTGTCGACCGGAGCCAGCCCGAACCCTGAGCGCGCGCTTGCGGGCGACCATGGCACGGCGGTGGCGCGTGGCCTCGGTGGCGCGGTGGCTACGCCTGGTCCCGCTGGCGCCAACCGGCGGTGGAGGACGCGCCGCTCGCCGGCTCAGCCTCGAGGTGGTCGACCCAGTGGGAGATCTCTTCCTCGTCCTTGCCTTCGACACGGCAGGTCAGCAGGCCGACGACCTCAAGGAGCAAGCTCGGGTCGACCTCCGGCCCGGCAGTCCGCCTGGCGAGCACTTCGAAGCCTGAAGGGCTTTTCTCGTCGATGACCTGATCCACCTGGGCAACGAAACCGCTCTCCTGCTTGACGGTGACGTTGATCCGCACGAGGGTGTCGGCGTCCTCGCGCTCCGCCGATGTGAATTGGGAATTCGGCATGGTTACGGATTGTCCAGGATTCCGAGCAGTTGCCTGACGTCCAGCCGCTGGTCCTGGATCGACTGGCAGGCAAGCTGGACGCTGCCTCCTGGCTGGTTGTACTCGACCGCGTTGGACAGCAGGTTCAGCAGGATCTGCTTGATGCGACCGTCGTGTCCGTATGTGGCGCCGAGCAGGCGGACAGGATCGGGCAGCTGCTCGACGACCTCATCCACGGTCTCATCAAACAGCTCCACGCGGCCTCCGACGTCGCCCCTGTCATGTGGTATCGGCGCTGCCACGCGCCTGCTCGACGCGTGACCGGCGCGACACGAGGCCGACGGCCCGCATGCCGGTCCAGGGCTCGTCATCGCATCACCGATGAGTTTTCGCGGGAGCCGACGTTTCATCTGGTAGACATCGGCGAGCGATGACACTGAGGGAGGCTGCATCGTGGACATGAAGCTCGAGCTCGTGCTGGTCCCCGTCTCGGACGTGGACCGCGCCAAGACCTTCTACACCGAGAACGTCGGCTTCAACCTGGACGTCGACCATCGCGCGGGCGACGAGTTCCGCGTGGTCCAGATGACACCGCCAGGCTCGGCGTGCTCGATCAGCATCGGGATCGGGATCACCGACGCTGCGCCGGGCTCCGTCCGGGGCACGCACCTTGTCGTCTCCGACATCGAGGCCGCGCGTGCCTCGCTCGTCGGGCGCGGAGTGGACGTCAGCGAGATCCGGCATCTGGAGTCGGGCAAGTGGGTGCCGGGACCGGACCCCGAGCACCGCGACTACGGCTCGTTCGCCGACTTCCGCGACCCCGACGGTAACACCTGGGTTCTGCAGGAGCGCGGATGGAGCCAGCGCGTGGCATAACGGACGAGACTCCGGGGAGGCGTCGAGCCCACGCTCGACGCCTCCCGCTGGTACCAGCCTGTGTCACAAAGCCGTGCGAACCGACGGGGAAGCTGCCGTCGGCGGTGACGCCGCACGGGATGCGCCTGTGCTGCGCTGGTCGGCGGACGCGCTGACGGAAGGTCGCAGCCACAGCGACACGCTGGTCGGCTGCATCGTCTGCTCGACCACGCCGAGCAGCTCGGCCGCGAGGGTGTCGAGGTCGACCTGCTGGCGCAGCCGGGCGCTGAACGTCGCGATCGTGCGGGCGGCGTCGTAGCGACGCCGGTTGAAGCGCCGGTCGACGGCCTGCTGGACGCGGCGGCGGGCCGGCTGGAACACCGCGGCCACCGCCAGGGTCGCCGCGGCCACCACCAGAGGGGAGCGTTGGCCGAGGAGCTGGCCAAGGCCGAGGACCACGCCGGCGTAGCCGCCGCCGAGCAGCACGGTGAGCAGGCCGTAGGCGACCGTGCGGCTGATGATGCGGTCCAGG
>WNFU01000230.1_pt1 | contig 73794 bp, 70 predicted proteins | sample 5400121 | NCBI WGS metagenome assembly WNFU01 (sample SAMN13153360, study PRJNA577476) | soil metagenome | isolation source: 100 cm soil or saprolite under grassland replicate 1 | place: USA:California | collected 2016-06-15
CTACGTCGAAGACGGCTTCGCGATCGACGGCTCCGATCCGTCGCCGGTCGCGCGGGCGATCTTCGCCGGCCTCGATACCGATGCCACGTGAGCGACGAGCCGCGTGTGGTCGAGCAGGCTCCTGAGCAAACATCCTCAATTCGGCACGACCGGATGTCAGCCGGCCTACTCGCCGTGACGCTACGTCGCGCTCGACCTGCGGCAGATGCGCGTACCGGCCGTTGGCCAAACCGCTGAGCGTCAACGACACGCGGCCTTCCCGGGTTTCGTCGAACATTGGCGCGACTGCAGTGCTTCACGGACTGCCCGCGAAGGGCGCGCGTGTTGTGGCAGAAGCCGGATGTCAGACGAGCGCCGGTTCAACGGCTGTCTGCCCCGGTGTGTCGTCGCTGCCGCTGCATGGTCTTGCGATGATCGCGAGATCGGGAGGGGTCGGGGGAGGAGAAGGTGCCTGTCCGGGCATGCGAAACTCTCTGCCATGTCACTGAAGATCCGCAGGTCCGCCGGCTCCTTCACGCCCCTTGAATCATGGCTGGATCGTGCGGGCCTCAAGCGCCGCGATCCCGCCCGGGACCTCAGCGATTTCAATAACGGACAGCCGTTCAGGGTGCTGTGCATGACCTGGACGTTGGGCCAGCCTCGGAAAAGGCGGGTCGGCGCCGCCGAGATCCTCGTGGTGAGGGGTGGTTGGCTACACATCGCGCGCGGTGCGGAGACCGTTTGGCGCAGTCAGTCTGCTGGCGACACCGTTGTCATCCCACCCCAGACTGCGCTCGTGCCGTCGGACCGGCAGCTCTACTTTCGTAACCAGGCGGCCTTCAAGGTCGTGACGCCCAGCGGGGAGCACGACATCGCGATCAGGAAGCAGGACGAGGAGCTCATTAGGTTGGCGTTGGTGTCGACCGCCGCCGAACGGCTCTGACTGCTGCGACGACACAGACGATGGCGGCGTGTCGCCGGTCAACGCGCCTTATCAGCGGCAGATGAGTGAACGCGAGCCCGCGTCATAGCTAGGGCAGATCGCCTCGCATGCTCGATAGTGGGTACGTGGGAAGCGAACAACTCGCGTGGTCCGGCCGCGACTGGCGGATGCCGGTATGGCTCTGGGTCGGCCTGGCGACGATGTTCGTCAGCGCGCTGCACATCATCATCGACTTCGGCGTCGGACTGTTCGACCTGCACGGGACGCTGACTCTGACCGAGGCGGCAACGCTTGTCGGCGTTGCGCTCATCCAGCTCTGGTGGGCGATTTCCTTCATGGCCGGCGCTCGGGGCAACGGCAGCGGCGTCGCCAGCGCCGGGATCCTCGGCGCCGGCTGGGCGGCGCTGACCAACGGCTTCCCGATCGCTTACTGCCCGCCCGTGTGCGAAGAGGCGCGACCGCTGACCGACCTCGGCCACGTTGGCAGCATCGTGTTCGGCATCCTGCTCGCGTTGGTCGCCATCTGGTCGCTGTGGCGCGCCCGGGCGCGCCCGGGTTGGTTCATGCCGGCCGTTGCGGCAGCCTTGGTGGTCGGGACTATCGTGTCGCTGGCGAACACCCCGATCACATAGGCGCGCCGACAGCGGGGACGGACCCGGCATGTCCGGCACGTGCCTTCGATCGCGAAGCGCAGCCTGACTGGCTCACAGACAAGTGAGCCGGACGCTTGCCTTGTGATGTCCCCAATTCGGCGGTTCAGGATCCAAGCCCGGCGAGTGCCGGCACGGAGCGTGACGGCACGCGGCTGGCCAGCATGCACGAACGGCGGCAGAAGAGTAAAGCGCGAGCGCAGCGAGCGCCACCCCGCCCGCACCGCGGCGGATGTGTCCGTCAGATCTGAGGGTCGCAGCTTGCGCGGTAATGCCGGATGATTCCCAGGGTGGGCTCGGAGGTAATTGTCGCGGTAGTCTCCGCCGCTGTGTCGCTCGGGAGCGCTGTTCTTGCTGGATGGATGACCACATGGTCGGTGCAGCGCACCCGCCGCTACGAAAGCCTGATCGAGGCGCAGGAAAGGGCGCAAACCAAGGCCGAGCAAGCCGAGGCCGTGCTCAGCCGGTACCGGGAGCCGCTACTCGGCGCCGCACACAGCCTCCAGGCGCGGCTGTACAATATCGTCCAGCAGAACTTCCTGGTCGCCTACCTGGGCCCAGACGATGCAGTCGACCAGCGTTACGCCCGTGACTACACGGTGTATGTCCTGGCCGAGTACTTGTGCTGGGCCGAAATCATTAGGCGCGATCTCCGCTTCCTCGATCTGAGCAGCGTGGCCGCCAACCACCATTTCGTCGAGCTTCTGGAAACCAGTCAGCGCGCGTTGTCTCGTGAGGCGTTCGCTCGACCCTGGCGGCTGTTCCGCGGCGAGCAACGCGCGATAGGCGAACTGATGATGGTCCGTACCGAGGACACTGATGCCGCGCGCCATGAATCTTTGGGCTATGTGCAGTTCTGTGCCCGCCTAGACGAAGAACCCGGGTTCGCCCAGTGGTTCGCCAGGCTCCGCAGCGACATCGACGATCTGGCCGTAGACCGCACGAACCAGGCCCGCCTCATCGCACTCCAGAACACCTTGATCGACCTCATCGAGTTTCTCGATCCGGAACGGCTCCGGCTACCCGCCAAGTATCGCGACAGGCTCAAATCCCCCGGATGAGCGGTCACACCGTTGATAGCCGAAACGCGGACCTGCTCAAAGAGCGCAGTTGGCCACAGAACCGTACACCATGCGCACCGCGAGGTGGCCCTGACCGGCGATACCGAATCGGCGGTTGCCGGGCCGGACTTTCGGTCGTGCGCGCTGGGTTCGTCCGGCTTGATTGGAACTCTTGGTCGGCCCAGTCAGATCGTCCGCTGTCGCCTGCGGGAACCGCCCGCTCTGCGGCAGAAGAGGATGCTGGCGCTGCGGCCACCGGCTCTACGCGAAGCGGGAAGCATTCGGCGCCTCGGTCTGCACCCAGAAGACGTTTTCGCCCTCTGTCCTCAACTCGACCGTGCGTTCGTCGATCCAAAGCATCTGCTCGGGAGGTTCCGGCGGTTCGAACCCGCGCAGTCGATACTCCGCCCGCAGGAGCCGCACCTGTGCGAGCGCTTGCCGCCAGGGTGCAAGAATCTCGCGAGGTAGCGTCGATGCCGTAGCGGGCTCTCCAGTCTCAGCTTCCCACGCTTCTCGCTTCGCGTGCTCCTCGAGGAACTTCGCCATCGACGCGTCGTAAAGCTCACGCGCTGGGTCGTTGGCAACATAGTCAGCGAGCTTCCGCTCAACGACATGCGTGAGCGTCTCCTCGCGGTCCCGGGCACGCGCCTGGGCCTGCTCGTAGACCTGGCCCAGGCGAAAGGATCGCGTTGGCGTTGGCCCGCCTGCCGGCGGGCGTCCAGGACGGCGTCGTGCCTGATCTTCAGTCATGCGAGTTAATGTAATGCACTTACCGTAGTTTCTGCAAATGCACTAATCCACCCGGCAGCTCTTTCTGTCCACGCGCCCATGCTCAGGAAGACGCCACCGACGCCCGCTCGGCGGCGCTGCGCTCGACGCAGAACAGGTTGCCCTCCGGGTCCGCCATGGTTACCCATCCCGTGCCGTCGGGCTTGCGGTGATCCTCGTACCTGGTCGCACCGAGCCCCTTCAGCCTTCAGCCGCTCAACTTCCTCATCGCGAGTCCGGTCCGTGGGCATGATGTCGAGATGGATCCGGCGACCGGTTCTTGGTTCACCGATTCTCCCCTCGGCGACTCTTGGCAACAAACCGGACATTACTGGCGCGGATGCCATGGGCAACTTCGACGAAGTAAGAACCGCCTTCACGATCAAGGATGCGTCCTTGGCCTGCGCCATCAGACCGGCGCTGGGGACGAACACGCGCTGTCTGCGGCAGATGAGTGCGCGTCCAAGCGCGCGCACCGCGGCGGTTGAGGACGCCGGGCGCCAGCTCCTGTAATTGCACCGAAGGGGCGGGTGCGAGCGCAGCCAGCGGACCGCCCGCAGGGCGGCGGTTGAGTGCGCGCCTGGAAGCGCGCATCGCGCGCGGCGCCGACAGCGCCGAGAATAGCGCCAACGACGTGCCCTGCGGGTCGCGGAGAGTTCGCAGGGTGTGGGTGACCGGCGTCCGGGGTGCGCGCAGCGTGTGCGTGGCGGGCGCGGCCAGCGGTCGGGTAACGCAGGGAGGCCAGTGTGGACGGTGGGACGGCCCCTGACGGGGGGCGGTTGAGCCCGGACTCGACCGAGGTGTTCGAGCGCGATGTCGGTGATCGGCGGCGGTTGGAGCTGCAGTTCGGGTTGCTGCGGGAGGACTTCAATTTCTGGTTCGACCAGACGTTGCGCCTGGGCGGGCTGTCCACCGATCCCGACCGGGCGGACTGGTCGGTGCTGGATGTGGGTTGTGGTCAGGGCCTGTTCACCCGCGAGATCGCGCGGCGCTACCCGGCGGCGCGGGCGGTCGGGATCGACGTGGACGCCGACGCGGTCGCGGCCGCCTCGGCGCGCAGCGCGGCCGAGGCGAACGTGCGGTACCTGGTGCACGACGCCAGGCAGCCATTGGCGGCCAGCGTGAGGCCCGGCGCCGGCTTTGACGCGGTGCTCATGTGGCTGGTCCTGCCCTACCTGGCCGATCGGCGCACCGCACTGGCCAACCTGGCCTCGGCCCTGCGCCCCGGTGGCGTCGCGTTGCTGGGCAACGTGCCCGACCAGGCGGTGCGGCTGGACCACCCAGCCGCCGCGGGGCTGCTCGCCGCCGGCCAGCAGCTGGTCACCCGCCTGGGATTGGCCGGCCTGGAAGACACCGTCGAACCGTTGCTGCGCGAGGTGGGCTTCAACGACATCACCACCGAGATGCTGCGCTACCCGATGGGTGGCGCCACCCGCCACGGGCAGCGCTGGCACGCATACCTGCTCACCAACATGAGCACCGCCAAGCATCCCATCGTCAACGTCTTCGGGCTGATGGACGAAGCAGACTACGACCGGCGCTTCGAGCAACTGGCGGCCGAGTCCGTGCTCCGCCTATCGGGCGAGATCCGCTTCCTGGTCACCCTCGCCCGCCGCAAATGACCGCGCACACACCACATCGTCCAGCCGGCGACCGCCGGGCACTCACCCACCTCACCGGTAAGGCCCACAGCGCCGAAGCCATCCCCACATGCCCGGTTCCACGACCCCACGCACACGTCACACCGCCCTTATTCGGCGCTCGATCCGCGGCGGAAGAGTAAAGCGCGAGCGCAGCGAGCGCGACCCGCCCGCACCGCGGCGTGATAGGGCGCGGGCAAACGCACGACCTATGGGCGGAGGCCGACCGGTGCGCGGCGGTGATCCGGCGTCAGCTATCGATGTGTGGGTAGACGGCGGTGGCGATCAGCTTCGACGAAATCTCGCATTCGTCCTTAATGGACAGAGTGCGGCAGCGGGTCGGAGATAAGCGCGTCCTGGCCCTGGTGAAGGCGTTCCTCAAGGCAGACATCCTCGGCGAGGATCGTCGGCTGCGGGAGAACTACGCCGGCACCCCGCAAGGATCAATCCTCTCGCCGTTGTTGAGTAACGTGGCCCTGTCGGTCCTGGACGAGCATATCGCCCACGGACCGGGCGGCCCCCGGAATCGGCAAGGTGCAAGCGGCCAAACGTCGCCGGCACGGTCTTGCCAACTATCGCCTGGTGCGGTTCGCGGACGACTGGTGCCGGCCGTCTTCGGCACCAAAGCGCACGCCGAGGCGCTGCGGGAGGAGATCGCGCAGGTCCTGTCCGGGATGGGGTTACGCCTGTCCCAGGAAAAGACGCTGGTCACCCATATCGACGAGGGCCTGGACTTCCTCGGCTGGCGCCTCCAACGCCACCGCAAGCCAGGCACCAACCGGTACTACATCTACACCTACCCCGCCAAGAAGGCCCTGCGGGCCGTCAAAGCGAAGGTCAAAACGCTGTGCCGGCAGATCGCAACGAACCAGCCGCTCGACACCCTGCTCCGCCAGCTCAACTCGGCGCTGCGGGGCTGGTGCGCCTACTTCCGGTACGGGGTGTCCTACGCAACCTTCAACTACCTCGGCCAATACACCTGGCAGACGGTCTGGCGATGGCTGCGACGCAAGCACCCCAAGGCGACCTGGAAGCAGATCCGCCGCCGCTACTGCGCCGGCGGATGGTGGCCAACCAGCGGCAACAGGGAACTGTTCAAACCGGTCTCAGCGGGCACAGCCCGCTACCGATACCGGGGCACGATCATCCCCAGCCCCTGGCCAACCACCGGATGAGGACCAACCCCACGCAGCCACTCGGGCTTGTGGAGAGCCGGATGCCGGGCCAACCGGCACGTCCGGTTCGGGAAGCGGCCCGAGGAAACGGACCGGTCGAAAGACCGAAACCGCGCCTCGGGTCGACTTCACCAATGGGGGCACGTCGTGGGACAGCCATACGGCTTCTCCTTCACGAACAGGGCGCCTCGCCGCCTGGTCGGCGGCGAGGCGCACAGGGATGGTTGATCGCTCGTTGCCCGTACGGCCCGGTTGGGCCGGGCGCGAGCGTTGGGCCTGACCCGACAGTTAGGTGGTTCGTGGCCGGGCGGTGGCGATGCCGTGGGCTCCGGCCAGCAGGTGGAACGCGGTGATGAGGTGCCGCTGCCCGTCGGTGGTCAGCTCGGCGGCGCGTTCGAAGGCTTCACCGACGCCGGGTTGGTCGTCGTCCGCGGTCGGCAGCGCCGCTTCCAGCAGCGTGAGGCTGATCGAGGCGGTGGCGGCAGCGAGGTCGACCAGCTGCCGGGGCGTCGGCGGGTCGCCGCCCGCCGCGAGTTGACGCGCATGAGCGGCGACAGCATCGATCCGGTCGGCCACGGTGTGCAGCGGGTTCGGTTCGGACGAGACTGTCATGATCGCTCCCAGGCGGACGATGGTGGCCGTCGCATTGGTTGGCCGGCGGCTGGCTATCGCCGCTCCATCCGCGCCGGGTGTCAAGGCCCGCCGAGGCCGTCACGGCACGCGCTCGGTGGTGGTTGTTGTTGTTGTTTGTTACTGGCCGAGCGGGGCCTCACGCGCGTTGTGGAAGCCAATCGGGTCGACTGCGCCGCTCGCGCTGGAGTCACCGTTCTCATGCACCTCGTAGTGCAGGTGCGGGCCGGAGGAGTGCCCGGAAGAGCCGACCACGCCGATCACCTGCCCAGCGATCACCGGTTGCCCCTCGGCGACGGCGGGGCGGGTGAGCATGTGGCAGTAGCGGGTGACGATCCCTCCCTGGTGGACGATGTCGACGTACCAGCCTTCTCTGCACCACGCAAGTAGGCGCTCCGGCCTGTCTGCCGTTCTGCCCGTCGTAGATGTCTTGACGGCAAGGCGAGGTTGGCTGTCGGCGGTGTCCGAGTCTGGCTAGTACCTGAAAAGCTCTTGTGGCGTGACCACTTCGGCGTTGGTGGGTGCGTCGAGCGTGAGGGCGCTTTCGTAGGTGGGTTGACGCGGTGGACGGGCTGGCCGGCCGGTGGGGCGGGTGCCGAGTTGGCGGGCGGCTTCCGCGAGGATGATGCTGGCGACGAGTCGGTAGCGGTAAGGGAAGTCCGGTCTTGGAAGGTCGACCCGGGCGAATTCGAGTGTTCCGCCCAGACGCTGCCAGTCCTCGTGTGGGCCCAGCGCTTCCTCGTCGGGAACGACGAGCACGGTGCGTGGTCCGACGGCGAGGTTTACTCGGTGCAGCGGCGGGCCGTCGATGCGGGTTCCGGCGACGATGACGCGGGTGAAGCCCGGGTGTGGGTCTGTTGGCGTCGGTACCACGCGTAGCGGGTTGCGGTGGCTTCGCGCGGCGGCGCGGCCTTCGCTGCGTGCAGGGCGGGGGGTGCCGAACCATACCTTGTCGCGGTCGTCGATGCCGACGGTGTGCCAGCCGAAGGCGGCCGCTGAGCGCAGCGTGCTGCCGGCCTCGACGTGGTCGCCGGGGCCGAGCAGCAGCACCGCGGGGCGGTGTGTCTGCGGGCGGGTGGAGCGTGGGCGGCGTCGGCCGGCGGCGTTGAGGAGGTAGTACAGGGCGACGGCGGCTGCGGAGGCGACGTTGAGGGTGTTCACTCCGCGGCCGGGCATCGGGATCTGCACGGTTGTGGTGGCGGCGCGGATCAGGTCGGGTCGTATCCCGCGGCGCTCGTTGCCGACCACGATCGCCGGCCGGCCGGTGGGCGGGTCGGCGGTGAAGACGGACGCGGCGTTGGGGGTGTTCTCCACGGCGATGATCGGCGTCGACTCATCCAGCAGGTCGTTGGTGTCGACGGTGGTCAGCGGTTGGCCGCCGCGGTGGACCGACCACCGGTCGGCCAGCCCGCGGCTGTCTCGGAACAGGCATGGGATGCCGAACATGGCGGCGGCGTCGAGCAGGGCTTTGGCGTTGGCCGGGTTGTCCAGTCCGTCGCCGACCAGCCGGGCGGTTCCGGTCATCGGGGCGCTGCGCCGGTTGTCCACGCCCGCCGGCATGCCGCGGCGAAGGCGTCCGCGCGGCGTTCGTGATCGACGGTGCGCATCACCCGCGCTGCGCGTTTGCCGGCCCTGTGCTGGATCAGGTGGTGGCCGATCTCGTGCAGCAAGCCGTCGAAGAGCACGAAGTCGCGCAAGGTCTGGGCCGGCCAGTCGACCCGGGTGATGGATGCGGTGACCGTGATGTGGGCACCTGCGCGTTGCAGCCGCTGCGATGAGTCGGTGGTCAACCGTCCGGCGATCATCCAGGGCGGCCGGGGCTGTTCGAACAATACGACCACACCGGGCACCTGCAACCCGGCGATAAGCAGCCCGGACCGGTTATCGCCGACGCCTTGGCGCAGTTCGACCCGGTGCAGACCATAGACAACGGCCGGGCCGAAGAACGCCAGCGACCGGGCAACGTCGTCTGCGCTAGCCGGGTGGAGGAATTCCGGCCGCGGCGGGCAGACCCGCACGTCGATCAGCGTGGGCGGCCCGCCGGCGCTGTCGGCAGCGGCGCAGGCCGCCGCACTCGGTCTTCTTCCCAGCCGGGCCCACCGCCGCGCGACCCTCGGCTCGTCGGCCCGCCGCCGGTAGGGCGCGACAATCCGACGTGCCGCCCGCAGTGCGTACGGATCGGTGTGCAGGCTACGACTCATGCATCGGTGCCTTCGACAAGCTCACCGGTCGTTGGTATCAAGACCGATCGGAGTTCGCCACGGGTTTCCGGCGCCTTCGACGTCGGCCGGCTGTAGAACGGCGCTTGCGGGACTTCTCTGCCGCGGCCGGTGGTCAGGTCGGGACTGCGACACCGACGCTGTGTAGGAACGAGACCGGGTCAACGGCGTTGGCCTCGGTGGCGGGGTTGCCGGTGTGGATCTCCAGGTGCAGGTGGGGTCCGGAGGAGTGGCCGGAGGTGCCGACGACGCCGATGGGTTGACCGGCGGTGACCTGTTGGCCGACCTCGACCGGCGGGCGGATCAGTTGGTGGCAGTAGCGGGTGGTGATGTTGCCCTGGTGGAGGATTTCGGTGTACCAGCCGCAGCCGCGTACTGCCGGGGAGCCGTCGGTGTCGCAGGGGTATGGCTGGCCGTTGAGGGAGGCGTTGCAGCGGATCAGGGTGACGGTGCCGGCCGCGGCGGCGTGAATGACCGTGCCTTTGGAAACGGCGATGTCGATGCCGTCGTGTCCGGGCCGCTGCGGTGTGCGGAACCCGGCGACGATCGGGCCGTTGACCGGCATGACCCAGCCGCCCGGTCCGACGGGTGCGCAGGCGACCAGGCCGCCGGTGAGCACCGAGACCAGTGCGGTGGCGTCGTCCTCCCATTTGGCGTACGCGTCCGGATAGGCGGAGATCTGGACCTGTTGCGCCGCCTCGGTGATCGGCATGCTGGGCCAGTCGTCGATGGCCAGTAGCTTGTCGTAGAACTTGGCGGCGGCGTAGGCGGGGTCGGTGAGCTGGTCGGGGGTTCCCCATCCCTGGCTGGGGCGTTGTTGGAACAGCCCGATGGAGTCGCGGTCGCCGCCGGGCAGGTTGTGTAGGCCGGATTCCTGCATCGCGGTGGCGATCGCGATGATCCAGCCGCGGGGTGGCACGGCCTTGTGGACGCCGACGGTGATGATGACTTGTGCGTTGGCGACCTGGTCGGTGTCCCAGCCAGCGACCGCTGGCGATGTTCCGGCCGAGGTGGTGGCGGCGGGTGGGCAGCCGGCGGTGCCGGCCCCGCCGATGAGGACGGCGGGGCCGGCGACGCATAGCAGGGTCACGGCGGCGGCGAGGGCGACGACGACGCCGATGGTGCGGGTGCTCACGGCCGCCCTCGGTTGGGGATGGCCGCGATGGCGGAAGCAGGTGTGAGACGGCGGTCTACTGTGGACATGAGGGTCTCCCGTGGATGGATGCGGTTGGTGGTGCGCGAGCGCGGCGGACTCGGCCGGTCACGGCGTGGCCCGCCCGGTCCGCACGGTGGGCAGGCCCAGCGGGACGGCGCGGGCCTCGGCTAGGCGCACGGCCTGGCGGCGCTTGGCCTGTAGGTGGCTCAGCGTCAGGTCGATGCCTTCGATCTCACCCAGCCAGCCCTCGCCGTGGGCGCGGTCGCGGCGGGCGTGCAGGTCGGCCTCGATAACGTCCAGCCGCGGCACGGCCTCGGGGTGGACGTGCAGCATGGGGCAGCGAATACACGAGTGCTCGTGCGCACAGGGGGTCGCGTAGGGGCGGCCGCAGCTGCCCAGTTCGACCTTGCGCTTGTCGAAATGCTCCTCGAACTCGACCCATTCCTGATCGGTGGCCGGCTGGTACTCCTCGGCCGGGCGCATCCTCCGGCGCCGGTCGAGGAATGCCTGGTAGTGCCGGATGAGGTCTTCGTCGAACACGGCCTCTGGCGGAGTCAGATATTCCAACTGTCTGAATGCCTATCTAACTGGGATGGAGCGGCGGGCGACGTCGGCGGCGTAGGTGGTCCAGTCACCGGCGCTGGCGCGTTGCCAGGCGACCGCCACGGCGATGTGGATGCCGAGCATGCGGGCCAGCAGCGCGGCGGGCAGTTCGGTGGCGAGGTGGAACAGTGCGGTGGAGCGGGACTGCCTGGAGCGGATGCCGAGTTGGCGCAGCCGTTCGGCCATGCGGAAGGCGCTGATGGGGCGTGCGGGCTGTCCGCCGGGGAACAGCCACGGCGAGGCCGCTTGGTCGCCGATGGTGGCGTGGCCGTGCCGTGTGGCGACGACGTGGCGGGCAAGGCCGGCGAGCGGTTCGGGCAGCACGACCGGCTCGTGACCCAGCCGGATACGTACCCGGCCGTTGCTGGTGTCGATGTGGTCGACGGTGAGGTGGCTGATCGTGGCCGGCCATTGGGCGTAGAGCAGGACCAGCAGCCCGGCAACCCGGTCTTCGGGCTTGAGGGTGTCGTCGTGCAGCAGCCAGCGGGCCTGCTCCCAGCGGGTCTCGGTGTCGATGATCCCGGACGGCCCGTCCCATCTGATCGCGGCGAAGTCCAGCTGGGTCAGTTTCTGTTTGCGGGCCCACCGAACGAAGTTGCCGGCGTCGACTCGGTGGGTGGGCTGCGCGGTGGAAAGCCATGTCTCCAAGTCGCCTTGCCGGGCGCTGGTCAGCGTCAGGTGGCGGGTGGCCAGCCAGTCGAGCAACGCGGTGGCGGCGCGGATGTTGCGTTGCGCCGCGACGGCCTGCTCGTGGGTGGTGTTGGTGCCGGCCAGCCGGCCGCGCAGTCGCCGGATGACGTGCCAGACGGCGTAGCGGTGCAGCAGTTTGCGTTCGTCGGCGTCGGGTCGGTCGGCGATGATGCGGGTGGTCCAGCGTTCGAGTCGGACCATGTGTTCGTCGCGGTGCGGCAGCGTGCCGATGGCGACCAAGACGCTGCGCAGGTGCTCTACCGGTTTGCCGGCGGGCAGCTCGTCGAGCGTGGCGTGGGTCAGGGGACGGGTGCCGGCCTGAAGGTCGCGCAGAATCGCCGGTGCGGCGCTCTTGTCCAGCCAGGCCGCTACCGTGCCGGGGCGCTCGGTCGTGGTGAGCGCGTGATGCAGAGCCTGCAGCTGTGGCCGGATCTCGCCACGCTCGTCGCCGAGCAGCTCCCGCAGCCGCTGGTCCACTGTGCAGCGGGCACACCGTCCAATGTGGATGCGCCCGGGTTGTCCGCAGCTTGGGCATGCCCGCCAGAATCCTGGGTCGGTACGGGTGCAGGTGGCGCACAGGGGTCGCTCGAGGGTGCCGCTGCGGATGGGCCGCAGCGCGCCGCAGCCGGCGCAGCGGGCCCAGCGTTGCTTGCAGGCGGCGCACCAGGGTTGCCCGGTGGCGGCGGAGACATAGCCCGGGGCGTGCCGGCCGCAGATCGAGCAGGTCACGGTCTTGACTGGGCGGCAGGCCGGGCACAGCGGCCCGTCCAGGGTGCGGACGCTGACCGGGCGGCGGCGCGAACAGCCGACGCACGTCTCCTGGTTGGCCGGGTCGATGATGAAGCAGTACGGGCAGAGCGGCCGGCCGTGCTCGTCGCGGGTGGCGGCCTCCCGCACGGTGCCGCACCGGGAGCACGGCTGGGCGCGGGACTTGGCCACGCAGTTGCGACACAGCCACTACCCACCGATCGGCCGGTGCAACGGGATGACTCGACCGCAGCGAGGACACGACGGGCGAATGACCACCTCGGATCCGGCCTCGCGCAGCGCCTCGATCAGTCGCAGCACCGACGGCACCGGCGCCTGGGCTCCGGCCCCGGTGAGCAGGCCGGGCCGATCCTGCACAGCCCAGGCCAGCTGAAAGCGCTGCCTGGACCTGAGCGCCACCGCCCTGACCGCTGCAGCCACAACCTCCACCGACAACGCGGGGTCGATCCCGGCGACCACGCTCACCACGATGTCGACCGGGTCGCGTCCGTCCTCGGGCGGGCACTTCGCGCATCGTGGTCGACCGTCGCGATCGCGGATGTTCACCGGCCTCCGCTGGCCGCAGGCGGAGCAGGGTTCCCGCCGCGGGCCGCAGACCGCGCAGTACCAGTCCTGGCCGCGGCGCTGGAAGGTGCGCAAAGGTTTCCCGCACTCGGCGCACACCGGCGGGGAAACCCTTGTCGCACCGGCGGTGCGCACCGCGATGAGAAGGTCGCCGACGACGCGTGGTGCCGGCGATCGCCCGTCGACCAACACGGCGGGCCGGTCCAGCAGCGCCTGGGCCAGACGCCGCTGTTTGGCTCGGCCGCCAGCGACGCCCTCCACGGCGTCGGTGATGTCCACGTGGTCCACGCCAGGGTCGTGCTCGGCGACGAGATTGACGATCACGCCGATCGGGTCAGCGAGTACCTGAGGTGTCAACGGTGCCGGCACGGTTCACCCGCCGGGCCTGGTGATACGGGCCCGCTTGGGGCGCAGATCACCGATGCCTGCCTCCTCGCCACTGGCGGTGCGCTTCCTGGCGGGCTTGGCCGCAGCGACCGGTTCGATCAGCTCCTCCATGGTGCAGTCCAGGATGTCCAGCAACGCCATGAGGATCTTCAGGCTCAGCCGCTCGGGCCGCTCGACGACCAGCCGGTAGACCTGGCTGGACGACAGCCGGATTCCCCGCTGCGCCAACGGTTCGATCAGGTCAGTGGTGGCAAACATCTGGCGGCTGGCCATGACCTGCCGCAGATTCCACCGATAGTCCAGTCGGCGCACCACCTACGACTCCTTCCGGCTTGGCCCCGGCTGCTCAAAGGCCGGCGCGATCGCCTTGCGCAGCGCGGTGTTCATGAAGTCCCCGGACACATGCGTGTAGATCGCGGTCGACGTGTCGCAGCGGTGCCCCACGGCCTGCTGGATGAAGCGACGGTCCACACCATCCTCGGTCAGGTGGGTCACCCACGAGTGGCGCAAGCTGTGCGGCGTCAAGGCTTTCGGCAACCCGAGCGCGTCGCGGTAGGCGACGAACCTGGCATTGATCTCCGCCGGTTGGACCCGACCGCCGCGTTCGGTCACCCACAACGCCGGGTGATCCTCACACCCGAACCGGGGTCGGACGTTCTCCACGTAGTCGGCCACCGCCTCCACCGCCCAGCCCATCACCGAGGGCACGTTGCGCCGTCGCGGTGGCTGCCCGCGTACCGCCTTGCCGTAGCGCACGTGCAGCATCCCGTACCGGCCGAACTCCGGCGCCGACGGGTTGCGCCCCCAATCGGCCAGATCCAGCTTGGACGTCTCGGTGCGGCGCAACGCCCAGGCGTAGACGACCTTGAACAGAGTGGCATCCCGGTAGGCGGCCAGCGCCCCCTTGCGCTTGGCGTGCACCGCCTGGTCGACCTGCTCGTCGGCATAGTCCAGGAAGCGCTGCAACTCCTCCCGGGTGAACGGGCGGGCCTCCGGATCACCCTCGTAGTCGTTGAGATGGGCGACGGTGTTCCACTCGTGGCAGATCGCCACCGGGAACGCGCCGAACGCCTCCTCACACTCCACCGCCCACCCATACCGGCCGTCGGTGAGGTACTCGCTGAACAGCCGCAGATCGGTCTGGTAACCGCGGATCGTCGACGGCGCCAGGTGACTCTCGCCGGTCAGCGTCTGCGTCCACTCGTCCACATGCGACGGTCCCCAGTTCCACGGGTACTCGTTGGTGAAGTCCAGGAACCGGCGCACCAGCCGCTCCCGCGGCGCGATCGTGTCCTCGCGCAACCCACGCGCGGCCTGCTGCGCCCGCCAGCCCTTCAACATCGCCTCGACCATGGCGTCCTCCGGCCGCAACTGCACCACGCCGGAGACGAGTTGCAGGTGCGCGGCACCCGCCAGGTCACCCCGCCCCATCCAGCCCCTCCAAGCCTGGAAGCGCCACCGTCTGAAGGCAGGATCATGCACCTAACGGGATCATCCCGCAAGCAGCGCAGGTCAGACCGTGTCGATCGCCGGCCCCATCGACGCATTGCCGAGGCCCGCCCATCAGGCGACCTGCAGAAACTCGCCCGTCTGATGCAATTCCCGAGGGTTGACGTAGCCGCGGGTGGTTTCAAGACTCAAATGACCGAGTAGGGCGGCGCCGATGTGGATGGGTAGCCCGTTGTTGACCAGGTCGGTGGCGAACAACCTTCGGAAGTCGTGGGGGGTGAACCGGGACTGGCCGAAGTCCGGATGAATGGCGACCAGTTCGGCGCAGCGGCGGCCCAGCATGTCGAGCACGACCGCCTGACCGAACACCGCTTGGGAGGCGCCGCGTTGGCGTTGGAACAGGAACGGCAACGCCGGGGTGTGCACCCGCTCGTGCGTGTCGTAGCGGGATATCGCCGGCACGCCGCCGCTGGTGTCAGTGTGCCGGCGGATGATCGCGGCGATGACGGCGAACAGCTCGGCCGACATCGGGATGACCCGTTCCCGCTCCGTCTTCGACGGCGCCACCACCAGCAACCCGACGGTCTCGCCGTTGGGCCGCAGGTAGCGGCGGATGGACAGTTGGGTCAGTTCGAGCAGTTCCTCGATGCGCACGCCGGTTAGCCGCAACGTTTCCACGATGGCCCAGTCCCAGAACGCCGCCTGCTCGGCGCGGCCGACGTTGACGACCTCGCCGGTGGTCTCATCGCGCACCCGGATGCGGGGGTGGCCGTTGGCCGTCTGGTACTGCTCGTCCTGTCCGGTCCAGATTCGGGTGTAGATAAGCCCGGCGACCGCGGCCTGCTTGCCGACCGGCAGGTCCGCGGTGGTGGCCAGCATCTGCCGCAGGTGGGCCAGCCGGTCGGTGACGTGCGCGACCAGCAGGGGCAGCAGCGGCTGCCGGGCCCGGGTCCGGTCGGCCGCACGTTCCCGCGAGCGGCGGTGCCGGCGGGCGCTGCCGACGAAGTCGCCCGGGTTGATCGGGCACGGCGCCACCCAGTGCGCCCACCGTTGCGGTTCGGCCACCGACCAGGTGTGCAGGTCGAGGTAGAAGCTGCGCACCGACAGCAGGATCGGGTCGATACTAAGCCTCGGTTTGCCGTTGTCCCGCAGGTTGATCGCGACCCGCCACTGGTCGTAGACGTGGCCCGCGATGCGTAGATCCGGCTGGCCGGGGGCGATCTGTTCGATCCTGGACCAGAACACCCCGGCCACCCAGCGGGCCAGGTTGGTCAGGCTGCTGTAGTCCATTGCGGTGGCCCGTCGGTGTAGGTAGTCGATGAGCAGCTGCCGCACGGCTGGGTTGGCGATTGGGTAGCGGTCCACCAGCTCGGTTACCGACAGTTGGCCGCGTTGCCCAGCCGCGTGGATGGTGGGTGGGGTGTCGGGTGGGAAGTGCCCGATCTCGCGCAGCGCCTGCCAGGCCAGCTGCCCGGAGAAGGTTTCGTGCTGGCCGCGCTTGTAGGCGCCGACCCCGTAGCGGCGGCACTGCCAGGCGTAGTGCAGCATCGCGGCCGGGGTCAGCTCGGCGAACCGGATGCCGTAGAGGGTCAACGCGCAGGCCACATCGAACGCAGCCGTCGCGCGGTACTTGCGCGGCGCCGGCAGGGCGTCGATGTGGGCCAGCAGCACGTCGAGGTCTGGGTCGGCCTGCGCGACCCGGAACGCCTCGGCGTAGCCGACCATGGTGACCGCCCGCATCCCTGGCAGGCTCGGCCGTACCACCCGAAGGCAGGCCAGCAGCTTGAACCCAAGTCCGACCCGGGCCTGTGGGTCGTTCGGCAGGCCGCGGTAGGACAGCGACCCGTCAGCGTACGAGCTCACGTCCCACCGTTGTTGCCACGTCTGGCCGGATAGCGGCGCCAGGTAGGTCAGCAGGGCACGTACGGCCCGGCGGCGTTCACTCACTGTCTTGGCCGGCCCCGACCACACCTGGCCGACCATCTCGACGATTGCCTCAGCATGGGCGGCGGTCAGGTCGCCGTGCGGTGTGGGCGGCACCGCCGGCTGCGGCGCGGCCGGCACGATGCTGCCGTGGCGGTACTTGCTGCGGTCGAGGGATTCCTCCGCCGCCGCAACTACGGGCGTAGAGCGGCGGACCCGTCCGGTTGTTGGGGTGTCAGCCACCGAACACCGCCGCCACGTCGGCCGGGTCGTAGCCGGCTGCGAGCCTGACCGGTTCGGTGCGGGGACGCTGGAAGTGGGTCTGCAGCTTGTCGAACAGCTCCTCGACGTTGACGCCGAGGTAGCGCTGGGTGGTGGACAGGTGCTTATGCCGCAGCACGGTCTGCACCTCCGGCAGCGTCAACCCGGGATCGTTGACCATCCGGGTCGCCGCGGTATGTCTCATGTCGTGCAGCGTCCAGTTCGTGCCCGACCTAGCGTTGGCCCGCTGCAATACGCGGCGCATCGCCCAGTACGACAACGGCCGGGCCTCGCCTCGCAGCGTCCGCCACACCGGCTGCCCCGGCTGCGGTAGCCCAGCCCCGTCCAGGTATAGGGCCAGTAGCGTGAACGCCTGCGGTGAGGCCGGCACCGCCTCCAGCACGCGGCTGCCCTTGGACACCACCCAGATCCGCTGCCCGGCCCAATCCACCTGCTCCAGCCGAACCCCCAACAGCTCACTGGCCCGGGCGCCGGACGAGACGTAGAACGCCAGCAGCGACCGGTCCCGATCGTTGGTCATCGCCGCGAACAACTCGTCCCATAACCGATCCGGGATCGCCCGCGGCGCCGCATCCGGCGTCTTCTGCCGCAGCGGCGCCCGCGCTGTGCGCGGCACCGGTTCGAGCGGGCTGCGGTGCGCCAGCACCGCCCGCCGCCGCGACGCCACCGGCACCGGGTTGACCACCGGCCCCCGCCCGTGGTGGGAGTGGAACTCGTAGAACCGGTACAGCACCGACAACGCGTGGTTGATCGTCGATGCCGCATAGCCCGGGGTCAGATGCGCCTTGCCGGTCTTCGCGTTAACTGCCGCCGTCCCCGGCTGCCTGACACGCTGTGGGTTCGGCGCGGCACGCAACCAACCCACCAACACCGCCACGTCGTCCGTCGTCGCCCGGTCCCACCCGACGGCGAGCACATCGAGAATCCGCCACCACCGCAGCAGATCCACCGCATACGACCGGCACGTCAACACACTGCGGTCGCTGAGCACCAGATCCCGCAGGGACCGGCTGACCGGTTCAACCTCGCAGCCCACCGCATCAACCACGACGAACGGCAACGACGGGCTCTCTGTTGCACGGACCTCGCCGAAACGAGGCGGGCCGAGCTTGCCCTCCATCAACTGCATCCGGACGTCCACTATCGACTCCACCTCGTAGCTGGGCCCTGCCCTTGCTGGGCTGGGGCGTTACGAAGGTGCAGTTAACTGGTCACAGCCACGAGTGAGAACGGGGTCGCCGTCACGGTCGCAGCCCCAGTCGCTGCCGTCGGAGACGTGCACGGCGTTGCACCGCACCCGCGACACGACTCCGGTCGACGCGGCCTGGATGGGGGTGCCGCGGGCGGCGCCGAGATCCACACCCTGGTGCGTCGGGCGGCTCGCGGTGCGGAATCCGGAGACGATCGGCGCGTGCACGGGTTGGGTCCACCCCTGCGGCGAGATCCCGCTGCACGCATTGATGCCCCCGGTGGACAGGCCGAGTGCCGCGCCGACGGCGGCGGATACCAGGCGGGTCGCGTCGCCGGTCCATTTTTGGTACGCATCGGGATACGCGGATCGCTGGACCGCCTGCGCGGCGTCGGTCAAGGGCATCTGTTGCCAGCCTTCGACGGTGAGCAGCTTGTCGAAGAACTTGCCCGCCTGGTAGGCCGGGTCGGTGAGCTGCTCGGGCGTGCCCCAGCCTTGGGAGGGGCGTTGCTGGAACAGGCCGATCGAGTCGCGGTCACCCGCGGGCGGGTTGCGAAGTCCCGACTCCTGCATCGCGGTGGCGACCGCGACCACCCACCCCCACGGCGGGACGCCCTTGCTGTTGCCGACCGTGATGATGGTGCCGACGTGCGACACCTGCTCGGCGTCCCAGCCGTCGACCGCGGGCATCTGTCCCGCACTCGGCACGGCGGAGGGCGGCACGCCGGTAGGAGCCGAGCCAGGTGCACAGGTGGCGCCGCCACCGAAGATCGCGGCGGCGCCGAGCAGCGGGATGGCGGCGCACACCGCGATGATCGCGACAACGAGACCGATGATTTTTCTCATGGCGGCGCCCGTTCTGCGTGAAGCGAAAAAGGGCCGGTGGGCCGCCTCGCGGGCGGCCCACCAACCCAGGGTTCTCGTGGTGTGGGTTTACGGGGTCGTGTCGGCCTCCGGCGCGGCGGTGGCCTCACCGGCGGGTTCGGCCGGTTGCGCCGGCTGCCCGCCGTCGCTTGGGCCGGCGTCGTTTGTGTCGGCGTCGGCTGAGGTGTCGGTGCCCTCGTCGGCGTCGGTCGGTCCACTGCCTTTGAGCTGGTAGCGCATCGGCCTGTCCCCGATCAGCTCGGCCACGCCGGTCTTTTCCAGCTTCTCCAGTGCGTTGTTGATGGCGCCGGTGCTACGGCCGGGGAGGAAGATCGCCACTCGGCCGCCGGTCCAGCCGGTGACTCCGACGTGGTGTGGCACCGGGTGCTCGCGCAACACCTGTGCCACGAGTTCCTCCAGCTCGCCGGGGCGCAGCTTGGGCAGCCCGTTGGACAGGATGACCGGGTCGCCGGGCTCGCCCCTGCGGACCTGCGGCATCGTCCTGCGGCACTTGCCGCAGTAGGCGGGGGTTTTCTGCCAGCAGCATTCGCAGATCTTCGGCATCTGGGCCTGGCATCCGCGACACAGCTTCGGTGGTTCGGGCTCGGCGGCCTGGTCACCGTCCGCGCCCGGCTGCCCGTCCCCGCCGGACGCTGGCTCGGTCGGCTCGTCGGGCGCCGTCGCGCCGGCCTCGGCTGAGTCGCCTGGGCCGGGCGGCTGGTCCGGCGTCGACTCTGCCGGGCTGTCGTCGGTGGCGGTCTCGTCGGTCGGGGCGGCGGCTTCGCCGTCGGCCGCGGTGGCGTCGGCGACCTGCCAGCGTGCCGGGGCGCCGTCGGCGGGGTCGCCGCCGTCGTCGACCTTGACGATCAGGTCGGCCTTGGCCAGTTCGGCGAGGGCCTTGTCGGTGGCCGAGCGGCTGCGGCCGGTGCGCTCGCGTAGCTCGTGCACGTTGCCGGGGCCGCCGTCACGGATGGCGTCGAACGTCAGCCGTGCGGTGGGTGTGAGGTTGTCCATTCTGGACGGTTCCCTTCTGGTGGTGCGGATAGGGCAAGCCCGACCATTGGCTGGGTCGGGCTGGTCTGTGTGGCCGTCGCTAGCGGCCGAGCGCCGCGCCGGCCCGCGGGTCGGGGCGGCGGTCGGCTACCAGCTCCCGAGTTCGCGCGGTGGCGGGTCGGGCGAGCTGGGTGTGCAGGCGGCGCAATGCCCGCTGTTCCAGCGACTTGACCGCCGCGACGCTTTTGCCCATGGCGAGGGCGGCGGCGTCACGGGGGTAGCCGTCCAACAGCCGGAGCTGGATGGCGCGGCGCTGGCCGGCGGTGAGCCTGGCCATGGCGTGGACGAACGTCGCTCGTGCCGGCACGGTCGCCGACGTCGTGGTGTCGAACGGGCCGGTGTCGCGGGTCGGGTGCTGGTCCTCGTAGACCGTGTACGCCGCTCGCAGGTACCGGTTACGCGACCATTGGTGGCGGGTGCAGGCACGCGCCGCGAGGCGCAGGAGCGAGCCGACGATGTCGGGCTGGATCAGGCCCGGGTCGGCGAGGGCGTCGCAGTAGGCGTCGTGGACGAGGTCGTCGATGGCGTCGCGGTCGCGGTCGCGCATCCGCACGGCGATGTAGCGGGTCACGAGGTCGACGGTCAACCGGTACAGCTCGCCGAACGCTTCCCGGTCACCGGCCCGGGTGCGGCGGGCGAGGTCGGCGTCGAGTGCGGTGGCGACCCGGCGAGTGCGGTGGTGGGCCACCGGCGGTCGGTTGGGCTTGTAGGCCATGGCGGTTTCCTCCTTCGACAGGGCAGGAGTCCGGGCATGGCCGTGGCCATGCCCGGGGTGCGCGTGCGCGCGTGTCGGCCGGGCAACGGCCGTCGGTCAGCGGTGCATCGGTTGGTTTCGCAAGGCAGGTGCCTGCGCGGTCAGGCGGTGAGGGCGGCCTGTTCAGCGGTGGTGAGGTGGGCCGGGGTGCTGCCGTGCCAGTACTCGGACCCGCGCAGCGCCCACCAGCGCAGCAGCGCGCGGCAGGCGGCGTCGTCGGTGTCGGTGACGGGCAGCGGGTAGACCAGGTGTGGACAGGTGGCCCGGTGTTCGGGATGGGTGAAGGCGGTGGCCTGCCAGCCGGTGTCGCCGAGGCGGATCTCGCCGGTCACCTCGTCGTGGCTGCGCAACCCGTGCGCGTGGGCCGCCTGGTGGTCTGGCGTGACGAGCCAGCTCAGGCCGGGCTCGTCCGTGGCGAGGGCGACCATGCCCCGGCTGGGGTCGTAGGGCTGCACCAGCAGATGCCGCACGCGCGGGTCGCGGGAGACTGGCCGGTGCCGCCGCCACATCGCATACCAGGCCAGCAGCGCCTCACGTTGGGTGTCGAAGCGTTCGAGCTGTTGCAGCAGCCGGAACGCGTCGACGTCCAGCGAGTGCACGCCGACGGTGGCGTAGCTGGTGATGCTGTCGAGCTGCCGGCCGCAGTGCTCGCGGACATGGGTGAGGATCCGGGTCAGCAACCCGCTCGTGGTGATGAAGTCGTTGGCCACGCGACACAGCGCGACGGCGATGTCGGCGACGGGATCGCCGCTGTCGGCGGTGGCGGTGTCGTAGCGCCACACGTGGTCGCTCAGCGCGTCGTTGGTGGCGACCGCGATGGCGGTCAGCACAGCGTCGTAGGGCATGGTGCCTCCTCATCGGATGCGGGGCCGCCCACGGGCGGCCGGTGGGGTGGCCGGGCGTGGACCGGGGCGTATCGCCGCTCCATCCGCCGGGCCGGTCAAGGCCGCTATGGAGGGCTCGCAACGGCGAACAGCCGGTCGCGGAGGCGACCGGCTGTCGGAGAAGGTGAGTGGATGGACGGGTGGGTGGTTAGGGCTGTGCGCCGACCGTGACGGCGAGGATCTGGTGGCTGCGACGCAGCCGGTTCAGATACGCGCCGGCCTCGGCCAGGTAGCGCAGCCTGTCTGCGAGGGAGCCCGAGGTGGGTTGCAGGAGTCGACCGTCGTCGGTGACGACCGCGTCACCGGTGATGGCCTGCTGCCAGTGCACGACCGCGTAGGTCGCTTCCCCCGCCTGGTAGGCGTCCAGCTCGTACGGGTCCAGTTCGACCCGCGACATGGGGTGGGTGTTGTAGGACAGCATGGCCAGCACCCGCGGCTGGTCCTCGAACCGGCGCTTGGCCTCCTCCACGGTGACCTTGGTGGGGTTGGCCGTGTGCTGGGCGAGGAAGTCGCCCCAGGTCTTCGCGACCGGGGTGGTGCGGACCACCGCAGCCCAGGTGCGCCACCGGTAGACGGCGGCGGTGTTGGCTCGGGTGACCGCGGCGGTCAGGTCGAGTCGGCTCTTGCGGCCACCAGCGGCGTAGGTCACCGCGCCGAAGCGGCGAACCGTCTAGACCAGGTTGCGGCCAGACCAGCGGCTGACCCAGCCGACGAGGCGTCCCCGGCGGACCGGGAAGATGGTGTGCGGAGTGCCGGCGGGCAGGTTGTGCCAGTCGAGGATCTCCGAGGCGGAGAACCAGTCGAGGTCCCGGTCGGCGGGCATGCAGACGATGACGGTACGAGAGTCGGACACGGCAGGGTGCTCCCTTCGCAAGGGCGTGCGGGATGGTGGGATGCGCACCGGGGCCGTCCAAGGTGGACCGCTATGGGCAACGCCGAAGGCGATCACAGCCGACCCGAGAAACGGGTGGGCTATCGGTGATCGCGCGAGGCGCGAGCGGGTCCGGGGTGGACGACGAACGGTGCAGAAAATAGATGTGCTGTGCACCGTAGCTTCGTCGCCTGACAGGACCAGCCCCGCCGACAACGGCCGGCGGGGCGGTGACCTGCACTGTTAGAAACGCGCCGTCGGCTGACAGGTCCTGTCAGGTCGGGCTTGAACCTTCAGAGGGGCCTGACAGGTCAGGTGGCGAGGTCGGCCTGGTCTGACAGGTCGAGCTGCCCGTCGCGCCAGTTCGGGTTACTGGCGCTGTCGCGGCCATGGTTGTTGGGCAGCTCCGCCAGGGGTACTCGCTGCCACCCGTCGGCGGGCAGCCACACCGCACCCGCCGGGTCGGTGTCGTGGGTGGCGGTGGCCACCGGCACCGGCGGCGGCGTACGCCGTAGCGCCTGCTGCAGGTGCGCCTCACGCTCCGCGCTGGGCAACCAGAACAGCACCGGATAATGCGGCCCACCGGAACGGGCCAGCCGCTGGTACGCCTCCAACTTCGCGACGACGCGCGTCAATGGCTCGGTGCCCAAATCGCACTCCAGGTACCAGCCGACCGTGCGGCCCTGCGCGGTCCACAGCCCATGCCCGTCCGGCCTGACGCCGATGAACCGGGCGGTGGCCGTGCGCTCGGACCACCACCGGCCCAACCCGACACCAGGGTCGGCGCGGGCGGTGCACGCGAGCCGGACGAAGAACTCGTTGGTCGCCAGCAGATGCGCCAGCCGTGGGTGCGCGGTCAGGCGAAGCACCTGCTCGCGGTGGGCACGTTCGGTCGGGGCCGCTCGGCCGGTGGCGCCGGCCCGGAACCGGGCACCATGTAGACCCAGGGTCCATTGCCACGGTTCTGCGCCGCCGTACATGCGGGCGAACCGGAAGCGTTCCAGCAGCCCGAGGCGGTGCAGCTCCCGCAGCCGGATCTGACAGGTCCGCACCGCCCGGTAGTGCAGGCGGTGGATCTGCCCGGTGGTCAGGACCAGATGCTGGTCCAGCAGGGCCAGCAGGGTCCGGTCCCGGACCGTCAGGTGCGGGTAGAGGGCCAGCAGATGCGCGGCCGAGGTGCGTGTGGACATAGGGCATCACCCCCGGTAGTAGAGAAGGGTCTCCCGGTAGGGAGTCTGGACAACCCGATCTTGCGGACCGGTATACGGATCCGCTGGTAGGCCACCTGACAGGCACCCCGCAACCGCCTCGTGCGGGGCCTCGTTTCGCTGACGCCCCCGCACGAGGGGACGGCCGAGAACCCGCCCGAGCACCCAAACGAGACCGGTCAGGGAACCTCCGGTCGGGTTGTTGGGTGAGTCAGGGCTTCGAGTTGGCGCGCCGGCGCATCGCCCGACGGGCGACCTCCTGCATCGGCGGCTCCCCGCTCGGCCGGGCGTGGGCCGCGGCGACCGCTTGGCGGATCGCGGTGGCCTCACCGACCGGCTCGGCGGGCGGGTTGGTGGTGAAGGTGAACGCCGGCATCTCCCGGTTGCTCACCAGCAGCCGGGCCGAGGCGGTGTAGACGTCCAGGTGCGCGAGGTCGTGGTCGTCGAGTTCGGGTCTGGTGTGCTTGGCCAGCTCCCGCGCGTCGTTCGGGTCGACGTTGAAGTAGATTTTCGAGCGGGCGTTGGCGGATACCGCGTCAGCGGTCTCCTTCGGCAGTTGCGACAGGTTCTGGTGCGCCAACACCAGCCCGAGCCGGAACCCGCGGGCCTCGGCGAGCATGTCGTCGACGCTGCCGGGCAGGTTCAGGAAGTTGTGACATTCATCGATGTATATGGTGGCGTCTTTTCGCTGGTCCTCCGGTTGTGCGGCACGGGCAATGGCGGCCTGCCACGTCCGGGCGACGATCAGCGAGCCGAGGATGCGGGCAGTCTCCTCACCGAGGACACCCTTGGGCAGCCGGCACAGCAGCAGCCCACCGTCGAGGATCCGCGACATCTGGAACGAGGTGTGCGCTGACCCGATGACGTTGCGGACGAAGTCGCGCAGCAGGAACGCCCGCAGTCGGGCCAGGACCGGTCCGATGACCTGGGCGCGTAGCCCTTCGTTCATTGCGTCGTACCAGGCCCAGAACCCGCCGAGCCCTTCCGGGTCGGACAGGTCGTGGGTGAACCGGCCCCGGAAGGCGCGGTCGTTGAGCAGCGGCGGCACCAGCCCCAAGGTGGGGTTGGCGTGGCGCATCAGGGTCAGGCACGACACCCGCAACGTGTCGTCGATGCGTGGCCCCCAATGCCGCTGGAAAATCTTGGAGAACACACCAACGAGGTTGTCCACCGCCAGGTGCGGATCCCCAGCGTCGTCGAGGGGGTTGAAGCAGGCCGGGTTGTCCTGGTCCGGGTCGATGATCGCGATCCGGTCGGCGTAGGAGGCGGGCAGCCGGTCCAGGATGTCCAGGATGAGGTCACCGCGCGGGTCGAGGACCACGGCGCCGCGCCCGGCGTGCACATCGGACAGGATCATGTTGAGCAGCACCGTGGTCTTGCCGACGCCGGTCTTGCCGATCAGGTGCACGTGCTGCCGGGCGTCGACCACCTGCAGGCCCACGGCGTGCCCGCCGATCTGCGCTCTGCCGAGCACCTTCACGCTGCGCCCGCCGGAGGGGATCGCCGCCGGCGCCGGCATCGCCTTGGCTCGCGCCCGGTCCAGGCCCGGCACGGCCAGATCCTGCGGCAGGGCCGCCAGGACGGCCAGCTCCTCCACCGTGGCCAGGAACCCGCGCAGCAGCCGCCGCCCCGCCACCACGGCCACCGGTTGGGCCATCTTCATCCTCCGCAGCCGGTTGGGGCGGGTGTAGGTGGCCGCCGCCGACGCCACCGTGTGGGCGAGCCCGGCCAGCCGCTGCCGGATCTCCCGGCGTCGCCCGTCCGAGACCGGTGTGCTGGCCTGCGCGGCGGCGACCGCGTACCGCACCGCGATCTCGAAGTGCGGCACCCGGACCGCCTTGTCCGCCACCGCGTGCTGGTGCGCATCCGCCACCGGATCGCGCCGGATGTCGTACCGCGAGCCGCCTGTGCTCCGGGTGGGGCGTCGGGACGGGCCGGGCAGGAACACCTCCAGGATCCACAGGATCGGCTCGATGGCGAGGCGGGCCATACTGTTCACGGCCTTGGTGGCGACGTCCGGGCCGGCGGTGGGGTTGGCGGCGGCCGACGCGGCACGGCGGGCGCGGCGGACCCGCCGCGCCGAGGCTGGGCGGGCCAGGATCTGCACGCAGGCGTGCTCCCGGTGGCGGACCCCGGCCCCGGCGGACAGCAGCGCCCGCAGCGGGTCGGCGTCGTGCTCGGTGCGCAGCGGCAACGTGTCGGCCTCCTGCGGCCACAACGCCCCACCGGCCTGCTCGCCGACGGTGGACGGGATCGGCGGCCCGGCCTCGGCGGTGGCGACCGTGCAGGCGGGCCACGCGGCGCGCACGGCCGCCTCGACCGCGCCGGGCGGGATGGTGCCGGGCACCCACAGCCGCAGCGTCAACGTCCGACCGGTCCAGGTGTACTCCCACGCCACGTGCGGCGTCCCGTACAAGCGGCGGCGCCACACCGACGGGGTGAGGACCCCGGTCATGGTGGCCCAGAACGCGGCAGCCGACGGCGCGTCGACTTCTGGCGGCGCGGCGATGGTGACCCACCGGGCACCGTCGACGAAGCGGCGGTGCCGCCACGCCAGAAGCTGGTCACGGCCGACCACATAACCGACCAAGCACAACGCGGCGACCACGGCCAGCCACGGCCGCGCGGTCAGCCAATCAAGCACATGTAGTTCCATCACTGCTGCTCACTCCCAATTCCCGTGACGGCCAGGCGATGCTCGGCGCCGGACGCAAGCGAACGAAACGGCACCCGCGAACGGCCAGCGATCAATAGGCCCTCGCCGCGCGGCACCGACAGCAGCAGCCGGGCCTCGCCGCCGGTGAGCCCGAACGCGTCGGTGACCGCCTCGATGGCCTGCGTCGACTGGCGCATCAACACCTGCGTCGCCGCATTGGACACCACCGCCAGGCCCAGCTCGGTGCCAAGGACATCGGCGGCGTCCTGGGTGACCACCGTCAGCCCGGCCCCGCGCTTGCGGGCCTGCTTGGCCATGTTGGACAGGAACCGTGCGCCGTGGCCGTCGCGCATCAGCAGCCAGGCTTCGTCGACCACGACCAGGCGGCGACGCCGACGGGTCCCTTCGGCCGGGGTGTCGATGCGCCGCCAGATCGCGTCCAACGCGAGCAGCGTGCCAATGGTGCGCAGTTCGTCGGGCAGGTGCCGCAGGCTCCACACCACCAGATGGCCCTCCGGGCGCGACGTGGTCGGCCCGTCGAAGAGATCCTTGAAACTGCCCGTCAGCCACGGAGCCAGCCGGGCGGCCATCTGCTGGGCGGCCGGATCCGGGTCGGCGATCAGGGTGGCGGCCAGGTCGCGCAGCAGCGGCGCGGGCCGGGTCCAGGTGGCCGGGTCGTGCGTGATGCCGGCCGATGTGTAGGTGGCGGTGATCGCCCGGTCCAACGCCACCTTCTCCAGGTCGCTGACCGCAGCCACCCGACCGGCGCCGCCGAGCATCACGGCGATGATCGTGTGCACCGCCAGTTGCCGGTCCCGCAGCGTCGTGGCACCGGCGTCGACACCCAGATCGAAGGGATTGATCCGCACGCCCGGCGCACCTAGGCGGATGACAGTGCCGCCCACGTGCTCGGCCAGCGCCGGGTACTCATCCTCGGGATCAACCGTGTCCACCACGACGCCCTGATACAGCGACCGCAGGATTTCCACCTTGATGAAGTAGCTCTTGCCCGCGCCGCTTCGGGCCAGCACCACGGAGTTGTGGTTGTCCTGCGCCCACCGGTTCCACATCACGACCCCCTGCGAGGTGGTGTTCACCCCGTACAGGACCGCCTCCGCGCTGGCGTACTGGCCCGGCGCTTGGGCGGCCAGGTCGCCGGAGGCGAACGGGAACGCCGCCGCCAAACTCTCCGTGTCGAAGATGCGGCGCATACCTAGCGCGTCAACCCCGAGCGGCAGGGTGGTGAGGTAGCCCAGATGGTGGCGGAACGTCGCCGGTTGCAGGTCAAGCAGCATGCTCGCCGCCGCCGAGCGCACCCCGGCCGCCGTGTCGTGCAGCTCGTCCAGGGTGCGCCCGTGGACGGTGACGTAGACGCCGGTGTCGTGCAGCTTGGACGCGCCGCGAGCGACCCGTTCAGCCATGTCGGCGGCGTCCGCGGCGGCGGCCTCGACCATCGGGTCGCCCAGCTTGCCCCGCTCGGCGTCGATGCGTCGGGTCGACTCCAGCCGGGCCCGCTGCTTGTGCAGCATCGGCGCGGCCACCGGCGCCGGCAGCGTCTCTTTGTGCACTGCGACGGTGACCCGGCCCGGGTAGGCCAGCAGCGGCCCCAGCCACGCCGGGCCGACCTCGGCCGGATAGCCGCACACGGAGTAGGTGGCGGCGTAGCCGTCGCCGACCCGCACGTGGGTCGGGGTGACCTCCAACACCGCCGGGGTGGGCGCCTGTCCGGTCGGGGTCTTCGCCGTGGTGGCGCGGCGTTTCATGGTGTCCTCCGCGTGGTGATCGGAATTCCGGGCACGGCTCGGGGCCCGGGTACCGGCGGGTTGTACGGGTCGACCGCGCTTGCCAGGGCCGCGGTGACCGCCGGCCCGTCGAGGGGGTCGGCGGCCACGCCGAGCGCGCCGAGCGCGCGGATCGTGGCGTCGTGGGCCGGACCGGCGGGGACCACCGCGAGCACCTGCCGACGTAGCGGGTCACGGCTGGCGTCCAGCTCCAGCAGGAACGCGGCGTAGTCGTCGGCGGCGGCGCGTAACGCCTCGTGCGGCAGCCGGGCGGTGGCGTCGAGGACGGCCTGGGCGTACGGGGTCAGGTCGTGGCGTTGCGCCGCGATGACGATCTGCGCCGGGCCGGTCAACGCGTTGAGCCACTGCCCGAAGCCGCCCAACAGCGCGGCCTGCTCGCCCCCGGTGCGTAACGCGACGTTCGTCGTGCCGCACGCGATCACGCTGCGGGCCTTGCCGTCGACGGTGAGCGTGCCGTCGGCGGCGATCGTGGTGGCCGCCTGACGCAGCGGCGCCGGCACCTTCACCGGTGTCGCCGTCTCCACCAGCGCCTGCCCTGTGCGGGTGCGGCCCGGGGCCTGCACCTTGGGCACGCGGCGAAGCGCCAGCCCGTGGCGTAGCCACACGTCCAGCGGCAGGCCGTCGCGGCGGCCCAGCGCCACCACCACGGTCACCGCGGCGACCGGGATCGCCGCGATCACCCACACCATCGGGGGCAGCAGCGGCCCGAACCGGGAGTACAGCAGCCACCCGGCCAACGCGACGGTGCCGATGATGGCGAGCTGGCGGAATGACAACCCCCAGGCGATTTTGTCGGGGGCGCCGATGTCGGCGGGAATCCGTGTCCTATACAGCCCGTCAGTTTCGTCGGGTTTCGGACTCATTGGTGATCACTCATCCTTTCCATCCGTTGAAGGGGCAGAGCCTTGTCGTGCTGTTCACGCAGCGCAGGCGGCATGGCCTGTTCTTCGTGTGTGAGGTCGACGGGAGGCGGCGCATCACGGTGGCTCAGGACTGGACCGATCGTGGTGTCGCAGCGTCGTCGGATCGGCTGGCGGTGGAGGGTTTGTCGGCGACGCGTGTACTGCTCGACAAGATCGATCCAGCGCTGGCGGTGGCGGATTCCCATGAACAGGCTCCTGACGGTGAGGCGAACAGTGGCGGCCCGAGCGGGCCGGAAACGGGGACTGTTGAGCGGGTGGGACTTGCGCCAGGCCGTGATGGCCGTGGCGAACATGGTCGAGTCGCTGCTGCACGGGGCAAGCAGCGATGACGCCGAGCTCGAAGATCACGTCGAGTCATCTATCGCGTCTGGCGATCGTGTACCTGCGGCAGTCGTCGATGGCTCAGGTGCGCCAGAACACCGAGTCCACCGCCCGGCAGTACGGACTGGCGACCACCGCCGCCGAACTGGGCTGGCTGGCCGAGCAGATCGTCATCGTCGACGCCGACCTGGGCGTGTCGGGCCGGTTCGGGTCCGAACGCGACGGCTACCGCGAGATCGTCGCGAAGTTGTGCATGGGCGAGGTCGGGGCGGTGTTCGGCCTGGAGGTGTCGCGGTTCGGGCGCTCCAACGCCGACCTGGCCCGGCTGATGGAGCTGGCCCGGCTGACCGACACGTTGCTGATCGACGCCGACGGCGTGTACGACCTGGCGAACGTCAACGACCGGATTCTGTTGGGCCTCAAGGGGCAGATGTCGGAAATCGAACTCCACTTCCTATTAGGACGGTTACACGGGGCGAGGCTGGCCGCGGCCCGCCGCGGTGATTTGCGCCATCCCCTTCCCGTCGGATTCGTCTACGACGAGGACGGCGAGATCGTCAAAGACCCTGATGAGCAGGTCCGCCGCGCCGTCGAGGACCTGTTTGCCGAGTTCCAGCGCACCGGTTCGGCCATGAAGGTGGTCCGCGCGTTCGAGCAGACTGGTCGGCTGTTCCCGCAGCGCGCCTGGGCCGGGGCGTGGGCAGGCACGATCAAGTGGGGCAAGCTGACACACGCCCGGGTAGCGCACGCGTTGAAGAATCCGACCTACGCCGGTGTCTACACCTTCGGCAAGACCCGGGAGGTACGCGCGGTCCTGCCCGACGGTTCGGTGCGCTCCACGCGCCGGCGACGGGCGCGGGAGGACTGGACGGTCCTGATCGAGGACCACCACGACGCCTACATCTCGTGGCCGGAGTTCCTTTCCACCGAAGCCAAGCTGGCGGCGAACAACACCAAGCGGGGCGCCCGCCCGGTGCGAGAGGGCACCGCGCTGTGTCAGGGGATCATCATGTGCGGGGCGTGCGGTGGCCGGGTCGGGACCCGCTATAGCCGCAAGGATTGCAAGGTGACCTACAAGTGTGCTGAGCCGACAGCCGGGTGCCGGACGGTCACCGCCGACACGGTTGACGACGCGGTTGCCGCACTGTTTCTGCAAACCATGACGCCGCAACAGATCGCGGTCGCGTTGGCCGCCGCCACCGAGGTCGCCGACCGGCAGGTGCGTACCCATCGCGCTGCCGAGTTGGCGGCTGAACGCGCCCGTTACGAGGCCGACCGTGCGGAGCGGGCGTTCGTCCAGGTGGAGCCGGAAAACCGTTTGGTGGCACGAACATTGGAGGCGCGGTGGGAGACGACGCTGGCCACGTTGGCCGAGGCCGAGGCGGCGTTGGTGACCGCGCGGGCGGTGAAACCCGCGCTGCCCGACCACGACGCGCTGCTGGCGCTAGCGGCGGACCTGCCCCGGTTGTGGGACGCCGAGACGACGAGTCCGCGTGACCGCAAACGGCTGCTGCGCACGCTGATCGCCGACGTGACCCTGCTGCTGGAACAGGATTCGCACGCGGTGCGTATCGGTGTGCGCTGGCACACGGGCGCCACCGACGAGCTGGTCGTTGAACGGCGCGGTCCTGGCCGCACGCCGCCAGAGGCGCTTGCCATCGTTCGCGAGTACGGCGCGAGTCACAGCAACGTCCAGATCGCCAAGATGCTCAACGACGCCGGCCTGCGCACAGGCAAGAACCTGCGCTTCACCCCACGGCACGTCGCCGGGGTCCGCGGCATCTATCAGATCTTCACCCCGCGCACGATGGCCGTGCAGGACGGGGAGATCAGCGTCAAACAGGCCGCCCAGATCCTCGACATCCCCGCCGACGCGATCTACAACTGGCTGCGCCTCGGGCAGGTTCCCGCCAACACCCGCGCGGGACGCTGGTGCATCCCTTGGGACGCCGATACTCGGGAGGTCTACCGTCAGAAGGTCGCCAGCTCCTTCAGGCTCAAACCGAGGCCGCCAGCCGTTTGCACGGACGACGTCCGTTAGCCGGAGTGTCAGCACCCACTGGCGGTGTCACACAGCGCTGACCTGGGTAGAGAGCGGGCCTTCGGGTACGCGCCGACGTGTCACTGGCTGGCGTTTGGTGTGCCGTTATCCGCGCGGTTACCTGTGAGGCCGGATTCGTAGGCGTAGATGACGAGGTGTACCCGGGCGGCGACGCCGAGCTTGGCGAGTAGGCGGCTGATGTAGGTCTTGACGGTGGCGGGTCCGATGTGCAGCCGGGTTGCGATGTCTGCGTTGGATAGGCCCTGGGCGACGAGGGTGAGCACGTCTGTTTCGCGTTGGGTGAGTTCGGGTGGCGGTTGGGTCGCTGAGCGGGGTGGGGTCGGGGTGGTGGCGAAGACCTCGATGAGCCTGCGGGTGATCGACGGCGACAGCAGCGCGTCGCCGGCGGCGGCCACGCGCACGGCGCGCAGCAGTTCCTCCGGCGGGGTGTCTTTGACCAGGAAGCCAACCGCTCCGGCGCGCAGCGCCCCGAACACGTACTCGTCGAGGCCGAAGGTGGTCAGGATGACGATCCGGGTGCCGGCGCAGGCAGCGTCGGTGGTGATGCGTCGGGTGGCCTCGATGCCGTCGAGCACGGGCATCCGCACGTCCATCAGGACCACGTCGGGTTTCGTGGCGCGCACCAGCCGTACCGCCTCATCACCTTGTCCCGCCTGGCCCACCACCTGCAGATCGGGCGCGCCTGACAGCAGGGAGACGAATCCGGCCCGGACCAGGTCCTGGTCGTCCACGACGACTACCCGCAGCACGTTGCTCACGCCGCGGCCTCTCGGGCCGGGGCGCGCAGGACGGCCCGGACCCGGAACCCGCCGCCGGCGCACGGTCCGGCATGGAGCCGGCCGTCGAAGAGCGCCACGCGCTCGTGCATACCGGCCAGGCCGTACCCCTGGGTCGCGTCGTTGCCGTGGGAAGGTGGCGTGCCGAGGCGGCGCGGGCCGTCGTCGTCGACCTGCACCACCACAATGCCGTCGGCTGCGCTGACCGACACCCGGGCGGGTGAGCCAGGCGCATGCTTGCGCACGTTCGTCAGCGCCTCCTGCACCAGCCGGTACGCGGTCATCTGGATGGTCTGCGGAACCGACCGCACGGCCGGGTCCACGGTCAACTCCACCGGACCGTACGCCGCCCGGTGCGCCGAGGCGAGCAGTTCCAGTTCGGCGACGCCTGGGCTGGGTCCCAGGGCGGCCACCGGGTCGCCTTCGGATGCCTGGAGCACGCCCAGCATCTGGCGCAGGTCGTCCAACGCCGCCCGGCTGGCCTGCTCGATAACGCTCAACGCGGTGCCGGTCGGACCGGAAGGTATCCCCAACTGGTGACGGGCCACACCCGACTGCACCGCAATCACCGACAGCGTGTGCGACACCACGTCATGCAGCTCGCGAGCGATCCGCAACCGCTCGGCGAAAACTGCCCGCTCGGCCGCCACCGCCCGGGTCCGCTGCGCCGCCAGCGCCCGGGCCTGCGCCGCCGCCCGGTCCCGCCGCCACCGGCGCACGATCAGTCCCAGCACCCACGGAACCAGCACCCCCATCCCGGCCAGATCGTCCATATAGGTGGTGTGCGGTGCGCCTAGTAGCACTGGTCCGGCCTCGGCCGTGAGCACGAGCGCCAACCCGAACACGGCAACCGGCCATCGGCGCCAGGCGGCGAGCGTGTACAACGCGAAGTACATACAAAAGCCGGCCACGTCCTGGTTCCAGCCACCGATGGTGATCAGGAAGAACGCGCCGGCCGTCAGCGTAAGGACCGCCAGTGGCCACCGCCGCCGCATCGCCAGCGGCAGACTCGCGACCAGCGCCAGCACCACCAGCCACGTGGTCGGCCGCGGATAGTCGAAGCCCACCGAAGGATCGGTGACGAAGGCGTTGCTCAGCGCGAAGGCGGCCAGTGCCGCCGCCACCACCGCATCGACGACCCACTCCCGCACCAGTGCCGGCTTGGCCGTCACCGGCGCTGCGGCGGTCGCTGTCCACCCACCGGCATCGCGGCCATCGGTGTCGCCGCCATCGGTGTCGCGGCCATCGGTGTCGCCGCCACCGGCCGACCCAGCCCGCAGCACGCCGAGCATCCGGCGCAGATCATCCAGCGCGGTGCGGCTGGCCTCCTCGATAACGGTCAACGCGGCACGTATTGGGTTGGGTTGCGCCCCAAGCTGATAGCGGGCCACGCCCGACTGCACGGCGATCACCGAAAGCGTGTGCGATACGACGTCGTGCAGTTCCCGGGCAACGCGCAGCCGCTCGGCGAAGACCGCCCGTTCGGCCGCCGCCGCGCGAGCCCTCTCCGCGGCAAGGGCCCGCCCCACCGCCGCGTCGCGGGCGTGCCGCCATCGGCGCATGACCAGACCGAACACCCAGGCGACGGTCACGGACACGAAAATGAGCAGGGCCTGCGGCTGGTCGAAGTACGGCACCCGCAGCAGCGCCAGCCCACCCAACGCGACATACGTCACGATGGGACCGGCCGCGCCCACCACCGGGCCTCGCCACGCACCGACCGTGTAGAGCGCGAACATGAGGCAGAACGGAGCGTTGCCGGCGTTCCACCGCAACGCCGCGATCAGGAAGGTTGCGGTCAGCACGACAGCCAGGACCGTCAACGGCCAACGCCGCCGCGCCGCCAGCGGCAGAGCGGCGGCCAACGCCAGCACCACAAGCCAGGCGTTCGGCGCGGCGAAGTCGTACCCAGCGGCTGCGGGCTTGGTCACCACGCTGCTCACGACCAGTGCGGACAACGCCGCGGCGAGCAGCGAATCGACCAGCCAATCCCTGGTCCAGTCCCTGGTCAACCGACCCAGCGCGGTCGGGAGCCGGGCCACCGACGCGTCCATTCCCGCAGCCTACGGCCCCTGTCACGGCCGACACGAGCGCCGCACGGCGGAGTCCGTGGTTCCGCCACGCGACGGAATCTTCAGTCCCTTCCACCGCGGGGCGGATCGGACACGTCAGCCCTGTGGCGGCTGCGCGGGCCAGCGCCTGCGGCTCACCATTGCCGGCAACAGACGACTTTCCGGAATCGGAGCCGATCATGACCACTTCCACCGCCAGTCCGCCGGCGACCGGCCAGACCCTGACCAGCACGCGTACCGCCCTGACCGCTGCGGGGCTGGTCGGCGCGCTCGGATCGGTCGGCTACATCGCCGGGCGTGTCCTGCTGTCCGGACTGTCCGGCGAGCAGTTCCAGACCGCGCCGGTCACCGTCACCGAATGCCTGCTCGCCGGGCTCGCGTACATCGCCGTCGCGGTGATGCTGCCCGGGCTGGCCACCGTCACCCGGCTGCCCCGGTGGGCGCTGTCGATCGCCGCCGCCGGCTACGCCTTCATCGCCATCCAAGCCTGGGTCTACGGCACCCTGGTCCCGGAGCTGGCCAACCGGCTGCCCGCCAACGAGTACGAGCAGATCGGCCAGCATCCGCAGTTCCACTTTCTGTTGTTTGAGGTATCCACGGGGCTGGTCTGCGTGGTGAGCTTCACCGCCCTGGCCATCGTCGGCTGGCGGCGCCGGGCCATGTCCCGAGGCGCGTGCGTCCTGTTCATCCTCGCCGGAGTCGCGTCCCTACTCGGCCCCTTCCCGCCGGTGGGCCTGCTCGCAGGACTCGCACTGGCCTGGACCGTCCGCTCCGCGGCATCCACAACCCAGCAACACTGACCGACACCGATCTGGAGGACTCGACATGCTGGCGATCCGGGTGAAACAAGTCTTCGATGGTTGCAAGGTCGCGGCCGGCGCAGGCGTGGTCTTCGTCGACGACGGCCGGATCGTCGGCGTCGAGTCGACGACAGCGGACATTCCGCCAGGGTGTCGCGTCCTCGACCGTCCCACCGCGATTGTCCTGCCCGGACTTGTTGACGCACACGTGCATCTCCTGGCCGACTCGGGGCCCGGCGCCCTGGATCGGCTGGCCGACCACTCCGACGACGACTGTGACCGGGTCATCGAGCAAACCCTTCGGGTGACCCTGTCCTCCGGCGTGACTACCGTCCGTGACCTGGGCGATCGCAACTATGCGGTACTGGAGTGGCGTACCCAGCATGCCCGCGCCATGGCGCCCACCATCGTCGCGTCCGGCCCGCCGATCACCACACCGCGGGGTCACTGCGCGACATGCCTACAAGACACTGTAGATACCCGACCGGCACACAGGAGTTTCGAGATGACAACTGATAGGACTCCGCCACTGGTGCGTCTGCGCCGGTGCGACAACCCTCACTCACGGAAGGGCATCATCATGAACCACAAGAGTCGCATCTCGACGATCCTCGCAGTCGTTGGGCTGCTGATCACTGGCGCGCTCGGTGTGACCCCGGGCGTCGCGAGCGCCGCGACCCCCGGTTACACCTACGAAGTCATCAATCTGAACAGCCAAAACTGCATCGATGTGGCGTACGGCAGCATCAACGACGGCGCCCGGATCCAGCAATGGACCTGCTATCACGGCCGGCCGGAACGGTGGCGCTACGACTACATCGAGTCGACCTACTACACGTACAGCTACCTCAACAACGGCAATAGCATCCGGGTGGACTGGTTCAACGTCGTCAACGACTACAGCGGCCGATGCTTGGACCTGCCGTACAACAACGCCTATCCGGGCGCTCAGCTCCAACAGTACGGCTGCTGGAACGGTCCGATGCAGCAGTGGGGCGTGGTTCAGCTCGGCAACAACCGTCAGCAGATCGTGGCTCGGGTCGCCCCCTACCTCTGCCTCGACGACCAGGACTGGAACCGCTCGCCCGGCGCGAACATCCAGCTGTACTGGTGCAACGGGCAGCCCGTGCAGGCATGGACGCATCAACCGGTGTAAGGCGGTAATCACCCGGCAGGGGCTGTCCATCTGGGATACGGCCCCGGTGCGGGTTCCTGAGGCGTGGCCGTCGGCGTTCGCGTCGGCGGTCCGCGGTCTTCTGGTGGCGCCGGCCATGTTGACACTCTCGTCACCCCGCAGGCGACGGCTGTGATTAGGTTGCTGCTGCTTCCGGTACGCGGGCGCGGGCAGGGAGAAAGGGCTTGGGTGTCAGGTGGGCCAGCGCCCTACTGTGCTTCGGGGTTCCTGGGGTCAGGACGGCGAAGCGATGCATCCGACGGTCTGGGCGTCGCCGCGAGGCTTTGGCGCGACGGGCACTTCCAGCAGGCCGTCGCGGCAGCAGCCGAAGCGGTCGTGCTCATGGTGAAGAGCAGGACCGGCCGCCGCTGGGCACGATGCTGAGGGCGCTTAGCTTGGCGTTCGGGTAGCAACCAAGTATTGGGGATAGCGATGACAAACGTGAAGTTCACCGGCATTCGTCACGTCAAGCTGCCGGTCAGCGACCTGGTCCGCAGCCGCGAGTGGTACGAGCGCGTGCTGGGCTACACCGTCGAGTGGGAGTTTCCCGACGACGACGGCGTCGTGCGCGGCGTCGGCGGCCGATTGCCAGGTGCGGGTGTCCTGGTAGGGCTGCGGCAAAACGCGCAGGCCGCGGCCGGCAACGCAGGATTCGACCCGGTAGGCTTCGCGATTGCCGACCGGGCGGCGGCCGAAGCGTGGATCGCGCATTTCGACGCGCTCGGCGTACGACATTCCGGAATCAGGAATGCCAGCCTGGGCTGGGTAGTCGATGTCTACGACCCGGACGGGCTGACCGTGCGCCTGTACAGCACAGGCGACGACGCCGAGGACCGCACCAACCAGCCGGGCTACGCCCGCACGGCATAGCGGCATCAAAGCGGCGTCACGTAGCAAACGCGTGACGGCGCCAACCGGGCCAGCAGTTCGGCCAGCTACTCCCTTCGCGCCGTCAACTCCGGCTCACCCCATCGGCGCCGCCCAGAAACCGGCAGCCGCAGTTCCCGCTCCGCGGTCGGTCCGGCTGCCGGTGCCCGATGCGGTCAGGTCCCTGCGTTCGTTGGAAGGTAAGCCGGGCGGCTCAACGCCTGCCCCGACAACCACGACGAATCCAAGCAGCATCCGCAGGAGAGGCAGTATGAAGCGCCCGTCGGCACGGTGGCCCGAGGAATCTCGTCGTTCATGGGAGTCTCCTTGCGAAAGGTGGTTCAGGGGCCGGGGCGGCGCAGCGGCACACGAAGGCGGCGGGTGATGGACTGGATAATCACGGCGCGCAGCACGACCCCGGCGGTGGACATCTGCCCGGCGCGGGTGATGTAGCGGCCGACCAGCTTCGGGATGCGCACGGTCACCGCGAGCAGGCACGCAGCGATGAACAGGTTGAACACGTCGGTGCTCGGGGTCGGGCCGGCACCTGCCCCGAGCAGCAGGATCGGGATGTTGTGATCCGGGCTCAGCAGCAGGTCCACACCGGTGGAGAAGAAGATCGCCTGTAGCACCGGGATGGACAGGCAGCCCAGTAGCGACCGCCACCACAGTTGCGCGGCCGGCTGAGTGTGCGGGAGGGCATAGCACGCCAGGGCGGCCGGCGCGATCCCGGCGAGCACGATCAGCGCGGCGATGCGTCCGAACCAGCCCACCAGCAGCAGGTAGAACAACACCACGATGATCAGCCCGATCACCACCGCCAGCACACCGGCGGACGGGTCCTTCATCGCGGACACGATGCGGGCCTTGACGAACTCGATGACCTGCGGCCCGCTGGCGGTCTCGCCGACCATCGCCAGGGTCAGGGCGTTGGCCGTCTCGATGAGCATCCGGCACAGCTCGACGCCGAAGTTGGAGGCGACGAACCCGAACACCAGACGCGGGATCAGGTCTTTGACCTCGTAGCGGATCTGGAACGTGCCGTGCGTCATGCTGACCGCACCCGCGACGATGATCGCCAGCACGAAGGCGGCGTTGACCACTATCGACGAACGGCTCACGAGCAGTTGCACCTGCGGGAAGCCGGTGACGTCCGGGGAGGTGAAGAACGCGGCGGTCAGGAACGAGACCAGCCCGCCGAGCATGCCTTGGACACGCTCGGCGAGCCATTCGATGACGCCGTTGAGAAGCCAGTCGGCCATGGTGGTCTACCCGCCGAGGATGCCCTGGAGGACTTCCAGGATCACCGGCGCGAGGACGGCCAGGGCGTACCCGGCGAGCGCGGCCTTGAAGTTGCCCTTGGCCTGTTCGGCCTGGGCCGGGTCACCTCCGGCGGTCATGTACCGCAGGCCCCCGACGACCAGGAACAGGGTGGCCACGGCCGCCAGGATCCCCATGATCCACACCTTGAGGCCGTCGATGACCTCCGGGATGGTCTTCGCCGCCAGGACATCCGGTGCGGGTGCGGCGGCGATCAGGTCTCCGGCAGCGGAGACGATGGTGTACGCGTACATGAGCGGGCTCCACGAAGGCAGGTGGGCCGCCTTCGGTGGGGAACCCCGCGACGTGCTGGCCGGTGGGGGCGCTCCTCCCTACGTGGTTTGCGAAGGTTGGTGGTCAGTACGCCCGTACCGAGTCCCGGCCAGCCGCCCACGGGGTGCACATCCCCACCGAGGCGGGCACGCCATCAGCGGCATGCACCCGCCCAGACCGACGCTGTCAGGCCAAACGAACTCGCCCCCGACCTGTCCCGACCTGACAGCACCTAACGACGCAGGCCACAGCCCGCACGCCATGCCATGTCAGGACCAGGCCGGGACACCCGTTGACAGGTGCCAGCGCCGCTGTGCGTACCGGTCAGGCACCGCGCCACGCCGCCTTGCTGATCCGCAGAAGACCCTGAGCGCCTGGGCGACGTCGACGAGGCGTACGCCGAGACCAACCCGAGCGCCGGTTCGGCATGGGTGTTGGCCCAACCGCGACGAGATCGAGGTCATGGCCGGACGGTGCCTGACGGAGCGGAAGCGACCCACCAAAAGCAGTAACGCTTCCTGACCGCCGGCGGTCGGCCGGCACGACGCACACACACGCGGGAGCTGGCGCTGTACCTGTCGTGGCTGGCCGACGCGCAGGCGTACGAGGGAAACATCGATGAGACCGCGGACGTCGCCGCACGCGCCCTGAGGTTGTCGGCGGGAGTTACCAGCACGCGGGGAACCGATCCCGTCCGCCTTGTCCGGCGGCTGCTGGCACCGCACCGTGGGACGACGGCTGTCGATGACTTCGAGGACAGGCAACGGCCATTCTTGGGCCACGCTGAACGCGTGCGCGGCCTGCGCCGCAGCGGCCTCGGCGTCCCGTCTACACCCGACCGCCACTGTTGGCGCAGCCGTGCGCCTGTCCCTGTACCCCTGACGCGCGCAGCGCCTCGACGCGAGCCTCTGCCCGCGCGGCTTCCGCTTGAGCCTTCGCGCGGTCTCTGGCCTCCGCGTGCACCGGCGCCCGCAGCGTTTCCGCTTCCGCTTCCAGGCCCAGCGCGGCGGGTCGCTTCCGCTTCCGCGTGCCCGGCGGCGGCTTCCGCCCACGCCACCGCTTCCGCTTTAGCCGTGGGGGTCGGTCACTTCCGCTTCCGCACCGTTCGGAACATCAAACTCCGCTGTGCGGGCCGCTTCCGCTTCCGCTCGGGCCCGCTTCCGCTTCCGCTCAGGGGTCGGCTTCCGCTTCCGCACCGTTCGGAACCTCAAGACTCCGTTGTGCGGGCCGCTTCCGCTTCCGCTCAGGGGTCGGCTTCCGCTTCCGCACTGTTCGGAACGTCAAGCGGTGACCGCGACGCGGCGGGGTGCGCGGACTCCGCCGGCCAGGTCGCCGCGCGCCATCGCGGCCAGGAGCGTCCGTTCGGCGCGCTTGCGGCGCATGCGGATGATCGCCGCGGACACGCCGCACTCGGCGGCGATCTGCTCCACGAGCACGTACCCGAGCCGGGTGGAGCCGATGAGGTCGGCCTGCGGCTGGGTGATGATGCCGGCGGCGACGGCGCGGCCGAGGATCAGGTCCGGGTGTCCGTACGGGTGGCGTGGGGTGCGTGAGCCGGTCGGTAGCTCGACCGGGAGTTCAAGGGTGTCACTGGTTCGACGCGCCGTGTAGCCGGCTCGCCACGCGGCCCAGCACAGCCGCAGCCAGACCCGCGGCTGGGTCAGCTCGTCGGTGCGCAGGGCATGCAGGAAGCCGGCCAGGACCTCGGAGTCGATGTCGTCGGCTTGTTTCGGGTAGCCCTGCGACAGTCGTGCCGCGAGCCGGGTCAGGCCGGGCACCGCGACGCCGACCGCGCCGACCATCCACGCCGGCTCCCAGTCTCGGGCGTGGCCGATGAGCTGGCGCCATACCGCGTCGCTGACCTCGGCGCTCAGCCCGGGGGTGAGCAGCAGGTCGCGGAGTTCGTCGAGGGGAAGGTGCCGGTCGGGTAGGCCAGCGATGGGGCGGCCGTCGAAGGCGAGCGGCGCCGGTTGGCAGACCAGAAATCCGAAGGCGGCGTCGGCCTCGGTCAGGGCGGTTCGCATGGCGGGCTCCCGGAGAAGTGCTGCCCCACGGGGTGTGGGGCGAGGACACCCATTGGGACATCCGGGCCTGTCACCACGGGCCGCTGTCAGGTTCTGTTAGATCCGGTCAGGTCGGGACAGGTTCGCAAGCTGTCAGGCCGGACGCGGACAGCTCCTGTCAGGCGGGTGCGGAGTTCGTTTGGCCTGACAGGTCGCGTCTGGGTGGTGTCAGTACGCCCCGCCGGTCCGGGGGCCACCGAGCCCATGACCGAGTCCATCCGTACGCCAGCGCCCGAGGCGGTCGGCGACATCGTTGCCGGCGAGCCGCCGGTGCCGATCTCCGTCTGGTACGTGCCCGCCGCCCGCACCGGCGAGACCATGTCCTTCCCGTTGGCTGAGCGGCTGGTCGCCAACTACACCCACCCCCGCAAGCTGGTCCTCGACCTGACCGTGGGCGAGCAGTTGGCCCGCGCGGTGGCCACCGCTCGCCGTCGCCATGTGCGGCACCGACCTGCCGACCTGGCCGGCGGCAATGGCCGGGCGGCGTTGGTCGTCTCGGGCTGGCCGGTCGGGCAGGCCACGGCCGATGGCCTCCTGGCCGACTGCGCGGCGCGGCTCGTGGTGGGCGGCTGCGTCGCGATGGTGGTCAGGACTGGCGACTTCACCGTCAACCAGGTCCTCATCGCGGCGGCCCGCGCCGCCGGACTGACCTACCTGCAACACATCGTGGCCGCGCACGACCTTTCCGGGCGGCGTGGCCAGCTCGGCGACGGCGGCACCCACCTGCGCGTGCATACGGACGCGTTGATCCTTCACCGGTCGCGGTCGGCTCAGCGGGGGGATGCCGGTGCGTGATGAGCTGCCGGTCACCTCGGTCTGGTTGACCTGCCAGCGTCCCGCCCGCGAGCAGCGCCGCGGGCGGTACGTGGCGCAGACCTCCCGCCATCCGGCGAAGATGCTGCCGGACGCGGCGGCGCATGCGATCGCCTCCTACACCGCGCCAGGGGAGCTGGTGGGCGACCCGATGTCCGGGTCGGGCACCACGCTGGTGGAGGCGGTGCGCTCAGGCCGTGACGCGATCGGTGTGGACATCGAACCGACGTTCACCGACATCGCAGAGGCGAACCTGCGCCTGGCCGCCGCACATGGGGCGACCGCGTGGAGCCGGGTCGTCACCGGTGACGCCACTGGCCTGGTGCCGTTGTTGCCAGCCAGCGTCCACGGCCGGGTTTCGTTGGTCCTGACCAGCCCGCCGTACGGGCGGCGCACCCACGGCCTGGTCCGCACCGCGCCGGGCGCCGGGGTCCACAAACGTGACCACCTCTATGGCGAGCGCGGGGCGGGCAACCTGGCCTACGTCGGCTGGGACCGGCTCCTCGGCGGGTGGGAGCAGATCGTGGCCGGCTGCTACCAGATGCTGCGCCCCGGCGGCACGTTCGTCTTCGCCTGCCGTCCAGTCCGTATCGCCCCCGACAACCTGATCGACCTACCTGGCGAACTGTTCTCCGCGGCGGTGTCGGTCGGGCTGCGCCCGGTGGAGCGGTGCATCGCCATGCTCGCTGCCGTCCGCGACGGGACGATCATCCACCGGGCATCGATGTTCGGGCTCATGGGAGTACGCCGGGCGAGGGCGGCGGGCATCCCGGCCGCGCTCGTCGCCCATGAAGACGTGTATGTGCTGCGTCGGCCGTTTTCTGCCGCGAGTTCCGCCGAACCCGAGTGTTCTCAGCGGCAACCCAAGCGGTCGAGACGCTCACTGTCGCATGTGGACGCTTCGGTTCATGTCGAATCCGGGGGGTCGGTCGCGTGAGCATCCTGCAGGATCCGTCGAGCCTCGGCGATCACCTCGGCGTCGAGCTCGCCGGCGGCCAGTTCGGCGTACTCGGCGGTGTCGTAGACGTCGTCGAGTTCGACGAGCCGTTCGGCGAGGTCCAGCCGTCCGTGACCGATCTTCGAGTGCGCCCAGCGCACAAGGCTCGTCGGCGACATCGTCCCGGCCAGTACACGAGCGGCGAACGCCCGGACGGCTGCCTCCTCGCCGGCCCGGCTGCCCCGCTCGTAGTACATCAGGCCGAGGTTGGTCAGCGCCGCTTCGAGGACTGCGGGCACCTCGTCGTCGGCGTGGCGGAACGGCACCGCAGCGAGCATCCGCAGAGCCGGTCCGTCGTGGCCCGCGACCAGCAGGTCGCAGGCGACCTTGACGACGTCGGGCGGCGGTGATGTAGCCGACGCTCCACAGCGCGGCGGCATCGCGCATGTTGGCCAGTGCCTCGTCTCGGTCCACACCGTCATGCTGGCGCAGCTCCGGCCTGGGCGCCTGTGGTTCCGGCCGCGGCGGTGCCACCGGCAGATCGCCGACTACCGCCGGCCGCACCCCGTGTTCGCGGCGACCGAGCCTCTATCGGTCGAACCGAAAACGCTTCAGGAATACCGACGTTTCTATCGACCATCCCAGTTCGCTCAAACTCGCCCGAACACGGCTCCGTGCCACGGCTATCTCTGCGAGCGGCCGCCGGAACTCCAGTGATGTCGTACTGACAGGTTCCGCGTCGCCGGCCCCGGCGGTGTCAACACCTGGGTCCGCGCTGTGGACACCGGCCGCGCGGGTAGCCGTCCCCGCGATGGTGGCTGGTCTCCGGCGCGGGTCCCCATCACCGGCCCGGGAATGCCGCGCGAGCTGGGCTGACAGGTCGTGTCAGCGGCGACGCAACCCGCCTGGCCTGGCCTGTCAGGTCATCGAGCTAGCCTCAGCGCATCCCTTTCGTAACACCACCGTGCTGACCTGACACCCCTGCCGCGCGTCGGCATCGCGCCCACCCTTCGGGGTCGGCCGCCTGACGCCAGGGCCGTCATCACCGGCACCGCACCATCCCAACACGGTTTCGGCCTCACGCGCCCACCGGCGCGCGAGGTGAACCACATCCCTGTCCACCCGGGCGGCCACATCCGTGGCCGCCTTTCGTCGTGCCCACACGAAGGAGAGCACCATGCTCAAACTCGCCTGGTACCTGGTGACCGACACCGACTACTGGACCGGCCTGACCGAGTCCCCGCGCCTGCCGCAGGCACCCGAGGTGACCGCCACGCTGACCGACCTGTTCGGCGACGACGCCGGCTTCAGCGCCGAACACACGGCTACCGCCGTGGAAATCATGCTGCGGATGGCCGAGCACCTCAGCGACGCCATCTCGCACGCCGAGGTCACGGTCGCCGACCGCGCTCAGCTCGCCCGGCTCGTCCTCGGGCTCAACCTGCTGCTGGCGCATCTCGCGCAAGTCAGCGGCAGGCTGGTTCACCAGACCGAGACCGGCACCGGCATCAACCTGTCCACCCTGCCGGCCGAGGACCGCGCCGCACTGACTCAGGCTCTGGCCACCCTCAGTTGCCGGCTGGAGGAGTCCGCCGCCCTGCTCAAGGAAGCCCACCTGGCCGCCAGCAACGTCGCGCGCCGGCAGGCACGGCGCTGAACACCGAAGACGGTGCGGCGCGCATCCGCGAGCTGCGTGCCGAGACCGCAGCGACGGTGATCCGGCACCACCGGTACCTGCACGGCTTGCGGTACCCGGGTCGCACCTGCACCTACCACCTGACGTACGGCTGGCTGATGTGGGTCCCAGCGGACCTACAAGCTCACGCGGTCGGCAATCCAGACGTGCCGCCCGAGGTGCTGGCGATTGCGCGCTACGCCCGCGGGTTGGGCTGCGACCACGTGCTGTTCGAAGCCAACGCCGACCAGGTCGGCGATCTGTCCACCTGGGACTGGTAACCGCCAGACCCAGCTACCCACCCATTTTGACCCTTCCGGGGGACCGCGCCGGCCGCGTGCCGCAACCCCGGGGCGCCCCGGGGTGGGTACGCGGCCCGGTGCGGTGTCCCGGTGAACTCCCGAGGGAGGACCACCGTGCCCGACACATCACCGTTGATGTTCTACCCCTTCGACCCGTCCGCGCAGATCGAGTCCCTGCTGACCGCCGTCGCTGTGAGACAGGCTGCCTCTGCGGGGATGCGGGCGATGATGCAACGGGAGTCCGAGTTCCCGAGCCCGTTGGCGGCGAAGCTCACCGGTATTGCCCTGGACCCGCGGGGTCGCGATGTCGCTGACGAGGTTTTGGACGCCTACTGGTCGGACGAGCCGCGTCAGCAGAACGCGCTTCGCTCCAGCAGCACCGACCGCGAGGTCATCATCGGTAGCGGATTCCACGCAGCGGTGTACGCGGCAACCCGTGTCCTCAGCGGATACCCGCAGCCGCTGGTGTTGGAACGCAACGAGCGGGCCGGTGGCACCTTCGCCATGACCGCCCGGCCGACGTTCTACCTCAACTCCCGCAACCGCGCGGGAAGCGGAGGACTGGCAGGCGACCAGAGGGCAAGCCTGAACTACCTGCCGGGCGCACCGATCCAGGCAGCGAACGTGTCCATGCTGGAGTACCAGACGAACACGGACATGGCGTTCGTCATCCGGTTGGCGCTGGCGCAGTTCGCTGACGTGGTGACCAACGCAAAGGTCCTGTCCGTCGCTGGTGACGGAACGGGGGTGGAGATCGAGATTGCCGATCGCGACCCGCTGCTCGCCGGGCGGGTCATCGACGCGCGGGGACTGGGTGATCCGGACAACCCCGACGTCGCCAACGGCACAACGATCCTCACCTTCCCGCAGTTCATGCAGCGCATGGCGAACATCTGGCCGCTGCGTGGTGTGCGTCGTGTTGCGGTCATCGGTGGTGGCGACTCCGCCAAGTGCGCCGTCGAGTCGTTCCTCGGCATCGCGCCGCAACCGTTCATGGCCGCCGCCGCGCTGGACAGCGTGGGCCAGATCGACTGGTACTCCGACCAACTGCCAACTAGCTGCAAGAGGTGGCGGCGGGAGATCCGTGGCAGGTACCAGGCCATCGGTCGCTACCTGCGGCCAGACCGCCTCGGCCTGCGGCGACTCAACGTGCTGGATCGTCGGGCACGGGCACTCGCGCTACCCAGCACGGCACTCATCGACGGTCGCACGTACGACCTCGTCGTCCTCTGCACCGGCAACCAGGAAACCGACATCGAAGGGCTCGACTTCGGATCCTTCGACGAGTACGCGATCCCGGACGCGAACGTCGTCGCCCGCCAGCACTACAACCAGCCCGCGTTCCGCGTCGGCCCACACGCGAGACTGCCATTCACTGCGCAGGAGCGAGAGGACGGAATCGCGGACATCGCCGCCAACGCCGTCTCAATGTTCCGGACGGCGACCAAGACATCCGCACTGGCGGCAACGCTTCCCGCAGTGACGCGGGACTGAGGCACAGACCCCTGCTGGGTCCTGCATGACGCGCCGACCACACCGGCCGCGGTCAAGACGACGGCGATCTGCGCCGCCACCTGTGGGCCAAAGACACCGCCTGGACCCCGACACCGACTGATCCGACCACCGACCACCGACCACCGGCCGCCACCCGGCGACCGGTACCAACAAGCCCCGTTCCAGGCGCCACCAACCCCGGTGGCGCCTATTTCCCGTCTACAACCCGAAGGAGCGTCACCGTGGCGCACGAGATCGAACAGTTCACCGACGGAACCGCGGCGTTCTTCACCGCCCGCACCGACGCCTGGCACCGCCTCGGCACCGTCACCACCGACTGCCTCACCGCCGCGCAGGTCATGGACGTCGCCTACCTCGGCGACTGGGACGTCCACAAGGAAGCCCTCACCACCGTCGAGTCCGGCGCCCCCGTGCCGAACAAGTTCGCCACCACCCGCATCCACCCCAAGACCGGCAACCGCGAAGTCCTCGGCACCGTCGGCAACACCTACCAGGTCGTGCAGAACGAGCAGGCATGCGACCTGCTGGACATGATCGTCGACGAGACCGGCGCCCACTTCGAAACCGCCGGCAGCCTGCGCGGCGGCCGCGAGGTGTTCGTCACAATGAAGCTGCCCGACACCATGCGCATCGCCGGCACCGACGTGATGGACCTGTACCTGGCCATGTGCACCTCCCACGACGCGTCGCGACTCGGCCGGGTGCTGTGCACCCCGGTGCGGATCGTGTGCGCCAACACCCAAGCGGCAGCGTTCACCAACAACACCGGCGAATACACCTTCCGCCACTCAGGCGACATCCTCGGCAAGCTCGCCGACGTCCGCGCCGCCCTCGGCCTGGTCCCGGTGTACCTGGACCAGTTCCAGGCCGAAGCCGAGAAGATGATCGACAAGCAGCTCGAATGGGAACAGCTCCAGCGCATCGCCGACGAACTCTGGCCGCTGGGCGAAGAGGACCCGGAGTCGGCGTTCCTGAAGAAGATGGCCCGCGAACGGGACCTGCGCTACCTGTTCGAGGACGCCCCCACACAGGAGGCCATCCGCGGCACCGCGTGGGCCGGCTACCAGGCCATCACCGAATGGCTGGACCACCGCCAGCCCGCGAAGAGCGACTACCACCGCGCCAACAAAGTGCTCTCCGACGGGACCGTCACGGCGGCCAAGAAACGCGCCTTTGATCTGGTGCTCACCGCCTGACCGATCCGCGCCGAACGGGGGCGAGCCGCGCCGGCTCGCCCCCGTAGTCCGGCCCGTCGTGGTGTGCGACCACCACGACCTCGAACCCGTTCCCACGACCGAACACCAACCGCCGACGCCCGACCCCGACTCTCCGGGGTCGGGCCTCTTGTGTGCTCAAGGAGGACACCAGCCATGATCAAGCAGACCACCACCCTCGAACTTCCCAACGGTCGCGGCATACCGCTGTACATCTGTCTGGCCGACGACCCACCCGCGCCGGACGACACCGCCGGCACGGCGACCACAGCCCGGCAGTACCGCTACGTCACCGTCACCGTCGTTGGCGAAGTCGACGGCATCGCCCTCGACCTCGGCGTACGCCGCAGCGGCGTCGCCTTCGGCGACACGCTGCACGGCCGCGTCGACCACTCCAACCTGATCCACACCGTCGCGGTGCGGGAGCTGATCGCCGACTACCGGACGCGACTGGCCGGCCTCGCCGTCCGGCTGGCCGGTCTCGACCTAGCCACTGTCGACGCCATACCCGTCGCGGTCAGCGTCAACGACCTCGAAACCCTGCACCACTGTCTGGCCGTCATGACACGGCGTTGGGATGAGGCAGCCGATGACGCCGAGGCCGCCGCCCAGATTCCTCGAGGATTGCGTGCTCCATCGCCCGGCCACATCAACATCGAGCCGACGCCGGGCGGCTACCGCGCGGCGGCCCGACTCTTCCGCGGCGAGCGGACCCGGGCCGAACAGCTCGGCCGCCGGATCTCCCGGCTGCTCGACCTCGCCCACCGGGCCGGCGTAGACGGGGACGCGGATGAGTAGCGGTAGCCCGGAGTTTGCCGGCGGCGTCTACGCCTGGGTGGTCACCGCACCGCAGCCGGTACTGACCATCACCGGCCACACCGCCGTCATCAGCGACGTACGGTTCGTGTGGAGCCGCGCCCGGTGCGGCTGGTGCCACCGGGCCGTTCACCTGCACACCGAAAGGCGGCATCATCGCGGCCGGCATCACGCTCGGCCGCCAACGGCCGCGCTCGGCGGCGGTGACCGCCCGCTGGTACACCGCCTACCGGCCCGCCGCCGCGCCGTCCATCCCGGACGACTGCCCGAACCCGGCATGCCACCGCCCGGCGACCCGCACCCTGCCGGACGGCGAGGCCGTGGCCACTGGGTGGCTGGACGGCGCGTGAACCCTTGCCCCCGGCCCGTTCACCATCGGGGCCGTCACCGACGTCCGATGCCCGCTGCCGGCCAACCCAGACACCTACCAGCTCCTCGACCGGCTCTGGGCCGCGCTACGCGCCACCCACCCGGCGATGACCGCCGCAGCCGACGCCCACGCCGCTGATCAGCGCAGCCGGACGGGACAGGGCTGATCCCGACCCGATCAGCCGACACACCCATACCAGCGGACGGCCCGCCACCCCACCGGTGGCGGGCCGTCCTGCCCGATCCACCACAACAGAAAGGGAACCACCGTGAACACCATCGACCGATGGGTCCATGACTGGTACGGCCTGCACCTGCACACCGACCGACCCGAATGGCAGCAGATACCGGCCACCGCCGTCAAAGCCGCCGCCCACGCGGCTGGCTTCATCACCGCCCTCGACCTGACCGACAGCGAACTCGCCGCCCAGCTCGCCGCCAACCGGCACAGCGGCATCGACCGGTCGGCCTGGTATCTCGGCACCGCCCGCGACCTTGCCTGGCAGGCCATCACCGCGCTCGCTGCCAGCGCACACCGTCACGGTTGCACCAGCCTGCCCACCGGCCCGAGCCCCTGGTGGAAGCCGGTCCTGGTGCGGGACCAGGACGTCAGCCGAGCTGCGTACCCGGCCCTGCGCAGCGACGTCGACCCGGACCTGCCGCCCCGCTTCACCGCGAAGACCGCCGAGCACATCATCCTCGACCTGTCCCGCCAGGCCGATCGGCGCATCCGCCTGAGTTTCTGCGGAGACGTGCTGACGGTGTCGGTCGGCGAATCCCCAAACACCCGCAGCACCTGCCACGAACCCGACGACGACGCGCTCTACACGATCGGCGCCGCAAGCCTGCGATGGCAGCCAGTCGACGGACAAAGCGGCGACGGTAGCGGCCACACCGGCGCCGACCGTGCGCCGGGACGTCATGGCGGCGACGCGGCGGGCTCCGGCTCGCCGAGCCCGACCGGGACCAGGTGCTCGTGCCAGAGCGCCCGCGACGCCCGCGATCCAAGCGGCCACAACAACCAGGTCCGCTCGCACGGCCGGTGCTTCTGCGAATGCCACGGCGGCCGGTGATGACCGCCGAGAACCGTGCAACGACCGAGGAGGTATCACAAATGATCATCACGCTGGGGTTCACCGAGTCCGACCGCGACGCCGACTACATCAGCTTCAGCGACGGCTACCGCCTCGGGGCCCGGCAGGTGTCGGTCACCATCGTCCTGGACGGCGACGGGCTACTCCTAACCGGCGAACAGTGGGCGGAGGCGGCGTTCACCGCGTCCAACCACCCCGGCGAAGCACCGCTCGGCGGCCCATGGGCGATCCAGCACGCACTGGCCGAGCAAGTCCGCGTCCCGTTGCGGAGCCTGTCGGTGGGTGACACGGTCACCGTCCACGGCCAGATGTGGGCGTGCCACAGCGTTGGCTGGCGGCGCGTCGACATCCGCCCCGCCGAATACCTACAGCCATGAACCGGCAGCCCGACGACCGCGAGGTGCACCTGCCGCCCCGACTCGCGGCCCGGCCCGTCGACCCCCGGCGCCGACTGCCCATTCCGTACGTCAACGAACACGAGGACGGCAACGTCAACTTCGCGCTCATCAACGGCGGCCGGGTCCTGGAGTGCGTCCGCCGCCGGCTGTGCGGGCTGTGCGGGCAACCGCACGAGCACCGGATCGCCTTCATCGGCGGACCCGGAGGGTTCCACCAGCGCATGTACACCGATCCGCCGGGGCACGTCGACTGCATGCGCGCCGCACTCGACCTTTGCGGGTACCTGGCCGTCGAACGCCATCGTCGCCGCGGGCTGACCGAGGCGACCGCCGCACCAGGGTTCGCGGACATGGAGAAGGCCCAGCCCGTCATCCTCGCGATCACGTGGGCGTACGACGTGGGGCTCATCGGCGAACCGCCGGCCCTGCTGTTCCTGCCCGCCTCGTGGAGGTCGGCCACCCGGTTCGACTACACCGACGGCCGGCTCACCGAGATCGGCCCCGAACCGATTCCCTGACCGCGCCACGCCCTGCCGTCGATCCCGGCGGGCGTGGAGAGCGGCGACTACAACGCCCGCCGAACCGGCGGCGCAAACACAGAAAGCGGCCCGCCAACCGGCGGGCCGTCGTCGCTTGTTGGACCCGGGACGCTCCGCCTGGAAAACGTGCGTCCCGGGTTCTCTCCGTTGAAAGAGAGGGCTCAAGTGTCCACCCTCGCCATGCTCGCCGCCACCGCGGCGCTCGGCTTCCTCGCGGGGCGGCTGTCCGCCGAACCCCAGCTCCGTAGACTCCGCGGCCTGCTCCGCGTGGCCCACTACACCACCGGCCACGACCGGCTCACCGGCCTTCCCAACCGCTTCCTCGCCGCGCAGATATTCACCCTGCGCGAGCTGCGCGGCCAGCCCACCGTCATCGCGTTGATCGACCTCGACCGGTTCAAAGATGTCAACGACACCCACGGCCACCACGTCGGCGACGACCTGCTCCGCACGGTCGCCGACCGCCTGGCCGTCGCCGCGAGGGCCAGCGGCGGTACGGCCGCCCGTCTGGGCGGGGACGAGTTCGTTCTCCTGCTTCCCGTCCACGACGCCGACCACGCCCGCCCTGTCGAGCAGATCCTGTGCACCCTGGCGGAGCCGACCACGCTACGCACCCACGACGGTGTCCACACGGTGCGACCCGCGGCCAGCGCCGGCATCGCCGTCTACGACGGGGTGCTCGGCACGTTCACCACGATGCTCTACTACGCCGACATCGCCCTGTACCACGCCAAGCAGCAGCGCGGCTGCCACCGGACCTACCACCCGGCCATGCGGATGCCCCGCAACGCGGGACGGCATGGCCCACGCCGACGCGACGAACACCAGCCCGAAGGCGACGGCCAGACCGGCGGCGGGGCCGCCTCATGATCGACCAGGACATGGCCTGCGCGGTGTGCACCTACGCACTCAACGCCATCGACGACAACGGGCAGATCACCTTCGAACACCCCGTCGTCGCCGACTCCGGCCACGCCCCCGTGCCCGTGCCCGCCGACCAGCTCCACGACGTGTATCGGCGTTGCCACCTGTGCAGCACGCAGGCGCCGGTGTGGATGTACCGCACCCCGCAGATCGAGGCCCTTTCCTACGGCGGCACCCAACAGATCACCCAGACCTACAGCACCCACTGGAACGCCTGCTACCCCTGCGCCCAGCTCATCGACCAGGACGACTCCGACGACCTCACCCGACGCAGCATCGCCGTGATGGGCTGGCGCCCCACCGACCCACGTGCGCAGATCCTTGCCGGCATTCACCGCACGATGGTGCTCACACGCGAACCCGGCAGGACACTTCTGACCACCAGCCGGTGGAGCCCCGCACACCTGAAGGCGGGCACCCTGCCGAAGGTCCGCGACCGCCTCGCAGGGCTGCTGCGCGGAGCCGTTCGCCTGCCCGCACCCCTCCACGGCGCCGAGCTGCGCGGGCTCGTGGCGGATGGGCTCGACCAGGCGCGCCTGTACTGGATCGACCCGCAGTTCACGACACTGGTCGCCGAGGTGCTGGCCGACCTGCCCGACACCGCGATCACCGACCGGATCGTCCCCACCGGCGGCGGGCTGCTCGCCTGGCCGACCCCGGTCGGCCAGCACCAGATCGCCGCCGCCTCATGGACCTCCCGACAGGACGGCTGGCACATCGTCTGCTACCGCAGCGTTGGTAGCGACCTCCCAACCGATCTCATGGAATCGTTGCGGCACGAGATCGGCTGGCTCATCCCCGTCCACGCCGTGCGCGTCCCGCGCAGGACGGTCGTCAACGGCGGCGACCCACTCGCCGGGCTGGTCACATCCTGGCTGATCATCGCCCAACAACTCGCGCTGTACGAACCCACCCCGGTCGACCCGCCCATCCGCAAGGCGTACGCACGCGCACGCCGGCCACCACCCGAGGTCCGGCTCATCCGAATCAGACCACCCGACTCCAGCGCGCAATCGACCGCCACGACCGGTGGGCGCACCCCCACCGGAAGGGCGAAACCCGACCACCGGTACTGGGTCAGCGGACACGAGCGCAACCAGGCATACGGCCCAGGCCGTAGCCTTCGGAAGAAAATCGACATCGATCCAGTCCTGAAGGGTCCGGAGGACAAGCCGATCAAGGCCAGCACCACCGTCCGCATCCTCGGCAGCGCCCGCGTATGCCGCGCAGGGAACGGAGATTCGCCGTCGGGCGACAGCTAACAGAACCGGGGTGTAGGGCCGGATAACAACGCCCTACACCCCGGGTCCGCCCGGCGCGGAGGTGCCCTTTCGGCGTCTCTGCCAGCGGTCCGCGCAGCGTAGAGGCGGGCCGCGCGGAATCAGCGAACGGCGCGCTGGTAGTCGCGCAGTTCGACAGCGATTGGCTCGTACTTGGGGAACTGATCGAGCAGCGGTTCAACACGCGCTGCTGTACACGGGTTGAGTCGATCCCGGCTGCGGCGTTGATCGCCTCGGGGGCGATCAGTGCGGCCTCGTCAGGGCTACCGGCGCGCAGCCGGGCCTCGGCGGAGACGCTGCTACCAGTCGAGTGGTTGCCGGTCGGCAAACAGCCCGCCGGTTGGCCCATCGTCAGGCAGGCTGGCCAGCCAGAGGGGCGTATCGGCGCCCTCTTCGGGCGTGCGTTCGGTTTCACCGTAAGCGATGCGGGTGTTCATGCGGCCTGGCGAACAGGCGTTGACGAGGATGCCGCTTCCTGCGAGTTCTGCGGCGAGTATGCGGGTTAGCGCATTGAGGGCCGCCTTGGACACCCGGTAGGAGACGTTCTTGTCGGCCATGGTCGAGAGCGAGCCAAGGTGGCTGCTGATGTTGACGATGCGGCCGTAGCCGTTCTTCCTCATCTCCGGTATGGCAGCGGCGCAGCAACGCCAGGCGCCGAGCACGTTGATGTCGATCGTGGTCCGAACTTTCTCGAAGTCCGGTCCGCCGGCGAGCTGCCCCCGGTCGATCGCGACTGCCGCGTTGTTGACCAGGACATCGAGGCGGCCGAACTGGTTGCCGGTGTCCGCAAACGCGCGCACCACGCTGGCCGGATCGCCAACGTCAAGCTGGTGGGCACTAACCGCGAGGCCGTCGTTCTTCAGGCCGGCCGCGGCCACTTCCATCGCGGACTGACTTCGACCGGCCAGCACGACGTGGAGGCCGCGTTCGGCCAGGCCCCGTGCGATGGCGCGGCCGAGCCCGCGATTGGCACCGGTCACCACCGCGACCCGCAAGACGTCCGGCATTGACTACGCGACCAGGACGGCGAGCTTCTCGTCAAGGTCCCGACCACGCGGGTCGGTCTTGGGGAACGGCAACCGCTCGCGTGCCCGGAAGATCCGGCGTACGTTGCGCTCCGATGGCGCTTCTCGGATCAGCGGCACGGCGTCCGTGATCAGCGCTGCCGCCTGGTCCGCGTTGCCGAGCTGCGCCTGGGCAGAAGCGCGGCGGATCACATATGTGGCGCGGTCGCGGACCTTTGTGGCGGGGGCCAGACGGAGCGTCCTGCTGAAATAGGTGTCGGCCTTGCGCGGCTGTTGCAGGTCGAGGTAGCAGGTTCCGACTTGTGCGTTGAACTCGGACTCGTCAAAGTAGCCGAGCCAGGCGGGATCGTCGTCGGCGGCGGTCGCGCGGCCGAACATTTCGTCGGCCTGGGTTAGCAGCTCCTCGCAGGAGGCAGTGTCGCCGATCGCCGCGTGGGCTCTGGCCTCCCGCAGGGCCAGCATCGCGGCCACACGCGGCGATGCGCCCCTGGCGCCCGCGAAGGCGCAGCGCGCCAATGCCAGCGCCTCCTGGGGACGGGCGAAGTCGTAGCATTGCAGGCTCATCGACTTGAGGATATTGGCGCCGAGCACCCGATCGGCAGCGGCATGGGCGGCGTGGAGCGCCGCTACCCAATAGCGCTGCGCGGCGGCATGGAGGCCGGCGTCGAAAGATGCCCATCCGGCCATACGTCCCAGTTCGGCGGCGAGGCTATAGAGCCGCGTGCCAACGGTCGCGGTGTAGCTCGACCGTTCCAACACGTCAACGACCATGCCGAGTTCGGCGTCGATGAGCTTTCGGGCATGGAGCCCGCCCCTGGTGGCCTCCAGGAACCGCAGGCGCGGTAGACCCTCTTCCATCCGCTCCACGAAGCCGATGGTGGCGTGCCCGCCGCGCAGCACCGCGGCCAGCTCGCCCGGCTCGATGTCGAGCCACGAGTCCGCCAGGCCAACGAGCGGGCTACCCATTACCTTCATGAAGGCGCGACGATCCACGACGGCGTACTCCAGTGCGTCGGCCAGCGCTTCCATGCCGCCGGCCTGAGTCCAAGGGAACGAGATACGGATCGGGTCGCCATCCGGCAGCCAAGCCGGCCACGATCCCTGCCTAACGAGTTCTTCCGGAACGCTGAGTTCGGCCGCGAGCGCGAGCTGGCTGTCCAGGTCGGGGACGACGCCCCAGTGTTCCCACCGCCACGCCTTCTCCCTGCGGGCTGCCATGTTGCGACTGCGGCGCGCGATGACGTCGACCACGTCCTGGTAGGTCCAGCTCATCGCGGCTCGTACGACGCTGAGCGGGTGTACGAACCGATCCGGCTCGGTCGCCGGCAGTCGCCGCGCCATCGCTGACCTCCCTCGATGCACGCCGCACTCTACTGCGCCGCAACGCCTGATCGCAGCGTGCGAGCGACCGCCAGCGAGGAGACAACGGTGAGACTACGGCCATCGTCTGGTCTCCGTCTGCCATCTCGCGGTTTCCTATCCGTGCCGGCTCCTGTGGCAACCTCGTCACTCACGGTACAGAGGGGTCCGCCGGAGCCAACCCAGGCAGGTACATTGACAACTTGACAGCCTCACCATGAATGATCTTGAGTCGAGCGTAGCCCACCCAGGCGGCCGTTTTGTGGCGCCGTCGGCGGCGTGATGCGCCCTCCTGTCATCGGCGTGGGAAACGTCGGCTGCTTGCCAGGAGTGCATAACAACGCATAGCGTTGGCGCCAGTTGGCGAAGGGACGACGGTTGGGCACAGACACGCCTGCGCTGCGGCCCCGCGAGCGCCTCGGCAGAGAGCTACGTGCGCTGCGACTGCGGGCGGGACTGTCCGGAGAGCAGCTCGCGGAGCGGATCGGCACGTCACAGTCGCGCGTCTCGCGCACTGAGACCGCTCGGTATCGTGCCGACCTGGACATGGTGCGCCGGTGGCTGGAGGCGACGGACGCCGACGAGGAGACCGGCGCCCGGCTACTGGATCTGGCCGACGACGCACTGGTCGAGGTGGCGGCGTACCGGTCGATCTTTCGTGGATCGATGGCGACCGAGCAGCAGGCACGGATTCGCCAGGACGCGGCGGCTACCCACCTGCGGCACTTCCAGCCGTTCATGATCCCGGGGCCGTTGCAGACGCAGAAATTCGCACGAGCGGCGCTGCTCGCCGCCCGCGTGGCCGACGAGTCTGGCATTGACGAGGCGGTAGCCGCCAGGCTGGAGCGCGGAAAGCGGTTGCGTCGGAGGGGAGCGCCCAAGTATCACGTAGTCCTCACCGAGCTGGCGCTTCGGTGGCGCCCGCTGGACGCGACGACCGACGACCATGCCGATGCGATCCGGGCGGTCCTGGCGGCGGCGAGGGTGCCGTCCATCACGATTCAGGTGGTCACCGCCGACACGCCGTCCCGGCGGGCACCGATGTGCGCCTTCCTCATCACGGAGTTCCCTCGGAGGGCGGACGAACCGACGATCGTCCAGGTCGAGCTGCCTGCTGTCGAGATGACCTTCATTGGTGTTGAGGATGTCCTGGCGTTCGAGTCGGTCTGGGAACACATGGCCAATGCCGCCCTGAGCCCGCAAGAGTCAGCGAAGTTCATCGCTGGGATCTTGCGCGAATGAAACCCTTCCGGAAGGAGCCACCGTGTCCCAAGACCAGCTCAACGCTCCGAGCCTCGACGAGTTCGGCGAGTTCCGTACCCCAAACGGTCGCGCCTGGAACTTGGCCGCCACCCCACTGTCTGCGGGCGGCGACGAGACCAACGACCAGGGCTGCGTCGCCGTGGCCCGCCACCCGACCGGCTGGGTCGCGCTGGCCGACACCAAGGTCGATCTGGCCGACCAGACACCACTGGTGTTCCTGCCCAACGAGTGGCGGCAGTTCACCGACGCCGTTCGTGACGGTCGGGTCTGACTGCCGGTGACCGACATCCGCTTGCAGACCGCGCCGCCCGCTCGGTGGCGGCGCGGTCTCCGAGCGCTGGTGGCGGCCACGGCGACCTCCTCGGTCGGGGATGGGGCGTTCATTGCAGCGGCGCCCTTGGCTGCGGCGGTGGTCACGCGTAACCCGACGGCGGTCGCCGCAGTGACCGCGGCCGAGTACCTGCCGTGGGTCCTCGTCGCACCGTTCGCCGGCTACTACGTCGATCGATGGCCCAAGCGAACCACGATGATCGTCGCGGATCTCGTCCGCGCAGTCCTCGTGGCCGTCCTCGCCCTGATGATCGCTACTGGTTTGGCGTCCATCCCTGCTATCGCGGCGTGCGCGTTCCTCATCGTCGCGGGCAACGTGTTCCACTCGGCGGCAGCGGAGGCGACCATCGCCGACCTCACCGACCTCGATGACACGCTGCTGCACACCGTCAACGGACGTCAGCAGGCCGCGTACACCGGCGGGCGGCAACTGATCGGCCCACCGCTCGGATCGCTGTCGTTCAGCGTCACACGGTGGCTGCCGTTCGCGTTCGACGCCATCTCCTTCCTCGCATCCGCGTTGCTGGTGGCGTTGGTGCCACCCAGACCGGCGGCGCGTCCTCGATCCAAAGGCATGTGGCGCGCCCTACGCGAGAGCACCGCCTACCTGCTCGCGCACCGCGACCTGCGCACGCTCGCGCTCCTCACCGCCGCCGGCAACTTCAGCATCAACATGGTCATGGGGATCCTCGTTCTGTACGCCACGGATCCCGACGGCCTCGGCATCACTGAGGCCGGTTACGGCCTACTGCTCGTCGCGATGGCCGTCGGCGGAGTCGCTGGCGGGTTTATCACCCCACGGGTGATCGCCCGGCTCGGCAGCCGCGCCACGATGATCGCAGGTCTCACAGCCCAAGGCGCGGCCTGGCTGGTCGTGGCGGCTACCCGTCAACCTCTCGTAGCCGGCACCGCCTTGGCGCTTGCGTTCGTCGGGGTGACCCTCGTGTCGGTCGTTGTCATGACCACTAGGCAGAAACAGGCCCCACCGGAGTTGCTCGGCCAGGTGATCTCGGCGTTCCGGATCGTGGGTAATGGTCCCGCCCCATTGGGCGCGCTGGTGGGCGGCGCGATCGCCGGACTCGCGGGCCTGAGCGCCCCGATCTTCGTGGCCGCCGCCGTGGCGCTAGCCGCGGTTCTCCTCGCACTTCGAGTGCACCTCGGCAACGGCCGGTAAAGCTTCCATGACCTTGATTGCGTGCATAAAAGCGCCTAGAGTTCATGCAGTTTCATGCACAACACGTCTCGGTTGATCCGTCCCTACTGGTCCGGTGATCGACCCACGAGCTAGGTGGTGATCTAGTGAAACAGGCCGTCGCGACAGCGTTGAACAACAGGAAAGGCGGCCGCGCCTCGCCGAACTCCGTCGGGTCCAGACCAGCCCTCGCGTGCGGCGAAGCTGAACGCGCGTGGCGCAAACACCAGGCGGACCGTGCGTGGATCGAGTGGGGTATCTGCTGGCCTCCGGTCAGCTTGAGGCGACCGCGCTGCCGGGCATGCAACCGGGCGTGGCCCTGCGCCGAGGCGCTCGCCGCGCACGCGCACGCAAGCACCTGCAACAGGCACGGTCCATAGGCTCCCGCCCGCCGTCGTTGCCGATACGGGCGCGGCGGCGGGCTGGGTCGTGCTCAAACGAAAGGCCAGGGAGATCGCGTCCTCGCACGTCGAGCGTGAGTCAGCGGCGTCGGCCCCGGGGCTCACAGGGACCTCCAACTAACCGACAAGCGGCCAGGGAAAGGGAAATCGGGTGTCATACCCAGTTGAGGAGCTGCAACGGTTCGGCTATCAGCAGGAGCTTCGGCGGGCGCTGAGGTTCCGCGATCTGCTCGCATACGGATTGATCTTCATGGTTCCGATCGCGCCGATGGCGATCTTCGGCGCGGTGTTCTCGGCCTCGGGCGGCATGGTCGTGCTCGCCTATGCGATCGGCATGGTGGCGCTGGTCTTCACGGCGTTCTCGTACGCGCAGATGATCGAGGCGTTCCCCCTGTCGGGGTCCGTCTACAACTATGTCGGCAGGGGGATCGGCGCACCGGTCGGGTTCCTGGCCGGCTGGGCGATCATGCTCGACTACGTCCTGGTCCCGTCGCTGCTGTACCTGGTGGCTTCGGTCGCGATCCATGCCATCGTGCCGGCCGTTCCGGTGTGGGCGTGGCTGGTGGGCTTCGTGCTCATCAACACGGTGGTCAACTCGCTGGGCATCAAGCTGACCGCCGTCGTCACGTGGGTCATGTTGGTCGGAGAGCTGGTCGTGCTGCTCGTCTACCTCGGTGTTGGTGCGTGGGCGGTGGCCAGCGGCAAGGGCCGGTGGACGTGGGAGCCGCTGTACAACCCGGACACTTTCGGCTGGTCGCTGGTGTTGGCGGCGACTGCGGTGGCGGTGCTGTCGTTCCTGGGTTTCGACGGCATCGCGATGCTGTCGGAGGAGGCGCGCGGCGGCTCGAAGATGATCGGCTGGGCGATGGCCGGCGCCTTGGGTCTGGCGGGGGTGTTGTTCATCGCGCAGACCTGGGTGGCGGCCATGCTGACTCCCGACCCGCAGGCGCTGATCGCCAACGGCGACGCTGGGGGCACGGCGTTCTACGACTCCGCCGCGTTGGCCGGTGGGCCGTGGCTGGCGACGCTCTGCGCGGTGGCTACAGCGATCGCGTGGGGGTTGCCGGACTCGATGGTGGCGCAGGTGGCCATTTCTCGGCTGCTGTACGCGATGGCCCGTGACCGGCAGCTCCCGGGGTTCCTGGCGAAGGTGTCCCGCAAGCACAACGTGCCGCGCAACGCGATCCTCCTCGTTGCGGCGGTGTCGCTGGCGCTGGGTTGTACATGAACAGTCGCGGTGACGGCATCAACCTGCTTGCCAGCCTGATCAACTTCGGGGCGTTGACCGCGTTCCTGGCCCTGCACGTATCGGTGTTCGTCTGGTACGTGATACGCAAGCGCAGCCGTAACCTGTTCGCGCACCTGCTGATGCCGGCGGCCGGCGCCACGATCCTCGGCTTCGTCGTGGTCAACGCCAACGTGGCCGCCCAACGGCTTGGCTTCGTGTGGATCGGCCTCGGCGTCCTCGTCCTGCTCGGGCTGTATGTCACCGGTCGGCGGCCGGAGCTGCCCGGCCTGGCGCCCGCGCGGTACGGCAGCCCACCGATGCGCGAGAGGGTCTGAGCCATGAGCCAGATCACCTACACCCCGACGAAGGAAGACCTCGCATTCACCTTCGGCGCCCGCCTCCCGGTGGCGCACCTGCAACCCGGCGATGTGCTGAGCACCGAGACCGAGGACTGCTTCGGCGGCGCCGTGCGCACCGTGGACGACCTGCCGTCGAAGGTGTGCCAGATGCCTTACCTCAACCCGGTGACCGGACCGTTCTTCATCGAAGACGCCGAACCCGGCGACACCCTCGCAGTGCATTTCCTCGCCATCACCCCCGCCCGCACCGTGGGCGCGTCCAGCACCTTCCCGCACTTCGGCGCACTCACCGGCACGCACGCCACCGCGACGTTGCAGCCGCCCCTGGAAGAACGGGTCTGGCTCTACGACATCGACGTTGACGCCGGGTTGGTGCGCTACCGCGCCCGCACCAGCGACTACACCGTGGACCTGCCGCTGGACCCGATGCACGGCACCGTCGGTGTGGCACCCGCCGGGTTCGAGGCCCGCAGCAGCATCACCTGCGACGTCCACGGCGGGAATATGGACACCCCGGAGCTGCGCGCGGGCACCACCCTGTATCTCGGCGTGAACGTGCACGGCGGGCTGCTCTCGTTCGGTGACGGGCACGCCCGCCAGGGTCAGGGCGAGGTGTCCGGCGTGGCGGTCGAAGTGGCCATGCACACCACCATCGCAGTCGAGCTGATCAAAGGCCAGGCCACGCCGTGGCCGCGGATCGAGTCCGACACCGCACTCATGTCCGTCGGCTGCGCCCGCCCATTGGAAGATGCGTTCCGGATCAGCCAGCACGACCTCGTCTTGTGGACGCACGAGCTGACCGGGCTGGACACGTTGGACGCCTACCAGCTCGTCGCGCAGGCTGGGACCGCGCCGGTCGGCAACGTGTGCGACCCGAACTACACCATGCTCGCCCGCCTCGACAAGGCGCACCTGCGCGGTGCTACCGCCTACGGCGGTGTGCACGAGCGGCTACGGCAGGTCCCGCCGCCGACACGAGCCGGGCGCGGCGCGCGATGAGCACCCCAACCGTTGACGAGGCCCGCACCGTGTACCCGACCGCACCCGATCGGATGGCCCGGCTGCCGCTGCACGCCGAGCTGTTCCTCCTCGCCCACGACGACGACACCGGACAACCCCACATCCACGAGCAGTCCCTGGCCGTCGGCCTGGCCGGCGCCATCCTCCTGGAGCTGTGGTTCGCCCACCGCATCGCCATCGGCTGGACATGCGACATGGCGACGCGCCGGTGGGTGCCGCAGCCCGGCCGCCTCACCATCGCCAACAACGACTCTGTTGGCGACCCCATTTCCGACGCCGCCATGGCCGCCATCGGGCATACCCGCCACACCCCACGAAGCCAGAACCAGCTCAGGATCTGGCTACGCACCTTCGCCGCGACCGACCTGTACGAACGGGTTCGCGCGAACATGGTCACCGTCGGCGTGTTGCACCGCACCAGCCGGCGGCGCTACGCGGGCCTGGTCAGAACCGAGGCGTACACCGCCGTACACCACGCGTTCACGGTCCGCGCCCGCGCCCAGATCCGCTCAGCCGTGAACGGCTACGAACATCCGCACCGAGAGGGCCGCGAGCGGCCGGACGAGCAATGTGTCGCCCTGTGCGGCCTGGTCGACGTGCTGGAGCTGGCTCCCTTCCTCTACCTCGCCGCGCCGGCAATCGGCCGACTCCAACAGTGGCTGCGCCACATCGTCCATCAGCACAACCCGACCATCCGGGAGGTCATCGCCGCCGTCGACGGCGGACGCGGCGACCTCGCCGTAGCAGCCATGCGATGACAGCAAAGGCGGAATCAGCAGCCGCACTCCCACATTGACGAAAGGCGCCCGTTCCTCATGAATGCCCCCACGCCGCACCAGCCGCAGCCCGACCGGCGCATGCGTCGGCGCGGGCTCGCCGCGTTGGCTTCCGTGATGCTGCTCGGCCCGGCCGTCGCCGTTGCCGTGATCCGAACGGCTAACCGCAGTGCCGCAGCAGCGGAAGAGCTGCCGCCGGCCACGAGCCCATCGCCACCGCCGCCGCCACCGCCGGCATCGGCGCAAGAGAGCCTTCGCCGGTTGGCCGCCACCATCGTTGCCGTGCCTGCCGACTCCGCCACCGGGTACGCCTTCCACCATCAACGGCGGTGGATCCTGGACACAACCGGCACACCGGCTCCGCACCGCCCGAACACCCCGGCCGTCGTCGGGATCGAACTCCGCCGGTGGGAAGCCGCCGACGGGTCCGGCCTGGGCATCGACGTGGAAATCGGACCCGACTTCACGCTCGCCGGCGCCGACCGCGGCCACCGCAGCACCGATGCCGAGTTCGCCAAGGGACGCACCACCCGCCACACCCACGCTCCGCGGAACCAGCGCAGCCCCATCGCCGAGCCGCTGGCAACGGACCCGGCCAGGCTGGCTCGCCAGCTTGCCGCCGCCGATCCGATGCCCGACGGCCCACAGGCCATCCTGCGCGCCGTGGACGAGGTCTACACCTCCCACTACGTCGCCCTGCCGGTGCGGAGAGCCGTCCTGGAGGTACTCGCCAACATGGACAGACTCAGCTACCGCGACGGTGCCGCTGACCGGCTCGGCCGCACCGGCGCCGCAGTCAGCCTCGCCAACCGCGGCGTCGAATACACCCTGATCTTCGACACGAGAACCGGACATCTGCTGGCCTCCGAGCAGCGATCGGTCGGCGCCCACGAATACCTCGACGTTCCGTACGGGCTGGTCCGCTACTACTCCCTGTTCCTCGAACAGACCCGTCGGCCAGCGCTGAACTGAAACGGGGACCGATGATCACCGCACCCGCCCGCCGCCTCGGCAGGCTACCAACCCTGCTGCCGTCCCCCGCGAGCCGTCACCCGGGCAGCCCGCGCCGACCGGACGCGACGAACCCGAACAGCGTCCCCGGCCCGGCGGGCGAGGCCGCTCCAAGAATCGAGGGGTCGTCGGTGACGGCCACGACAAGCCCGCCCGGCGGCGTCCTGCACGCGACGGCGATCACTGCTTCGACCGCTCGCCGTGCAGCGGCCCTGCGCCGACAGCAAACGAGATCCGTTAGGACGGGCCGCTGATGACGACGGGACCTGGCACGCCGACCAACGGCGAGGAACCGGTCGCCATGCTGCCCGGCGGCGGATACAGACCGCTGGACATGACCAGGCCCCACCCCGCCCGGCGCTACGATTTTTGGCTCGGCGGCAAGGACAATTTCGCCGCCGACCGCGAGTCCGCCGATCGGATCGCGCGGGAGTTTCCCACCATCCGTACGGCGGTCCTTGAGAACCGACGCTTCCTGCATCGGGCCGTCTCTTTCCTGGCCGCCGAGGCGGGAATCCGCCAGTTCCTCGACATCGGCACCGGGATCCCCGCCGCGCCGAACGTGCACGACATCGCGCAGAGCATCGCCCCCGAGTCGCGCGTGGTCTATGTCGATAACGACCCGCTCGTCGTCGTCCACGCCAGGGCTCGGATGGTCAGCGACCCGGAAGGCGCGACCGCGTATGTACACGCCGACCTGCGTGAGCCGGAGGCCATCCTCGCCGACCCGGCGCTGCCCACCACGCTCGACCTCAGCCGACCGGTCGGACTGCTGCTGATCGCGGTGCTGCACTTCCTAGACGATGCCGACGACCCGTACCGCGCCGTGGCCCGGCTGGTCGAGGCACTGCCGCCAGGAAGCTGCCTGGCCCTGTCACACGCGACGTTCGACCCGTTGCCGGATGACACCATCGAGCGGCTCACCGCCCTCACCTCAGGCGCGGGGCACGGCACGTTCCGACCCCGCAGCCGGAGTGAGGTCGCCCGGTTCCTCGACGGACTGAACCTGGTTGACCCTGGCCTGGTGCCGATCGTCCAGTGGCGGCCCGAGCAGGAGCCGAAACCCCTGGCATCCGTGGCCGACACCGCCGTGTACGGGGCGGTGGCCCGACTGACATGAGCCACACGCTCGACGCCTCGCCGCCACACATCACCCTGGAGGAGCCGTGACCACGTTCGTGCCGTTGCTCACGAAGGAACAGGTCGAGGCATTGCCGGAGCGTGCACGTGAAGTGGTGGAGTACCGCAAGTCCGGGCTGTCGCTCAACCACGTGCAGGGCTGCCCGCTGGACTGCGCCTACTGCATCCGCCACACCTACGGCGTCTGGGACATGCGCCAACCCCGGGCACTGATGGACGACGCTTCGGCGGTACGGGCGCTGGTCGAGCACCCGTACTTCCAGCCCGACGTGACGCCGATCCAGGTCTTCAACCGGGCCACCGATCCGATGCTGCCTCGGGTGAAGAACCATCTGTTCGCAGTCCTGGCCGACCTGGACGCCCGGGGCCTGCGCAACCACGTGCTGATCATCACCCGATACCGAGTGACCGCGCAGGACTGCCAGCGGCTCAACGAACTGCGCAACGTAAAGCTGACGCTGCTGTTCACCTACTCCGGCATCGACGACAAGCGCATCGAGCCGTACCCCAGCGATGTTGCCGCCAACTCGCTGCGGCTCGCCTCGGCACTGGCCGGGCGCTACCGCACCATCCTGTACTGGCGGCCTCTGGTACCGGGGCTCAACGACACCCCACGACACCTGACCCGCGCCGTCCAGCTCAGCGCAGCGGCGCACGCCACGGTGTTCACCGGCCTGTTCTACCGCAACGAGATCGCCGACTACTACCGCGCCAACGGCCTACCCGAACCATACGACGACACCGCACGGCGCAAGATCGTCCCCGAGACGTTGGAAGAGCGGGTATTGGGCGCCTTCGCCCACGGCGGGCGTGGGCCGCTGTTTCGCAAGACCAGTTGCGCGGTGTCCTACGCCCACGAGCTGCCGGACTACAACGGGCACTACGGCATCCGCGAGCTGTGCGACATCTGCCCGGTGACGCAACTGGAACGGTGCGCGGCGGCGCATGCGGTTCCGGACGAGGCGGCGGTGCGTCGCGTTGCCGCCCGTGTGCCGAACACACCAGACTTCGAGGTCGTCGACATCAGCGACCGGGCAGTGGTCGTGCAAGGGCTGGACGAGCAGCCCCGCTACCACCTCCAGCACTCGCTCGGCTTCCAGATCCACGACGCCCGGCACCCACACCGGCTGTCGCGCCATGGCCGGGCCGAGATCGGCTGGGAAACCGCCGACACCAAGTAGGAAAGAGACTCAGCGATGCGCGAAGACCTGCCGTGGACCAGCGCCCGGCTCGTGGTGGCCGACGTGGAAGGCAACGGCCGCCGACCCCCGAGCCTGGTGGAGGCGGCGGTAGTCCCGATCGTCGCCGGTCGAATCGGCGAGCCGGCGAGCTGGCTGGTCCGCCCACCCGAGGCGATCACCTGGCAGGCCACCAAGGTCCACGGCATCACCAACGCCGAGGTCGCCGAGCTGCCCGGCGTCGACGCCGTCGCCGCCGACATCCGTGCACACCTCGGCGATGCCGTAGTGGTCGCGCACAACGCCCATGTAGACCTCGACGTGCTGACCCGCGAGATGCCCGGGTGGCAACCAGCCGCGGTGGTCGACACCCTCAAACTCGCCCGTGCCCGGCTGCCCGGCCAGACCAGCTACCGGCTCGGCGCCCTGGTCGACGCGTTCGACCTCGCCCGGGGCCTGCCCACCGCGCTGCGCCCGCACCGGGCCGCCTACGACGCGCTGGTCACCGCCCGGCTGTTCGTCCACCTCGCCACCGACCCCGACGGCGGGCCGCTGCTGCTGGGCGACCTCACCGGCGCCCCGGCCGCGACGCCGCAACCCGAGCAACTGTTCTGACCCACACCTGAGGGGACATCATGACCAACCACGCTGACGGCCTGCTCGTCAGCATCGACGGACCGGGCGGCGTCGGCAAGACCGCCACCATCGAGCACCTGGCCGTGATGCTCAGTCGCGCCGGGCTTTCGGTCCACCGCACCGCACAGCCGTCCACCGGCCCGATCGGCGCGCTGGCCCGCAACCTGGTACCCACCGCCGGTGGCGCCGCCTTGGCGTGCCTGTTCGCCGCCGACCGCTACCACCAGCTCGACAACGAGATCCGCCCGCACCGCGCCGCCGGCCGCATCGTGCTGTGTGACCGGTACCTGGCCTCCGGCCTGGTGGTGCAACGCGCCGACGGCCTCGACCTGGCGTTCCTGGCCGGCATCAACGCCCACGCCGACCCACCCGACCTAGCCATCATCCTCACCGCCAACCCGGACACCATCGCCGAACGCCTCGCCGAGCGCGGCGCCCGCAACCGCTACCAGGGCAGCCCGGCCCTTGCCGCCACCGAGATCGCCCACTACCGCGAGGCAGCCGCGCACCTCGAACACCTCGGCGTGTCCGTGCTGCACATCGACACCACGCACACCCCGCCCGACCGGGTCGCCGTACGGATAGCCGCCGCCATCCCCGGCCTTCGCCGCACGGCACCTGCCACAACCGGACAGGCCGCATGATGAGCGGCACCCCGAACCCCGCGCACGCCTCCGGTCAGTACCTCATCGGCGGTGACCTACCCGTGTACCGGCTCGGCTTCGGCACCATGCAACTGACCGGCCCCGGACACTGGTACCACCCGGCCGACCCCGACGCCGCCATGCGGCTCCTGCGCCGCACCGCCGAGCTGGGCATCAACCACCTCGACACCGCCGACGCCTACGGCCCCGACACCGTCGAACACCTCATCCGCAAAGCCCTGCACCCCTACCCGCCCGGCCTGGTCATCGCCACCAAGGGCGGCCTAACGCGAGCAGGCCCCAACCGGTGGGAACCGGTTGGCCGGCCCGCGTATCTGCGGCAATGCATCGAAATGAGCTTGCGCCGCCTCGCCGTCGAGCGCATCGACCTGTACTACCTGCACCGCATCGACCCACTCGTCCCGCTGGCCGACCAACTCGGCGTGCTCGCCGACGCGCAGCAGGCGGGCAAGATCCGCCACATTGGCCTGTCCAAGGTCACCGTCGCGCAGATCGAAGAAGCCGCCCAGATCGCGGCGGTCGCGGCCGTGCAGAACCGCTACAACCTCACCGAAGGCGACGACGACGTCCTCGCCTACTGCGAGAACCACGACATCGCGTTTGTGCCCTACAAACCCTTGGCCGCAGGCGCCCTCACCCAGCTTGTCCGGGCACACGACGAGGCGGTGACGCCCGCCCAGGCCGCAATCGCCTATCTCCTCGACAAGTCACCCAACATGCTGCCCATCCCCGGCACCAGTGATTCGGCACACCTGGAAGAGAACACGAACACAACCGGTCGAGTACGCCGATGAGCCCGGCTCTCGGATGCTCGGATACTCGCCGAACCCATCTATGCCTGGGGCCGCGGCCACCACCGCCCTCGGGCTGCGAATCCACGCGTCGACGCACATCTGCGAGCGTTCCTCACGAACGCGCCGCCGAATGACCACTCCGTCCAGGCGGCTGTGCCTCCGCGTGCCGCCGGGGCGACCAACAAGCAAGAGACGAGGAGAAGGACCTTGAACGACCAGCCCACTGCCATCGACACGAACCTCGACCCGTTCGCGCTTGACGTGGAGATCATCGTCGACCGTGGCGCCACCGGGGCCGCCAGCCGGTGTACCACCAACGACGGATGCGCCCCGACCTGCGCTTCCTCCTGCGCGAGCAGGGGATAGGACAGACAGCCGCTTCCCGTGGGGCCGGGGAGCGAGCCTCGGCCCCACGTCTGATCCAACGCACGGCCCGAAGGAATGATCGCGATGGGAGCTGCTGACACGCGTCGGCCGTACCACCACGCGGGCGTCGCCTTGCTGCGCTCGGCGGTGCACGCGATGACCGAGACACCGGCCTGGTGGCCTGATCCAGCCGATCCGCGGTCGTGCCGCTTGTGGCTGGAGCAGGCGTGGTCGCGGCCGGCCTTCGCCGAAGCCATCCGGCAGGCCAGCCCCACACTGACCCATCGGATCGAGGCGATCTGCGCCGGCCAGCCTGTGGAGCCGAAACAGGTCAGTCGAGCGACGGTAGCCGCGGCGGGCTATCTGTTGCGGGCACTGGGTCGCCCGACACCATTCGGTCTGTTCGCTGGAGTCGCACCGGTCACCTTGGGCCGCACGGTGGACGTACGGCGAGGCGCCGCTCATCGTCCGGTGGTCCGGGTCGACACGCAGTGGTTGGCCGATGTCATCGACCACCTGGAGGCCCGTCCGGAGCTGCTGGAACGCCTCGATGTGGTGTTCAGCGACCTGACCGTGCGACGCGGAGGCCGGCTGGAGGCGCCGTGCGGTCCCGGCCGCGTGCGCGTGCGGTACACCGACGCAGTCCGGGCCGTGCGGGAAGCTGCCGCCGCGCCCGTGCGGTTCGGCGCCCTGATCGACAAGATGGCCGAGACGTTCGGCGCCAAACGTTCCGTGGTCGCCGACATGCTGACGGAGCTTGTCCGGCAGGGCTTTCTCGTCACCGGCCTTCGTGCCCCGTTGACGATCACCGATCCGCTGACGTACGTGCTCGATCGGCTGCACGAGCTGGGCGCCGGCACGCTGCCCTCCGTCGGCTCATTGCTTGGCGACCTGGATCTCGTCCAGGCAGAGGTCCGCCAGCTCAACGACGAGGACGCCGGTGCCGGCGCGCAGGGTCTCGTCACCCACGCGGAGGTCACGCGGCGGATGCGGCAGATGTCCGCTGCCGGACGGACCCCGCTGGCGGTGGATCTGCTGCTCGACTGTGACGTGCGGCTCCCCATCCACGTCGTGGAAGAGATGGCGCGGGCGGCGGGCGCATTGCTGCGGTTGACCCGCCAGCCGACGGGTTGGCCGGCGTGGCGCGACTACCATGCCGCGTTCTGCGACCGGTACGGCACCGGGACGCTGGTGCCGGTCACCGAGGTCGTTGACCCGGACGCCGGGCTCGGCTACCCCGCCGGCTACCCGGGCAGCGTCCTGTCCCCACCAATCGAGGGTGCGTCGCCGCGCGACGAGCGGCTGCTTGCCCTGGCCTGGCAGGCGATGATCGACGACGGCCGGGAGATCGTGCTCACCGACGACACGATCGACGCGGTGGCCGGCGAACAGCGGCCGGACGTGCGGTACATCCCGCCGCACGTCGAGTTGGCCGCCCGCATCCACGCCGCCAGCGTCCAGGCGTTTCAGCGCGGCGAATACAGCCTCACGGTGGCGCCGGCTCGTGCCGGCGGAACACTCACGTCCCGGTTCACCCCCACGACCACCGGCTCCGGGCTGGACGAGATCTACCGGGCCCTCCCGGTCGGCACCGACGGCGCGCTGGCGGTGCCGATGTCCTTCCCGCCGGCGTACCCACACGCGGAGAACGTCTGCCGCGTCCCCGCGTACCTTCCGCACGTGCTCTCCCTTGGCGAGCACCGCAGCGCCGCCGATGGCGAGGCCACCATCCCGATCAGCGACCTCGCACTCATTGCCACCCGCGAGCGGCTCCACCTGGTGAGCCTCGCTCGTCGCCAGGTGCTCGATCCGCAGGTGTTCCACGCCCTCGCCCTCGACAAGCAACCCCCGCCACTGGCCCGGTTCCTCGCGCACCTACCCCGGGCGTACGCAGCCACGTGGACGGTGCTCGACTGGGGACCGTACGCCGACCGGCTGCCGTATCTCCCACGCGTGCGATACCGGCGCAGCATCCTCGCCCCAGCCCGGTGGCGGCTCACCACCGACGACCTACCCGGCGCCAACGCCGACACCGGCACATGGCGTCACGCCCTCGACGTGTGGCTTGCCCGCTGGCGCTGCCCGACAGCGGTCGAGCTGCGCGACGACGACCGCTCCCTACGCCTGGCCCTCGACGAGCCGATCCATGCCGCGATCCTGCGCGCCCACCTGGCCCGGCACGGCCACGCCACGATCACCGAAGCTTCGACGCCCGCCGACTACGGCTGGCTCGACGGCCACGCCCATGAGATCGCCGTACCGATGGTCCGTGCCGGTGCCGCCACAGCCAGCCCGGCGGTCGGGTCGTCTCCCGTCGTGACCAACCGCACCCATGGGCAGTGGCCCGGCGAGCCGGACGCCCGGTGGCTGTCGCTGCGGATCCACGCGCATCCCGAGCGCCACGACGAGATCATCACTCAGCGCGTACCCGAACTTGTCGCCCGACTCGGTGACGCGGCCGAGTTCTGGTTCGTCCGCTACCGCAGCCCGCACCAGACTGACCACCTTCGGCTTCGGATTCGCGTCCGGGACTGCGAACGGCGCGGTGCGTACATGATGGCCGTCGGGAGTTGGGCGCAGGTGCTACACCGCGATGGGGTCGCGGGCTGGGCGGTCTTCGACAGCTACCAGCCCGAGATCGGCCGGTATGGTGACGGGTCGGCCCTGCACGCGGCCGAGGCGGTGTTCGTCGCCGACTCCCAGGCCGTGGCCGCGCAGTTGCGGCACCTGCCCCCTGACCGGGTCCATCCCATTGCCCTGACCGTGGCCGGCATGGTGCACCTCGCCTGCGGACTTCTCGGCCCCGGCCAGGCGATGACCTGGCTCACTGCCCGCACTGTTCCGACCGGCGGCGCCACGGACCGAGCCGTCGCCTCCGAGGCGATCCAGTTGGCGCAGCCCGGCGCGCTGACCGACCTGCCGCGCTGGCCAGGCGCCGTCGCCGAGGCGTGGAAAGCCCGTACCGATGCGCTGGGCGCCTACCACGACCAGCTCCCCGCCGACGCCGACCTCGATAACGTCGTGGAGTCGCTGCTACACATGCATCACAACCGGGTCATCGGCATCGACCCGGACAGCGAACGGACCTGTCGTCGGCTTGCCCGGCAGGCAGCGCACGCATGGCAGGCCCGGCGAGCAGGTGCCGAGCCGTGATCCAGCAGCCGCCGCCACAGGACCCCACGCCCGGATGGAGCCAGTCCCTGTACACCGGCGCCGCAGGCATCGCCTTGGCGCACATCGAGTACGCCCGCACCGGCCTCTGCGGCTGGGACACCGCCCACCAATGGGCTGCGGCAATGGTCCGCCATCCGGTGACCGCACACGCCGATAGCTGTGGCCTCGACCGCGGCGCGCCAGCCGTCGCGTTCACCCTCCACGCGGCGGCCCAACCTGCTTACGCACCCACGCTGGCCGTCCTCGATGGCCACATCGCCACCGTCACCCACCATCGACTGCGGCAGGCGCACCAACGCATGGACGCCGGACAGTTGCCGGCACTGCGGGAGTACGACCTCATCCGCGGCCTCACCGGCCTCGGCACTTACCTCCTGTACCGCCACGGCGGCGGCGAGCTGCTCGACGGTGTCCTGTCCTACCTGGTCCGCGTGACCGAGCCCCTGACTGTTGATGGCGAGGTTGTGCCGGGCTGGTGGACGAGCAACGCGCCCAACGACCAGCCCTCACCCCAATGGCCGGGCGGTCACGGCAACCTCGGCATCGCGCACGGCATCGCGGGGCCCCTCGCGTTGCTATCCAAGGCGATGCACCACGGCATCACCGTCACCGGACAGGCCGACGCCATCGGCAGGATCTGTGCCTGGCTCGACCAGTGGCGAGCCGGCACCGGAGCACAAGCCTGGTGGCCCGGGACGGTCTCCGCGACCGAACGGCACGCCGGCACCGTCCGGCAGGCCGGTCCAGGACGACCGTCGTGGTGTTACGGCACTCCCGGGCTGGCCCGCGCGCAGCAACTCGCCGGCCTAGCTTTGGCCGACCGGTGCCGACAGCGCCTGGCCGAGGAGGCCCTCGCCGGCTGCCTCGCCGACGATCACCAACTCGGCCAGCTCACCGACGTGTCGCTGTGTCACGGCTGGGCCGGCCTCCTGCTGACCACCTGGCGGGTCGCGGCCGACGCCAGCGACCCCGAACCGTTCGCCGCGTCGCGGCTGCTTCGGCACACCGAACGATTCCTGCACCAGCACGGGCCACCATCCCCCGATGGGTTGCTCGACGGTGTGGCAGGCGTGCACCTTGCCCGGCACACCGCCACAGTAGGACTCGCGCCGCGCTCCGGCTGGGACGCCTGTCTCCTGCTCGACGGCAGGGGCCGTCTCGAACAACCGAAATGCCGACCCCACGCTGACCCCCTGCCTCGCCGATCCCCGGCAGAGGTAACGCCCGGAAGGAAGCCATGAACGACACCATCACCGCCTCCCCGGAGACGCTGCGCGCCCAGATGGTCGACCGCATCATCACCGCCGGCTGGGCACGTACCGGTCGAGGCGCCGAGGCGATGCGAACCATCCCGCGCCACCTGTTCGTGCCCGACGCCCCCGTTCAGGAGGCGTACGACGACCGAGCCGTGATCACCAAGCGCGCTCCGGACGGCACCGCCCTCAGTTGCGCCTCGGAGCCCGTCATCGTGGCCATGATGCTCGACCAGCTCAACGTCCACCCAGGCCACCGCATCCTGGAAATCGGCGCCGGCACCGGCTACAACGCCGCCCTCCTCGCCCACCTCACCGGCCCCGGCGGGCAGGTCAGCACCGTCGACATCGACCCCGACATCACGGCCCAGGCACGGCACGCCCTCGACGCAACCGGACACCACCGCGTGCACGTGGCCACCCGAGACGGGGCGCTCGGCGACCCCGACCACGCCCCATACGACCGCATCATCCTCACCGTCGGCGCCTGGGACATCCCACCCGCCTGGTGGGACCAACTCGCACCAGGCGGGTGCCTCGTCGTGCCGCTGCGCTGGCGCGGTCAGACCCGCAGCATCGCCTTCAACTACTCCGAAAACCGGCTGCGTTCCGAGTCCATCCACCTGTGCGGCTTCGTCCCCATGGTCGGCCAGGAAGGAGAACGCTCCAGTCACATCGACACCGACGGCCAAGTCACCCTCCACTGGGACGAAGACCAACCCATCGACCCAACCAAACTGCGTGGCGTCCTCGACCAGCCCAAGACGACCGCCTGGTCCACCGTGTCGGTCGGCTCACAAGATCCGTTCGACGGAGTATGGCTCCGCCTGACCAGCACCGAGCCGGGCACCTGCCGCATCGCCGCCACGCCCACCGCCATCAAGACGGGCCTATGCACCCCTGCCATCCCCGTACGCAGCCCCGCCCTCGTCGAGGGCAGCTCCCTGGCTTACCTCACCCTGCGCCGCCTCGAATCCGAGGGCGACGCGGAGAGCCGGTGGGCGCTGGGCGCGGCCGGCCACGGCCCGACTGGACCGCAGCTCGCCGACCGCCTGTGCGACCAGATCCGCGCATGGGACCAAGCCCGGACCGCCCCATCCATCGTCACCGCCTACCCTGCCTGCGCGGCCACCGACGAACCGCCTGGCAAGTCCGCCATCCACAAACGGAGCATCGATCTGACGGTCTCCTACTGAGCCGCCCGCCGACCTCGCCGGCAGTCGAAGGTCGGTACGAACATGCGAGTGCCTCGGGGACCGCAGGACGGTGCGCCACCATGGTCATGTCCGGCGTCACGGGGAACTCTCACATGACCGCGCGCATGAGCACGATCAACACAACGCCAACCAGGATCACCACGACGAGCGTCCACACAAGCGCCGCCACCTGGTCTGACACCAGCGGCTCCCATCGAGTGGGCCACGGTTGGGGCGGCGTGAGCATGAACATTCGGCGGCAGGGTTAGCCCCGGAGGTCGACCGCTGGCCTCGGTCGCGATGCCGAACCTCGACATCTGTTGCCATATGTCAAGGTTTCCTCTTGCCTCGCTTTAACGCTGTCTCGCTGAACGCGTCGAGTATCCGCCTGCCGGTCAGCTTCTGATGCGCTAGGTGCTCGCCCACCGCCAGGTGGTCGTCCCACCGTCCCCTGCCGTCGGCTAGAGCCGTGACGAACTGCGTTACAGCTTTCTTCAGCTCATCAAGCTTGATCGGGGTAATGACCCGCATTTCCGGTACGGGTGTCCCCAGGTTGTGGCAGGTCCTGCTCGGATGAAGCATGACAGGAATCGATGGGCCGCGTCCAGCTTCCGGTGTAAATGAAGACGACGGGCGTAGGTTCCCTTCAAGACCGCCAAGTCACGAAGGAAGGACCAACGCCCGTGTCTGCACGAGTATCGCCTACCGAACGTATCCGCGCCCGCGTTGACGA
>WNFU01000963.1_pt1 | contig 73490 bp, 68 predicted proteins | sample 5400121 | NCBI WGS metagenome assembly WNFU01 (sample SAMN13153360, study PRJNA577476) | soil metagenome | isolation source: 100 cm soil or saprolite under grassland replicate 1 | place: USA:California | collected 2016-06-15
CCACCTTCCAGGCATTGCGCGAGCTGCAGTTGCTGCTCGCCGGTTGGGCCGGCGCGTGTCCGGTGTGTCAGCGCAGACTGCCACGGTCGACGGCGTGGCTGCACCCGTTAGCTGCACCAACCTAACAGAGTACTGCTAGGGCGGAGGCGCTCGGCACCGGCGCGGTGGATGGTCGAGGTTGTTCATTACTGGTGAAGGGCCGGCCTGCTCGTGCGAGGTCGGTCGGGAATCGTGTGATCACATAAGCTCGACGTAAGCGGAAGCTGAACGCCGGCGATAGCGGCCGCGCGGCAATCTCGGCCGCATGAACGGCAGTCACCTCCCGCCCCGCTACGGAGCGGTAACCCTGCACGCACCGCGGCGCCGGCCACTGCTACTTCCGGTCGCGGTGCTCGTGGGACTCATCGGGAGCACGGTCGCGGCCATTCACTACCTGCACGACGACAAGACGATGCAGACCCGGCAGACGTATCTGTCGACGGACGGCTGGCCGCGGCATGGGCAGGGCGCCTACCAGCTCGGCGACGCGCAACCGGCGGCCAGCCGACCGGAGAAGCCGGTGCCGATCGCCAGCCTGGCCAAGGTGATGACCGCCTATGTCGTGCTTGAGCACAATCCGCTGCAGGGGATCGACGACGGCCCACGATTCCTAGTGCGGAAGACGGATGTCGCCGACACCGCTGCACGGCGCGCCGAGGACCAGTCCGTGGTCGACGTGCGCGCCGGCGAGCAGATGACCGAGCGAGACGCGTTGATGGCGATGCTGCTTCCGTCCGCGAACAACGTCGCAGTGCTGGTTGCGCGCCAGGTCGCGGGCAGCATCCCTGCTTTCGTCGCGCAGATGAACGCGACGGCCCATCAGCTCGGCATGGTGCACACGACCTATACCGATCCCAGCGGATTCGACCGACGGACCGTCTCAACCGCTGTCGATCAGTTGTTTCTGGCGCGTGCCGTGGCGGGCAATGCGACACTCGCCGCGATGATGGCCACCCCCAACTATCGGCTCCCGGTCGCGGGCGAGGTAGCCAACACCGACGCGCTGCTGGGGCGCGACGGCTTCGTCGGCATGAAGACCGGCTCGGACGATGCGGCCGGCGGCTGCTTCATGTTCCGCTCGCGCCGTGAGGTGGGCGGCCGGACGGTGGACCTGATCGGCGTGGTGCTCGGCCAGCACGGCCATAACCTGATCGAGGCTGGCCTCCAGGCGGCCAAACAGCTCGTGGACCGGGTGGCACCTATCGCGGCGAGCAGGTGAGCGACCCAATCCGCGCGGCTAGTGATGTGCGACGACACGTCTAGCTGGGGGAACGTAGCCGGTCGCGCCGTCGCGGTGGGTCGTGGGCGGGGCGACGCGCGGCAGAGCATGGGATTACCAGACATGGCCTATCAGACGGCGGACAGCCGTGCCGTGATCGTCAAACCACCGTCGGGATTCGCGTGCGCGTCGATTGCCGCACCGTGCGCAGCGACGATGGACCGGGCGATGGTGAGGCCGAGCCCGACGCCTCCGCCGTGGTCGAGCCGTTCGCCGGTGGCTCGGCGGAACGGTTCGAACAGTCCTGCCACCTGCTCAGGCGCAACTCCCGGCCCGGTGTTGACCACCGTGAATACCCCATCCCGAGTGACCGTGGCAGTGACGGTTCCGCCCGGGTGGTTGTACTTGATCGCGTTGGAGAGAAGGTTGCTGGCAAGCCGCTCCAGCAGCGGGTGTTCGCCGAGCACCGTCACCGGTTCGACCACTGTTTCGATCTCGAGGTCGCGCTCCTTCGCGGTGCTGCGAAGCGACTCGGCGACTTCCCTGACGATCAGGTCGAGGCGTAGCGGAATGCGGGCCATTAGACCGCGTTCCGTCTCGGCCAGTGTCAGCAATCCGTCGATGAGTTGCTCGTTGCGCTCGTTCGTCGCCAGTAGCTGGCGCGATAACAGCGCGAGCTGCTCCTGCGTGAGCGCCGACGACAGGCTGATTTCGATCAGAGCCCGTTGGGTTGCGAGCGGCGTCCGCAGCTCGTGTGACGCGTTGGACGCGAACCGGCGCTGCGCTTCGTATCCCTCGGCCAGCCGGTCCAGCATGGCATCGATCGCCTCGGACAGCTGGCGCGTTTCGTCCTGCGGTCCCGTGGCGTGCAACCGCAGGCCCAGGCTCGTCGGGCCAAACCGAGCAATGGTGTCGGCAATCTGCCTCATCGGCCACGTGACCCATCGCGCCAGTCCGTAGCCGATCGCGAGAGTCATCGCCGTCATGATCAGTAGCTCGAGCCAGACGTAGCCGGCGTGAAATGACCTAACGCCGCACCCGTTGAACACGTCCAGCGAGTTCAGCGTGCCGCCGCGGCACAAGGGCACGTCGTGCCGGCTCGCGTGTGCCAGGTTGATGACGAGGTGAAGGGTCACGAACAGGTAGGTGTAGCCAAGCGGCAAGCTGACCACGACGGCAAGGAACGCGCGGCGGCGCGGCGTCAGGCGCACGCGCTCATTCTCCGAACCTATATCCGAATCGGGGGACGGTGTGCACGATCGGGGGGTCGCCGAGCTTGCGGCGCAGTGTCATGACCGCGACGCGCACGGCGTTGGTGAAGGGGTCGGCGTGCTCGTCCCATGCCTTCTCGAGTAACTCCTCCGAACTCACCACCTGCCCTGCTGAGTGCATCAGGACGGAGAGCACAGCAAATTCCTTCGGCGTCAGATCGAGCAGCAGCCCGTCACGGAATGCCCGGTGGCGAGGTACGTCGAGCACGACGCCGAACTGATCGAGCACCGGTGCCGACCCGACGGGCGGGCGCCGTGCGAGCGCATGTATCCGGGCTACCAGCTCGGCGAACGCAAACGGTTTCGTGAGGTAGTCGTCGGCGCCGAGCCCTAGTCCGTCCACCCGTTCGCGAATGCCACTGGCTGCGGTCAGAATCAGGATCCGGGTGCCGAGCGCGGTGTCGACCATCCATCGGCAGACCTCGTCGCCGGTGCCCTTCGGCATGTCGCGGTCGAGCACGGCGACGTCGTAGCGGTTGACGCTCAGCCGCTCCATCGCCGCCTGGCCGTCGTAGCACACGTCCACGGCCATGGCCAGCTTGCGCAAGCCCTCAGCGACCGTATCGGCAAGCAGTCGCTCGTCGTCGGCAAGAAGGACACGCACGGTTCACCGTTCCCGATCGGGCTTGGTCAGTCACAAGGATCGCCGGATCACCATAAGCGCGGGATAAGGACACGCCGAACGCTCGCAATAGCGGTCAGGCGTCACTGTCATGCGCATGGCGGAAGAACTGCTCCCGACGCGGGTCGACCCGGTTCTGCTGTCGGATCTGCGAGTTTCCGCGGTTCCGGTGCGCGAGGTCGGGGAGCAGCTGGTCGAGTTGGATGAGTCGTTCGGTCCCTGCCGCGCCCGGGTGCGGGCGTCGGTTGCGCGGCGGTTGGTGCGAGCGCAAGAGCGGCTGCCGGTGGGCCTACGGCTGCGGGTGGTTGAGGGTTACCGAACTGCAGCCGCTCAGCGCGCGATTATCGACTCGTACACGGCACAGCTGCGCGCAGCCCGCCCAGGAATCAGCCCGGCCGATCTGGATCATCTGGCTAGCCGGTACGTCGCGCCGCTGGCGGTCGCACCGCATGTGGCTGGCGCCGCAGTCGATGTGACCCTCGTCGATCGCATCGGTCGCGAGCTCGATCTGGGCACACCGATCAACGCCACCCGGGAGCAAAGCGGCGGCGCCTGTTACTTCGACGCTCCCCAGGTGACCGGCCCAGCGCGGGCACACCGGGACCTGCTGGCTCGGGTGCTGGGCGGGGCCGGGCTGGTGAACTACCCGACCGAGTGGTGGCACTGGAGCTACGGCGACCGGTACTGGGCGCTGATCACGAGCGCGCCCGCGGCGCTCTACGGCCCACTCGCAGCGGATCGTGCGCTGCCGTGAGCACCTTCGCAGCGGCCACTACCACCCGCGGCGACTGTGCACCGGGGCCGGCACTCACCGTCGACCTGGCCGCAGTCGCGGCCAACACCCGACTGTTCGCCTCGCGCACCAGCGCTGAGGTGATGGCGGTGGTGAAGGCGGACGGTTTCGGGCACGGGGCCGTACATGTCGCCCGTACCGCGCTAGCGAACGGGGCGACCTGGCTGGGCGTAACCAGCCTCATCGAGGGCCTCGCCCTGCGCTGGGCCGGCTTGCGGTCGCCGGTGCTGAGCTGGCTGAACCCGGTGAACGCTGACTTCGCGTCGGCGATCGCCGCCGGGATCGATCTGGCCGTGCCCAGCCCGGCACATCTGGAAGCGGTGGTGCGTGCGGCGGCGATAACCGGGGGAGTTCGCGCACGGGTGCATTTGCACCTGGATGTGGGGATGGCCCGCGACGGGGCCGAGCCGGCCGAATGGCCCTCGCTGTGTCGGGCCGCGCGCGCCGCTGAGCAGCGCGGCCTGCTGCAGGTGGTCGCGGTGATGGGTCACTTGGGTTGTGCCGATATCCCGGCGGACCCCTGCAACGCGACCGCGCGGGTCCGGTTCGCCTGGGCCCTGGAATTGGCGCGCACGGCGGGTTTGCGCCCGCGGATGCGGCACCTGGCGGCAACATCGGCGACATTGACCGATCCGCGCACCCATCACAGCATGTGCCGCATTGGGGCGGGCCTGGTCGGCATAGATCCCTCCGGAACAGTCCGCCTGCGCCCGGCATTGACGCTCACCGCACCGATCGTGGCAGTGCGCCGCATCCGGGCTGGTGCGACCGTCGGATACGGCCATGCCTGGACCGCCCCGGCGGACACCAGCCTGGGTCTGCTGCCGGTGGGGTATGCCGACGGGCTGCCGCGTGCCGCCTCCGGCCGGGCCGAGGTGATGGTGGCGGGACGCCGCCGGGCAGTGGCCGGGCTGATATCGATGGACCAAACTGTCATCGACCTGGGCAGCGAGCAGGTAGGCCCGGGTGCGACCGCGACGGTCTTTGGCCCCGGCACGGCCGGGGAGCCGACCGTTGCAGACTGGGCAGCGTGGGCCGGCACGATCGAGCACGAGATCGTCACCGGCATCGGCGCCCGAGTCCGCCGGCAGGTCACTGCCGCAAGCCTGCCGACTGCCCGATGAAAGCGCGGGCCGCTGTCATCGGCGGTGGGCAGAACTGCGAACACGAGGTCTCCCTCGCCTCCGCCGCAGGGGTCGCCGCCGCTTTGCGGGAGACCGGCTATGAGGTCATGCCTCTGACGATCGGCCCCGACGGCGCCTGGCGGGCTGGATCTCACACGGTTGGTCTGGCTGACGCCGTCGGCGTCCTGCGATGCTGCGACGTCGCGGTTCCGGTCGTGCACGGCCCGCTTGGTGAGGACGGCACGCTCGCCGCACTCTGCGACCTCGCGGGCGTTCCCTACGTCGGCTCGGGCCTGCGGGCGGGCGCGCTGGCGATGGACAAGCTGGTCACCAAGCTCATCGCCGCCGAGTGTGGGATCGCCGTTGCTCCCGGGAAACTGCTGACCGCCGCGACCGCGGCCACCTACCGCTGGACCCACCCGGTCGTCGTCAAGCCCGTCGCCGCCGGATCCAGCCGGGGCGTAACCCTCGTCGCAGAGCCGCCCGAGCTGCCTGCCGCGCTTCAGGCGGCGTTCGCGCTGGATCACCGAGTGCTGGTCGAAGATGTCGTCACCGGGCGTGAGATCGACCTGGCTGTCCTTGGCCGGCCCGACGGCACCCGCCTGATCGCACCGGCCCTGGAGATCGTGACCGAGGGGATCTTCGGCTACCAAGACAAGTACGGCGGTCACGCCGACCTACGGGTACCCGCAGCACTTGCTGATGCTGAGCGCAGCGCGCTCCAAACCGCCGCCTCCGCGATGTTCGACGCACTCGGCTGCGCCGGGGTGGCACGGATCGATTTCTTCCTCACCACAGAAGGCCCAGTGCTCATCGAGGTGAACACCATGCCCGGCTTCACCGAACACTCGCAGGTGCCGAAAATGTTCGCCGGTGCTGGCCTTTCGTACCCCGAGCTTCTCGATCTGCTTGTCAGCGATGTCCTTGGCTGGCCAGACCGGAAGTGTGTACCAGCGTGACAATGAGAGCGAGTGACAACATCGGTCCATCACGTTGGCGCTCGCCAGACGCGGAACGGCGGTTCTACGGCCCAGGGACCAAGCGGTGCCGGGCTGCTTCCGATCAGTCTCGGGTCGGTCGAACATCGTCGCTGGCGAAGCATCGATCGGGCTAGCCACAATGCCGGTCAGTTACGACGACCCCGCCGTGCAAACACACGACGTTTGCCCAGGTCAGGACGGGTGCTTCCCCGCCTATCTGACCGGCATTGGGGCTAGCCACGTCCCGCTCAACAGGCCCGGCCGCGTCCCCGCCCCGGACCGCGCAAACCCAGCCTGCATGATCGCAGTATGAGCATAGGGGTGGTCGTCGGCTCCGGGCCGAACGGGCTCGCCGCTGCGGTTGGGCTCGCCCGGGCCGGTCTCGTTGTCACGGTGCTCGAGCCCGCGACACCGTCGGCGGCGGGACCCGTACCGAGGAGCTCACCGTTCCCGGTGTGCTGCACGATGTCTGCTCCGCCACCCATCCACTGGCGGTGGTTTCGCCGTTCCTGCAATCGCTGGATCTCGGCCGGCGCGGGCTGGAGTGGTGCTATCCGGAGATAGAGCTGGCGCACCCGCTCGAGGACGGCCGGGCCGGCGTCCTTTACCGCTCCCTCGACCAGACCGTCGCCGCGCTCGGCCCGGACGGCCCGGCCTGGCGGCGGCTGTTCGGCGCGCAGGCCGATCGGTTCGAAGGCCTGGCCGCCGACATCCTGCGCCCATCGCGCACAGCACCGCCACCCGCGGCTGCTCGCCCGGTTCGGGACACGTGCCCTCGCGCCGGCGTCCTGGGTCGTGCGGCGCTGGCGCGACGAGCCGGCCCGCGGCCTGTTCGCTGGCTTGGCCGCGTACGCGTTCCGGCCGCTGACCAGCCCGACGAGCGCATCGATCGGGCTGGTGTTCGGGTTGTCGGCACACTGCTACGGCGGGCCGGTCGCACACGGCGGATCGAAGGCGATCACCGAAGCGCTCGCGGCGGACCTGATCGAGCACGGCGGGCGGATCGAGACCGGCCTCCGGGTCACTACGTTGACCGAACTCGAGGCTGACGTCGTGATGCTCGACCTCGCCCGCGCGGGGTGGTCGAGGTCGCGGGCGACCGGCTGCGGACCCGCGTCGCCCGCGCCTACCGCCGCTACCGATACGGCCCAGCGGTGTTCAAGGTCGACCTCGCGGTCGAGGGCGGGGTGCCGTGGACGAACGAGGCCTGCTGCCGGACGCCGGCGCGGTCCACGCGGCCTGCGCCGACGCGTCGACCGGCTCGCCACCTCGTTCCCGAAGATCGGGCCGCTGATGGACGAAGTCAAGGCCGAGGTGCTCGCCTTCACCACGTTCCCGAAGACCCACTGGCAAAAGACCTGGTCAACGAACCCGCTCGAGCGGATCAACAAAGAGATCAAACGCCGCGCCCGCGTCGTCGGGATCTTCCCCAACACCGCCGCGGTGATCCGCCTCGTCGGCGCCGTCCTGGCCGACATGCACGACGAATGGCAAGCCGGCGACCGCCGCTACCTCTCCGAAGCATCCATGGCGCTGCTCTACCCCGAAAGCGATAATGCTTCCGTCGCCGCTATCGACAGCGGCACGTAAGCACCGAGGGTTCAACTCAAAGCCCACCAGTCCGCGGACTCTGCCCCTGAATCCGCTCGGGATCATCCGATCTGCGCTGATAACGCGCGTTCGCACGGCACGATGGCGGTGCGCGGGATCCGTCGATCCCGCGCGGGCGGCTGCTCCCTGGCTTGTCACGCTCGGTAACGCCGGCAGTCAGCGCGATCCCGGTGACGATGCCTGGATTCGTGTCGCCGCTGAGTTCGGGAATCCCCATATGTGACAGCCGATCCATGCCTTGCCGTGCCGGTGCCGGTGTGGCTAGCGTCCGTGCGGTCACCCGCCCGGGTCGATCGGAGGCGAGATGCCGGTCCGCTACTTGTCCGATCCCGAACTCGCCCGACTCTCGGGCTGGCCGGGCGAGATCGCCGACGAGGATGTGATCACCTTCTTCACCTTGTCCGCAGACGACCTGGCGTGGGTGCGCGGGTTCAACCGTGACGAGAACCGCCTGGGTGTCGCGGTGCAGTTGTGCACGCTGCCCTGGCTGGGCTGGATCCCGGACGACCTGACCGGCTGCCCGACGGTCGCGCTCACGCGGCTGTGCGGCACGCTTGCGATCAACCCGCTGGCCACGACAATGCTGCTGGCTGGCTACGGCGGCTGGCAGGGCCGCACCCGCCGCGATCACCGGGCCCAGGTGCTGGCACGGCTGGGTTGGCGCTGGTGCGCCGGTGGCGAGCGCAAGCTGCTGGATGAGTTCCTGCTGGCCCGGGCGCTGGAGCATGACGCGCCCGGCGTGCTGCTGCAGTTAGCCTGCGACTGGCTGCGCGGCGAGCGGATTGTTCGCCCGCCGGTGGACGCACTGACCCGGCGGATCGCCACCGCCCGCGACGGTGCCCGGGCGGAGACCTACCACCGCCTCGCCCCGCTGCTCGCACCGCCGCGGCCGCGGCAGCTGGATGGTCTGCTCGATGTCGATCCCGACCTCGGGCTCACCCGGCTGGCCTGGCTGCGTCGCGGTGCGACCGCTGCCACGCCGGAGGTGCTCAAGGCCGAGTTGGACAAGCTGGAGTTCCTAAGCCAGCACGGCGCGGATCGGCTGGATCTGTCCCGGCTGCCAGCGGGACGGCGGCGGATGCTCGCCGAGATCGGCCGACGCTCCACCAATCAGGCGTTGCAGCGCGCGGACGTCGACCGTCGCCACCCGGTCCTGCTGGCAACGCTGGCCGAGACCTACGTGGAGGTCCTTGACGAGCTGGTGCAGCTGCTGGATCAGGCGTTGGCCGGTGCCGATTCCCGCGCCCGGCACGAACTGTCCCAGCGGCTGGTGGACCGGGCGAAGGCCGAGGCCGATCGTGCCCGGCTGCTCGATGAGGTTCTCGACGTGCTCGCCGATCCGGCGATCCCGGACGAGCAGGCCGGCCGGATCGCGCGGGAACGGGTCGGCATGCCGCGCCTGATGGCCGCCCGGCGACCACTGGAGGAGCGGGAGCCCCGTGATCACGGGCACTTCGACCTGCTGGCCGCCCGCTACAAGTACCTGCGCACGTTCACCCCGGCGGTGATCGCCGCGCTGCCGCTGACAGGGAACATGGCCAGCGCCGAGGTGGCTGCGCTGCTCGACGCGGTCGGCGTGCTGCGTGAGCTCAACGCCGCCGGACGCACCGTCGTCCCCGACCGCGCGACCGCACCCGCGGCAACGGTGTTCGTGCCGGCGCGCTGGCGTGGCTACCTGGAGGCCGCCCGTGGGCAGCGTCGCGGCGCGGCTTACCGGCACTACTGGGAGCTGAGCGTGCTGTACGGGGTGCAGGCCCGGCTGCGCTCCGGCGACTTGTGGGCGGCCGGCTCGCGCCGCTACACCGACCCAGCCACCCTGCTGCTCCCAGTTGATCGGTGGGTCAACCAGCGAGACGACTTCTGCGCCGTCACCGGCACCGATGCCAATCCGCGCTGGCAACTCGAGCGACTCGACGCCGAGCTGCACGCCGCGGTCGACGCGTTGGAGGCGGTCATCGCCGACCCGAGCGCCGAAGGATTGGCCCGGCTCGGCGATGACGGTGAGCTGATCGTCTCGCCGCTGCCGGCCGAGCAGTTACCCGCCGAGGCCGAGGCCCTCGCCGCGGCGACCGCAGCCAGACTGCCGCGGGTGCAGCTGCCGGCCCTGTTGATCGAGGTCGACAAGCTGACCGGGTTCACCGAGGAGTTCACCCACGCCGGCGGCGCCCAGCCCCGCAACCCGGACCTGAGCCGCAACCTGTACGCGTCGCTGATCGCCTACGCGTGCAACCTCGGCTACGCCGGAATGGCCGACGCGTCGGGCATCTCCGAAGACCAGCTGGCGTGGACCTCGCAGTGGTACCTGCGGCAAGACACGTTGCGGGCGGCGAACACGCGGCTGGTCAACGCCCACCACGCGCACCCGCTCGCGGCGTTGTGGGGCGGTGGGACGCTGTCGTCCTCGGACGGGCAGCGGTTCCCGCAGCGTGGCCGCAGCCTGACCGCCCGCGCGCTGTCGCGATACTTCCTCGACGAGGGAACCACGACCTACACCCACGTCTCCGACCAGCACTCCACCTACGGCACCAAGGTCATCCCAACCACCTGGCGCGAGGCAGTCGCCGTGCTCGACGAGATCTTCGGCAACCCCACCGACCTGCCGCTCGGCGAACACACCGTGGACACCGCCGGGCAGACCCTGGCCACGTTCGCGATCTTCCACCTGGCCGGGCTGCAGTTCTCCCCACGCATCCGCGATATCGGCCGGCTCCAGCTCTACCGCCTCAGCCCGGCCTCCGCATGGCGCAGCCAGTACCCGCACGCCGGCACGCTGCTCGGCCAGCCCATCCAGACCCAGCTCATCGCCGAACACTGGAACGACCTGCTGCGCCTCGTCGGCTCGATGAAGTTCGGGCACACCACCGCCAGCCTGCTCATCGCCAAACTGCACGCCTCAAGCCGACAAAGCACCCTCGCCAAGGCACTGCACGAGTACGGGCGACTGATCCGCACCATCTACGTCTGCCGCTACATCGCCGACGAAGAACTCCGGCGCCGTGTGCGCCGCCAACTCAACAAGGGCGAGAGCCTGCACGCGCTGCGCCGCGACCTGTTCTTCGCCCACCAGGGTCACGTCCGCCGCCGCCACCTCGACGACCAGATCGACCAGGCGCTCTGCCTCACGGTGGTCACCAATGCCGCAGTCTTGTGGACCACCACCTACCTCGCCGACGTGCTCGACGCGCTGCGATCCGAAGGCTTCCCGGTCACGGACGAGGCTGCCGCCCACCTCACCCCCGCCCAGCACGACCACATCAACTTCTACGGCATCTACTCCTTCGACATCGACGCCGAACTCAGCCGCGAAGGCCACCGACCGCTGCGCCAACCGGCCTGACCTTCATCGACGAGGCCGCGAAAACAACCAGATTCGTTCCGTTGCTAAGCCGACCCGCAGTGGTACGAGACCGGGATCTACACCGCCCTCACCCTCCGCCTTGCAGGGTTGTGCTTCTGGCGGATCCGACGACGCCTGTCCTGACCCAACCCCGACCCGCCCAGCGGCATTGGAACGACCCGTCACCCTAACGACCTGGTGCGCACCGAGACCCAGGCCCGCCGGCCCAGGGCCAACCGGCCCGGCCGGCGGGCCTTTGTATCCGGCAAGCGCAGGCAGAACACGATCAAGACCACCACCATCTCCGACGGTCGGGCCGCTGGGCTACCCGGACCCGCCAGGCGAACACACCCCAACCTCAATCGCGCACCAAGTCGTTATTGAATCCGGGTAGGAGCCCTGGGTCTGCAGCCGTAGGGTTCCAGGGTGCCGGCAGGATGGCGCCTCGGCGCTGCTGGTCGAGGGCGTCATCCTATTGCTTGGCTGTACCCTAGGGCGATGCCTGCTTTGGGTTCCGTAAGCAGGCGCTGTGCCGAGATTTGAGACCGCCGCTCCCTGACAGTCGGCGGCGACGATCGGGCGAGGGACAGTGGCGCGGCAGGGCAGCCGAGCGCAGGGCAGCGAACGGGTCCGCACAGCCGAGCTGATCGCGGCGCTCTGCCTGGCGACGGACCTCGGCATGGCGTTCCCGTTCGAGCACGGCTTGCACACGACGCTGATCGCGATGCGCCTGGCCAACAAGCTGGGCATCGACCGACAGAGCGCATCGCAGACCTATTACGCCTGCCTGCTCTCCCACGCGAGCTGCACGACGGAGGCCCACGTCGCCGCGGAGGTCTTCGGCGGCTCGCTGACCACCAATCTCAACCCCGTCATGTACGGGTCCGGACGTGAGGCCCTGACGGGGTTGCTCCGGGCGCTGCCCGAGCCCGGGAGCCCAGCGCTGGTGCGCGCGGTGCAAACCGCCCGCCGGCTCCCGAGGATGGCTCGGGGGCAGCGTCCTGCCCTCACCGCCGCCTGCGAGGTCGCCGGGATGCTGGCCGAGCAGGTCGGCGCTCCCCCTTCCGTGCCGGGCCTCCTTGCCCACCTGACCGAGCGATGGGACGGCACGGGCCCACTGCGCCGAGCCAAGGGCGAGCAGATCCCCTTGCCGATGCGGATCGTCCACGTCGCAACCGACGCTGCCTTCCAGCGTCTTGTTGGCGGCGTCGAGCACGCGGTGCGCCTCTTGCGCGAACGTGCCGACCACGCGTTCGACCCGGAGGTAGCGACCTGCGTCGTGGAAGAGGGCAGGGAGATCCTCGCGCTCGACGAGAGCGCCTCGGCGTGGGAGGAGGTCCTGGCCCTGGAGCCGCCCCCACCGTTGGTGTTGGAGGCAGCGGCGATCGAGCGCGCGCTTGCCGCGATGGGGAACTTCGCCGACCTGATCTCGCCCTCCCTTGCCGGCCACGCCGCCGGCGTCGCGGAGCTCGCTGCTGCGGCGGCACAGCACTGCGGGATCGACGCGGTGGGGGTGACGGCGATCCGACGGGCAGGGCTTGTCCACGACCTTGGCCGGGTCGCGGCCCACCCGCGGATCTGGCAGAAGCCCGGGCCGCTGAGCGCCGACGAGTGGGAGCAGGTACGGCTTCATCCCTACCAGACCGAGCGCGTCCTCTCGCGGTCTCCGTTCCTTGCCGCGCTGGCGCCGATCGCGGGCGTCCACCACGAGCGCCTGGACGGCTCGGGCTATCACCGCGGCTGCACGGTCGCCGCGTTGACGATGCCGGCACGGGTGCTGGCGGCCGCCGACGCCTACCACGCGATGACCGAGCCACGGCCTCGCCGCCAGGCGCTCGCGCCCGAGCAGGCGGCGAGGACGCTCGGCCAGGAGGCGAGTGCAGGTCGGCTCGACCCCGACGCGGTCGCCGCGGTACTCAAGGCCGCCGGCCAGCGGGTTCCACGCCTTGAGCGGCCGGCGGGGCTCACCGAGCGCGAGGCCGAGGTGATCGGGATGCTCGCGCGCGGGCTGCAGACCAAGCAAGTCGCGCGCGCGCTCGGGATCTCGATCAAGACGGCCGACCGCCACATCCAGAACGCCTACGGGAAGCTCGGGGTCTCGACCCGCGCCGCGGCGGCCCTGTTCGCGATGGAGCACGGCTTGGTCGCTTGGGGAGAACTCCCAATTGGGAGGCCGAAGGCCAGGTCGTAGCGTCCTCCTCGGCCCGACAAGTCGACAAGTTGCCGGGCTCGACCGCAATCGAAGGAGGACGCCATGACCATGGACGAGCCCATCCGTTGCCCGCAGTGCGGCGCCCCGGCGCGGATCACCGAGCGGTTCCGGCTGGGCAGCACCGCCGGCCCGGTCGAGCACGTGAAGACCGGCTGCGTCACCCACCACTGGCTGACCCAGCTGGCCGAGACCTCGCCGGCGAGCGGCCCGACCCCATCCCGGCGGCCGCACAGCCTGCGCCCGCTTGAGCCCATCCTGATGGGGGCGCGCCGTCGTCTGGGCGCGGCCTCCCCGCAACCGAGGAGGTGGCGGCGATGAGCAGGCAGATCGACGACCGCGCGGTGGTGCTGGGCGCCAGCATGGCGGGGCTGCTGGCCGCCCGGGTGCTGGCCGACGCCTATGGGCAGGTGACGGTGATCGACCGCGACCAGCTCCCCCAGGCAGGCACCCACCGGCGGGGCGTCCCCCACGGGCGGCACCTGCATGCGCTGCTGGCGCGCGGGCAGCAGGCCCTGGAGGAGCTGTTCCCCGGGCTCACCGCTGAGCTGGTCGCCCACGGGGCGGCGGCCGGGGATGTGCTGGGCAACGGCCGCTGGTTCCTCGGCGGCCACCGGCTCCGGCAGGCCCACACCGGGCTGGTCGCCCTGTGCGCCAGCCGACCCTTCCTGGAAGGCCACGTGCGCGCCAGGGTGCGCGCCCTGCCCAACCTGACCATCCTCGACCGCTGCCAGGTCATCGGCCTGGCCACCACCCCGGATGGCCGCCGCGTCACCGGGGTCCGTGCGCTTCGCCGGGCCGACGGCAACGCCGGCGCCGAGGAGGTGCTCGGCGCTGACCTGGTCATCGACGCCACCGGCCGCGGCTCGCGCACCCCAACCTGGCTGCAGGCACTCGGCTACGCCCGCCCACCGACCGAGCGGGTGCGGATCGGGCTGGGTTATGCCACCCGGACCTTCCGGTTGCCGCCCGACGCCCTCGGCGGCGACCTGGGGATGCTGCACGGCAGCACGCCCGAGCATCCCCGCGGTGGTGCGCTGCTGCTGGTGGAGGGCGGCCGGTGGATGGTGACCCTCGCCGGCATGCTGGGTGACTACCCGCCCATCGACCCCGACGGCTTCCTGGCCTTCGCCGGGTCGCTTCAGTTCCAAGACATCTACGAGGCGATCCGGGACGCCACCCCGCTGGATGACCCGGTCGCCTTCCGCTTCCCGGCCAGCGTGCGCCACCGCTACGAGCGGCTGCCCCGGTTCCCGGACGGGTTGCTGGTGGTGGGCGACGCGGTGTGCAGCTTCAACCCGATCTACGGGCAGGGCATGAGCGTCGCCGCGCTGGAGGCGTTGGTGCTGCGCCGGCACCTGCGGCGCGGCGTGGTCCCGCAGCCGCGCCGCTGGTTCCGCGAGATTGCCCGGGTGGTCGACGTGCCGTGGGACATCGCGGTCGGCGGCGACCTGGTCTTCCCCGGCGTCCCGGGACGCCGCACGGCGAAGGTCCGGCTGGTCAACGCCTACCTGGCCCGGCTGCACCCCGCCGCTGCCCACGACGCCGGCCTCGCCAGCGCCTTTATGCGGGTCGCCGGGCTGGTTGCACCGCCCCAGTCCCTGCTACGCCCGGCGATCGCCCTGCGCGTCCTGCGCGGCAACCTGCGGCGCGCCGCCACCCGGCCACGCGGCTTGCGGCCCGCGTCGCGCACCCAGCACAAGGAGGCGGCCTGATGACCGCGACCTTGACCGAGACCATCCTAACCGTTGACGGCATCCGCTCACCCGTGCTCCAGGCCGGGCCGCCGCATGCCGAGGAGGCGGTGGTGTTCGTCCACGGCAACCCCGGCTCCAGCCAGGACTGGGCCCGGCTGGTGGAGCGCTCCGGAGCCTTCGCCCGCGCCGTCGCCTGGGACCACCCGGGGTTCGGGCAGGCCGACAAGCCGGCCGACTTCGACTACACCGTGCAGGGCTACGCCGCCCACCTTGGCCGCTGCCTGGACGCGCTCGGGATCACCCGGGCACACCTGGTCCTCCACGACTTCGGCGGAGCCTGGGGCATGGCCTGGGCGGCCGTCCACCCCGACGCCTTCGCCAGCGCCACGCTGATCAACATCGGCATCCTGCCCGGCTACCGCTGGCACTACCTGGCCCGGATCTGGCGCACCCCGCTGCTCGGCGAGCTGTTCAACGCCACCACCACCACCACCACCACCCGGACCGGGTTCCGGCTGCTGCTGCGCCACGGCAACCCGAGCAGGCTGCCCCGGCCGTTCGTCGACCGCATGTACGCCGACCTGGACCGCGGCACCAAGCGCGCCATCCTGGCCCTGTACCGGGCCACCGACGATCCGGCCGGCGACAGCGTCCGGCTCGCTGCGGCGCTGCGGCCGCTGGACCGTCCGACCCTGGTCATCTGGGGCCGGCACGACCCCTACCTGCCGGTCGCCCTGGCCGGGCGGCAGCGCGAGGCGTTCCCCAGCGCCCGCGTCCAGATCCTGGACGGCAGCGGGCACTGGCCGTTCGCAGACGACCCAGAGCGCACCGAGCGGCTGGTGCTCGAGTTCCTCGGTGAGGTCGTCGGTGGCCGGCCGCCGCGCGGCGGCCGCTTGGCCACGCGAGGACGGCCCGCGTCTCGGGTGAAGCCCGAGGGAGACAGGCAGGCAGCCATGCCCGACGTCATCGCCTGCCCCGACCCAACCTGCCGCGCACCGGCCCGCATCGTCGACCGCTGGACCTGGAGCTCTACCGCTGGCCCGGTCGAGCACGTGAAGACCGGCTGCGAGCGGGGCCACTGGTTCACGCCCACGGTCGACTCGCTTGACCTGCGACCGGCGCCCACGGCCGCCGAGCCGTCGCCGGTGCCCGTTCCCCTCGACTAGAAAGGAAGGCAAGCCATGCGCGGGCAACCGAACGTTTGGGACCGCAGCGGCGAGGCCACCGGTGACCAGGCCCGGGAGCGGGTGCTGGCCGGCATCCCCCTCACCCAGCGGCGGCTGCGGCTGGCCGGGGTGGCCACCGCCGTGCTGGAAGGCGGTGACGGCTCGCCGCTGGTGCTGCTGCACGGCCAGGGCGGCTGGGCGGCAGGGTGGCTGCCGATCATCCCCGACCTGGTCCGCACCCACCGGATCGTGGTCCCCGACCTGCCGGGCCTGGGCGCCTCGGAGACGCCTGACGGCCCACCCGACACCGCCACGGTGCTGGCGTGGCTCGACGAGCTGATCGATGCCACCTGCGCGGCCGCGCCGGTGCTGGTCGGGGCCTCGCTGGGCGGCTCCATCGCCGCCCGCTTCGCCGCCGGCCACAGCCAGCGGCTGGACCGGCTGGTGCTGGTGGACACCGGCTGCCTGGTCGGCCGGGTGCGACCCGCGCCAGGGGTGCTGCTGGCGCTGATCCGCCACAGCCTGCGGCCCAGCCGGCGCACCATGATCCGGCTCCTGCGGCAGGTGACGGTCGACCTGGACCGCCTGCGGGAGCGGCTGGGGGAGCGCTGGGAGCCGTTCCTGGCCTACTCCCTGGACCGCGCCCGCACGCCTAGCGTGCGGGCGGCCAACCGCCACCTGCTGCGGGAGCTCGGCTGGCGGCAGATCCCACCGCAGGACCTGGAGCAGATCACCGTCCCCACCGTGCTGATCTGGGGACGGCAGGACCGCGTGATGCCACTGCGGACCGCAAAAGAGGCCAGCGCCCGCTACGGCTGGCCGCTGCACGTGATCGACGACGCCGGCCACTTCCTGGTCGCCGACCAGCCCGAAGCGTTCCTGGCGGCACTGCGGGACGCGCTCGGGGACCGCTGAGCACCGACGCCCAAAGGTGCTCACCACCGAGCCCGCGACCGGCAACGCCTACTGGCGCAGGCTCTTAGCTTGTTTTAACCCGGCGGGCGTGCCGGGGCTGGTCGCCAGCGAAGTCGGCGGGTGCGGGTGCTGGCTGGGGCTGGTCAGGCGGCCTTCGCGGTCTTGCTCGGCTTCTTCCTGGGCTTGGTGGTGGGCTTCCTGATGGCCGGACAGCGGACAGCGGGCCCGGACCGGCGGCCCTTGGGGCGGCCCGGGGAGCGCCCTGCGGGTTTTGGCGCGCTGGCGGGCGTGCCCAGCGCGCACAGCAGGCGTGAAAACCCCCGGCGGACCCGGTAGGGCGACAGCTTGCCGGGCGGGCGGGGCCGCTCCCACGCCAGCCGCTGGTCGCAGGCGAGCTGGCGGGCCAGGCGCAGCTGGGTGGAGGCGGCCAGCACCAGCTAGGTCCACCGGTCGGCCTGCTCGGGCGTGCGGGGGCGAGGGGTGGTCCAGCCGAGGGTCTGCTTACAAAAGCGGATGGTGTGCTCGCAGTCGAACCTGCGGGTGTAGGCCCGCCACGCCAGGTCCAGGTCGAGCTCGCCGGGGCCGGCCCACCACAGCCACAGCACCTTCGGCGGGCGGGTCTTGGCAGGGATGCGCTCGACCTGCACCCTGGCCGGGGTCGGTGGCCCGACCCGGCAGCCGTGTCGCTGGAAGTGCCCGCTGCCGGCGGCGGCGGGCGGGGCCGCAGCCACAGCGACACGTTGGTCGGCTGCATCGTCTGGTCGACCATCGCCAATAGCTCGACGGTCAACGCCTCCAGGTCGAGCTGCTGGCGCAGCCGGGCGCTGAACGCCGCGATCGTCTGGGCGGCGTCGTAGCGGCGCCGGTCGACCAGCCGCTGGATGCGGCGGCGGGCGGGCTGGAACGCCGCGGCCACCGCCAGCGTCGCGCCGGCCACGGCCAGGCTGGAGTGCTGGCGAAGGAGTTGACCGATCCCCAGGACCACCGCGGCGTAGCCGAGACCCAGGATCACGGTCAGCAGCCCGTAGGCCAGCGTGCGGCTGATGATGCGGTCCAGGTCGTAAGCCGGTAGCGCAGGATCGCCGCACCGGTCGCCAGCGGCAGGATCGCCATGCAGGCGCCGGCGGCCAGCAGCAGCACGGCCGTGGCATCCACCGCCATCCCGACCGCCACGACCGCCGCCGCCACACCGGTCAGCGCGGCCGCGAACGCGACCCAGCGCAGCTGTTGGCGTTCCACGCGGCGGGGATGGTGACCGGCTGCACGACGGGCTCGTAGGGTGGAATCACCAGCCCGGGCCCGAGCGTCAGCGCGACCAGGAAGCCGACCGGCGCCGCCGCGGCGACCCTGGCCCACCAGCGCCAGCCGGGGGAGGACGAGGGCAGCGACCCGGTCGGGGTGAGCAGCAGGATGAACCCGACGCAGGCCAGCGCCAGGTACAGGGTGGCGGGGCTGTAGGTGGCGACCCAGTAGGCGCCTGGGAGCGCTCCGGGCCGAGCGACCAGCCCGTAGCGCGCGTACCCGTCGGCCACCCCGGACGACGACACCGACAGCGCCAGGGCCAGCAGCAGCCAGCCGACTGGGTGCGACGGGCGGCGGCTGGCCAGCGCCGCTCCGACCGTCGCCGCGATCACCAGGGCTGCCACGTACGGGATGGTGCTGGCGCCCAGCTGGGTCAGCTCGGGCCGGCGAGCCTGGCGCGCCAGTTGGTCGAACCAAGGGATCGTGGCGAGCCCGCCGACGGCCAGCGCCCACGCCGCCCACGCCAGCATCCCCGCCCGCGCCCGGGCGCGGGCGGGTCGGGCCGCCGCGGGGGAGGCGCCCCGGCGCTGGGTGGCGATCACGGGCCTGGCATCGCTCATTGGGCCTTGGGGAGGAGGGTGGCGATCATGTAGTCGCCGAGGAACCGTGCGTATTGCGGCAGGGACCAGCCGCGCTGCAGGACCAGCAGGTCGTAGAGCTCGGGGGAGGTGCAGGTCCACAGGATGTCGGTGGCCTGGGCCAGGCTGAGGCCCTGGCGCAGGTAGCCGCGCTGCTTGAGGAAGCGGGCGTGGTGCCGGGCGCGTTCCTCGCGGGTGTCGTTGTTGGCGGCAAGCAGCGCCGCCATGTCGGGGTCGCTGGCCGCGGCGGAGCGGACCAGCCGCAGGATCGGCGACACGATCGGGGAGACCTCGCTGGTGAGGGCGCCCCAGTTGCGCATGATCGTCCTCGGGTCGGTTTCGCGTTCGCGCATCGCATCGGCGCGCTGGAAGGCCGGGACCGGTTCCCGGCCGGCAAGGCCGCGGTCGTAGATCGCGCGGACCAGCCCCGCCTTGCCGCCGAACGCCTTGTAGATGGTCTCCACCGAGACGCCGGCCTCGGCGGCGATCGCGGCGATCGTGGTGGCCGCGTAGCCGTCGTGCAGGAACTGCCGCTCGGCGGCGTCCAGGATGGCCTGCCGGTTGCGGCGGGCTTGGGCTTGGCGGCCGCTGGCGTTGTAGCGACGCTTGGGCTTGACGTTGGCCAATGGTTCGTTCCATACTCCTGTATCGGTTACAGTCAAGTGTAACAGAATTGGGAGAGGCCGTCATGGACGGAGCGGGCCAGGGCCCGGCGGCAGTGGTGGAGCGGCTGGTTGAGGCGATCAACGCCCACGACCTCGAGGCGATGGTGGCCTGCTTCGCCGACGACATGTCAACGAGTGGCCGGCCCATCCCCAGCGGGGCTTTCGGGGCAACCAGCAGGTCCGCCGCAACTGGGGCCAGATCTTTGACGGCGTGCCCGATCTGCGCGCGCGGCTGCCGCGCATGGTCGTGGACGGCGACACCGTCTGGACCGAGTGGGACATCTCCGGCACCCGCCGTGACGGGGCTGCCTTCCTGATGCGGGGCGTGTCGATCTTCGGCGTCACCGAGGGCCGCCTGGCGTGGGTGCGGTTCTACCTGGAGCCGGTCGAGCAGACCAGCGGCGACGTCGACGCCTTCACCCCCCGCGTGGTGGGCACCACCACCGCCGGCGCGGACACGACCGGGGTGCGGTCATGATCCCGGCGGCCGCGACGATCGCCGCGACGATCGCCGAACCGATAGGGGGCAAGCTGTGATCTTGGTTACCGGTGCCACCGGGCACGTCGGCTCGGAGCTGGTGCGGCTGCTCGCCGAGGCGGGCACGCCTGCCCGGGCCCTGGTCCACTCGCCGGACAAGGCCGCCCCGATCCAGCGCCTGGGGTTGGAGACCGCCGTGGGCGACTTCGAGCAGCCCGACACGCTGGATGTGGCCATGGCCGGCTGCGACCACCTGTTCTTGCTGTCGCCGCCAAACCCCCGCCAGCCCCAGCGGAACACCACGTCATCGACGCGGCCAAGCGGGCGGAGGTGGCCGAGCGGCTGTCGGCCGCGACCGGGCGCCAGGTCCGCTATGTCGATATCGGCCCGACGCCTTTCGTCAGGCGCTGGCCAGCGCTGGGCTGCCCGGCTGGCTGGTCGACGGCCTGGTCGAGACCCACACGTTGTTCGCGGCCGGTCACGCGGCGACGGTCACCGACGAGGTGGCCAAGGTGACCGGCCGCCCCTCACAGACGTTTGCGCAGTTCGCCGCCGATCACCGGGTGGCCTTCGGCGGCCAGCCGTCGTAGCCGCTGGCCGAGCCACTGCTGCCGTCTGGGTCGGCGGTGGCCGACCCCGGGTTCTCAGCCCCGGGTTCTCAGCTGAGCTCGCGGTGGTGAGGCCGCCCGCACCGTGGAGGCATTCGCCGCCCGCCTGCGCGAGCAGGTCGACCTGCTGGTGGCCCGCTGGCGCCGCGGCGGCGGCGAGATACCCCATCTTGTCGCCCCGGCGCTGGTCGTCGCCGCCGCCCTGCAGTCGCTGCTCGGGCTCGGCACTGACCGGCCCGGCACCCGCGCCGCTGGCCTGCGCGAGGTGGCCGGTCAACTGCGCGGCATGGCCGAGGTCGTCGAGGACCTCGCCGCCGCCGAAGCGTGGTACGCAGCGCTGCGCGCAACGGCTATGCCAACGACTGACCCGACGCTCGTGCTCGAGCTGGCGCTATTGGTCGTCGTCGGCGGCGTCGGGGTCGCGCAGGTCACGCAGCCCACCGGCCAGCTCCGGCAGCGCGAACGAGTACTTGCCGTGCACGCCCAAGTGGCGGCGCATGAACGGTGACAGTCGGGCGACGTCGTCGTCGGCCACCGGGTAGCCCTGGGCGCGGAGGGAGTCCAGGGCGGCGTTCAGGTACCGGGTGTTCCACAGCACCACGCAGTTGAGCACCAGCCCCAACGCGCCGAGCTGGTCCTCCATGCCCTTGTGGTAGCGCTGGTAGATCTCGCCCTTGCGGCCGTGGAATAGCCGGGCGGCCAGGGAGTGGCGGCCTTCCTGGAGGTTGCGGATCGCCTTGATGTCGCGCCGGTAGGTCTCGTCGTCGAGGTAGGCCAGGATGTGCAGCGACTTGAAGATGCGCCCGTAGCCGGCGATCGCGTCCCCCAGCGGGGTGGGGTGGCCGTCGCGTTGGAGCATCCGCATGACGTCGTGGGCGCTGACGGTGCCGGTGTAGACCGAGGCGACCACCCGCAGGATGTCGGGCCAGTGTCGGCGGAGCTTGGCCAGGTCGACCTTCCCGCGGGCGGCGGTGTTCAGCGCGCCGTAGTCGGCGGCCGGGTCGATGCGCCACAGCCGCTGGTCGGGCAGGTTGGCCAGCGCCGGGCGGTACTGCAACCCGAGCAGGTGCAGCAGCCCGAACACCACATCGGAGTACGAGCCGGTGTCGGCCACGATGACGCCGGGCCGCTGCCCGCCGTCCTGGTTGAACAGCACGTCCAGCAGGTGCAGCGAGTCGCGGGCGGTGCCGGAGATGACCTTGGCGCCCAGCCCGGCGGCCTGGTCGTTGATCATGTTGAGCCAGGTCAGCCCGCGTTTGGGGCCGAAGTACTTGCGGTTGGGCCGGGCGTAGACGGTGGGGACCGGGACCACGAATCGCATCCCGTCCACGGCGGCGACCAGCCCGCCACCCCACGCCTGGGCCAGCGGGATCTCGCTCTGGGCGACGATCAGGGGGGCGTTGGCCGCCGAGTAGGTCTCGGCGCGCAGGTAAGTCTGGTTGACGTGGCTGAGCCGGTCACGCTCCAGCGCCGCGACACCCTTGGCCACCACGGGCGCGAAGCCGATGTTGAGCGCATGGGCGGTCAGGCACGCCGCGACCGTGACGTGCAGGTCGGCCAGGCGTGCCCGGCCGCCGGCGGCGCCGGCGCTGGTGAACGCCTCGACGAACCCCGGCTGCCAGGCCATCACCTCCAGGATCAGCTCGGGCAGGTCGACCTCGGGCAGCATCGCGGCCACCCGGCGGCGCAGGTCGACCAGGCTCGGCGGCTCTGGGATCGCGGTCAGCCGCTCCACGTGCAGCCGCCCGTCGGCGTCGACCGTGACCGCGGTGTTGGCCTTGGCCGCCAGCCGCCCGCCGATCTCCCGGTAGGCTGCGTCGAGGGTGTCGGCGTGCTCATCCAGTAGTCCGTCGGGGTCCTCGGGCAGCCCCAGCGCGGTCAGCACGGTGTCCTTGGCGGCCGCCCAAGCATCCCCGTCGAGCAGGTGGGCGCGCGGGTCGCGCCAGCGGGCCGAGGCTTCGGCGTAGAGGTCGCGGCGTTTGAGGTGGCGGTGGAACTGGGTCAGCACGCAGAACACGTACGCGTTCTTGTCGATCACCCCGCCGGGCCGGCGGGGAGCGCCGTACACCAGCCGCTTCCAGGAGCCGGTCACCAGCGCCGGGTCGATGTCGGTCACGGTCGGCCGCCGGGTGCGCCGGCCGTCCAGCAGCCGCGGCACCGTCTGCATCGCCTGCAGCACCGGCGCGGCCTCGGCGTTGGCACCAAAGCTGATGGCCTCGGTGAGGAGCTTGAGGAAGCCGCTGACGGTGGCGATCCGGGTCGCCAGCTCGGCGCGCATCGCCCCATCCAGGTCGGCATCCGGCGGCGGGACCAGGTCGGTGACCACGGCCACCGCGGCGCGCAGCTCGGCGGCGGCGCGGGGCAGGACCGCCTCGATCGACTCCCACACCTCGTCAAGGCCGACATCGCCATCCCAGCCGGTGGCCTCCAGCAGCACCTCCACCGCCGCCGCGAGCTTGGCCGACGCGCGGGCCAGGCGGGGATGGCGGCGTACGGTCTCGCGGTCGGCCTCCCGCTCGGCCTTGCCCAGCAGCTCGGTCACCATCAGCAGGTCCAGCAGCTCCAAGGCGTCGTCGACCGACTTGGCCTCCAGGTAGACCACGGTGGCCAGCAGGGTCGCCAGCTTGCGCGCGTCAGGGTGGCGGCGAAGCTGCGCGGCCGTGCCGGCCATGCCGTAGCGGGCCAGCTCGACCAGCCGCCGGTGCGGCACGACCGCGTCCAGGCCCAGCCCGCCCAACCCGGCCTCGGTGATCTCGGCCACCCGGTGCAGCGCGCGCTCCAGGTTACGGCCGGACGGCTTGGTCGGCCCCTTGCGCCACCGCTCCAGGTCCGAGATCCGCGCGCCGGCGGGGACCTCCAGCAGGTCGGCGAGACGCCGGCGCTGCTGGGCGGTCGGCAGCCCGGCCAGGGTGTCCCACAGCCGCTGGTTGGCCTCCTCCCGGACCCGGGCGACCAGCCGCGCCAGCGTGGTCACCCCGGGCAGCAGCACCGACCGTTCCCGCAGCCAGCCGACCGCGTCGAAGAACACGGCCCTCGGCCCGTCCCCGCTGGTCCACACCCGCGCGTCGACCCACTCGGCGAGGTCCTTGTCGACCTCGGCGAACTCCCGCAGCCCGTAGGCGGCCTCAATCTCCTCGGCGTGCTCGAACCGGGTGGTGCGCCGCTCGGTGTAGCGCTTGACGCACGACGGGTCCGCGACGCCGAGCTGCTCGGCGAGGTAGGCCACCACCTCGATGGGGACGTCCAGCGGGTCGGGCAGGAAGGTCCCGAGGAACCGCGCCGTGGTGAGCTGGACCGCAAACCCCAGGCGGGAGTGCTCCCCGCGCCGCTTGGCGACCAGGGCCTTGTCCTCATCGTCGAGGAAGAACGCCCGCTCCAACTCCATCCTGGACGGCGCGCCGGCGAAGCGGCCGTAGGCGGCCGCCTCCTGATCGGTGAGGAACTCGACGGGCACGCCCGGAACCTATCGAGCCGACCACCGCGCAGCCGCCAGAAAGCGACCAAACCATTACATCTGCGTAGGTGACCGACGGCCGATCCGGCGGGGTGCATTGGAACGGCCAGTCACGCTAGGCGGACCCACCGCCGGCCGCTGGCGTGACTCTTCGTTCCAATGTTCCCCACGGGCCGGGTCGCCGATGAGGATTGGGGAGCTGCCCGAGGCGGCTGCGCGCTGGATCAGCGGGGACGCAGCCACAGCGACGCCTGAGTCGGTTGCATGGTCCGGTCGACCAAGGCCAGCAGCTCGGCGGTGAGCGCATCCAGGTCGACCTGCTCGCGCATGCGGGCGGCGAACGCCTCCACGGTGCGGGCGGCGTCGTAGCGGCGGCGGTTGAAGCGCCGGTCCACCCGGTCCTGGACTCGGCGGCGCAACGGCTGGAAGGCGGCCGCCACGGTCAGGGTGGCGCCGGCCACCGCCAGGCTGCCGGCGTCGCCGGCAAGGCGGGTGGCCGCCGGGACGACCAGCAGATAGGGCACGACCAGCAGCCCAGTGACCAGCGAGTAGGTCACCGTGCGGCTGACCAGGCGGTCCAGGTCCCACAACCGGTAGCGCAGCACCGCTACCGCGATCGCCACCGGTGGGCACAGCATCGCCAGGAAGATGAGGCTGCCGACGGCGTCGTTGATGAACGCGTTGGGCAGCAGCTCCAGCCCACCTGGGAGGGCCAGCACCAGCCCCGGCCACCGCGCCGGCGGCGCCCGCGGCGACCCAGCGCATCTGCTGGCGCTCCACCCCGCGGGAGGCCCGGAACCGCAGCAGCACGCAGACCCCCGCGGCCGGCAGGCTCACCCAGTGCAACAGCACGCCGATCACGGTGACCACCTCAGCCACCGTGCCTGCCGGGCCCGCCAGCCCAAGCGGGTTGTCGATCTGGAGGCCAGCGGGCAGGTTCTCCAGCGGTCCCGGGGCCAGGCTGCCGCCCACCACGGCCATGACGACACCGGCCACGCTGGTGGCCACCACCACGCGCCAGCGGCGCGAGCGCAGCCGCCCGTCGGGCAGCAGCAGCGCCGGCAGGGTGACCACTCAGCGCGATGGGCGGCGCCCAGCCCAGCTTCGCGACTGCGACCACGACCTGGGCGGCGAGCGGCAGGGGGCGGTGGTCGCGGAGCAACTGCTCGACCCACGGCTCCAAGGGGATATTCCACGACCACGCCAGGCCCGCAGCCGCGTACAGCCAGCCGATCGGGTTGGCCGGCAGGCGCAGCGTGATGACCAGCCCGATGGTGGCAAAGCCGGGCGGGAAGGCCAGCGCGAAGACGGCACCCTCGGCCAGCACGCCCAGCGTGAGCGGGCGGGTCAGGGCCAGGGTGACCACCAAGCCGCCGCCACAGCAGCCGAAGGTGGCCAGCCACAACGACCAGGCCAGCGCGGTCCTGCTTCGAGGTTGCACCGTCTTTGTCCCGTCCTCGGCGGCGGTCGGGCGTGGGGCCAGGCCAGTCTGGCTGATCAACGACACGGAAACGTTACGGCCCTTCGACAGCCAACATCGCCGCCACCGGGAGGTGCCGAGCGCCTACCTCCGGGCGGCGTCGACCCAAGACTCGAGACTCCGTTGGCAACCGACGCAGCAGACGCCGACCCGGGCCACCTGGACGCCTCAGCGTTCAAGCCTGGGGCAGGTGGCGCGTCTTAAGCCATCAAGCGGATGTGCCGACGACCTTAACGCGGATTCGTTCAGATTTTCTCGATGGCTCACCCGGACGGGAGTTGGGATGCGCGGCATCCTGGAGACCGGCACGTTCCTGCAGCCGGCCGAAGCGATGGACTTCGTCGAGACCGTCCTTGAGGCCTCCACGGAGTACTCGATCATCGGGAAGGATCCCGAGGGCACCATCCTGCTGTGGAACGAAGGCGCGCGCAGGCTGTACGGCTATGAGCAGGAGGAGATTGTCGGCAAGGTCAAGTCCGACATCCTGCACACGCCGGAGGACATCGCCGCAGGGCTTCCCGAGGCGATGCGGCAGGCAGCCGTGGCCGAGGGCAAGTGGGAAGGCACCGTCATCCGGGTGCGCCGCGACGAGAGCCGCTTTACTGCCAAGGTCGTGCTGACGCCGCGGCGCAATCGCCAGGGGGAGTCGATCGGCTTCCTGCTCATCTCCAAGGACATCTCCGACGAGGTCCGGCTCACCAGGGAGCTGGAGGCGACCCAGGCGTACACTCGCTCGCTGATCGAGTCGAACGTCGACGCGTTGATGACCACCGACCTTCTGGGGCAGATCACCGACGTCAACCAGCAGATGGAGTCGCTCACCGGCTATCGCCGCGAGGAGCTGGTCGGCTCGCCGTTCAAGCAGCACTTCACCGATCCGCAGCGAGCCGAGGAGGGCATTCGGCTCGCGCTGCGCGAGGGCAAGGTGACCAACTGGGAGCTGACCGCGCGCGGCAAGGACGGGCGCGAGACGATCGTGTCCTGCAACGCCACCGCGTACCACGACCGGGACGGCGCGCTCCAGGGCGTGTTCGCCGCCGCCCGCGACATCACTGACCGCAAGCAGGTCGATGCGACGTTGCGGGCGTCTGAGGAGCAGTTTCGTGGGCTGCTGGAGGCGGCGCCCGACGCGATGGTGATCGTCGATCCCCAAGGACACATCACCCTGGTTAACCGGCAGACCGAGCGGCTGTTCGGCTACCCCCGTGAGGAGCTGCTCGGCCAGCCGATCGAGACGCTGGTACCCGAGCGGTTCCACGGCGCCCACGTCGGCCACCGCGACGGCTTTCTTGCCAGGCCTGGAGTGCGGCCGATGGGGGCGGGGCTGCAGCTGTACGGGCGGCGTAAGGACTCGAGCGAGTTCCCCGTCGAGATCAGCCTGAGCCCGCTGGTCACCGACCGGGGCACGCTGGTGTCGGCGGCGGTTCGTGACATCACCGCCCGCAAGCAGGTCGAGGAGGCGCTGCAGGAGGCCACCCTGGCAGCCGAGCAGGCCAACCAGGCCAAGAGCGAGTACCTGTCACGCATGAGCCAAGAGCTGCGCACCCCGCTGAACGCCATCCTCGGCTTCGCGCAGGTGCTGGAGATCGAGGGACTGCGCGACGACCAGCACGAGAGCGTCGATCACATCCTGTCGGGCGCGCGGCACCTGCTCGCGCTCATCAACGAGGTACTGGACATCGCCGCGATCGAGGCCGGCCGGCTGTCGCTGTCGCTGGAGCCGGTCGGGGTGGCCGAGCTCATCGCCGAGGCCGTCAGTCTGATCCGGCCGCTGGCCGACCAGCAGGGCATCATGCTGGTCGACCAGCCACAGACCTGCGACGGCTACATCTTGGGTGACCGCCAACGCCTCAAGCAGATCCTGCTGAACCTGCTGTCCAACGCGGTCAAATACAACCGCGAAGGCGGCAGCGTGCAGCTGGCCTGCGAGCAGGTGGCGCGCGAGCGGATGCAGATCAAGGTCACCGACACCGGAACCGGCGTCGCACCGGAGTCGGTCGAGCGGCTGTTCGTGCCGTTCGACCGACTGGGCAGCGAGCGGACCTCGACCGAGGGGACGGGCCTCGGTCTACCCCTGACCAAGCGCCTGGCCGAGGCGATGGGTGGAGTTCTTGGAGTGGCCGGCGCCGTCGGCCAGGGCAGCACCTTCTGGATCGAACTGCCCCTCACCCACGGCCCCATCGAGCGCCTCCAGCGCGCCGAGGAGCCGCCACAGCAGGATCGACCCGAGCGGGAACGGCCGCCGCTGCGGGTGCTGTACATCGAGGACAACCTGTCCAACCTGCAGCTGGTTGAACATGTTCTGGGCCGGCGGCCGGGCGTCGAGCTGATCTCGGCCATGCAGCCGCAGCTCGGCCTGGAGCTGGCCGGCGAGCACCGCCCCAGCCTGGTCCTGCTGGACCTGGATCTTCCCGACATGCCAGGCGAGGAGGTCCTCCGCCGCCTGCGGGCCGGGTCGACAACGGCCGATGTCCCAGTGGTGATCCTCAGCGCCGACGCCAGGCCGGGCCTGATCACCCGCATGCTGGAGGAAGGCGCGCGAGCATTCATGGCCAAGCCCCTGGACGTCAAGGAACTGCTCGCCCTCCTGGGCACTATCGCGGCCGAACAGGAGCAAGCACGGTCGCAGCCCCGCAGCTCCTAGGCGAACTGGTGCCGAAGCGCAGCGCCCCCGGCGCGATCCAACCTCCCCGGACGCCCTCGCTGCTCGGCTCGGCGGGCTTCCTGGCCGCGCGCTCGGGTCGGTGTCAGCAGGGGGAGGTGAGCGGTCGGGATCAGGTACGGGCGGGGCCGAGCAGCCGCTCCAACAGTCCGGTGTCGCCTGGCCAGGCGTCCAGGAGCACCTGGCGGGGGACCTGGCGGCCCGCGTACCGCAACGCCAGCGCGACCACCACGACGTCGTCCAGCGGCCCGATCACCGGCAGGAACTCGGGCAGCAGGTCGATCGGGGAGGCAAGCCACAGCGCGGCCAGCACGATCGCGACCTTGGCGCGGCGTGGCACCCGCGGGTCCTTGCGCAGCCGCCCGATGGCGGTCACGCACGCCGGGATGAACCGGGCCAGCTCCCGCAGCGGCCCGGGTGGCAGCCGCCGGGCCAGCACGATCATGACCGCCCAGCCGGCCACCATCAGCCCGACCGCGACCCCAAGGCCGACCAGCCAGTCACGCACCGGCGCTGGCTCCGGCTGGGCCGAGGGGCTGGTGGACGGCCCGGTAGACGTTGTCGGCGTAGGCGTCCAAGAGCCGCTCGCAGCGCTTGAGGCGCTGCTCGGCGTCGGTGGCCTCGGGCAGCGAGAACGCGTCGCGGGCTTTGAGGTCGCGCCACCAGCGGCGCAGCCGTTCCAGGCTGTGCTCTTCCTCCTCAAGTTCCGCCAGGGTGAGCTTGCCCAGTCGTTGCTCTTTGGCGAGCTCGGCCTGGTACTTGTCGCAGTCGGCGGCGAACTCGGCCCACTCGTCTTGGCGGGCGGCGGTGAAGTCGGCCGCCAGCTGAGCGCTGGTGGTCTGGTCGTGTGGGTCGGCGTCCAGGATCAGGATCTTGCCGTCGGCGCGGCGGGCGAGCTCGCCGGCGCGTTGGATGCCGGGCTGGAACGCCGGGGTGGCGGGGGCGGCCCAGACGCCGGGGGCGAGGGTGAGCGCGCCGAGGTGGCGCAGCTCTCGCCAGATCGCGACGCGGTGGCGGGATGGCCCGGCGGGCAGCCGGATGACCACCACGACCCAGCGCACCGCATCCTCCAAGCGGATAGATGTCACACAGCAGATCGTAACCCTCGTTACATACCTGTAGCTGGGCCTGCTCGCGGTGGCCCGGAGGGCTATCGTTTGGCGCCCCAGACCCCTGTCATGCTGCGCCCGTGCCCAAGAACTACTTCGACGAACGGATCGCGAGGAGCTACCAGGCCAAGTGGCCGGAGCTGTTCGAGCCTGCGGTCGTTGACCCCGCGGTGCGCTTCCTCGCCGGTCTGGCAGGAACCGGCGCCGCGCTCGAGCTCGGCATCGGGACAGGCCGCATCGCGATCCCGCTCAGCCAGCGGGGCGTTCGCGTGCACGGGATCGACCTGTCGCCGGACATGGTCGCGCAGCTACGGGCGAAGCCGGGCACCGACGACATCGGCGTGACCATCGGCGACTTCGCGACCACCAGCGTGGGCGGGACGTTCAAGCTCGCCTACCTGGTGCGCAACACGATCATGAACCTGACGACGCAGGACGGGCAGATCGCGTGCTTCCAGAACGTCGCCGCGCAGCTCGAGCCAGGCGGATGCTTCGTGATCGAGGTCGTGGTTCCGGGGCTCCAACGTCTCCCACCGGGCGAGACCGTCCAGGCGTTCACCGTGACCCCAACGCATCTCGGCTTCGACGAGTACGACGTCGCGTCGCAAGGCCTGATCTCCCATCACTACTGGGTGGTCGACGGCCAACTTGAGACGCTCTCGGCGCCGTTTCGCTACGTCTGGCCGTCCGAGCTGGACCTCATGGCGCGGCTCGCCGGAATGACCTCGCGCGAGCGCTGGAGCGACTGGACCCCGTGCGCCCTTCACGAGCGACAGCAGGACGCACGTATCGGTCTGGGAGAAGACGGCGTAGCAGCCGACTCGGGATGACGAGTCGGCAGATGCCCCGCCGACGGTGACCACACGCGGCGTGGGATGGCGCTGGAAGGTGCTTGGACCTTGCATCCGAGCGACGACGGCACCACCATCACCGGCCGCTGGGAAGGATCACGCGACGGCACAAGCTGGGAACCCAACTTCTGCTACAAGTACGGGGAAGTGCCCGGCGACAGCCAGGGGGAAGGTCCCGGTGCCGGCGCAGCGAGGTGGAGCGGTGGCCGAACCGCTAGCGTGGGAAGTCGGACAGCCAATAGGACCAAGGTCCTGTCGTCTCAGCCCCCGGGTGGCCCTTGTGGTCAGCCCTAGCATGTCCCCTCCAATGACATTGGAGGGCACGAACACCTACGTGGTGGCCGCGCCCGGCGCCGGCGGCGCCGTGGTGATCGACCCGGGACCGCGCGACGAGGAGCACGCCGTCCGCGTGGCGCGCGCGACCACCGGCCGGCGGGTCGAGCTGGTGCTGCTCACCCACACCCACGTCGACCACGCCGAGGGTGCGCGAGCGCTCGCCGATCGCCTGGGCGCGCCGCTGGCCGCGCTCGATCCGGGGTGGGCCACCACTGGCGCGCCCGCTCTGGTCGCCGGGACGGAGCTGGTCGGCGGGGTCCGGCTGGAGCCGCTGCCGACCCCCGGGCACTCGGCCGACCACTGCTGCTTCTGGCTGGCGGCGGAGCGCGCCATGTTCACCGGTGACCACGTGCTCGGCCGTGGCAGCACCGTGGTGGAGTGGCCGGGCGGGGACATGCGGGCCTACCTGGACTCGCTCGAGGCCGTCCGCCGCTTCAGGCCCGAGCGCCTCTACCCGGGACACGGCCCGGTGGTCACCGACGCGGCCGCGAAGCTCCGTGAGTACGTCGACCACAGGCTCGAGCGCGAGTCCCAGGTGCTGGCGGCGCTGGTGGCGGGCGACCGCACGGCGGCCGAGGTCGTCGCGCGCGTCTACGCCGACGTGGACCCGGCGCTGCACCCCGCTGCCGAGCTTTCCGTGCGCGCGCACCTGGTCAAGCTGGTCCGCGAGGGAAGGGTGCTGGAGCGGGACGGGACGTTCGCGGGTTGAGGGCGTGCTCCCGGACGTGCCGCGGGTCAGACGGTGTTGGTCGGGGGGTGCCTGCCGCGGGCGCGCCGCAAGAGACGGGCCGCACCTCGCGTGACCGCTGGAGCCTGTGTGGGGTCGGTGCTACGCGGACTCGGCGGCCCAGCGGCCGAAGACGGCCCAGAACGGATCGACGCCCGGGTGCTCGAAGGCGCGCTCGCGGCCGTGGTCGGCCACCAGCACCGTGCCCGACCAGGCGTCGGTCACCTCGCCCACCGCGGCCGCCTGGATGCCCGCCTCGCTGAGGGCGGCGAGGAAGCCGCCGGCGTGCTCCGGCCGCACGGTCGCGATCAGCGTGCCCTCCGAGATCGAGCTGTACGGGTCGATGCCGACGTGGTCGCAGACCACGCGCACCTCTGGGCGCACCGGGATGGCGTCGAGATTGACGCGCAGGCCCACCTGGGAGGCGCTGGCCAGCTCGGACAGGGCGCCGAGCACGCCGCCCTCCGTGGCGTCGTGCATCGCGGTGACCCCTCGGTCGCGCAGGCCGTACCTGGCGGCGATCCTGGCCTCCGGCACGACCGTCATCTGCTCGAACAGCCGGTCCGCCGCCGCGGTGATCTCCTTGCCGACGCCTTTGGCGAGGCGGTCGGGGAACGTGGCGGCGAACAGGGCGGTCGCCTCGATGGCGGCTCCCTTGGTCACCACCACGCTGTCGCCAGGCCGGGCCATGGCCGGGGTGACGAAGGAGCTCTCCGGGCCGATGGCGGCGCAGGTGGCGCCGCCGACCATGGGCCAGTTGCAGCCGTCATAGCGGGCGGTGTGCCCGGTGACCACCGCGATGCCGAGGTCCTCACAGGCACGGGAGTAGGCGCTCCAGAGCTCGGCCAGCTCCACCTCGGTGATGTCGGACGGGAGGTTCAGGTCCACGGTCATCCAGCGGAGCTGCAGGCCGCTGGTGGCGGCGTCCGAGGCGAGGATGTGCACGGCGAACCAGGCCGCCCGCTGCCAGCCGTAGCCGGGCACCACGAACACCGGGTCGGTGGTGAGGGCCATGGCGACACCGGGGGCGATCCGCAGGACGCCGACGTCGACGCCGTGCTGCGGCCCGACTAGGACATCGCGGTCATGAGCGCCGAGGCGCCCCAAGATGACATCGGAGAAGACGGTTGAGGTGACCTTGCCGGTGCGCTGCTCGGTCATGCTGTGAAGGGCTCCTTCTTCTCGGTCGGCCCCGCGCGGGGAGCCTACCCGCTTCGCCCGGTGAGCGCCTCACGGTAGACCTCGGCGTAGGCGCGCCCGGCGGCGCGCGTCCCGAAGCGCGCGGTGGCCGCTCGACGGCCGGCCTCGGCCAGCTCCGCCGCATGCGCGGGGCGCTCGGCGACCTCCTCGATCACCCGGGCCAGCGCGGAGGGCTGGCCCGGCGGGAAGGTCCATCCGGTGTCGCCGTCGGAGACCACGTCGAGCAGCCCGCCAGAGGCCGCGGCGATGACCGGCGCGCGCGACAGCTGCCCCTCGACCGCCACCAGGCCGAGCCCCTCGTCGCTCCCGGGCACCAGCAGGGCGGCCGCCTGCCGGTAACGGCCCGCCAGCGCCGCCTGCGGCAGTCGCGCCTCCCAGCGCACCCGGGCGGCCACCCCCAGCTCGTCGGCGAGCCGGCGCAGGCCGGCCTCGAGCGGGCCGCTGCCGACGACGCGCAGCGGCAGGGCGGCCGCCGGGCCGCGCAGCTCGGCCAGCGCCCGCAGGGCCAGATCGGCGCCCTTCTGGCGGTCGAGCCGGCCCACGAAGAGCAGCTCGGCACGGGGGATGCCGTTGCCGGGGGAAAACACGGCCTCGTCGACGGGCATCGGGGCGACGCGGATGCGCTCGGCGCAGTCGGGCGCGATCGCGGCGGCCTCGTCCCTCAGCCAGGCTGAGACCGCGGTGATGGCGGCCGAGGCGCGCAGCACGCGAGCGCAGGCGGCGCGGGTGGTCGCCCGCGACCTGGCCAGGCGAACGTCCGTGCCGTGCAGGGTGGTCACCAGCGGCCTGCGGCCCGAGGCCAGGGCCTGCACGCCTCCGGGGAACCACCAGTGGGCATGGACCAGGTCCGCGCCGGCCGCGGCCCGGCGTAGCGCCAGCGCGCCGGCGCCGAGCAGCCCGGCGAGCGCGAGCGCGCCGCCGGGACTGGCGGCCCGCTCGTGCATGCTGCCGCTGTAGGCGGAAGCCGCCGGGCAGGTCATCGGGGTGACGCGGGAAGGCGTGCGCCGCGAACACCACCCGCAGCGTCGGTTCCTCGGTCATGGTGCAGATGCTACCTCGCCACCCCCTCTGACCTTCCGGTTTTTCAACTCGATCAGGACAGGTGATACTTTCCGGTCTCTTCTGTCCACAGAGCTGGAGGTATCACATGCATCCTCGCCGCTCCGCCGCAGCGGTCGCGCTCATCCTCGCCGGGCTGCTGGCGCTCGCCTCGCAGGCCAGCGCCCAGGCGCCGCCGCGGGCGGAGCGCGAGCGCCCCGGGACCGGGCGGGAGGGCGCCAGGACAACCTACCGGGACGCCTGCGGTCCGGCCATGCCCGGCCATGCCCGCTGCTTCGCCAAGCTTGCGACCGGCGCGGAGAGCGGGCGGGCGGGGGCCACTGGGACCCTGGCCGGCGGCTACGGTCCCGCGGCGCTCCGCGGCGCGTACAGCCTGCCCTCCGGCGCCAAGGGCGCCGGCCAGACCGTTGCGGTGGTCGCCGCCTACGACCATCCGGACGCCGAAGCCGACCTGGCGCGCTACCGCGCCAACTTCAACCTGCCCCCCTGCACCGCCGCGGATGGCTGCTTCCGCAAGGTCAACCAGCGCGGCGGCGGCGCGCCGCCGCGGCCGGACCTCGACTGGGCCCTGGAGATCTCGCTGGACCTGGACATGGTCTCGGCGGTCTGCCCGCGCTGCCGCATCCTGCTGGTCGAGGCCGACACCTCCAACCTGCTGGATCTCGGCGTCGCGGTGCGGCGGGCGGTCGCGCTGGGAGCAACGGTCGTCAGCAACTCCTACGGCGCTCCGGAGTCATGGGCCGTGAAGCGCTTCAACGCCGACTTCCACCACCCAGGGCACGCCATCACGGCCGCCACCGGCGACTCCGGCTATGGCCTGTACTTCCCGGCCTCCTCGCAGTACGTCACCGCGGTCGGCGGCACCACTCTGACCAGGTCGTCGAACGGCCGCGGCTGGAGCGAGTCGGTCTGGTCCGGTGGCGGCAGCGGCTGCTCCAAGATCTTCCCGAAGCCGGCGTGGCAGGCCGACAATCGCTGCGCCAAGCGCACCGTCGCCGATGTGAGCGCCGTGTCCGACCCGGCCACCGGCGTCGCCATCTACCACAGCTACGGCACCGGTGGCATGGGCGGTCCCTGGCTCGTGGCGGGCGGGACCAGCGTGGCCGCGCCGATCGTGGCCGGGATCTTCGCGCTCGCCGGCGAGGCCGGCTCCGTGCACCGCACCTCCCGCCCCTACCGGCATCCGGAGTCGCTGCACGACGTGACCTCCGGCGCCAACGGCTCTTGCCGCCCCAGCTATCTGTGCACCGCCAAGGCCGGCTACGATGGGCCCTCCGGTCTCGGCACGCCAAACGGCAGCGGTGCCTTCTAGGCACAGTCGACGTGGCACCTTCCCCGCGAAGGCCCCGGCACCGCCGGGGCCTTCGGTTTCGGCCGTTGCGAGCGACCGGCGCCCGGGCGCGGGCGCCAGTCCCGGAAGCCAGGAGGGCGCATGCGGATCAGCCTGATGATCGAGGGCCAGGAGGACGTGAGCTGGGAGCAGTGGCTGGCGCTGGCGGGCGCATGCGAGCAGCACGGGCTCGAGGGGCTGTTCCGCTCCGACCACTACCTGTCGGTGATGGGCCGGCGCGAGCGCGGCTCGCTGGACGCCTGGGCCACGCTGGCGGGGCTGGCCGCCCGGACCAGCCGCATCCGGCTGGGCACAATGGTCTCGCCGGTCACCTTCCGGCATCCCTCGGTGCTGTCCAAGATGGTCGTCACCGTCGACCACATCTCCGGAGGCCGGGTGGAGCTGGGGCTCGGCGCCGGCTGGCACCAGGATGAGCACGCCGCCTACGGCTTCGACCTGCCGCCCATCGGCGAGCGGATCTCGCTGCTCGCCGAGCAGCTCGAGGTCATCAGCCGCCTGTGGAGCGAGCGGGACGTCGACTTCAGCGGCCGGCACTACCGTCTGGAGGGCGTGGACGCCCTGCCCAAGCCACTGCAGCGGCCGCGCCCGAACCTGATCGTGGGCGGCTCGGTCGCGCCGCGCACCGCGGCGCTGGCGGCGCGCTGGGCCGACGAGTACAACACCACCTTCGTCGCCTCCCTCGACGACTGCCGGCAGCGGCGCCGGCTCCTGGAGGCGGCCTGGGCCGCGGCGGGACGCAGCCCCGACACAGTGCGGTTCTCGCTGATGATCGGCTGCGTGATCGGGCGCGACCGGGCGGACCTGCTGGAGCGGGTGGCCCGCATGATGGAGCGCACCGGCCGCGCCGGCAGGCCGGAGGAGTTCGTCGCCAACGCGCCCGGGCTCCGTGTCCTCGGCACCACCGAGCAGGCGATCGAGCAGCTCCGCGAGCTGGAGGCCGTCGGCGTGCAGCGCGTCATGCTGCAGCACCTGGTGCACGACGACCTCGACATGGTGGAGCTGATCGGCAAGGAGCTGGTCCCAGCCCTCTAGCCCGCCAGAGCGGGCTGGAGCTGCGGATATGAATCAACAATCGAGGGCGGAGCCCTCACCGCTCCGGGGGGGTGTGCGGGGGGGCGCTGGCGCTCCCCCGCACTTGTGCCCAGAACGAGCGCAGCAGCGCCATCGCCTCGCCCACGGTCCTCGGCTCGAGCTCCAGCTCCTCCGCGAGCGTGGCGTAGCGCTCCGCCCAGTCGGCCGGCGGGTCCGGCAGGCCCGCCGGCACCTGATGGGTCGCCCGGGCGGCGAAGACGTGCTCAACCGCGGCCAGCAGCTCCGCCGAGGGGGCGAGGCCCTCGCCCACCAGCAGGACGAGATCCGGCAGGTCCTTCACGCGGCTGTTCAGCCGGTCCCCGTACGGCCGCGTGTACGCGTGCAGCTTCTCGGCGAAGTGCTGGGCGGGGTCGACCGCCTCCACCTCGTGGTCGGGGAAGCCGGCGAAGGCGAGGATGCTGCGCAGCCGTATCCGGTCGGTGGTCGAGATCTCCTCGGGACGGGCGACGACGTCCAGACGCACCTTGGCGAAGGTGCGGCCGTCGAGGCGGCCGTCGACCAGGAACCGCCAGCCTGGCCGGCCGGCGTCGTCGGCGTCGATCCCCTTGGCGGGGCCGATGCGGAACTCGAAGCCGTCGCCCTCAGGGTCGTCCGCCATCGCCTCGATCAGGCGCTCGCGCACGGTGTCGCCGTCGCCGACCACCTGGCGGAGGGCGAGGTCGAGGTCGCGCGTGCTGCGGGCGCGGTCACCGAGCCGCACCTCCAGCGCCATCCCGCCCTTGAGGACCCACGCGCCCGGCATGGTGTGCTCGAGGCGGACCAGCAGCCGCTCGAACACCGTCCGGCGGCGCAGGCGATCGAGGTCGACGGCGGTGGCCATCCCGCGCGACTGCAGCCGCGCCTCGAGTGCGGCGCGCAGGGCGCTCGGGGTTGCGTAGGGCATCAGCGATCACCTCGACCGGGAGAGCGCCCGCTCGACGCGGAGGGCGGCCTTGGGCCCGAGCCGGTCGGCGCGGGCGAGCAGGGAGGGACGGGTGAGCAGGCCCTGCTCCAGAGCATCCTCGATGGCCCCGGCGAGAAGGTCCAGATCGAGGTCGCCGGCGGCCACGTCGAGCAGCGAGCGCAGCGGCGTGGTGACGCGGAAGCCATCCTGCCCGCGGACGTCGCCGGCGGGCAGCTCCGCCCGGTGCAGCACCACGCCAGCCGGCGCGCGCTGCCGGAAGCCCGGGGGCACGGTCAGGTGGGTGCGGGCGGGATTGACGTCACCAAGGTCGTGCACGGACAGGGCCGACTCGTGGGAGACCACCGCGCGCCCGTGGCTCCACAGCGCCAGGCGCACGAGGTCCTCGCGGCGGCCGGCTGGCCACTCTGGCAGGCGGAAGATGCCGCGGCCGACCTTGCGCCAGTTGCCCCGGTCGGCGTTCTGCTTCTGCGCCTGGTAGGAGTAGCCGACCGCGAGCGCCTGGGCGGCGCTGAAGTAGCCGGACTGGGCGGCCGCGAGCGCGACCAGACGCCGGCGCAGCTGCCGCCGATCCCCGATGATCATCACGCGATCCTACACTGAAAGTTGAGTTCTCTGTGAATACTGCGCACGAAACTCAACTAATTGTTGAGTATGGCGTTGCGTGCTACCATGGGTCGGGTTAGTTCGCAGTGCTAATTAGCTTACCGAAGGATCGTCATGCCGCCTGCCGCTCCGCTTGATGCCATCGAGGTCGACCGCGAGCTGGTGGAGCGCCTGCGCCTGGCGGTCGGCCGCCTCGCTCGCCGGCTCCGTCAGCAGTCCGAGGGGGAGATCACCGCCTCGCAGTTCTCGGCGCTCGCCAGCATCAACCGGTTCGGCCCGATCACGCTGGGCAAGCTCGCCTCGCTCGAGCGCCTGCGCCCGCCGACCGTGACCCGCATCGCCGCCACGCTGGAGGAGGCTGGCCTGGTCGTCCGGCACCTCGACCCGGACGACCGGCGCGTGGTGCGGGTCGAGGTCACCGCGCTCGGCCGTGACCTGCTCGAGCGCATCCGCACCCGCAAGGACGCCTATCTCGCCGCACGCCTGACCGCCCTCCCTCCCGAGCAGCTTGCCGTGCTGCGCGACGCCACCGCGGTCCTCGAGCGACTGCTGGAAGAGGACCGCTCGTGACGCTGATGAAGCGGGCCACGCAGCGAATATTCCGATCGTTCCAGGTCCGCAACTACCGCCTGTTCTTCTGGGGTCAGCTCGTGTCGGTGAGCGGCACCTGGATGCAGCAGCTCGCCCAGGACTGGCTGGTGCTGCGGCTGACCGATCGCCCGCTGCCGGTGGGCATCACCACCGCCCTGCAGTTCGCGCCGGTGCTCGTGCTCGGCATCTGGGGCGGGCTGGTGGCCGACCGGGTCGACAAGCGGCTGCTGCTGGTGACGACACAGGCCGTGATGGGCGCGCTCGCCCTGGCGCTGGGCATCCTCACGGCGACCGGTTCCGTGCGGCTGTGGATGATCTACCTGCTCGCGCTGCTGCTCGGCTGCGCCACCTCGTTCGACATGCCGGCGCGCCAGGCGTTCGTCACCGAGATGGTGGGGCCGGAGCACCTTCCCAACGCGGTGGGCCTGAACAGCGCGGTGTTCAACGCGGGGCGCATCATCGGCCCGGCGGCGGCCGGTGTGCTCATCGCCGTCGTCGGCCTCGCTCCGGCCTTCTTTGTCAACGCCGTCTCGTACCTGGCGGTGATCGCCGGGCTGCTGCTCATGCGGCCGGCGGAGCTGTTCCGGCAGCCGCCCCTCGAGCGCATGCGCGGCCAAGTGCGCGAGGGAGTGCGGTACGCGTGGGCCACGCCGACATTGCGGTCGACGCTGGTGCTGATGGCGATTGTGGCGACGTTCGGGCTGAATTTCCGGGTGGCGCTGCCGCTGCTGGCGCGCTTCACCTTCGACGGCGGGCCGAGCCTGTACAGGCTGCTGGCATCCATGATCGCCTGCGGCTCCGTGGTGGGAGCCCTGGTCACGGCGAGCAGGGCGCGGCCGACGCGGAGCGTGCTGCTGTGGTCGGTGACGGCCTTCGGGGTGACGTCGCTGATGGCGGCGGTCGCGCCGAGCCCGCTGCTCGAGGCGGTGGTGCTGGTGCCGCTGGGGTTCGCGAGCATCGCCGCGATGGCGACGGCCAACAGCACCGTCCAGCTCGGCTCCACGGCCGAGATGCGCGGCCGGGTGATGTCCATCTACGCCCTGCTGTTCATCGGCTCGGCCCCCATCGGCGCCATCCTGGTCGGCTGGCTCTCCGAGCGCTACGGGCCGCGCTCGAGCCTGGTGATGGGCGGCGTGGTCTGCCTGCTGGCCGCCGCCGCCGCGGCGGCGGGCGACCTCCGCGGCTGGCGGGCCGGGGGCCGCGCCGGCCACCCCGGCGGTCACGGCTCCCGCCACCGGCTCCGACGAGGCCGCCTGAGGGTCGTGGCGCCGCCCCGCGGGTCGTCGTGGGCGGCCTGTTACGACGCGACCAGCTCGGCGTCGGGAAGGCGCCGCTCCAGGTCGCCGATGCCCAGACGCGAGAGCAGGCGGATCGGCGGGCTGTAGGCGCGACCCGGGTCCCGCGGCAGGAACGCCAGCTGCAGGTCGCACCAGGAGAGCCTGAGCGACTCGGCGTTGGTCGGCGTGGCGAGGATGAACTGGACCCGCCCGCCGAGCGCGTGCATCAGCGCGGCGACGTGGTCGATGTTGGTCGAGTCCAGGTGGGCGATGTGCTCGTCCATGATCAGCAGGTCGGCCGAATCGGCGGCGCCCATGGTCGCCAGGAGCAGCACGATCGCGATGGTGGCGCGCTGCCCGCCAGAGTGGGCGGCGTCGCGGTAGGAGCGCAGCCGCTCGCCCGGGCGCTGGGCCACCAGCACGTCCACCCCGTAGTCGTCAGGCCGCTCGCCCGGGATCAGCAGCAGCTCGCCCTTCCAGCCCGCCATGTCGCAGATGCGGCCGAACTCGACGGTGATACGGGCCACCACCTCGCGGACCAGGTCGTCGAAGCGCTGCCTGGAGTCGTCCCCCCGCCGCTGCTGCAGCTCGAGCTCGACGCGGCGCTCCTCGCTGGCTCGCGCCGTCTCCTCGACCACCATGGCCTGCGCGTCACGGGCGGCGAGGATGCCGCGGTCGCGCACCTCGGGAGGGAAGCGATCGGCGTCGGCGACCTGCCCGGTGAGCCACTCGATATCGCGCAGCAGCGACTCGGTGCCCGGCAGGTCGCCCGCATCGAGGACCGCCTGCTGCTCGGGCGTCAGCCGGCGGCTGTCCAGCTCGGCACCGGCCTGGACGAGCCTGGCGTCCAGCTCCGCCAGCTCCGGCAGCTCCTTGGCGAGGCGGCCCTCCACCTCGGCCTGCATGTTCCCGGCCATGGCCAGCTCGGCGCCGGCGGAGCCACGCTGCTCGTCGAGCTCGCGCAGCCCGGCGGCGAGCCTGGCCTCGCGCTCGACGAGCTGGGGCCGGCCGGCCCTGGTGTCCTCGAGCGCGCGCTCCGCCTCCCGCGCGGCACCGTGGCGGTCGCCCTGCTCGCGCACGGCCTCGAGGGATTTCAACGCCTTGTGCCAGTTGGCACGCAGGTCCGGGATCCTGGCGTCGAGCGTGCTCGTCTCCTCGGTCAGGCGCGCCATCTCGGCGCGGACCTCGGCCAGGTGCCGCTCGCGCGCCGCGTGGCCGAGCACCGGCCGCTCAGGCGCCTCCAGCCGCGCGGTGGCGTCCGCGTAGCGCATGCCGTCGGCGGTGACCGCGATGTGGCCGCGGCTGGCCAACCCGTGGGCCTGGGCGACGTCGAGCGCCGGCAGCGCGTCGGACCGCTCCAGCAGCAGGCCCAGCTCGCTGGGCGCGATCACCTTGGCCAGGGCACCGGCCGGCTCACCGGCGCCGGCGCGCACGATCGGCCGGCGGTAGCCGCTCTCGGCCGCCAGCACGGTCGCCTCGCGGAACGCCTCGGAGGGCACGGCCAGGCCCCACAGCGCGTCGCCGAGCGCGGCCTCCGCCCGGGTCCCGCTGCCGTCGGCCTCGTCGGTCAGCTCCAGCGAGTGCGCCACGGGAACGGACTGGATGCCCCGCTCGGCCAGGCGCGCCTGGAAGGCCTCCACCTCTGGCGGGGCGGGCACGCCGCCGGCCTCAAGGGATGCCGCCTCGCTCTGGCCCCTGGCCAGCTTGGCGGCGACCTCGCGGCGACGGGCCAGGGCGTTCTGCAGCATGGACTCGGCCGACCTGATCTCGGCCTCGGCCTGCTCGAGGGTGCGCTGGCCGACCACGCTCTCGAGGGCCATGGCGTCCGCCCGAGCGTCCTCGAGGCGCGTTTCCAGCGCGGCGATGTGGGCGTCGAGCCGCTGGCGCTCCTCGGCCGCCTCGCCGAGCTGCCCAACCAGCGCGTCAGCCTCCTCGGTGAGGCCGTGCAGCCTGGACTCGAGCAGCGGCACGTCCTCGGTGAGGCCGCCGAGCATGCCCTGGTCGGCGGCGATCTCCCTGCGCTTGGCCTCGCGCCCGGCGCTGACCTGATCGACCCTGGCCAGCAGGTCACGGTACTCGGCGGCGGGACGGGCCAGCTCCTCGAGCACCTGGAGCCGGTCGCGCAGCCCGGCCCACCCCAGGTATCGGGCCGCCCGGGTCTGCAGCTCGACCAGCTTCTCCTGCTCGGCACGGTCCTGCTCGATCGCGGCGACATAGGCGGCCCTGGCGCGCTCGGTGCTCTCGCGCCCGGCGTGCACCGCCTCGAGCACCGCTCCCTCGCCGGTCAGCTCGAGCAGGTTCTTGAGCAGCCCTGGCGGGCGCTCCTCGACGATCCTGTCGATGGCGCCCTGGGGGATGGCGAGGACCTCGCGCAGGGCCCTGGTCACGCCGACGCCCTCGAGGAGATCGTCGTAGCGGCGCGGGCCGACCCAGTCGTCCTCCGGGCTGGCCTCCATGAAGGCCGCCAGGTCCTCCTCGAGCGGCCGCTCGAGGCCCCAGCGCAGCCGTCCGGGCACCACCCGGTAGCGGCGGCCGCGCTTGGTGACGAGGCACACGACGCTGACGTGATCGACCTGGTCGCAGCCGGGGACGGAGGCGAACATGCGCTCGCCGCCCCGCTCGGGCAGGACCGGGTTGGCGAAGGTCGCCTTGAGCAGCGCCCGCTCCGCGGGGACGCCACCGTTGCCGCCGTCGAAGATGTACTTGGCGGAGCTGCGCCCCGGCGCGAAGCTGGTGATGCCGAGCAGGACCTTGATGCCGTCGAGGAAGCAGGTCTTGCCGGAGCCGTTGGGGCCCGTCGCCACGTTGATCCCGTCGGTCAGCAGCGGGACAGGGTCCGGCCGCAGCGACCCCCAGTGAATGAACTGAACCTCTTCAATTCGGGGCATCGAGGTGCTCCTGGGTGAGGGCCTGGCGCCGCCCGGCGGCTCCGGCCTCGGCGCGGATCTCGCTGGCGCGCTCGCGCAGGTGGGTCAGGCGCTGGTCGCGTGCCAGCAGCTCCTTTGCCTGATCGCTGGCGGCCTGGTCGTCGAAGGTCTCCAGCAGGGGCCCGGCGAAGATCTGGCCCTCCCGCAGGACGAGGTAGCCGGCCTGGCAGAGGCGCTCGAGCGTGCCGCCGAGGTCGTCCGGCAGCGCGAGCCGCCCGCCGAGCATGATGCCGAGGTCGTCGGGGTCGAGCCAGGGTGCGCCGCCGCGCTCGTCGGCGGCCGCGCCGGCCTCGGGCAGGGACGCCTCCTCCGCCGGCAGGAAGCGGAGGTGCAGCCAGCAGACGGCGATCACGGTCAGCTCGGCGGGGCCGAGGTCGACCACGGGCGCGTGCTCCTCCAGGCGGGGCACGGGCCCGTCCAGCGTGGCGACCCAGCGGTCCGAGGCTGGCGCGTAGTGCAGCCCGCAGCCGGCGCCGGCCAGCCGGCGGCGCACGTCGGCGCGGATCTCCTCGTCGGTCAGCTCGGGTGCCTCGGCGGCCGGGACGGAGCCGGCCAGCAGGACCTGGCAGAGCTCGAGTGCGTTCACGTGGTGGGCTGCTCCTCGGGTGCCGAAGGGTTGGGGGGATCCGGCTCGGCCGTGGCGTCCGCCTCCGGCTCGTCTGAGGACTCGCTGATCGGCCGGCGCACCTCGGTGCGGGTCGTCACCGCGACCTCGTCGTGGCCGACGATCTCGAGCCGGGGACGCGGGTCGAGGTCCGCGGCCAGGCTCGAGTCCCCGGCCGGGCCCCAGCGGGACCAGGCCTCGACCGCGGCGGCCATGCGGGCCGACGCCTGCGACCAGGTGCCGCCGACGACCCACTTGTCCAGCGTGGCGTCACCCAGGCCGGCCAGCCAGGTGAGCGCTTGCGCGGCCAGCTCGACGAAGTCGGGGACGACCTCGATCGGCTCGACCTGGAGCCGGCGCGGCTGCGGGAGGGGGGCCGGCTCCGGCTCGGGCCGCTCCAGCCACGACTGCAGCGCGGCCAGCGCCTCGCCCGCGCCGATGGTGCCGCCCACCCCCGCGGGTCGGGGGAGCGCGGGCTCGACCATCCGCGCCAGCGACGCCGCGTCGGTGGAGTCGATGAGCCTGCGCAGCTCAGCTTCGCTCACGTTGAGGCTGCCCGGCGGGAGCTCGCTAGCTGGGATCGCGAAGGTCGCCTCGACCTCCTCGGCCAGCGCCCTGGCCAGCCGCGCCAGCTCGGGCGCGCGCCGCAGCGCCACACGGGCGCGCGGGGCGAGGTCGAGCCGCTCGAGCGGCTCGCGCTCACGCTCGAGCAGCTCGGTGAGGTCGGCGGCGCGCACGCGGGCGAGCCGGGCGGTGTCGCGCAGGGCGCGGTCGTCGCCCGCCTCGATCAGGCGCAGGAGCGTCTCGAAGTCGTCGTCGACCATGTCGAGCGCGGCGAGCAGCGGCGCGACCGCTGGCTCGTGGTCGGTGCCGGCCGCAAGGGCCAGGGTGGTCACCGCGCCAAGCACCCCCACGACCCGGTCGGGCTCGATGCGGGGGATGGCCAGGACGGCGCAGACGGCGGCCACGAGCTGGGCCTCCCCGGACAATCGCCAGGTGCCGTCATCACCGGGGACCAGCAGCCCGTCCGTGCGCAGCTCGTCGAGCAGGCCGGTCGCCTCGGAGACCTCGAGCCAGTGGAGGGCGGCCTCGGCCCGCGCCAGCGGCCAGCTGGTTGCCTCCAGGACGCTGAGCGCTCGCAGGGCGGCGACCTTCAGACCCTGGTAGGGCTGACCGAGCAGAGCGGCGAAGGGACCGAGCGAGGACAGAACAGCCTCCGAAGCCTGGACAGCGCCGAGTGCCGGCCGGGGATCGTGCTCGTCCGGCGCGGGGGGCTGCCCATTGGTCCCAGGCGGAGCCGCCGGGGTGGGCTGGAAGCCGGCCGGGTCCGGCCGCACGCGTGCCACCATGGGGAGTAGAACCCTACACGACTCCGGCCTGTCTTGAACTACGTACCTCTGCGAGCCATTGTCCGCTTGGATGCGTAGCCCGGAGCGCCAGGGGCTCGGTCGCCCTCCAGCTCAGGCCCGGCCCGTTAGCGGCACGTTACTCGCTGCCGGGAAGCTGCCAGAGAGGGTCCAGAAACCTCTAGAATCACTCTTCCAACCACAAAGATGATGGGTCAGACTCTCCGACACACTCAGCCGATTTCTACTAATGGCCACTCGGCGAACCTGCCGGGCGGAACGGAAAAATCTGTACCAGGGGGTGGTTGTGCAGGCTCCAGAAACCGCGGCGCCCGCCGGTCAGCGAGCAGCCCCTCCCGCGCCGAGAGGACCGGGTGCGCGCTCCAGGCTCTCGCTCGGCCACGTGGTCACGCTGCTCGCCGGGCTGCTCGCGATGCTGCTGGTCTTCAGTGTCCTGCGCGAGCGGGACGCGACCTGGAGGGTGGCGGTCGCCGCCGCCGAGATCCGCGCGGGCACCGCCGTCGCCCGGGGCTCGTTCCGGCTGGTGGACGTGCGCGTGCCCGACGACGTCCGCGGTCGCCTGATCGACACCGGCTCGCTGGGCCGCCTGCGGGGCTGGGTCGCCACGCGCACGATCCTGCCGGGTGAGCTGGTCAGCCGCGGCGACCTGCGGCCTCCCGCGGCGCCGTCGGCGCTGCGGGCGATGAGCATCCCCGTCGAGGCCGCCCACGCGGTGGGCGGCTCGCTGGCCGCCGGTGACCGCGTGGACGTGGTCCAGGTCGACGAGGACGGCCAGGCCCGCTACGTCGTATCCGGCGCGCAGGTGCTCGCCGTGAACCGGCCAGAGTCCGGCGTGATCGGAGCGGCCGCCGGCGCCTCGAGCATCACCGTGGCGGTCGACGCCCGCCAGGCCCTCAGGCTGGCGGCGGCGATCCGCAGCCAGCGCTTCGAGATCGTCCGCTCGACCGGCGCGGAGGCCGCCGGCGCGGGCGCCGCCGCCGCGGCGAGCGGCGCTGACGCGGGCCAGGGTGCCGCCGCGGGACAGGACACCCAGGAGAGCGGGAGCGGACCGTGAATGGGCCCGTCGAGATCGCCATCGGCGTGTCACACCGGTCCTGGGCGCAGGAGCTGTTCCGGCACGTCGCCGACCACGGCGGCGCGGTCGTCCGCACGAGGGTGCTGCTCGAGGAGGACGCGCTCGAGTCCAGCTACGCCGTGCTGGTGGTCGACGACACCGCCAGCGTGCTCAGCCCCCGTCTGGTCGCCGAGCTGCACCGGCGCGACCGGCGCGTGATCGCGGTGCACGCCGCCGGCGACCATCCCGCCCGCGAGGGTCTGGCGCGCCTCGGCGTCGATGCGGCGGTCCCCGACACCGCCACGCCGGAGGAGCTGGTCGACGCCATCGTCGCGTTGGCGCCGGAGCGCGCGCCCGGCCCGGTCGAGGACACCTTCGCGGAGATCGCCCGCGAGCTCGGCCACGAACTGCCCGCCGGCGGCGAGCCGCCGTTCTATGAGCAGCCCGCCCAGCCGCTCCAGCGCGGTCTGGTCACCGCCGTCGTGGCGGTCTCCGGCGGCGTCGGCGCCACCGAGGTCGCCCTGGCGCTCGCCGCCGCGCTGCACCAGCGTGGGGAGCGGGCCGTGCTGGTGGACGCCGACGAGGTCGCCCCGTCCCTGGCCCAGCGGGTCGCCCTGCCGCTGGTGCCCAACCTGCGAAACGCGGTGGACGCGCTCGAGCGCGGGGTCGGCAGCCTCCAGGAGGCCCTGGTCCAGCTGCCCGACCGCGACGGCGGCTTCGAGCTGCTGTGCGGCCTGGCCAACGCGCGCGACTGGAGCGGCCTGCGGCCCGACTCGGTGGCCGAGGTGGTCGGCGAGCTCGCGAGGACCCACGGGCAGGTGCTGGTCAACGCCGGCTCGCGCAGCGAGGAGGTGATCGCCCCGGGCGGGCTCGCCCGCTACGGCATTACCCGCGCGATGCTGCTCGTCGCCGACCAGCTCGTGCTGGTGGGTGGCGGCACCCCCATCGGCGTGGCCCGCACGCTCGACTGGCTCGCCGACCACGCCGACCTGATCAGGAGCAGGGCGCTGCACCTGGCGCTGAACCAGGCGCCCAACGCCATGTTCAAGCGCGGCGAGCTGGAGCGCGAGGTGCTGCGCAGCTTCCTGCCCTCCTCGCTGCACCTGCTGCCCGGCGACAAGCGAGTCGAGGAGGCGGTCTGGAACGGCCACACGGTGACGAGCGGGCCGTTCGCCAAGGCCGCGCAGTCGCTCGCCGCCGAGCTGCCTGTCGCGGCCATGGCCTGGCCGGCCCTGGGACGGCGCTCCCGCCCGAGCCGGTCCAGCCGCCGGGCCGCCCGGCGCTCGGCCAAGGGGTCCGCACGATGAACGCCGGCCGCCTCAGCGCCTACGACCAGATCCGCGCCACGGTGCTGCACTGGATCGAGGACCAGCGCGTCGACCCGGGCAACGAGCCGGCCATCCGCCACCGCACCGAAGAGGCGATCCGCCAGTGGCAGCGCAGCGCCGCCGCCAGCGAGCGCCGTGGCCTCGGCGACGTCGACGCGATCACCGACCGCGTGGTCCGCTCCATCACCGGCTTCGGCCCGCTCTCCGGGCTGTTCGAGGCCAGCGGGATCGAAGAGATCGAGATCGAGGGCGACCTGGTCATGTACATCGACTCCAGCGGCAGGCGCCAGACGCTGGTGGCGCCCACCACGGAAGAGGAGAACCGCCAGGCCATCGACCGGCTGCTGGCCGCGACCCAGCGCCATCTCGACACTCAGAGCCCGCTGGTCCACGCGCGCGTGCTCGGCGGCAGGGCGCGGCTGTCCGCGGCCATCCCGCCCGTGGCCGACAAGCTCTCCTGCACCATCCGCTTCCATCAGCTCCGCAACGAGAGCCTGGCCAGCATGGTGCGCCGCGGCTCACTCACCTGGCCGGCCGCGGGCTTCCTGTGGGCGGTCGCGCAGACGCGCCTGTCGCTGGTCATCTCCGGGCCTCCCTTCGCCGGCAAGACCTCGATGCTCGGCGCGGTCCTGGCGGCGGTCCCGCCGCAGCGCCGCATCCGCGTGGTCGAGGACACCCGCGAGCTGATCGACGAGCGGCCCACCATCTCCTATCTGGAGTCGCGCGCCCGCTCGCTGGCCGGTGAGGGCGAGATCACCCTGCGGGACCTGATCAAGTTCGTGCTCAAGATGCGCCCCGACTACATCGTGGTCGGCGAGGTGCTCGGTGCCGAGGCGTTCGAGATCGTCCGTGCGGTCAACGCCGGCTGCGGCTTCGGCTGCACCGTCCATGCCAACTCCGCCCGCGACGCGCTCACCGCTCTGGTCAATGCCGCGATCATGGCCGGCGAGAACGTCAAGTCCAGCGACGTGCGCGAGGTGCTCGCCTCCTCCATCAAGTACGTCATGCACCTCGAGGTCCAGGAGGGAGAGGGCGTGCTCGGGCGCGGTCCCGCCCTGCTGCGCCAGACCCGCGAGATCATCGAGCTGGTCCCGAGCCTGCACGACAACTTCAGCCACGAGGTGCTGTTCACCCGCGCCGCGCTCGGCAAGCCACTGGTGTGGACCGGCACCATGCCGCACAACGCCGAGGTCATCGACCGCACGCTGCCGCGCGGGCTCAGCGTCGCCGGCATCCTCGAGGGCAGGATCTCCCCCTTCGAGCTGCGCGAGACCACCTACCACCAGGAGCTGGCGCCATGACGCTGCTGGCCGCCCTGGCGTGCGGCGTCTTCGTGTACCTGGCGATCGGGCTCGCGCTGGGCGTGTCGCCGCTGCGGCGGCTCGGCACCAGGCCGGGCAGGACCGCTCCCGGCGCCGGCCACTGGCAGCTCTGGCTCGACCAGGCCGGGGCGCGCCTGAGCCCGCGACAGTTCGTGGCCGGATCGGTGACCGTCGGCCTTGCCGCCTTCCTGGCGCTCGCCGCCCTGACCCGCACGCCCGGTGTGGCGCTCATGCCCGCGATCGCCCTCGGCTGCCTGCCGGGCGCCTTCTTCGCCCGCCAGCGCGCCGCCCGCCTGCGCGCGGTGCAGCTCGCCTGGCCGGATGCGCTGCGCGAGCTGTCCAGCTCGATCGCCGCCGGGCTGTCGCTGGAGCGGGCGCTGGTGGAGCTGGCCGAGGCCGGCCCGCTGCCGATCCGCGTCGCCTTCGCCCGCTTCCCCAGGCTGGCCCGGGCGCTCGGGCCGGTCCCGGCGCTCGAGGTGGTCAAGGAGGAGCTGGCGCACCCCACCTCCGACCGGGTGATCGAGGTGCTGATCCTGGCCCAGCGCCGCGGCGGCCAGGTGCTGCTCAGCATCCTCGAGGCGCTGATCGAGGCCACCACCGACGACCTGAACACGCAGGAGGAGATCAAGACCAACGCGCTCGAGGGCAAGATCAACGCCCGCATCGTCTTCGCGCTGCCCTGGTTCGTGCTGCTGTTGCTGGTGGCCCGCCCCGGTCCGTTCCAGGAGTTCTACCGGGCGCCGGGCGGCCTGGTGATCGTGGTGATCGCGGCGCTCTGGAGCCTGTTCGGGCTGTGGCTGGTGAGCCGCTTCGCGCGGCTCAAGGGCGAGCCGCGGGTGTTCGGCGCGACGACGGCGCCGTTCGGCGTGGCGCCGGGCGCTGGCGCCCCCGCCGACGGTGCCGCTGTGGGCTCCAGCCTCACGGAGGGAGGGTGACCGGTGGGCTCCGACGTGACCGACCCCCGGGTGATCCTGGCCGCGCTGCTGGCGGGGCTCACCGTGGCCCGCGTGGCCTGGGCGATCGTGCGGCCGCCGGCGCGCCTGGCCAACCGCGTCCGCCCGTACACGTTCACCAGCCGCAGCGCGCTCGGCCAGCGCCCCGACACCCTGGCGCTGTCCGACTCGGTGGTCGAGCGCTCCGACTCGGTCATGGTGCGGCTCCTCGGCCCGCTGGTCATGCGCCTGGCTGACGTGCTCGGCGGCCTCGTCGACCGGGGCGGGGACGAGCGCCTGCTGCTGCGCCTGAAGCACGCCGGCGTGCTCGGCGACGTGCCGGAGGCGCGGCGCGCCCTGCAGTACCGCGTTCAGGTCGTCAGCACCGCCGCCCTGGCGACCGGCGCCGGGCTCGGCCTCGGGCTGCTGGTCGGGCACTCGGCCGGCGCCATGCTGGCGGTGGGCGGCCTCGGGCTGATCTTCGGTCTCGCCTGGCCGCGCGGCCGGCTCGACCGGCTGATCACCCACCGGCGCGAGGAGATGCGCGTCGAGCTCTACACCGTCAACCACCTGCTCGCCATGCACGTCCGGGTCGGCGGCGGCGTGATCCAGGCGCTGCAGCGGGTGGTCGAGCGGGGGAGCGGCGCGGTGGTCGCCGAGCTGGCCGAGGTGCTCAGGGCGCACCGCAGCGGGGTCAGGATCAGCGCGGCACTGACCCGCGCGGCGGCCCAGACCGCCGAGCCCCACGCTGCCCGCACCTACCGCCTGCTCGCCGCCAGCGCCGAGCACGGCGCCGATCTGGCCCGCGGGCTCATGGACCTGAGCAGAGACCTGCACAGCCAGCGGCGCGAGGACCTGCGCCGCCTGGCGACCCGGCAGCGAGCGGCGACCATCGTCCCGATCGTCGCGGTGCTCGCGCCGGTGCTGCTGTTGTTCGTCGCCGCCCCACTGCCGTCCATCGTCTTCGGAGGCCTCGCGGGTCGGTGAGCGAGGGAGGAAGGAGGAACACCATGCCCTTGCGGCTCTCTACCTGGTTGGCAGCGGCTCGCACCCGTGAGGCCGGGTTCTCCACCGCTGAGGGGCTCGCCGGCGCGGCGCTCGCGGTGGTGGCGCTGATCGCCATCTGGGCGGCCATGAAGGCGTTCGGGCTCGACCTCATCAACTGGATGCAGGACCAGATCACCGGCGCCGGCGGCGGCACCTAGCGGAGGCGACGTGGTTCCCATGTCCGGTCAGGCGCCCGATCGCGCCAGCGGCTTCGTCACCGCCCAGTTCGTGCTGGCGGTGGCGCTGTCGCTGGTGCTGTTCGTGATGCTCTGCAACGCGATCGTGTACCAGTACGCCCGCGGGGTGGTCCGCTCCGCCCTCGACGAGGGGGTCCGCAGCGGCAGCCGCGCGGGCGGCACGGTGGCCACCTGCGAGGCGGCCGCGGAGGACGTCAGGCACACGCTCCTGGGCGGTCCGGTCGGTGGTCACGTGGCGATCCGCTGCGGGCTGGTCGACGGCACGGTGCGCGCGACCGCCACCGGGTACCTTCCCGGCTGGCTGCCGCTCGTCCCCGACTGGCCAATCGATCTCGCCGCCAGCGCGGTCAAGGAGCCCTTCACGACCACGACCACGGCGCCGGCGCCCGCGGTGGCGTCGGCACTCGGGACCCCGGTCGTTTCGGGCTCGACCCTGGGGGCCGTGGGGACCCTGGGGGCCGGCCCATGAGCGCGCGGCGGCGGGCGGGCGAGCGGGGCTACGTGGCCGCGGAGTTCACCCTCGGCGTGTGCGTCATCCTCCTGCCGGTGACGCTGATGGTCCTGGCCCTGCCGGTCTGGTCGGAGCGCCAGGCGATGGCGCAGCGGGCGGCCAACGAGAGCGCGCGTGAGCTGGCGCTCGCCGACTCCTCGGCCGCCGGCGCCGCCGAGGCCGACCGGGTCGTGACCGAGGTGGCCGCCAACTACGGTGTGCCCCGAAGCGACGTGCGCGGTCCCGATCTCAGCGCCGGCGCTGGCCTGGCGGCCGGCCAGACGGTCCTGTCGCAGGTGACCGTGCGCATGCCGGTGATGGTCATCCCGCTCATCGGGCGGGTTGGGATCTGGTCCTGGACCGCCGTGCACGCGGAGCGGGTCGACGACTACCGCTCGTTCCCCGGGACGTGAGCAGAATGAGGGCGACCACCGGATCTGGCGCGGCAGCCCCGGCGACCTCAGGGGCGAGGATGGCGATGACCGAGACCTTGCCGCACGGTTTGGATGTCGCCGCGCAACTGGCGGGGGTCCCCGCACCTTGCCGCGTGGGCGGGGCCGGGGTCCCTGCACTTTGCCGCGTGGACGGGCACGTCGCCGCGTGGGTTGGCGTTGGAACCGCGCATATCGGGCGCTCTAGTGCCCAGAGACGCGTCGACGTCCCCCCTCGCGCGGCAAGGACAGCGCCTATGCCGCCAAGCGTTGGTTGCAGTCGCGCAGGCTGGGGCGTATGCGCCCACACCGCGGCGCCGCGGTCCAGGGTCGGAGAGCGTGGCTCGATCACGGTGTGGCTGCTGGGCCTGGCCGTCCTTGTGCTCTTCGTCGGAGGGCTGAGCCTGGACCTCTGGCGCGCCTCCAGCGCCAGGCAACTACTGGCCAACGCGGCTGACGCGGCGGCGATCGCGGGAGCGACGGGCATCGACACCGCTCGTTTCCGCGACACGGGGCAGCTCGCCCTGGACCCCGCCCTGGCGACGCAGCGAGCCGCCGACAGCCTGGCCCATCAGGGTGGCCTGCCGCTGACCGCACCACCCGGGGTCGAGGTCACGCCGGACCCGCCCCAGGTCGTTGTGGTCCTCTCCGGGCAGGTCCGCCTGACGCTGATGCGGGTTCTCCTGCCGAACCAGCCACCGCTGACGATCCGCGTGCGCGCGGCCTCGGTCCCGAGGGAGCTCCAATGAACCGCACCCGCCTTGCGGTCGGCATCGCCATCCCTATCCTGCTGGCGATCGTCCTGGCATTCCTGCTCCTGCAAGGTCGCCGCCCGGCGGGTGACGCCGCCCCGGCCGCGACTGTCGCCCCGACCACGGTCGCGACCTCGACCACGCAGGTCGCCCCTCCCAAGGCCACCGGCGAGGACTGGCTCGCGATCATGCGTGACATCCTCACCTACCGCCACCAGCTCTATGAGAACCCCCAACCCAACCTCCTCGACCAGATCTACGACCACCGCTGCCCGTGCTATGCCCAGGAGCAAAAGGTCCTCGCCGACCTCCAACGCCGCGGCTGGAGGTACAACGACAAGGGAGTAACAGTCCTCAAGACGAAGCTCCTAGGTCGCGCAGCCGGGAATGCGTCGATTGTTGCAGTCGAGGTAATCACTCGATCCTTTCCCCAGGTGCTAGTTGATAGGACTGGGAAAATACTGGAGCGAGAGTCAGGATCTCTCGTGACTAAGACGCCCTACGAACTACTTCGAGGCAACGATGGTCGCTGGCGCGTGTCGCTCATCGGCATCAGCCAGCCAGAAGGCTGAGAAAGGCTTCGATGGTGCCGAGGACAAGGAGTAGTGGAATCCGAGCAGTATCTTGGCTCGTTGGGCTCAGCGCGTTGTTGGTCGCAGACGTTCTTTCTTGGAATGTAGATCTTGCACGCGCAGAAGGTGGGCCCGGATCTAGCGGTATCTCCTCTACCGCATTGTGGGTGAACGCTCGACTTGGTCAGCCCGAAAGCGGTGGTGGCCCCAGGACGGGGACTTCCGAGTCGGGTCGAGCACTCCGCTATATCCGCCTTGGGACTCAGATTCCTTGTACGCCGGTGACATTCGCAGCTCCGCCTGGAATTGAGCCCTGGTTTGGCGTCGGCGGAGACCCTAAGCTTCTCACCGAGAGCGTGGAGGTCATCTCAGTGAATCGGCAGAACCCGAGTGATCAGGTGCCACTTGGGTTCGGGTGTGTGAATCCGGGTGAGTTGGTGCAGGTACCTACGGTCGAGGAGATCCTGAGCATCTTTCGGAGCCAGCACATCCCGAGGCCGGTCGTCCAGCTGAGCCCGGGGCAGCGAGGGCTGACCGGGCTGCAGACCTGGTACTGGTACCCGGGGACCTCCGACGTCTCGGTTGGCTTCGACCTCCGGGGATTCACCATCACCGCCAACGCCCGGGCGACCACGTATCGCTGGTCCACAGGGGACGGCGCCGTGCTGCGGAGCGGCCGACCCGGGAGCGCCGCCGCGCCTTCGGCGGTGCACACTTACAGAACCAAGAGCAGTGCCTACCCGGTCAGCCTCTCGACCGTGTGGGCTGGGACGTATACCTGGAGCGGCTTCGGGGACGGCGAGAGCGGCTCGCTCGGGCCGGTCACCGTGACCGGAGACGTCCATCCCTACCCAGTAGCTGAGGTTCGCAGTGTCCTCCAATAGATTCGATCCCCTCGACGAGAACGAGCGCGAGTGGTTGCGCTCCTCCCGCCGCACTCGGAGGCGGCGCGCTTGGGTCACGGTTGCCGGCATCGGCGTCGTCCTCGCGTTGCTGATTTGGCTCGTCATCGTCCTGCTGCCGATCGGTGGAAGCGGCGGCGGCAACCCTCCAGCGAGCACCAGGGTCGACGACCGGGTGGTCGCCGACTCCAGAACCGCCCTGCAGGACTGGGGAAGGTTCGGGGTGAGCGGCGACCTCAATGCCGTCAAGGCCTCGTTCTGGCCGCAGGGCCCGCAGTACAAGCAGCTCACGCGGGAATCGCCACAGCTCAGGCGGCACCCGCTCGGCCCGCCCGCCTACCGGTTCATCCTCACGGGCGCGCCGCAGGTCCTGCCGGCGGGCAGCAGCCAGCGGATCGTGCGGGGCGTGGTGACCAGCAGCCGGCCCGGGCAGCCCACGCGCTCCTTCCGGTGGGACATCTATATGCGGCCCGACCCCGCCGCCGGCGGCCGCTGGCGCGTCTGGACGGTGGCGAACACCCCGCGGGGCTGAGCGAGCGCTGAAGGGCTCCACCGCGCCCGCCGCCGCGGGCCCTTGCCGCGCGGTGCGCTCCCAGTCCTACGCGCCGGTGACCGGCGGGAGCTGGATGACCTCGCCCGGGAAGATCAGATCCGGGTTGCCCGAGCGCAGCGAACCGCGGTTCGCCGCGATGACCCGCAACCAGTAGGCGGCGATCTCGTGGTCCGAGAGCTCGCTGGCGGGGCGCTCGGTGACCTGGGCCAAGTGGTCCCGTGAGATGACCCACAGGTTGTCGCCCTGCACCACCCGATGGGCCGCCCCCTCCCGGCCTTGCTCGGGCGGTGGCGATGGTGGTGGCGGCGTCGGGGTGGGGGTTGGCGTCGGAGTCGGAGTGGGCACGGGGGTCGTCGTCGTGGTGGTGGTGGTAGTAGTAGTGGTAGTAGGCCCAGTCCTCGTCGTGGCAGGGCCCGTACTCGTCGTCGGTTCCGGGCTCGTTGTGGTTGTTGGCCGCGCGGTGGACGTTGTGGACCTGCCGCTGGGCGCGCGGGTGCTGGTCGGCGGCCGGGTGGTGGAGGTCGTGGAGGAGGTGCTCGCCGGCGGGCCTGCCGGGCGCGGGTCGTATCCCGTGGTGCTCGGCGGCACGGTCGTGCTCGTCGGCGGCGCCGTCGTCGACGTGCTGCTCGTCGACGTGCTGCTCGTCGACGTGCTGCTCGTCGACGTGCTGCTGGTAGCCGTCGAAGACGTCGAGGGGGTGGAACTGGTCGTCGAGCCCGACTGGCCGGCGGGCGGGTTGCCGGCCGGCTTGGGGACGTAGCCAGGCTGTCCCGGCTCCGGCTGCTGCTGAGTGGCCTCGGCCGTCGCGATGCCTGCCTGCGCCTGCGCGTGCGGCTCGCCTTGGCCGGCGGCCACCGGACCGGGCCGCAACGGCGCCGCCGCCACCACCGGGGTGGCCGCGGCGATCGTCGCGCCGGTCCCACTGCCCACCAGTGAGGTGGCCAGCGTGAGCGCGACCGCGTGGTCGGTCACGCTGCGCACCACCGGGAGCGTGCACCAGCGCACCGCCCGGATCGCTCCTGGGACCCGGGTCAGACTGACGAGCAGGTAGAGCAGGTTGGTGCCGAGCAGCCACCAGGCGATGAGCAGTGCGATCATGCGCAGGATCGCGGCGAGTACGTCTTCGACGGGGCTGTTCAGCAGCCACGGCGTCAGGCTGTGCCAGGGGATCTGCAGTTCAGAGATGCTCCCGAGGCGGGACAGCAGCACCACCGCCGCGACCTCGAACGCGAGCAACGCAAGAAAGGACCCCGCCCGCCGCAGGGGGGTGGACCGACCGGCTGCCATCGCCTCTCCTGCCTTCCAGCGGCATGATAGGGACAATATGCACAAGTGAGCCATGAGTGTGGACCACGTCGCAAGTAGTGTCAACGTCGCGACCAATGGAACGCCAATGCCGAATGGCGCGACAGGCCGGTGACCTCTCGGCTTGCCCTCGGGCGGGCGGCGAGAGAGCCTAGAGCGCGACGGCCCGCGCGGCCCGCGGGGTTCCGCGGGCACCGGGTCGCCAGGCCGGGCCGCGTCGGCCCGGGCCGAGCCATCAGAGAGCGTGCCCCAAACGAGAAAAGGAGTCGGTCCCTGTGCGCGTCGCCCTATTGAGTCGCGAGTACCCTCCCGAGGTCTACGGCGGCGCGGGGGTCCACGTCGAGTACCTGGCCAGGGACCTGGCCGGCCTCGTCAACCTGGAGGTGCACTGCTTCGGGGAGCCGCGCGAGGCGGGACCGGTCCACGTCGTCGCCTACCAGCCATGGGAGCGCCTGGCCGGGTCGGCCAAGCATCTCGCGGCACTGCGCCACGTCTCCACCGACCTGGCGATCGCCGCCGGGGTCGAAGGCGCCGACCTCGTGCACAGCCACACCTGGTATGCCAACCTCGCCGGGCACCTCGCCAAGCTGCTGTACGGCATCCCGCACGTCGTGACCGTCCACAGCCTCGAGCCCCTGCGACCGTGGAAGGCCGAGCAGCTCGGCGGCGGCTATGAGCTGTCGAAGCTGTGCGAGCGGATCGCGCTGGAGTCGGCCGACCGCGTCATCGCGGTCTCCTCCGGCATGGCCGACGACGTTCTGAGCTGCTATCCGGCCATCCCGGCGAGCCGGGTGCGGGTGATCCACAACGGCATCGACACCGAGCAGTACCGGCCCGACCCGGGCACCGACGTGCTCGAGCGCTACGGCGTCGACCCGGCGCGTCCCTACGTGGTCTTCGTGGGCAGGATCACCCGCCAGAAGGGCGTCCCGCACCTGCTGGACGCCGCGCAGGAGATCGACCCCCGGGCCCAGCTGGTGCTCTGCGCCGGCGCGCCCGATACCGCCGCCCTGGGAGCCGAGGTCGCCGACAAGGTCGCCAAGCTTCAGGCCATGCGTGGTGGCGTGGTCTGGATCGAGAAGATGCTCGAGCGCGAGGAGGTCATCCAGCTCCTCACGCACGCCACCGTATTCGTCTGCCCCTCGGTCTACGAGCCTCTCGGGATCGTCAACCTCGAGGCGATGGCGTGCGAGACCGCGGTGGTGGCGACGGCGACCGGCGGCATCCCGGAGGTCGTCGCCGACGGTGTCACCGGGCTGCTGGTGCCGTTCTCCAGCGACGGCTCCGGCGCGGCGCGCGACCCGCGGGGCTTCGCGCACGACATCGCCACGCGCGTGAACCGGCTGCTGGCCGACCCGTCTCTGGCCGAGCGCTTCGGCAAGGCGGGCCGCCGCCGGGCGGTGGAGGAATTCGGCTGGGCAGCGATCGCGGCGCAGACCGCCGCCCTCTACCGCGAGCTGGTCCCGGAGTAGAGACGACGGCGTCGCGGCCGCTTCGGCGCCGCGACGCCGTCGAAGACCATGTCGATCACGCGCTCGAGCGCCTCGCGGTCGATCATGGGCCCGTGGCGGGCGGTGAGCATCGAGCGGTAGACGGTCACTCCGACGAGCAGGTCGACGAGCAGGCCGACGTCGACGTCCGAGCGCAGCTCGCCGCGCGCGATCCCGCGCTCGATGGCGTCGGCCACCACCCGCCGGCGCGGCTCGGCCACGCGCCGCATGAACGCGGCCTGCAGCTCGGGATACCTGGCGCGCTCGCTCATCAGCTTGATCATGATCTGGGTGACCTCGCCGGCCTCCCGGGTGTGGAAGGCCTGCTCGCCAAGCGCGATCAGGTCGCCGCGCACGCTGCCGGTGTCGACAGGGTCCAGCACCTTGTGCGAGAGGCGGCCGACCGCCTCAGCCACCAGGTCGGCCTTGGAGGGCCAGCGCCGATAGATGGTGGCCTTGCCGACGCCGGCGCGGCTTGCGACCCCCTCGACGCTCATCTCGGCGAAGCCCTGCTCGAGCAGCAGCTCGATGGTGGCCTGCAGGATCGCCTGATGGGCGCGCTCGCTGCGCGGCCGTCCAGGGCCCTTTCCAGAGGGCCCTGGGCGAGACGCGGATATTGCGGTCATGACGTCATCATCCCACGCGAACGGTGACCTCAGACGCGCCTGGCTCAACGGTCTCGGTCTCAGGTGCTGGCCGCTGCGCCCTCGCGGGAAGGAACAGCAGCGCCACCAGCGCGCCGGCCAGTGCCACGCCAGCGCCCACCAGCACGGTGACGTCCATGGCGTGGATGAAGGCCGAGTGCGCCGCGGCGGTGAGCTGCTGGCCGGCGTCTCCGCCGATGCGGGCGGCGACGCCGGTGGCGGCCCCGACCGAGTCGCGCGCGGCCGAGACGACCCCGGCCGGCAGCCCATGCAGCGTGTCGCCGATGCGCGCGCCGTAGACCGACGACAGCAGGCTGCCGAGCACGGCGACCCCCAGGACGCCGCCGACCTGCCGGAGCGTGGTGGCGACGGCCGAGCCCACCCCGGCCCGGGCCCGCGGCAGCGCGCCCATGATGGCCTCGGTCGCGGGCGCCATGGTCGTGCCCATGCCGAGCCCGATCACCAGCAGGGAGGTGACCACCACGCCGTAGCCGGTGGCCGTCGAGGCGGTGGCGAGCACGGCGAGACCGGCCGCGACCAGCAGCAGGCCCGCTGTCACTACGGCCTTGGTGCCGAGCCGCTCCGTCAGCCGCGCCGACAGCGGGGCGGAAACGATCAGCGCGCCGGCCACCGGGATCAGGCGCACGCCCACCTCGAGGGTGCCGTAGCCAAGCACGAACTGCAGATACTGGGTCAGGAAGAAGAGCACGCCGAACAGCGCGAAGAACACCAGCGCCGTGCTGATGCTGGCCGCGGTGAAGCGGCTGTTCTCGAACAGCCGCACGTCCATCATGGGATGGCGGGCGCGCAGCTCCGCGAAGACGAAGGTGGCCAGCAGCACCGCGGCGGCGGCGGCGGCGAAGGCGCCCAGGATGGTCCCGTCGGTCCAGCCGTGCGCCGGCGCCTCGATCAGTCCGTAGGTCAGCGCGGCGAGCCCGAAGGTCGACAGCACGGCGCCGATCGGGTCGAGCGGGGTGGCCGCCGGGTCACGCGACTCGGGGACCAGGTATAGTCCGGCGAGCACCGCCAGCGCGATCACCGGCACGTTGATGAAGAACACCGACCCCCACCAGAAGTTCTCCAGCAGCCAGCCGCCGAGGACCGGCCCGATGGCGATGCCGATGCCAGAGACGCCGGCCCAGATGCCGATGGCCCGTCCCCGCTCCTCGGCTGGGAAGACGTTGGTGACGATCGAGAGGGTGGACGGCATGATCACCGCGCCGCCGACGCCCATGAGCGCGCGCCAGGCGATGAGGCTGCCCGGGCTGGCGGCGAACGCCGACAGCACCGAGCCGACGCCGAAGATCACCAGCCCGACGCCGAGCGTCAGGCGGCGGCCGTAGCGGTCGCCGAGCGCGCCCGCTGTGAGCAGGAGGCTGGCGAAGACGAGCGCGTAGGCGTCGACGATCCACTGGAGCTGGCTCGAGCTGGCGTCGAGGTCGCGGACGAGGGTGGGCAGGGCGACGTTGAGAATCGTGTTGTCGAGGCCGATGACCAGCAGGCTGAGACACATGACGCCGAGTGTCCACCAGCGCTGCCGGTAGGCTCGGTCAGGATCCAACGCGGTACTCCTTCTAAAGAACGGAACGGTCTCGTTTCGTAACTCGAGCACGGTAGCAAGCTCAGGGATAGAAACGCAACGGTCTCGTTTCGAAATGTTGGTGATGGGTGTCTGGCTCAAGGGGGTGCCTGGCTGAAGCCTCGGTGGGTGCTTGGTCGGGGCCCGACAGGCGACCGTCCCCTGGGGCTCGGGGTGTCCCGGCCCCTGCGGGGGTGCGGTGTCATTCAGGTGCGGTGGTGCGGCGGTCCCGGTGGGTGGTTGCTGGGTGGGACTGCGCTGGACTGCGCCTTGGCGGGGTGGGGTCGGCGGATGTCCACTCGTCGGTCCGCGAGGACCAGTCCCTCCGAATGGACATCCGCCGACCCTACCGTTGGAGCCGCGGCTCCCCAACACCCGCATCGGTTCGGGTTCTGGCTGCCGGTGCCACCTGCCGGCAAGATCTCCCGCGCGGGAGGCCTGGGACGGACGGCACCAGGGTGGGGAGGGCACGGAACCGCGGAAGGGCGACGGGGTGTCCGATCGGAGCGACTGAAGTGCGGGCGCAGCCGGAGCGGAGATCGGACACCCCGCCGCCCCACCCACGCCACAGCGCAGTCCAGCGCAGTCCACCCCAGCAACCACCCACGCGGCTCAGGACTGATCCACCACCTGCTTCGCATAGCAGCTGGCCAGATCCGGATGGGCCCCGCGGATCTCGTCGCGGTGGTCCATCGCCTCCTGCCAGGTCGAGAACACGCCGCTGTAGACAACCCAGTAATTCGCCGTGAGCGAATCGTAGCGCGAGGAATCAAGCACCCCCGCGTCCTCCACCCCCGAGTCGCGGTAGGCCCCGGCGCGCGTCTCCGCCACCGTGCGGCCCTGCGAGCCGCCGATGCTCGCGAGGATCACCGTGTAGAAATCCTCCGGAAGCGCCGAGACAGTGGTGGAGGTCGCCGGGCTGGTCCCGCCGCTGAAGCTCTGGCCCGCGCTTCGCTGCGCTCCCGACGGGTTGAACAGGCCGACGATGATGCCCCCGATCAAGCCGATGAGAGCGAAAATGACGACCATCCCGGGACCGGCTTGTGGCAAGCGGTTCTCATACATGTTGCGACGCTATCGTCCGGTTGACGGAATGCTCAAATACATCACGTCCGGTTAGAGATCAGTAGTCCTATTCGGGCGAAAGTGACGGGGATCCCACAACTCGGTAGTGTTCACAGGCCCAATGATCCTCCGGAGGTCCTGTGTGTCCCCAGACATGACCAATTCAGCCAACTGGACGCCGCTCGACCGCACCCTGGGGGGTACGTGGTCATGAATTTCTCCGGCGTCGCCCGCTACAGCCACGAGCGCCCCGACCTGGAGGAGATGGCGCGTGCCAGAGACTCCGCCCGCCGCGACGCCGTTGCCCGCCTCAGAGACTTCGAGATGATCGCCGGCGCGACCTGCGTCGAGCGTTCGGCCAACGACTACATCATCCACGGCCCCACCGGCACGCTTCACGTCTACCGCATCACCGTCGAGTTGGCGTAACGCCGCACGGCTCAGTGGGACAGATGGCGCCCTCGGGTCATGACGGCCAGTACCATGGCATCCTCGCATCCGGCGCCGGCACCACGCCGGCGCCGGACCGCGAGAGAATCGCGCGGGCAACGGCGCCCCGTCGCCGAACGGTTGCTCCGCCCTTTTCTTCCTGGAGGCTGCGTTATGACGCGCATCGGCGTGCTCACCGGCGGGGGCGACGTTCCCGGCCTGAACCCTTGCATCAAGACCCTGGTCTACGGGGCGGTCGACCGCGGCTATGAGGTCGTCGGCATCCGCCGCGGTTGGGCCGGGCTGCTCGACTACGACGTCGACGCCACTGCATCGCAGGAGCAGTGCGCCCGGCCCCTCGGCAAGAACGACGTGCGCACCATCGACCGCACCGGCGGGACCTTCCTGCACACCAGCCGCACGAACCCGGGCAAGGTCAGGCCACGCGAAGTGCCCGAGTTCCTCCAGAGCCGCGCCGAGGGCGAGGGCCCCTTCGACTTCACCTCGCACGTGCTCCAGGTCATCGACCGGCTCGGGCTCGACTGGCTGGTCCCGATCGGCGGTGACGACACCCTCTCCTACGCCGAGCGCCTGAGCCGCGAGGGGATGCGCGTGGTGGCGGTGCCGAAGACCATGGACAACGACGTCTATGGCACCGACTACTGCATCGGCTTCTCCACAGCGGTCACTCGCAGCGTGCAGTTCATCCACCAGCTTCGCACCTCCACCGGCTCGCACGAGCGCATCGCCGTGATCGAGCTGTTCGGCCGTAACTGTGGCGAGACCTCGCTGCTGTCGGCGTACCTGGCCGGGGTTGACAGGGCGATCATCTGCGAGGTGCCGTTCGACCCGGAGGTGCTCGCCAACTACCTGCTCGAGGACAAGGCAAACAATCCCTCCAATTACGCCATGGTGACCGTGAGCGAGGGCGCCCGCATGGTCGGCGGTGGGGTGGTCGAGCGCGGCGAGGCGGACGCCTATGGCCACCGCAAGCTGGGCGGGATCGGCCTTGGGACCGGCGACATGCTCAAGCAGCTCACCGGCCAGGACATCGTCTACCAGCAGGTCGGCTACCTGATGCGCTCCGGGGCCCCGGACGCGCTGGACCTGATGGTCGCGGTCAACTACGCCAACATGGCGCTCAACCTGATCGACCACGACCACTCCGGCATCATGGTGGTGCTGCGTCGCGGCAGCTACGCCTCGGTGCCGCTGGAGACCATCATGCAGGGCGTCAAGCGCGTCGACGTCGAGGCGCTGTACGACGACAAGCGCTACCGCCCGCTCGTCCGCCAGGTCGACGGCAAGCCGATGTTCCTCTACTGAGGAGCCCGATCGGAGCACGAGCCCGCTCTAGACGGAGGCGCTGCGGATCGGGACGTGGTTGAAGGTGCCGATGAGCCCGGCCCGCTCGAGCTCCAGGAAGGCCGCGACGACCTTGCTGTCGAACTGGCTGCCCGACCAGATCCGCAGCTGCTCGCGGGCCTCCTCCACCGAGCGCGCCTCGTTGTAGGGGCGGTTGGCGCGCATCGCGGCCCACGCGTCGCAGACGGCGACGATACGGGCCTCGATGCGGATGTCGTCGCCGGCCCGGTGGTCGGGATAGCCGCTGCCGTCGAAGCGCTCGTGGTGCTGCCGGACGACGAACGCGATGTCCTGAAAGGCGCTCGCCAGGCCGATGAGGCGCGCGCCCTGGACCGGATGGCGGCGCAGGACGGCCCATTCGCGGTTGGTGAGCGGGCCGGGCTTGAGGAGGATCTCGTCGGGCACCACGATCTTGCCGATGTCGTGGAACCGGCCGGCCAGCTCGCAGGACCGGCGGGTATCCGGCCCGAGGCCGAGATGGTCGGCGATCGTGCCGGCCCAGCGCGAGATCGCCGCGCTGTGCTCCTCGGTGGCCTGCCGAGCGTCGATCTCGTCGGCGAGGCGCTCGAGGTAGGCGACCACCGCGTCCTCGTCGCGCTCCTCGATCACGGCCGCCCTGCCGGTCGGCGGGCCGACCTGGACCCGGTTGCGGCCGAGCCGCTTGGCGGCGTGCAGGGCTTGGTCGGCGGCCCGGACCAGCTCTTCGGCCGAGTGTGCGTGGACGGGTCGGGTCGCACCGCCGATCGAGGCGGTGAGGTTCACCCAGGTGCCGTCGGCCAGGATCACCGGCTCGTCGCCGATGGCGTGGCGCAGCCGCTCGGCGGTATCCGGAAGCGCGTCGCCGCTGGTGTTGCGCAGCAGCACGACGAACTCCCCGCCGCCGTAGCGGGCGATGATGTCCCCACTGCGGATGGCGCCGGTGAGCCGGTTGGCGATCTCGCGAAGCACCCGGTCGCCGGCCTGATGGCCGTAGGCGTCGTTGACCCGCTTGAGGTGGTCGAGGTCGAGGACCAGCAGGCCGAGATCCTGGCTCGACCTTGCGGCCTGCTCGACCTCGAGGGTGAGCGTCGCCTCGAAGAAGCGGCGGTTGTACAGGTGGGTCAGCTCGTCGGTGATGGCGACCCGCCGCTGCTCGTCGACCAGCCCGGCCAGGCGGGCGACGACGAGCAGGAACAGCGTCGCCGAGGCGGCGGCGATCACCCAGACGTCGATCGTCCTGCCCAGGGAGGCCTGGATCACCAGGGTCGCCGGCGCCATCAGCGATGCCGCCGCGAGCGGGATGAGCCGCAACAAGCTGGCCCGGGGCCCGCCGGCATCGCCCGGCTCGGCCTGTGCGCGCATGGAGGGGTGCAGCGCGGCGGCGCCGAGCAGGACGTAGGAGCCGAGCCAGGTGGCGTCGAGGACGTTGCCTGTCGAGTAGGTGCCGGTGAGCTGCATCAGCACGTATGCGCTGTCGGTCGCGAGCACCACCAGCAGGCTCGCGGCCAGCAGGTAGTACGAGACGGGGCGCGCGCCGGGAACTACCAGCAGGCGCACCGCGACCCCGAAGACGAGCAGGTCGGCGACCGGATAGGCGATGCTGACCGCCTTGACCAGCGTGGGGAGCTGGGCGTCGATGGCGTACGGGCCGATGAGGAAGACCCAGCTCAGCAGCCCCACGCTCACGGCGATGACCGAAGCGTCGATGAGGCTGGCCCGGTCCCCCCGAGGGGTCCGTTGCCGCACCAGCAGCAGCAGGCCCGCGATGAGGATCGGGTAGTGGGACAGGTAGAGCACGTCCGCGACGGCGGGGAACCGTTCCTGGTGCAGCACGTCGTGCGCGATGGAGAAGGTCGCGTCGGCGCTCGCGTACACCAGCTGGCTCGCGGCCAGCAGCAACCACGGCGTTCGCTGCTGGGGCTTGTGGCGCTGGATGCCGATCAGGATCGCGATCGTGGCCGAGTAGCTGAGCGCGTTGTACAGCAGCAGCTTGGATCCCCAGGCGGACAGCAACCCGATCGCCGGCTGCAGGAAATAGGCCACGATGACCGCGGCGCCCACAGCCAGGTAGATCGCCCATCCGGACCGTCGCCTAGCCGCAGTCGCTGGTTCCATGCTCTCCCCCCGGGCGGTGTCGCTTCTCCCATCGGCCGTGAGAGCTCGCCCTACATAGCCCATCAGGATCAATTTACTTTATAACGACCACCCGGAGATGGAGGCAAGCATCCCCTAACTAAATATTGGGCGGCTACCTGTCGATCCCTTCCCTGGCGAGCAGCCTCGGAAAGGTAGCCAGGATGGGTGCTCAGGACCAGCTCGAGCAGGGAGTCCCCGTCTTCCCCGGTGGCGCGGCCTACAGGGAGTCACCGCGGCGGCGGGCGCTCATCAGGACCGTTGGCCTGCTGGCGCTGGTCATCACCGTGCTGTACCTGACGTGGCGGGCGGCCTTCACCCTCAACCCGGCGGCATGGTGGCTGTCGCTGCCCCTGCTGGCGCTCGAGGCGCACGCCGGGCTCAGCCTCAGCCTGTACGCCTTCTCGCTGTGGGACCTCGACGCCGATCCCGCGCCACCGGTCCACGACACCCAGTGGCGGATCGCCGCGCTCATCCCCAGCTACAACGAGCCAGAGGAGATCCTGACGCCCACCATCGCCGCGGCGGTCGCGCTGAAGCCCGCGCACGAGACCTGGGTGCTCGACGACGGCGACCGGCCGGCGATCGCCCGTCTGGCCGCCGAGCTGGGCGCGCGCTACCTCGCCCGCTCCGACCGCAGCCACGCCAAGGCCGGCAACATCAACCGCGCGCTCACCGTGATCGATGCCGACCTCGTGGCCATCTTCGATGCCGACCACGTCGCCACCCCGGATTTCCTGACCCACACGCTCGGCTACTTCGACGACCCGCGGCTGGCGCTGGTGCAGACGCCGCAGGACTTCTACAACCTGGAGTCGTTCGAGCACGGCCGCAGCGCCCACGAGGACGGGATCAGCGAGCAGTCGTTGTTCTACCGGGTCATCCAGGTCGGCAAGAATCGCTGGCAGGCGGCCTTCTGGTGCGGCACGAGCGCGCTCGTGCGGGTGACGGCGCTGCGCTCCATCGGTGGCCTGGCCACCGAGTCGATCACCGAGGACATCCACACCACGATCCGGCTGCACCGGGCGGGCTGGCGGACCGTCTACCACAACGAGGTGCTCGCCCGCGGCCTGGCCGCCGGCAGCGCCGCGCCCTACCTCGCCCAGCGCCTGCGCTGGGGCACCGGCGCCATGCAGGTGCTGCGCAGCGCCGACAACCCGCTGCGCGCCTCGAGGCTCAGCCTCAGCCAGCGTCTCGCCTACGCGTTCACGCTCTTCGGCTGGTTCGATGGCTGGCGCTCGCTCGGCTACCTGCTCATGCCGCTACTCGTGCTGTTCACGGGAGCCGCGCCGATCTCGGCCCCGCTCGCCGTCTTCGGCCCGGTGCTCGTCGCCGTGCTCGGTCTCCAGCAGCTGGCCCTGTGGCTGCTCGGCCGCGGCTTCTACCGTCCCTGGCTGGGCATCGTCTTCGACCTGGTGCGCCTGCCCGCCAACATCGCCGCCACCCTGACGCTGTTCGGGCGCCAGAGGCGGGCCTTCCAGGTGACGCCCAAGGGACGATCGGCCGCGGTGCAGCGGCGGACACCTGTCCCGATGTTGCTGTGGCTGGTCCTGGGCGGCTCGGTCGCGGCCGCCGCCTGGTTCGCCGCGACGATGGCCGGGCTCACGCCACTGCACTATGGGGTCATGGCGATCGTGATCGGCGCCGCCGTCTGGCTGATCATCAACACCGTGTTCGTGGGCGTGGCGGTGTCGCGGATCCGGGCGCTGCGTTACGGCGCCGAGCGGCGCGCGAGCGTCCGCTTCGCCGTCTCGCTGACCGGCCGCCTGAACGGACGCCGCTGCGTCGTCGAGGACCTGTCGCTGACCGGAGCCCGGGTGCGGGTCACCACCGCGTTGTCGCCGCAGCCCATGACGCTGGTGATCGACGCGCTCAGCCGCGCCTTCACCCTGGAGTGCGAGGTGCGCGGCCGCCGGGCCACCGAGCACGGCGAGATGGTGACGCTGGCTTTCAGGCCGGGTCAGTCACTGGCGCTCAGCGGTCTGACCGCGCTGCTGTTCAACGCGGGGGTGGGCCTGGAGGCGGTTCCCAGCGAGGTGCTGGCCGGCGTGGACGACGCCGACAGGCTCGAGTCCCTGGCGCGGGCCTGACGGCTGTGTCGCCGCTGAACCGGCCTACCCGGCCGGGCTGGTGACCCTGGCGAGCAGGCTCTCGAACAGCGCCCGCCCGCCGCTGGGGCCGAGCAGGGGGTCCACGGCGTGCTCGGGGTGCGGCATCAGGCCGACCACGTTGCCCCGCGGGTTGCACACCCCGGCGATATCCGCGAGGGACCCGTTCGGGTTGTGCCCGGCCGCGTAGGTGAAGACCACCTGACCCTCGGCGGCGAGCTGGTCCGGGTCCGCGTGCACGTAGCGGCCCTCGCCGTGCTTGACCGGGATCACCAGGCGCTGGCTCGGCAGGCAGCGGCCGGTCCACGGGGTCGCGGTCGAGCGCACCTCGATCTCGACCGGACGGCAGACGAAGCGCAGACCGGCGTTGCGCAGCAGCGCGCCGGGCAGCAGGCCAGCCTCGCACAGCACCTGGAAGCCGTTGCAGATGCCGAGCACCGGGCCGCCGGCGCCGGCGAAGTCGGCCACCGCCGCCATCACCGGCGAGAAGCGGGCGATCGCGCCGCAGCGCAAGTAGTCGCCGTAGGAGAAGCCGCCGGGCAGGATGACCGCCTCGGCCCCGCGCAGGTCCTCGTCGCCGTGCCACAGCGCCACCGGCTCCGCGCCCATGGCCGCCACCGCCGCCCGAGCGTCCCGGTCGTCACACGACCCTGGAAACGTCACCACACCAACGCGCACCGCCGGCGAACCCCCTTGTCAGTCTCGTCCCCGCGCCAGCCTATCAAGGCCCGGGCAGTGCGTCGGACCAGGCCGGCCAGGTGGCCATGGCCCAGCGGTCGTCCTCGAAATCCCGGTCGGTGATGGCGGCGGCGGCCAGGTCGACCTCCGGGTCCACCCACAGGAAGCAGCCGCTGGCGCCGAAATGCCCGAAGGCGGCGGCGGAGCGGCGCTCGCCCATCCAGTGCGGCCGCTTGCCGTCGCGCAGCTCGAAGCCGAGCCCCCAATCGCAGGGATCGAAGCGGCCGACCCCTGGGACCAGCCCGGCGAGCCCGGGGAACTGCACAGTGGTCGCCTCCGCGAACAGCTCCGGCGCGATCACGGGCGCGCCCCGCCGCTGCAGGCAGCGCGCGAGCCGGACCATGTCGGCCAGGTTGGAGACCGCGCCCGCGGCTGGGTCGGCCTCGATTCCATCGCGCTCGGTCAGCCGCGTGGCGCCCAGGGCGAGCGGGTCCAGCACGGCGCTGGCGAGCCACAGCTCGAAGCTGGTCCCCACCGCGTCGGCGACGACCTCGGCCAGCAGCCGGAAGCCCGCGTTGGAGTAGACGCGGCGCTCGCCGAGCGGTCGACGCCGGCCCTGGCCCGCGTTCATGGGCAGGCCGGAGGCGTGGGCGAGGAGGTGACGCACGGTCGCCCCCTCCTGGTCCACGCGCTGGTCCAGGTCGACGTGGCCGGCCTGGACCGCCGCGAGCGCCGCCATGGTGGTGAGCAGCTTCGTCACCGAGGCGACCGGCAGCACGATCGCCGGGTCGGTGCCCTCGACCCACTGCTCCCGCACGCCCTCGGGGGTGAGGACCGCGGCGCCGCCGCGGCGCACGGGCCAGTCGAGGCGACTCACTGGTAACCCGCCCCGCGCAGCGCGGCGAGCGCGTTGCCGTCGCCGGCGGCGAGCAGCTCGGCCGCGTCGCGGCAGCCGTGGTTGGGCTGGGCGTCGCCGCCGGCGGGGAACAGCCGCTGGCAGGCCTGCAGCTCGGCCTTGCGCGCGGCGAGCTCGTCGGCGGCCGTGGGCGGGCGGCCCGCCGCCACGTGGGTGCCCTCGTGCACCAGCAACGCCGCGACCCGCCGCGGGGCGCGCCGCGAGTAGGCGCCGGTGACCAGCACCGTGGCCCGCCCCTCCTGGAGCACGGCGGTGGACTCGACGCTGCCGACCTCGAACTCGGCGAACGCCACCTCGACCCCCGGCCGGTTCAGGCCTGCTCTGGCGCGCTCGATCTCGGGCGTGGTGCGCAGCGCGCAGGTCTGGTCGGCGGCCTGGGAGAGCAGGTCGACCTCGCCGGCGGTGCCGACCAGCGTGAGGTCGGCCAGGCGCGGGCAGCTCGCGTGGCGCCGCACCACGCGCCCGGCGTTGGCCGGCTCGAAGGCGGGTACCCGGTAGGCGCTGACGCCGTGGCTGAGCTGACCCGCCGGCGGCGGCCGCACGCCCCCGACCCCCACGGGAGCCGTCCCGCCTCCCTCGCGCAGCAGCGAAAGGGCGATCACCACCATCGCCACCGTGGTGCAGGCCACGGCCAGCCACAGCCACCAGGGCAGCCGGGGCCACGGCCGGGTCTTGAGGGCCGCCACCTCGGTCGGGCTCAGACGCCGCGGCCTGCCCAGCGGCGGTAGCCGGGGGCGGCGAAACCTGACCACGTCAGTCAACGGGGGAGCGAGCTCAGGGGGTCAGCACGTGCACGGAGAACTCCTCGATCACGGGGTTGGCGAGCAGCGCCTCGGCCACGCGGCGCACGGCCACCTCGGCATCGCCGTCGCTGACCGTGAGCTCCACGTGCTTGCCGATGCGGACGTCGGAGACCCCCGAGAAGCCGAGCGCCGGCAGTGCCCGCTCCACCGCCTGCCCCTGAGGGTCGAGGATCTCCCGCTTCAGCATCACGTCCACCGCAACCCGGGCCACGCCGTCCTCCCGCTAGGTAGGTGCCCCGATGGGGGTCTGCGGGGGCCTTGCCCCCGCAGTTGCACCCTACCGCAGAATGCCGAGAGCGATGGCGCGGACCAGGGCGTCACGGCGGTCACTGGCGCCGAGCTTCTCGTAGATGTGCGCCAGATGCGTCTTGACGGTCGCGGGGCTGACCGAGAGCGCCTCGGCGATCGCCCGGTTGGAGTGCCCTTCGGCCAGGCGGGCGAGCACCTCGCGCTCCTTGTCGGTCAGCAGCGGGGCGCCCGGCTCGGCCGGCGCCAGGTCGATGACACCGACCAGCAGCGGCAGCAGCGCCGGCGCGACCGAGCGCTCGCCGGCGCGGAGCCGCTCGAGCGCCGCGGCCAGCTCGTCGATGCCGGTCGAGCGCAGCAGCAGGCCGTCCACACCGGCGCCGAGCAGCGCGGCCAGCTCCTCCGGGTCGGGCACGCCCGCGAGCGCGAGCACGGTGGGCGGGTCGCGCAGGGCCTTCGCCCGCGCCGCCGCCACCCGCGGCGGCAGGTCGGTGGTCTCACCGAGCACCAGCAGGCGGGCGCCGGTCGAGTGCACCGCCCGCAGCCCGTCACGCGCCAGGCTCGCCTCCGCGATCACCCAGACGGCGAGCTGGCCGAGTGCCGAGCGCAGGCCGAGCCGCACGAGCTCCCAGTCGTCGACGACCACAGCGGTCGTCCACGCTTCCCTGGGGTCTGCGGCGCGCTCGCCTCTCTCGGTCACACTAGTGTTTCGGCATGCGGTTGGTCCGCTTTGAGCGTGACCTGGTCCCACCCCGGACTAGCCCGCCGTCGGCGCGGACGTGGTCCCAAGCGCTCATCTCGGCTAGTCCGGGCGGAGGGGCTGGTCGAGGCAAAGATCGGCCCGGCGGCCGATGCGCGCACCGCCCCGCGTGCACGAAAACCGAAACCATGCACACACCAGGAGCGACGCCGCGGCTGGCGGCCGCCCGCGTGGACGAGGGACGGCTCGTGCGGGACCACCTGCCGCTGGTCCACCGGGCAGTGAGCGATCTGTCCAGACGGCTCCCGCGGCACGTCCGCACCGACGAGCTGCTCTCCGCGGCCATGCTCGGGCTCGCCCAGGCCGCCCGCAGCTTCGATCCCGACCGCGGCATCGCCTTCGAGCGTCACGCCAGCAACCGCATCCGCGGAGCGCTCATCGACGAGCTGCGCTGCGCCGACTGGGCCAGCCGATCGGTGCGCTCGCGCGCGCGCAGGCTGCAGCAGGTGGCCGACGAGCTCACCTCGAGGCTCGGGCGCTCGCCGACCCCGGCGCAGCTCGCGCGCGAGCTGGGCGTCGGGGTCGACGCGGTCCACAGCCTGCTGGAGGACATCCATCGCGCCACGGTGCTCAACTACGACTCGATCGTCGAGCAGGGAGGCGACGACCTGCTGCCCACCAGCGACGACCCGCCCGAGACGGTGCTGCTCGACCGCGAGCGCCGTGCCTACCTGATGGACGCGGTCATGGCGCTCCCGGAGCGCCTGCGACGCGTGGTGGTCGACTCCTTCTTCGCGGAGCGGCCCATGCACGAGATCGCCGCGGAGCTCGGCGTCACGGAATCGCGCATCTCCCAGCTCCGCGCGGAGGCGCTGACGCTGCTCCGCAACGGCCTCAACGCCCACCTCGACCCGGACGCCCTGCCGCCGGAGCCACGTCCGAACGGCCGCCTGGCGCGGCGCAGGTCCGCCTACTACGCCGCCATCGCCGCCGCCTCCAGCTACCGCGGCAGGCTCGAGGCCGAGCCCGTCCCCTGAGGACCTGCCGATGCCGGGGTCGGTAATTTCACCTGAGTAACATTTCGCTCTCCGCTCGGGTTCCGGGTCTTCTTACGCGGTTCCCGACGATAAGCTGCTTCCGCCGCGGGATCCCGCGGCGCATCGAATGGGTTCTCGAAGGGTCCTAGGAGGATGATCGCGAATGGCGGACCCGATGCTCGTCAGGCGGCTGGCGCTCGACCTGCGCAACCTCTCCAACAAGACGCTGTCGCTGCGCGGTGTGGTCGAGGACTACCGTCACGATCTGGTCCGCTTCGGCGAGGACGCCGGCTCCTACGACGACACCGAGCTGCTCGCCTTCCAGCGCAGGATCCAGGCGCTGTGGGAGGCGATGGACCGGGTGGAGGGCGGCCTCCGGGACGCTACCCGCCGGGATTCCCCGCTGCTGTGGCTCGAATGAGCCCTTGACTTCACCGGGCGCGTGCCGAATGAGGAGATGGACCGCACCGCCCCTCCCTCCAGGACGGAGCCGATGATCGTCGTCACCAGCCTGCACGGGTCGTCGCTGGCGCTGAACTGCGACCTGATCGAGCGGGTCGAGGCGGCCTCCGGCACCGTCCTGACGCTGGTCGACGGCTCCAGGTACGTGGTGCGAGAGAGCGTCGACGAGGTCGTCGACAAGGTGCGCGTCTTCCGCGCCTCGGTGATCGCCCTGGCCCACCGGCTGGAGCTCGAGCAGCAGCACTCCTGATAGCCTTGCCCGGTTGTCGCCGTCGCCGCACCCGGGAGGAGTCGTGACCTCGAGCATCGCGTCACCGCTGCACCGCCAGCTCGGGCTGACCGACGACGAGCACGACCGCATCGTGGCGGTGCTCGGCCGCGAGCCGAACCGCGCCGAGCTGGCGATGTACTCGGTGATGTGGTCGGAGCACTGCTCCTACAAGTCCTCCAAGGTGCACCTTCGCGGCCTGCCCACGGAGGGGCCGCAGGTCCTCCAGGGCCCGGGCGAGAACGCCGGCGTGGTCGACATCGGCGGAGGGCTCGCCGCGGTCTTCAAGATCGAATCGCACAACCACCCCTCGTTCGTGGAGCCGTTCCAGGGGGCGGCGACCGGGGTCGGCGGGATCATCCGCGACATCCTGGCGATGGGCGCCCGGCCGCTGGCGAGCCTGAACTCGCTGCGCTTCGGTGACCTCGCCGACCCGCTGCAGCGGCGCCTGCTCGAGGGAGTGGTGGCCGGCATCGGCCACTACGGCAACTGCGTCGGCGTCGCCACCGTCGGCGGCGAGGTCGCCTTCGACCCGTGCTACGCGGGGAACCCGCTCGTCAACGCGCTGACGCTCGGGGTCATGCCGGCCGAGCGCCTGCTGCTCGGCCGCGCGGAGCGGCCAGGTGACCTGGCCGTGCTGCTCGGCGCCAAGACCGGCCGTGACGGCATCGGCGGCGCCAGCGTGCTCGCCTCCGCCAGCTTCTCAGAGGGCGACCAGGCCAAGCGCCCGAACGTCCAGGTCGGCGACCCCTTTCAGGAGAAGCTCCTGATCGAGTCCTGCCTGGAGCTGGTGGAGCGCGGGCTGCTCGCCGGTCTGCAGGACCTGGGCGCGGCGGGCATCTCCTGCGCTGTCTCTGAGGTGGCGGCGCGGGCGGGCATGGGCGTGGAGGTCGACCTGGACGCGGTGCCCCTGCGGGAGCCCTCCATGGGGGCATGGGAGATCCTGGTGTCGGAGTCCCAGGAGCGGATGCTCGCCCTGGTGGAGCCGGCCAACCTCGAGCAGGTGCTGGCGGTCTGCGGACGCTGGGGGGTGCTGGCGAGCGTCATCGGCCGGATGGTCGAGGGCGGGCGGCTGCGCGTCCGCTTCCGCAAGGAGCTGGCGGCCGACGTGCCCGCCCGCAGCCTGGCGGACGAGGGCCCGGTGTACCACCGCCCGCTGGTCGAGCCAGCCCCCGCCGCGGGCGACGCCGAGGTGCCGCTGGACGCCGACCCCGCCGCCGCGGTGCTGGCGCTGGCGGGCGACCCGACCTGCGCCTCCAAGCGCTGGGTGTACGAGCAGTACGACCGCTACGTTGGCCGCGGCACGATCGCCGGGCCCGGCTCGGACGCCGCATTGGTGCGCGTGCCCGGCACCGAGCGGGCGCTGGCGCTCTCGGTCGACGGCAACAGCCGCTACGCGGCACTGGACCCCGCGGCCGGCGCGGCGCTGGCGGTGGCCGAGGCCGCACGCAACGTGGCCTGCACCGGCGCGCGGCCGTTGGCGGTCACCAACTGCCTCAACTTCGCCAGCCCCGAGCGGCCAGAGGTGATGGGCGCGTTCGCCGCCGCGGTGGCGGGCATGGCGGCGGCGTGCCGGGCGCTCGGCACGCCGATCACCGGCGGCAACGTGAGCTTCTACAACGAGTCGGACGGCCAGGCGGTCCACCCGACGCCGGTCGTGGGGGTGCTCGGCGTGCTCGAGGACGCGACCGCCACGATCCGCGACGGCTTCCCGCGGGCCGGGCTGGACGTGTGGCTGCTCGGCGAGACGCGCGAGGACCTCGGCGGCTCCGCCTGGCAGCGCCTGACCACCGGCCGGCTGGAGGGGCGCCCGCCGGCCCTGGACCTGGCCGCGGAGGCCCGCCTGCACCGCCTGCTGGTGGACCTGGCCGCGCGCCGGCTGGTCGTGGGCGCCCACGACCTCTCCGACGGTGGGCTGGCGCTGGCGCTGGTCGAGGCGGTTCTGGCGCATGGGGTGGGCGCCTGGATCGAGCTGCCGGAGGGCCTGGCGTCGCTGGCGATGCTGGTCAGCGAGTCGCCGTCGCGGGCACTGCTGGCGGTCGAGCCGGCCCGCTCGATCGACGTGGCGGGGCTCGCCGACCGTTCGGGCGTGCCGGCCACCCGCATCGGCTCCACGGGGGGCGACCGCCTGACGGTCGCCCGCGTGCTCCACCTCGACGTCGATACGCTCCGCGAGCGCTACGAACGGGGGATTCCCGATCCATTCGGGGGGGAGCCCGATGTGGCTCCCCCCCGGACCCCCCCATCGGGTACTTCGGCGGGATCCCGGGGGGCGTAGGTTTCTGCGGCCTCGCGTCGGCGACGGGCTACGGGGTGGGCGCGCCGACTCCGCGGGGTCTGGTGTTTGGACGCAGGGCGGCGGAGGCGCGGGCGAGGGCGTGCTGGACCAGCTCGATCAACGTCGCCTTGGCCGAATCACGCACCCTGGCATCACAAAACACGATCGGCGTGCCCGGCCCCACCACCAACGCCTCCCGCACATCCTCCACCGAGTG
>WNFU01001118.1_pt1 | contig 73478 bp, 67 predicted proteins | sample 5400121 | NCBI WGS metagenome assembly WNFU01 (sample SAMN13153360, study PRJNA577476) | soil metagenome | isolation source: 100 cm soil or saprolite under grassland replicate 1 | place: USA:California | collected 2016-06-15
GATGTTCGACCGGCGCGAGGAGGCGGACATCTTCAGGTTGGCCCTGTCCGCCGTGGCCACCCTCGGCTCGAGCCGGGCGGTCGCCGCGTACCTGACCACGGGCAAGGGGCTGGAACGGTTCCCAATCCCGGGCGCCGACCCGGTGCCGTCGCTGGACGCCGAGGTCGCGGCGCTGTCCGGCGAGGACGGCAGGGTCACCGTCGAGGAGATGCCGTGGGCCTGGGCGCTGTCACTGCGGAGCCTCGGCGGCCACAGCGGCTACCTCGTGGTAGGTGCGGCGGCCGAGCCGACGGTGGACGAGCAGTTCCTGCTGCAGGTGCTGGCCCACCAGGCCGGCGCGGCGCTGACGAACGCCTCGCTGCACCGCCGCGAGCAGCAGGCCGCAGTCGAGCTGCGCACGCTGAACGAGCGGGCGGCCGCCGCGAACATGCAGCTCGCCGCGAGCGTGGCGGAGCTGCAGCTGCAGACCAGGATCCACGACGTGCTCACCGAGGTCGCCGTGTCCGGCCGCGGCGAACAGGGCATCGCCCAGGCGGTGCACGACCTCACCGGGCGGCCGGTCGCGGTGGAGGACCGGTTCGGCAACCTCCGCGCCTGGGCCGGCCCGGGCGAGCCGGTCCCGTACACCAAGCTGGACCAGCTCGCCCACGACGAGTTGCTGCGCGAGGCTGGGCGGCAGGGCCGGTCGGTGCGGGACCGGGACCGGCTGATCGCGGTCGCCCAGCCCGGCAGCGAGGTGCTGGGGGTGCTCGCGCTGGTCGACCCGGACCGCTCCGTCAGCGGGTCGCAGGTGTTCGCCCTCGAGCACGGCGCCACCGTGCTGGCCCTGGAGCTGGCCCACCAGCAGGGCCTTGCCGAGGTGGAGCTGCGGCTGCGCCGCGACGTCGTGGACGACCTGATCTCCGGCACGGACGGCGCCAGCGCCTATGCCCGGGCCGCCGCGCTCGGCTACGACATGCACGGCACCCACCACGTACTGGTCGTGCTGTGGTACGACCGGCCGAACGACGACGCGCTGGCCCGGGCGGTCGAGCGGGCCGCCGCCGGGCTGCAGCTCGAGGCGCTGCAGGCCCGCCGGTCCGGCGTGGTGGTGCTGATCACGCACGGCCGGCCCAACGGGCGGGAGCTGTACGCGGCGGTGTGCCGGCAGGTCGGCTCCACCACCGGGGGCATCGGCCTGGGCGGCCGCTGCGACAGTCCGGCCGACCTGCCCCGCTCGTTCGAGGAGGCGCTGCGTGCCCTCGAGGCGCGGAAGGTCTCGCGGACGCCGGAGGGGGTGACGGCCTACGACGACCTGGGCATCTACCGGCTGCTGGCCGCGACGGGCAACCACGAGGAGGTCGCGCGGTACGTGCAGGAGTGGCTGGGCCCGCTGCTCGACTACGACACCCGGCACGGCTCGGACCTGGTGCAGACGTTATCGCAGTACTTCGAGTGCGGCGGCAACTACGACTCGACCTCGGAGGCGCTGGTGATCCACCGCAGCACGCTGCGGTACCGGCTGCAGCGCATCCGCGAACTCACCGGCATGGATATCGGCGAGGTGGAGACCCGGCTCAACCTGCACCTGGCGACCCGCGCCTGGCGGGTACTGCAGGGCGGCATCTGACTCGGCGCACCCGCGCGGGGGGTCGTGACCGTCGCCGCGGTCCCACGGTCCCAGCCGGAGTGTCGCGGCGACGATCACCGTCGTGGGCGGTGCCGCTGTCAGGCCGGGATCAGGGTCGCCGCGGCCTGGCCGGCGAGCCGCGCCCTTACCGCCGGGTGTCCGCGGCCAGCGCCACCAGGAACGCCGCCGCGACCAGGCAGCCGGCCAGCGGGGCCAGCACCGCGGCCGGCAGCCCGGCGACGACCAGCACAGCGGACAGCGCCAGGGCGGAAACCACCGCCACGGCGATCTTCGGGTCGTCGCCGATCACGAAGTCGTACCAGAACCGGCCGACAGCACGCAGGAACCGCACCCGCTACACCTCCTCCGCCATCGGCACCGGCGGCGCCCCGGCGGTGGACCGGCGCAGCACCGCGACCGCCGCCCGGGACAGGGCGAACCAGCCGGCGAGCAGCACCAACAGGGTCCAGTCGCCGCCGGGCCACTCGATGCCGGCGCCGTCGCGCAGCACGCCCAACCCGGCTACCGCCCAGAACGTGCCGTACGTCGCGAGCAGCAGGCCGACGCCGTACTTCAGGGTGTTCTCCGGTACGGCCGACAGCGGCCGGCTGGCGGCCGCGCCCACCGCCACGACCAGCACCCCGGCCGCGGCCGCACCCAGGGCGGCGGCCGGCACGTTCCCCGCGGACAGGCCGAAGGTGATGACGATGAACACCACCTCGACGCCTTCGAGGAACACCCCCTTGAACGAAACCACGAAGCCGAACCAGTCCAGCCCGAGCCGCAACTGCCCCGCGGCGCCCCGCCCGGCGGCGGCCTGCTCGGCGAACTCCTCCCCCTCGTCGTGCCGCGCCTTGCGCCCCGAGCTGCGCAGGATCGCCTTGCGCAGCCACTGCAACCCGAAGATCAACAGCAGCGTGCCGACCACGAGCTGCAGCACGCTGCGCGGCAGCCAGGTCGCCAGCGCGTACCCCACCACCGCACTGAAGCCGGCCAGCGCGAGCACCGCGGCCGCCGCACCGGCCAGCGCCGACCGCCACCCGCGCGTCAGCCCCATCGCCAGCACGATCGTCAGCGCCTCGACGAACTCGACGAACGACGCGGTGAACGACGCCGCCAGCAACCCCCACAGCGCGCTGGTACCCATCAGCCGCCATCCTGGACCGGCCGGCCGGCCCGGTGGAAGCTCATTCCGCGTGCAGCGACAGGACGCGGCCGACGGCGGGGTCGGCCGCACCGCTGACAACCTCGTGGTACGCCGCGAGCACCGCGTCCGGACCGTGGCCGGCGTCGATCCGCAGCCAGCCGCCCGCCGCCGCGACGAACCCGTTCCAGGCCTTCGCCATCCGGGACTCCAGCTCCTCCCGGCCCCACTGCTCGGCGCGGTGCCGGAGCTGGTCGGGTGCGAAGAAGAACACCGCGTCGCCGGTACCGCCCGGGCGGGTCGCGTCGCCCGGGCGGGCCGCGTCGCGTGTGTCCTCGCGACGCACCGTGCCCTGTGGACGCACCGTGTCCCAGTGGGTTGCCCCGACCGCGATGCTGCGCACCAGCGCCGGGCCGTACCGGTCGGCCACCGCGCTGGCGACCTGCGGGTTGCCCGACATGTCGACGAGCACGGTGGCGCCGTCCGGCAGGTCGGCCGGCCGGTCGTACGCCGCCACCGCGTGGTACTCGCCGCCGTCCCGCATCGCGGCCACCCGACCCGCCGACGTCAGCCCCAGCACCCGGCCGTCGCCGCGCTGCCGGAGCAGGTGCGCGATGGCCCGGGCGGTACGGCTGGACGCGCTGGCCAGCAGCGCCTGGTCGGCGCCGAACAACTTGTGCTCGTCGAGGTGGTCGGCCACCAGGAACGCCAGCACGAACAGCGGCCAGAGCAGCGCGTACGCCGGCTCGCCGCCCTCCACCGGGCCGGTGCGGTAGCGGTTGTACGCGGCCGGCAGCTCCCGGCGGTGCGGCGCCGCGTCCACGAACCCGGTCGGGCCGGCCCGGTCCGGGCGCACCACCAGGTGGGTGGACATCGGCAGGTAGCCGAAGACCCGGTCCCCGGTGGCCACCCCCTCGGCGCGGCTGGCCACCACCTCGGCGAACCCCCACACCGGCACCCGGCCCCAGCCGTCGGCCGCCGGGAAGAACCGCCAGTAGCTCAGCAGGTCGCCGAGCGCCGCGTAGGTGACGTTGTTGGCGGTCAGCCCGAACAGGTCCACCCGCAGCAGGGCCTCACCGGGGCCGGGCTCCGGGGTCGGCTCGTCGACGACCCGGGTGGCGCGGATGTCGGCACGGTTTACCTCGACGGTGCGCACGCGGTCCTCTCCTCCGGGCGGGGCGGTGGTCGACCCGGCCCGCCCCGCCCTGACAAAAGGCCTGTCGCCGAGCACCGCCAGGCTACGCGGCGCGACGGATTCGACGCCACGGGTGAACGGACAGTTATCACTTTACGGACGCGGTCGCCGGGGCTGCGCGCGGCGGTTGTGGACAGCGGGGTGACCGTTCAGCAGGCTGTCGGCGTGGACACCCAGGTCGGCATCGTCGGCGCAGGCCCGGCCGGGTTGCTGCTATCCCACCTGCTGCACCTGCAGGGCATCGCCTCGGTGGTGCTGGAGCGGCGCGACCGGGCATATGTGGAGCATCGGCTGCGGGCCGGCGTGCTGGAGCACGGCACCGTGCAGACACTGCGCGAGGCGGGGGTCGGCTTCCGGCTGGACGCCGAGGGGATGGTGCACGAGGGGGTGGAGCTCCGGTTCGGCCGGCGTGGGCACCGCATCGACTTCGCCGACCTGGTCGGGCGGACCATCACCGTGTACGGGCAGCAGGAGGTGGTGAAGGACCTGATCGCGGCCCGGCTGGCGGCCGGCGGCGACATCCGGTTCGACATCGCCGACGTGGCGCTGCACGACCTGGACACCGACCGGCCGCGGATCGGCTTCGCCGACGCGGACGGCCGGCCGGGCGCGCTGGAGTGCGAGTTCGTGGTGGGCGCGGACGGCTACCACGGGGTGAGCCGGCCGACGGTGCCCGCCGCCGCGCTGGGCACCGTGGAGCGGGCATACCCGTTCGCCTGGCTCGGCATCCTGGCCCAGGCGCCGCCGTCCTCGGCGGAGCTGATCTACGCCCGGCACGAGCGCGGGTTCGCGCTGCACTCGATGCGCTCCCCCGAGATCACCCGGATGTACCTGCAGGTCGGCCCGGAGGAGGACCTGGCGAACTGGCCGGACGACCGGATCTGGGCCGAGCTGCACAGCCGGCTGGCGACCGAGGACGGGTTCACCCTGACCGAGGGGCCGCTGCTGGACAGGGGGATCACCCCGATGCGCAGCGTGGTGGCCGCGCCGATGCAGTACGGCCGGCTGTTCCTGGCCGGGGACGCCGCGCACATCGTGCCGCCCACCGGCGCGAAGGGGATGAACCTCGCCGTCGCCGATGTGCGCACCCTGTCGCAGGCCCTCGGCGGCTGGTACGTCGACCGCAGAGACGACCTGCTCGCGGCGTACACCGACACTGCGCTGCGCCGGGTCTGGCGGGCCACCCACTTCTCCTGGTGGATGACCTCCATGCTGCACGCGGACCCGGAGGACGACGCGTTCGGCGAGCGGCTGGCGCTGGCGCAGTTGGAGTACGTGGTGAGCTCCCGGGCGGCGGCGACCTCGCTGGCGGAGAACTACACCGGCCTGCCGTACCCGCACGGCTGGTCATACCGATGAGCAGCCGTGCGGGTACCGACCCGACCCCGTCGACCACCACGTCTACCACTACCTGGCCCGGAGGCCGCCATGACCCCCGTACCGCTGCACTGGCTGGCCGACGGACCGGACGGCGCGCCCATCCTGGTGCTGCTCAGCTCGGTCGGCAGCAGTACCGAGATGTGGGCGCCGTGCGTGGGGCCGCTGGCCGAGCAGTTCCGGGTGGTCCGGGTCGACGCGCGGGGGCACGGCGGCTCGCCCGCGTCGCCGCCGGGCACGGCGTGCTCGCTGGCCGACCTGGGCCGCGACGTGCTGGCCGCGCTGGACCGGCTCGGCGCCGCCCGGGTACACCTGGCCGGCCTGTCCCTGGGCGGGATGACCGCGATGTGGCTGGCCGTACACCACCCGGAGCGGATCGGCCGGCTGGCGCTGCTGTGCACCTCGGCGCACCTGCCGCCGGCGCAGGGCTGGACCGACCGCGCCGCCACCGTGCGGGCCGACGGGATGGGCGCGATCGCCGATGCGGTCCTCGCCCGGTGGATCACGCCGGAGCTGGCCGCCCGCGACCCCGAGCTGGTGGCGCGGCTGCGTGCCATGCTGACCGCCACCGACGCGGACAGCTACGCCCAGTGCTGCGAGGCGATCGGCGCGATGGATCTGCGCGCCGACCTCGGCCGGATCGCCGCGCCGACGCTGGTGATCGGCGGAGCGCAGGACCCGTCGACGCCGCCCGAGCACCAGCGCCTGATCGCCGCCGGCGTCCCCGGGGCCCGGCTGGAGCTGCTCGACCCGGCCGCGCACCTGGCCACGCTGGAACAGCCCGCCGCGGTGGCCGCGCTGCTGCTGGACCACCTGGGCGCACGCGGCACGTTGGCCACCGGCTTCGCCACCCGCCGCGCGGTGCTCGGCGAGGACCACGTGGACGCCGCGGTGGCGGGCACCAACGCCTTCACCGCGCCGTTCCAGGAGCTGGTGAGCCGGTACGCCTGGGGCGAGGTGTGGAGCCGCCCGGGGCTGGCCCGCCGGGACCGGTCGATCGCCACCCTGGCCGCCCTGGTCGCGCTGGGCGCCGAGCACGAGTTGGCGATGCACGTGCGGGCCGCGCTGCGCAACGGGCTGACCCCGACGGAGATCGGCGAGGTGCTGCTGCACACCGCGGTGTACGCCGGGATGCCGCGCGCCAACCGCGCGTTCGCCGTCGCCCGGCAGGTGATCGACGGGCCTAGGGAGGCTGCCGGCGCCGGCTGAGATGGCGCAGGATCTCGCCCATGGTGCGGGCGCGCTCCTGCCGCCGGTACTCCACCCGGCCGGCGATCCACAGGCAGAACGCGGCCAGCGGCAGCTCGCCGAAGACGGCCAGCGCCAGCGCCAGCACGAGGTCGCCGCGGTCGTTGGCGGTCACCACGTCGAACCACGCGTCGATCAGCAGCAGCGTGCCGGTCATCGCCGCGGACAGCTCGATGTGCTCCCGGCCGCGCTGCGCCAGCCAGCCGGTGCGCACCAGCAGCGCGCACAGTGCCAGGTCGAAGCCGACCCAGGCCGCGCTGTAGTTCGCCGCCTCCTTCCGTTCCGGCAGCACCACGGCCAGCCCCGCCACCCACGGCAGGGTGAGCACCCCGGCGCCGACCATGGCCCAGCCCACCCACCGCGGCACCACCCGGAACGGCCGCAGCTCCCGGATGAGCTGCCGCTCCAGGTGCTCGGTCTGGGGCGTCTCCGGTACCTCGAACCCGTCGCCCGGACCGGTTCCACCCAGGTCATCGCGGTCGAGCGGCTCCGGCGGGCTCTGCACCATGCCGTGATGGTGGTACCACCCGGGCGCGCCCGCCACCGGGATGTCCGATCCGCCGCCGCGGCAGGCCGCCACGGGAGCCCGGGTCCGCCGCTACGGGAGCCCGGGTCCGCCGCCGGGGCAGGCTGGGTCCGCCGCCGCAGGCGCCCAGGTCCGCCGCCGGGGCAGGCTGCGTCCGCCGCCACGGCAGCCCGGGTCCGCCGCCACGGCTGGCCGCCGCGGCGGGCCGGGTCAGCCGCGCCGGGCGGTGCCGGCCAGGGCGGCGGCGAGGTCGGGCAGCGCGGCCAGCCGGTGCGCGCTGACCACCGCGTCGCAGTACGGCCACGCCGCCGCCATGCCGCCGACCAGCGGCTCGTAACGCTCGCTCTGGGTGCGGGGGTTCGCCCACACGATGCGGTACGCCAGCCGCGACAGCCGCCGGAGCTGGCGGCCGAGCTCGGCCGGGTCGCCGGTCTCCCAGCCGTCGGAGATGACCAGCACCACCGCGCCGCGGGCCATCCCGTGCCGCCCGTACCGGTCCACGAACTCCCTGACCGCGGCGCCGATCCGGGTGCCGCCGGACCAGTCCGGCGCCGCCCGGCCGGCCTGGCGCAGCGCGGCCGCCGGGTGCGGGCCGGCCAGCGCGCGGGTGATCCGGGTGAGCCGGGTGGCGAAGGTGAACACCTCGGTACGCGGGCCGGTGTTCGCGGCGCAGTACAGCAACTGGATCATGGCCCGGGCGTACGGCTCCATCGAGCCGGAGATGTCGCACAGCACGACCAGCCGGCGCGGCTTCGCCCGGCGCTCGCGGCGGGCCAGCCGGACCGGGTCGCCGGCGGTGCGCCGGGCCTGCCGCAGTGTGGTCCGCAGGTCCAGGCGGTGCCCGCGCGGGCCGGACCGGAACCGCCGCGCCGGTCGGATCGGGGTGGCCAGCGTGAGCTGCCGCATCAGCTCGGCCAGCGCCGCCAGCTCCGCCGCGGACAGCTCGGCGAAGTCGCGGCTGGCCAGCCGCTCGGCACCGGTGGCGACCGACCGCAGCGGCGCCTCGCGCCCTGCCCGCGCACCGCTGTCGGCGGCGGCCGGGATGTTCGGGGAGCCGCCCGGCCCGGCATCCGCCCGGGGAACGGCCGCGGGCGGCGGGCCCGGCGGCGGCCGGTCGTCCAAGTCGCCGCGGTACTCGGCCGGGTCGGCGAGCCCGCGGAACACCGTGCCGAACACCGCGGCCAGCACGTCGGCCTGCGCCGGGTCGCTGACCAGGGTGGCCAGCGCACACCGGTACAGCTCGTCGGCGGTGCGCGGCCCGACCAGGATGACCGCCCGGGCGAACCGTTCCAGCCGGTCCGGCCCGACCGGCAGCCCCGCCTCGTGCAGCGCCGCCCCGAACCGGGCGACGAGGGCCGCGAGGTCAGCCACCACCGACCACCCTGGCCAGCCCGGCGGCGTGCACCACCTCGCCGTCCTCGGCGTACTTCAGCACCGCGCCCAGGGTCCGCTCGGCGGCCGACGCGTCCAGGTCCGGTGCGCCCAGGACGTGCAGCGCGGTGGCCCAGTTGATCGCCTCCGCCACCCCCGGCGGCTTGGCCAGGTCCAGCCCACGCAGCCGAGCCACCGCGCCGGCCACCTGCTCGGCGAGCCAGCCGCCCGCGGCCGGCACCCGGCGGCGGATGATCGCGGCCACCCGCTCCACGTCCGGGTACCCGATCCAGTGGTAGAGGCATCGGCGCTTGAGCGCGTCGTGCAGGTCCCGGGTGCGGTTGGAGGTGAGTACGGCGACCGGTGGCACCGCGGCCCGGCGGGTGCCCAGCTCGGGGATGGTCACCGCCGACTCGGCCAGCAGCTCGAACAGGTACGCCTCGAACTCGTCGTCCGCGCGGTCCACCTCGTCGATGAGCAGCACCGCCGGCCGCGGCCCGGGGTGGTCCACCGCGGCGAGCAGCGGCCGGGGCAGCAGGTACTCCGCGCTGAACAGATCCGCGTCCTGCAGCGTCCGGCCGCGCGACTCGGCCAGCCGGATCGCGAGGAGCTGCCGCGGGTAGTTCCACTCGTACAGCGCCTCCGCCGCGGTCAGCCCCTCGTAGCACTGCAACCGGATCAGCGGCGTGTCCAGGGCGGCGGCCAGCGCCTTGCCGGCCTCGGTCTTGCCGACCCCCGGCTCGCCCTCGAGCAGGATCGGCTGCCCCATCCGGACCGCCAGGAACAGCGCGGTGGCCAGCGCGTCCTCGGTCAGGTAGCCGGTCCGGTCCAGCCCGGCCCGCAGCGCCGCGACGTCCGGCACCAGGTCCGCGGCGCCGCTCATCCGAGGTAGCGCCCGGGGTCGTCGACGAACGCCTGCCGGCAGCCCGGGCCGCAGAAGTACCAGGTCCGGCCGGCATGGCTGGCCGCCAGGCTGGTGGCCACCACGGCCACGGTCATGCCGCACACCGGGTCCACGGCGTCCGCGGTCACCCCGCCCGCCGTCACCCCGCCCGCCGTCACCCCGCCCGCCGCCACCGCGTCCGCCAGCACGGGGGCGGCCGGGTCCGGGGCGGCCGGGTCCGGGGCGGCCGGGTCCGGAGCGGCGGGCTCGGGGTGCACCCGCGCCGGGCGGGTGGCGACGAACTCGGCCAGCACCGACAGCGCCACCTCCTGCGGCGTCCGCGCCCCGATGTCCAGCCCGGCCGGGGTGTGCACCCGGGCCCGCTGCTCGTCGTCGACGCCGAGCGCGGCCAGCACCGCCGGGCCGCGCCGCCGGCTGGCCACCAGCGCGACGTAGCCGACCCCGGCGGACAGTGCCGCGGCCAGCACCCGCTCCTCCTCCCGCCCGTGCGAGGCGACCACCACCGCGTCGGTGTCCGGGGCGATCGGCGTGTCAGGGTCGGAGAACGCCCGCACGTCGTATCCGACCGCGGCGCCCACGCTGGCCAGCGCCCGCGCCACCGGGGCGTCGCCGTAGACGTGCACCAGCGTCGGCGGCAGCATGGCCTCGAGGAAGATCTCCAGGGTGCCGCCGGACAGGCACGGGTTCCCCACGGTGACCAGGCCCTCGGCCGTGGCGGCGGGCTCCGCGGCGTCCGGGGTGATCCGCAGCAGCGTCGACTCGCCGGTGCGCAGCAGCCGCAGCCCGTGCAGCCGCACGGTGGACTCCGCGCAGCTACCGCCCACGAACCCTTCGATGGTGCCGTCCGGCAGCACCAGCGCGCGGTCGCCGGCCTTCGCGCTGGTCGGCCGCTCCGCGCGGACGACGGTGGCCTGGACGAACGGGGTGCGCCCGGAGCGCAACCCGTCCGCCCGTGCCCTCAGTTCGGCAACACTCACGTGATGGCCAGGTCGGTGCGCAGCGGCCGGCCCTGGATCGCCCGCCACACCGCGGCCGGGGTCAGCGGCATGTCGGCGTGCCGGACGCCGTACGGCCGCAGCGCGTCCAGCACCGCGTTGACCACCGCCGCCGGGGAGCCCACGGTGGCCGACTCGCCGACCCCCTTGGCGCCGATCGGGTGGTGCGGCGACGGGGTTACGGTCGCGCCCAGCTCCCAGGACGGGCACTCCATCGAGGTGGGCAGCAGGTAGTCCATGAACGACGCACCCAGGTGGTTCCCGTCCTCGTCGAAGGCCATCAGCTCCATCAGCGCCATGCCGACGCCGTCGGCCAGCCCGCCGTGGATCTGGCCCTCGACGATCATCGGGTTGATCCGCACGCCGCAGTCGTCCACCGCGACGAACCGCCGGACCTTCACCTGCCCGGTGCCTGGATCCACGTCCACCACGCAGATGTACGCGCCGAACGGGTAGGTCAGGTTCGGCGGGTTGTACACGCAGGTGGCGTCCAGGTGGCCCTCGACACCCTCGGGCAGCTCCAGGCTGGAGTGGGCCGCCAGGGCGATCTCGGCGATGGTCCTGCCCTGGTCCGGGTCGCCCTTGACGAAGAACCGGCCCTTCTCCCACTCCAGGTCGTCCGGCGAGACCTCCAGCATGGTCGCGGCCACGATCCGGGCCCGCTCGCGGACCTTGCGGGCGACCACCGCGGTGGCGCCGCCGGAGACCGGGGTGGACCGCGACCCGTAGGTGCCCAGCCCGAACGGCGTCTGGTCGGTGTCGCCCTGCACCACCTCGATGTCCTCGGGCGAGATGCCCAGCTCCTCGGCGACGATCTGGGCGAACGTGGTCTGGTGCCCCTGCCCCTGCGACATGCAGGACAGCCGCAGCACGCCCTTGCCGGTCGGGTGGATCCTCAGCTCGGCGCCGTCGGCCATGCCCAGCCCGAGGATGTCCATCGTCTTGCGCGGCCCGGCGCCCACCGCCTCGGTGAAGAAGCTGAGCCCGATGCCCATCAGCTCGCCGTGCCCCCGCCGCTCGGCCTGCTCCTTGCGCAGCTCGTCGTACCCCGCCATCTCCATCGCCAGCCGCAGGGTGCGCGGGTAGTCGCCGGAGTCGTACTCCCAGCCGGTCGGGCAGGTGTACGGGAACTGCTCGGGGCGCAGCAGGTTCCGCATCCGCAGGTCCGCCGGGTCCGCGTTCAGCTCGTAGGCGAGCAGGTCGACCATGCGCTCGACCAGGTACACCGCTTCGGTCACCCGGAACGAGCACGCGTACGCCACCCCGCCGGGCGCCTTGTTGGTGTACACCCCGGTGACCTCGCAGTGCGCCGCCTGCAGGTCGTAGGAGCCGGTGAAGATGTGGAAGAACCCGGCCGGGAAGTTCGTCGGCTGGGCGGTGGCGTTGAACGCCCCGTGGTCGGCCAGCACCTTCACCCGCAGGCCCAGGATCTTGCCGTCCCGGGTGGCCGCGATCTCGCCGTGCATGTGGTAGTCGCGGGCGAAGGAGGTGCTCATCAGGTTCTCCGAGCGGTCCTCGGTCCACTTCACCGGCTTGCCGGTCAGGATCGAGCCGACGATCGCGCAGACGTACCCGGGGTAGACCCCCACTTTGTTGCCGAAGCCGCCGCCGATGTCCGGCGCGATCACCCGGATCTTGTGCTCCGGCAGCCCGGCCACCAGCGCGTAGACAGTGCGGTGCGCGTGCGGCGCCTGGGTGTTGCACCACAGGGTGAGCTTGCCGCTGACCGGGTCCATGTCGGCGACCGCGGCACAGGTCTCCAGCGGCGCCGGGTGCACCCGGGGGTAGAGGATGTCCTGGGCGACCACCACGTCGGCACCGGCGAACACCTCGTCGGTCTTCGCCTTGTCGCCGGACTGCCAGTCGAAGATGTGGTTGTCGGCCTTGCCCTCCTTGTCGTCCCGGATCAGCGCAGCGTCCGGGTCGAGCGCCTTGCGGGCGTCGATCACCGCCGGCAGCGGCTCGTACTCGACCTCGATCAGTTCCAGCGCGTCCCGCGCGGAGTACCGGTCGTCGGCGACGACGAACGCCACCTCCTGCCCCTGGAACCGCACCTTGTCGGTGGCCAGCACGGCCTGGGTGTCATACGACAGCGTCGGCATCCAGGCGAGTTTCAGCGTCGCCAGCACCTGACCGGTGATCACCGCGCGCACCTTCGGGTGCGCCTCGGCCGCGCTGGTGTCGATCGAGACGATCCGGGCGTGCGCGTGCGGGCTGCGCAGCACCGCGCCGTGCAGCATGCCGGGTAGCTGCACATCGTCGACGTAGTTGCCGCGGCCGCGGATGAACCGCGCGTCCTCCTTGCGTTTCATCGCGCCGTAGCCCATGGGCACCTCGGTCGCCGCGATCCCCTGCTGGGTCATTTGCTCGCCTCCGCGCTCGTTCCGCTCCTTGGGCCGCGGTTCCGCCATGGCGTCTCGTCTGGTCGGGAGGGCGGCCCTGCGATGCTCGCTCGCTGTCGGCTCGCGATCATTTGCTCGCCTCCGCGCTCGTTCCGCTCCTTGGGCCGCGGTTCCGCCATGGCGTCTCGTCTGGTCGGGAGGGCGGCCCTGCGATGCTCGCTCGCTGTCGGCTCGCGATCATGCGGTCACCTCCGCGGTCTCGGCCGGGTGCTCGGCGGCCCAGCGGACCGCCCGCACGATGTTCTCGTAGCCGGTGCAGCGGCAGATCCCGCCGGAGATGGCCTGCCGGATCTCCAGCTCGGACGGGTCGGGGTTGCGGTTCAGCAGGGCCCGGGCGGTCAGCATCATCCCGGGCGTACAGAACCCGCACTGCAGGCCGTGGCACTCCATGAAGCCCTGCTGGACCGGGTCGAGCCGGCCGTCCTTCGCCAGCCCCTCCACCGTGCTGACCGACCTGCCGTCGGCCATCACGGCCAGCACGGTGCAGGACTTCACCGGCACCTCGTCCAGCCAGACGACGCAGACCCCGCAGTTGGAGGTGTCGCATCCCCAGTGGGTGCCGGTCAGCCCGAGGTGGTCGCGCAGGAAGTGGACCAGCAGCAGCCGCGGCTCGACCTCGCGGGTGTACTCCTGCCCGTTCACGGTCACCGTGATCTGCATCTCAGGCCTCCTCGCCCCTGGCCCGGGCGGCGGCCCGGCGCAGCGCCCGGGTGGTCAGCTCACCGGCCAGGTGCCGCTTGTAGTCGACCGGCCCGCGCTGGTCCGCGTTGGGCCGGCAGTGCTCGGCGGCGATCCGGCCGGCCTCGGCGAAGCTCTCCTCGGTGGCCGGCCGGCCGCGCAGGAACTCCTCCGCCTCGGCGGCCGCGAAGTGTTCGGCGCCGACCGCGGTCAGCCCGATCCCGACCTCCGCCACGGTGTACCCGGACGCGGCGTCGCCGGACAGCCACACCGCGGCGCCGGCGGCCGCCACCGCCCAGTCGCCGACCCGGCGCTCCACCTTGACGTACGCGCTGCCGCCGCCCGGTCTGATCGGTACCCGGATCTCGACCAGCAGCTCGCCCGGACCGACCACCGTCTCGTACGGCCCGGTGTGGAACTCCCGGACCGGTACCGTGCGGGTGCCGTCCCGGCCCCGGATCACCGCCTGCGCGTTCACCGCGGCGAACGCCGCCGACAGGTCCTCGGCCGGGTCCGCCTGGCACAGCGAGCCGCCGACGGTGCCGCGGTTGCGCACCACCGGGTCGGCGATCACCCGCTCGGCGTCGTGGAAGATCGGGAAGTGCTCGCCGGCCACCGCCGAGTCGAGCAACTCCGCGTGCCGCACCATCGCGCCGATGGCCAGCGCGTCACCGTCCACCCGCAGGTACGACAGCTCGGACAGGTCGTTGATGTCGATCAGCGCCTCGGGTTGCGCCAGCCGCAGCTTCATCATCGGGATGAGGCTGTGCCCGCCGGCCACCACCCGCGCCTCGGGGCCGTACCGGGACAGCAGCTCCAACGCTTCGTCCACGCTGCCCGCCCGGGCGTACTCGAAGTCCGCCGGAACCTGCATATTGGCCCTCCTCGCCGCCGCACCCACCCCCGCTGGGGTCGTGGCCCGATCTTCGTCCGCCGGCGGGTGCCCGGCAACGGCGGAATGGCCGATCCTCTGACGGGAGCCGTGGAGCTGAGCTACCGCGGGCGCTGGTCGAGGATGCGGCGGGCCTTGCCCAGCGACCGTTCGATGCCGTCCGGGTCCAGCACCTCGACCGCGACGGTGACCCCGATGGTGTCCTTCACCAGGGTGGCCAGGACGGCCCCGGCGCCGGCCGCCGCGGCCGGGTCCACCGCGGCGCGGCGCTCCACCCGGACGGTGAGCGCGTCCAGCCGGCCCTCCCGGGTGAGCACGCACTGGAAGTGCGGCGCCAGCTCGGGGGTGCGCAGGATCAGCTCCTCGATCTGGGTCGGGAAGAGGTTCACCCCACGCAGGATGATCATGTCGTCGCTGCGCCCGGTGATCTTCTCGATCCGGCGCATCGGCCGTGCGGTGCCGGGCAGCAGCCGGGTCAGGTCCCGGGTGCGGTACCGCACCACCGGCATCGCCTGCTTGGTCAGCGAGGTGAACACCAGCTCGCCCCGCTCGCCGTCCGGCAGCGCCTGCCCGCTGACCGGGTCCACGATCTCCGGGTAGAAGTGGTCCTCCCAGACGTGCAGCCCGTCCTTGGTCTCCACGCACTCCTGCGCCACGCCCGGGCCCATCACCTCCGACAGCCCGTAGATGTCCACCGCGTGCATGTCCAGCCGCTGCTCCAGCTCGTGGCGCATGTCCGCGGTCCACGGCTCGGCGCCGAAGATGCCCACCCGCAGGGAGGTGCCGGCCGGGTCCACGCCCTGCCGCTCCATCTCATCGACGATCGCCAGCATGTACGACGGAGTCACCATGATGATCTCCGGCTCGAAGTCGGCGATCAGCATCACCTGCCGCTCGGTCATCCCGCCGGACACCGGGATCACCGTGCAGCCCAGCGCCTCGGCCCCGTAGTGCGCGCCGAGCCCGCCGGTGAACAGCCCGTACCCGTACGCCACGTGCACCCGGTCCCCCGGGCGGCCGCCCGCGGCCCGGATGGAGCGCGCCATCACCGCCGACCAGGTGTCGATGTCAGCGGCGGTGTAGCCGACCACGGTCGGCCGCCCGGTGGTACCCGACGAGGCGTGCACCCGCCGGACCTGCGAGCGCGGCACCGCGAACATGCCGAACGGGTAGTTCTCCCGCAGGTCCTGCTTGGTGGTGAGCGGGAACCTGGCCAGGTCGGCCAGGTCCTTGCAGTCGTCCGGGTGCACGCCGGCGGCCTCGAACGCGGCCCGGTAGTGCGGCACGTTGTCGTAGGCATGCCGCAGCGACCACTGCAGCCGGTCCAGTTGCAGCGCGCGCAGCTCATCGACCGAGGCCCGCTCGATCGGGTCGAGGGTGTCAGGCGCCGGCGTGCGGTCCTGCATCGTGTCCCCCTACGCGTCGTAGTCGACGGTGACCTTCGGCGAGACGGGCAGCGACTGGCAGGTCAGCACGAAGCCGGCGTCCAGCTCGGACTGCTCCAGCGCGAAGTTACGCCGCATCTCCACCTCGCCGTCCACCAGCCTGGCCCGGCACGTCCCGCAGACGCCGCCCTTGCAGGCGAACGGCAGGTCCGGGCGGACCCGTTGGGCGCCGTCCAGGATGGTCGTTCCCCGCGGCAGCGTCACCGGGGTGGACCGCCCGTCGAGTACCACGGTCACGTCCGCGCTCGGCCCTTCGACGCCAGCGTCGGCGTGCCTGGCCGGCTCCGGCGGGGTGTCCTCGACGTAGAACAGCTCCTGGTGGATGCGGTCCCGCGGCACGCCCTGGGCGGCCAGCACGGCCATCGCCTCGGTGACCATCTCGAACGGCCCGCACAGCCACCAGTGGTCCACCGCCGGCACGTCGATCAGCAGCGGGAGCAGGATGCGCAGCTTCGCACCGTCCAGCCGGCCGCTGAACAGCTCCGCCTCGCGGGGCTCCCGGGACAGCACGTGCACCAGGTCCATCCGGGTGTGGTGCGCGTCCTTCAGGTCGGCCACCTCATCGGCGAACATGACGGTGTCGGTGCGCCGGTTGCCGTACAGCAGCGCCACCTGGCTGGCCGGGTCCGCGGCCAGTACCGACGCCGCGATGGACAGCACCGGGGTGATGCCGGAGCCGGCGGCGACCAGCACGTGGTACCCGGCGGTGGTCAGGTCGGGGGTGAACGTGCCGGCCGGCGGCTGCACCTCGATCCGGTCGCCGGGCCGCACCTCGCGCACCAGCCAGCGGGAGAACAGCCCGTCCGGCACCTCCCGCACCCCGATGCGGGGCGGCTCGCCCGCCGGGGCGCAGATGGAGTACGACCGCCGCTCCTCCCGCCCGTTCACCGTCCGGCGCAGCGTCACCGACTGGCCGGGCGCGAAGGCGTACTCCCCCGCCAGCTCGGCCGGCACGTCGAAGGTGACCGCCACCGCGTCCTCGCACAGCCGCTGCACGTCCGCCACCCGCAGCGGGTGGAACTGCGGGCGGGGCCGGGTGCGTCCCGCCGGCTTGGCCAGCTGGAGACCGCCCACAGCGGACATTCAGATCTCCTTGACGTGCTCGAACGGCTCCCGGCAGGCCAGGCAGCGCCGCAGCGCGGTGCACGGCGTGGGACCGAACTCCGAGGTCTGCTCGGTGTCCGGCGAGCCGCACTGCGGGCAGGTGGCGTGCCGCCGGGTCGGGCCGAGGGTGAGCGGGACCGGGCCGGCGGCCCGCTGCGGAGCGGCGCCGGGCGGGGCGATGCCGGCGGCGGCCAGCTTCCGACGCCCGCCCGCGCTGATCCAGTCGGTGCTCCAGGCCGGATGCAGCACGGTGCGCACCTCGACGTCGCGGTAGCCCGCCCCGTGCAGTGCGGCCCGCAGGTCCTCCCGCATCGCGTCCATCGCCGGGCAGCCGGTGTACGTGGGGGTGATCGACACGACCACCCGGCCGGAACCGGTCAGCTCCACCGCGCGCAGCACGCCCAGGTCGGCCAGCGTCAGCATGGGCAGCTCCGGGTCGGTCACCGTCGCGGCCACCGCCCGGGGGTCGGTGTGCGTGCCGGTCACCATGTCGCGTCCGGATGCGCCCGGGCCACGCTCTGCAGCTCGGCCAGCAGGTAGCCCATCGCCTCGGTGTGCACCCCGTGCCGGCCGGTCCGTCCGGACACCCCCGCCAACGGGGCCACCTCGGGGCGGGCCAGCGTGGCGGCGTCCAGCACCTGGTCGAGCACCGCGTCGAACTCCCCGCGCAGTCCCGCCGGATCCACCGCCACCCCGGCCCCGGCCAGCCCCGCCTCCACCGGGTGCGGCACGAACAGCTCCTCCACCAGCGGCCACACCGCGGCCAGGCCGGCCTGCGCCCGCCGGTGCGACAGCTCGGTGCCGTCGCCCAGCCGGACCAGCCACCGGGCCGCGTAGTCGCGGTGGTAGGTCACCTCCTTGACCCCCTTGTCCGCGATCGCTGCCAGTACGGGGTCCGCCGAGGTGACAAGCCTGGCCAGCAGGGCCAGCCGCCAGGTGGCGAACACCAGCAGCCGGGCGACCGAGTACGCGAAGTCCCCGTTCGCCGGCTCCACCAGCCGCACGTTGCGGAACTCGCCCTCGTCGCGGAAGTACGCCAGCGCGTCCTCGTCCCGGCCGGCGCCGCCGGCCGCCGCCTCCGCCGCCCCCGCCCTGGACAGCAGCAGCCGGGCCTGCCCGAGCAGGTCCAGCCCGATGTTGGCCAGCGCGACCTCGTCCTCCAGCTCCGGGGCGCGCGAGCACCACTCCTGCAGCCGGTGCGACATCACCAGGGCGTCGTCGCCGAGCATCAGGCAGTACGCGGCCAGCTCGGCACCGTCCACAGTGGACGGAACGGTGGTGTCCACCCCGGCAAGCGGGTCGGCGAACCCGGTGCCGTAGGCCCACCGGACGTTGTCGTTCTCTTCGGTGATCGCCTCGTACTCGTTGTCGAAGGACATCGCTGCCTCAGATGTGCGGAACATCGTCGGGGATCTTGTAGAACGTGGGGTGCCGGTACACCTTGTCGCCGGCCGGGGCGAAGAACGGGTCCTTCTCGTCCGGGCTGGACGCCACGATGTCGTTCGCCGGCACCACCCAGATGCTCACGCCCTCGTTGCGCCGGGTGTACACGTCGCGCGCGTTGCCCAGCGCCATCTCGGCGTCGGCGGCGTGCAGCGACCCGACGTGCACGTGGTTCAGCCCGCGCTTGCCCCGGACGAACACCTCCCACAGCGGCCAGTCGTGCCGCACCCCGCTCATGCGCCCGACACCGCCGCGTGCTTGGCCGCGTGCGCCGACGCGGCCTCCCGCACCCACGCGCCGCCCTCGTGCGCGGCCCGCCGGTGGGCGATCCGCTGGGCGTTGCACGGCCCGTTACCGGAGACCACCCGCCTGAACTCCTCCCAGTCCACCGCGCCGAAGTCGTAGTGCCCGCGGTCGGCGTTCCAGGCGAGCTCCGGGTCCGGCAGCGTGACGCCCAGCGCCCGCGCCTGCGGCACCGTCATGTCCACGAACCGCTGCCGCAGTTCGTCGTTGGTGTGCCGCTTGACCTTCCAGGCCATCGACTGCGCGGTGTTCGGCGAGTCCGCGTCCGGCGGCCCGAACATCATCAGCGACGGCCACCACCACCGGTCGGTCGCGTCCTGCACCATCCGGCGCTGCGCCTGCGTGCCGCTCATCATGGTCAGCAGCAGTTCGAAGCCCTGCCGCTGGTGGAACGACTCCTCCTTGCAGATCCGGATCATCGCCCGCGCGTACGGGCCGTAGGAGCTGCGGCACAGCGGCACCTGGTTGCAGATGGCCGCCCCGTCGACGAGCCACCCGATCACGCCCATGTCGGCGAAACTGAGCGTCGGGTAGTTGAAGATCGAGGAGTACTTCTGACGGCCCTCGATCAGCATCCCGGTCAGGTCCGCGCGGTCGGCGCCCAGCGTCTCGGCGGCCGAGTACAGGTACATCCCGTGGCCGGCCTCGTCCTGCACCTTTGCCAGCAGGATCGCCTTGCGCCGCAGCGACGGCGCCCGGGTGATCCAGTTGCCCTCGGGCTGCATGCCGATGATCTCCGAGTGCGCGTGCTGCGCGATCTGCCGGATCATCGTCCTGCGGTACCCGTCCGGCAGCCAGTCCCGCGGCTCCACCCGCTGGTCCCGGGCCACGGTCTGCTCGAACTGTGCGAGCAGCTCGTCGGCAGCCGCGCTGCCCGCCGCCGCGCTGCCCGCCGCTCCGGGCGCTGCCTCAGGCACTGCTGCCGCCCTCCTTCGCCACCAGGGTGAGAACGTCGTACTTCGCCACCGAGGAACCCTCGGCGTTGGTGACGTCGGCGTCCCAGCGCACCTCGCCGTAGTCGGCGTCCTCGCGCGGGGTGATCTGCTTGGCGGTCAGCGTGACGGTGAGCTCGTCGCCCGGCTTGACCGGGGTGAGGAACCGCAGGTTCTCCAGCCCGTAGTTGGCCAGCACCGGGCCGGGATCCGGCTGGACGAACAGCCCGGCCGCGAACGACACCACCAGGTACCCGTGCGCAACGCGGCCGCCGAAGAACGGGTTCGCCTTGGCCGCCTCCTCATCCAGGTGCGCGTAGAAGGTGTCCCCGGTGAACTCGGCGAAGTGCTCGATGTCGTCCATCGTCACCGTCCGCGGGCCGGCCATCACCGCGTCGCCGACCCGCAGCTCGGCCAGCGACTTGCGGAACGGGTGCACGCCCCCGGTGTTCCGCCCGGCGCCGGCCACCCAGCGGCCGGTGACCGCGCCGAGCACCTTCGGGCTGGCCTGCACGGCGGTGCGCTGCATGTGGTGCAGCACGCCGCGGATGCCGCCCAACTCCTCGCCGCCGCCGGCCCGGCCGGGACCGCCGTGCACCAGCGCGGGCAGCGGCGAGCCGTGCCCGGTGGACTCCGCGGCGTCGTCGGTGTCCAGCACCAGCAGCCGGCCGTGCCAGGGCGCCACCCCGAGCACCACCTCGCGGGCGAACGCCGCGTCGCCGGTGACCACCGACCCGGCCAGGCTGCCCTGGCCGCGCGCCGCCAGCCCGATCACCTGCCCGGTCGAGGTGTACGGCAGCAGCGTGCTGACCGGGCCGAACGCCTCGACCTCGTGCGGCGGCGCGGCGTCCGGGTCGTCGCAGGCCAGCAGGATCGGGGACAGGAACGCGCCGCGCTCCGGGTCGGCGTCCAGCACCTCCACCCGGTCCGGGTCGCCGAACACCGCGTGGCCCACCCCGAGCAGCGACTTCAGCGAGCGGCGCACCTCCTCGCGCTGCTCCAGGCTGGCCAGCGCGCCCATCCGCACGTCGGGGTTGGCCGGGTTGCCCACGGTGACCTTCGCCAGCCGGGCGCTGACCGCCTGCGCCACGTCGTCCAGCACCCCGGCCGGGACGAACGCCCGGCGGATCGCGGTGCACTTCTGGCCGGCCTTGACGGTCATCTCGGTGACGAGTTGCTTGACGAACAGGTCGAACTCGGGGCCGCCCGCGGCGGCGTCCGGGCCGAGGACGGAGCAGTTCAGCGAGTCCGCCTCGGCGTTGAACCGGACCGCGTTGCGCACCACCGTGGGGTGCGTCCGCAGCCGCTGCGCGGTGGACGCCGAGCCGGTGAAGCTCACCAGGTCCTGCTCGGTTAGGTGGTCGAGCAGGTCGCCGGCGCCGCCGCAGAGCAGTTGCAGCGAGCCCTCGGGCAGCAGGCCCGACCCGAGGATCAGCTCGACCAGGCGTGCGGTCAGGTACGCCGTCTGGCTGGCCGGCTTGACCAGGGTGGGCACGCCCGCGACGAACGCCGGGGCGAACTTCTCCAGCGGCCCCCAGACCGGGAAGTTGAACGCGTTGATCTGCACCGCGACGCCGCGCAGCGGGGTGCAGATGTGCTGGCCGACGAAGGTGCCGCCCCGGCTCAGCATCTCCACGCCGCCGTCCACGTACACGGTGTCGTTGGGCAGCTCGCGCTTGCCCTTGCTGGCATACCCGAACAGCGTGCCGATGCCGCCGTCGATGTCGAACTTCGAGTCGCCCAGGGTCGCCCCGGTGCGGGCGGACAGCGCGTACAGCTCCTCCCGGTGCTCCCGCAGCGCGGAGGCCAGTGCCTTGAGCAGCGCCGCCCGCTGGTGGAACGTCAGCGCCCGCAGCGCCGGGCCGCCCACCCGCCGCCCGTACTCCAGCGCGGCACCGACGTCCAGCCCGGCCGAGGAGATCCGGGCGACCTCCTCGCCGGTCACCGCGTCGTGCAGCGGCGCACCCTCGCCCGTCGGCTGCTGCCAGGTACCGGACAGGTAGCTGCGCAAAACGCTCATCCGGGGCGTCCTCCTCGACGTGCAGGTAATTACTTACCGTCCATTCGTTCAGCATCCTAGCGCTGGACGGACGGCCGGCGAAACCGGGCTGCGATACTCAACTATGTGAGCACCGGCACGGACGGCCAGCCTCCCCGACGCGGGCGCCCCGGGTACGACCGGGAGTCGCTGCTGCGGGTCGCCGTCGAGGTGTTCAACGAGCGCGGCTACGACGGCACCAGCATGGACGACCTCGCCCGCCGGCTGGGCATCACCAAGGCGGCGATCTACTACCACGTGGCCAGCAAGGAGGAACTGCTGCGGCTGGCGGTGGACCGTGCGCTGGACGGGCTGTTCGCGGTGGTCGCCGAGGTGGAGGCCGCCGACGGCCGGGCGATCGAGCGGCTGGAACGGCTGGTGCGCGGCAGCGTCGCCGTGCTGGTGGACCGGCTGCCGTTCGTCACGTTACTGCTCCGGGTCCGTGGCAACACCGGGGTCGAGCGGGATGCGCTGACCCGCCGCCGCGACTTCGACCACCTGGTCACCAAGCTGGTGCAGCAGGCCGAGTCCGACGGCGACATCCGCACCGACGCCGATCCGGCGGTGACCAGCCGGCTGCTGTTCGGCATGGTCAACTCGCTGGTCGAGTGGTACACCCCGGGCGGGCCGGTGGACGGCGCCGAACTGGCCGACGCGGTCTGCGCGGTGGCCTTCGACGGGCTGCGCCGCCCCGCGCCTGCCGACCGCCCCGCGCCGGCCGACCCCGTCGGCGCCGACTGACCCCGCCGATCGGAGCGATTAGGGCGGATCCGCTGGGGTATGTGCAGGCCACAGCGCACTCGACCGCCGTCCGAGCGATTCACGAGGTTGCCCTGAGAGGCTGATGTCACAACCCGATGGCGCGAAAGTGTCCGAACTCAACGCCTAGCTGCCTCGTACTAGGTAGCAAAGGTATACGGACATCGATTCGGCCGGAGGAGGCGGAAGACATGCAGCGCAGCGCTGTCGGGCCCGCGAAGGGCATCCGCGTGGCCCGCGTGCCGTACCACCTCCCGTGCCGTCGGCTCGCCATCGGCGCCGATCCTGGTGCACGCTCTCGGGACATGGACGCGTTGCGGTCGTGGGCCGAGCAGCTCGCCGCGTGGGCGATCCCCGAGCGCATCCTGGCCCGCACCCCGGAGTCCCCGTGGGTGCTGCCACAGCAGGTGTTGGTGCGGCGTACGGAGCTGCAGGTGGCCCGCCCCGGGGGCGCCACCCACGACGCCGCCGTCGCGGTGCTGGCCGAGCCGGGGACCGTGCTGGACGTGGGCGCCGGGGCGGGGGCGGTGAGCCTGCCGCTGGCGCCGCGGTTGGTCGCCGCCACCGCGGTGGACGAGAACGAGGCGATGCTGGCGCGGTACGCCGAGTGGGCCGCCGCGCTCGGGGTGCCGGCCCGGTTGGTGGCCGGGTCCTGGCCGGGGGTGGCCGGCCAGGTGGAGCCGGCCGACCTGGTGGTGTGCGGGCACGTGCTGTACAACGTCGCCGACCTGGCCCCGTTCGTGGCCGCGCTGACCGATCACGCACGGCGGCGGGTGGTGGCCGAGCTGACCGAGCAGCACCCGCTGGTCTCGCTCAACCCGCTGTGGCGGCGCTTCCACGGCATCGAGCGCCCGGACGGCCCCACCGCGGACGACGCCGTGGCGGCGCTGCGCCAGGTGGGCATCGACCCGACCGTCACCCGGTCGACCCGACCGGCCACCGCGGACTACGGCACGTTCGAGGAGACGGTCGAGGTGACCCGCCGCCGGCTCTGCCTGCCGCCGGACGCCGCCTCCGAGGTAGCGGCCGCGCTGCGCGACCTCCAACTCGACCCGGACACGCCGCCGGACCTCGGCTCCTCCGGCCGCCGCGTGGTCACCCTCACCTGGCCCGGCACCGCGGACTAGCTAGGCCGGGCTAGGCCAACGGACAACCGCCATTGCACTATCCCTCAATGCTGCGGAGACCGCGGCTACGAGGACAGATGTCCGGTTACTCCTTGACCGGTTGTGCGGGCCTTCGCTTTCCCTCTTGTTCGACCTGCGGTCCCCCGGCATCCGGACCGCAGGTTGCAAGGTCTGAGAGAACCTTGCTGAGATACTCCTTGAGCTGCGCATAGACGAGATCGCTTCGAGCCGTCCGCTGTTCGTCGGGTTCGGCCATGTTGTGAACAACGACAAGCAGGTCCACATCCTGAGGCGGAGCCGGCGAGCCCCGGCGCCCGTATCCGCCAGCATGCCAGTTGCTCTTCAACTCGAACGCCAGGACGTTTCGGCGCTCCCTGACAGCGGGATCCCCAACGAGCTGATCAACCCGTTGATGAGACAGCTCAAGCAGCGTAGCGGCTTCCCGGAGCGAGTAGCCTTGGCTCGTGAGAGCGCGGGCAGCCGTAACCGACCGCTCCTGCCACAGCTCCTGGGCGGCATCGAGCCAGGCACGCGCGCCCTTCGCTTCACAGAGCAGCGTACTCAGGTCGTCGGGAAGCACATACTGCAGCTCAACCTCGAAATTGCTCTCATCGTCGTCAAGAATGGTTGCGACAAGATCGCGCGCCATCGACTCGATCTTGGTCACCGTCCGAGCCTGCGTAAGAGCATTAAGTGGAATGGGATCTGCGCCGTCGCTAGCAGCCACGACCCGGGCCAGCCACCAGTCGTTTTCCTGCCAGGCCTTTACGTAATAGCGCGGCTTCATTTGCCCATCCATTCCTTCCCAAAATACGGCTCGAAGGTCGCCTCGATCTCTCGTGTCGTCGCAGGAGCCAGATCACCTGGATGCTGCGGAATTGTTGTCCACGCCAGCATCACGTCGTTCGTGTCATACAGACCGACCATCCTATGCGATCCTTTGCCCCTTCGACGCCCGTTCAGACCCGGGACCTCCTTAACCACCCACCCGCGGCGGGCCCGGCGCGCGGCCGACCGCATGAGCTTCTCGACCTCTGCCGCCGTCTTTGTTCCTCGAACCATCGACGCAGGCTAGCGTAGTAGACAAGAAGCCGTCTAATCTACTGGACGGCCGGCAGCAGCCCCAGCGGCTGAGGCCGGCATGCCGCTGCGGCGATCATGTTGCGCACGGCGGGTCAGACGTCCAGGCCGGGGAACAGCTTGGCGGCGTTGCCGGACAGCACGCCGCGCAGCGTCTCGGGGCGAAGGCCCAGCGCCGCCAGCGCCCGGACGTTCGCGGCGGCGCCGGGCACCCCGGGCCAGTCGGTGCCGAAGACCCACCGGGAGGCCAGCCGCTCCAGGTCGAACCGCTCGTAGTACCGCGGCAGGTGGGCAGGCGGCAGGCCGGCCAGGTCCAGCCAGACGTTGTCCCGGGCCAGCGCCAGGAACGCCGCCGCGTCGTACCACCAGCCACGGCCGCCGTGCGCCAGCACGAACGGCACCTCCGGGAAGTCCTCGAGCACGTTCAGCAGCAGTGCCGGGTCCCCGCAGGCGGTGCGCGAGCCGGGGAAGCTGGAGGTGCCGGAGTGCACGATCACCGGCACCCCGCGCTCCCGGCACACCGCGTACGCCGGGTACAACTCCGCCTCGTCCGGCCGGAACGCGCCGTGCACCGGGTGGATCTTCAGCGCCACCGCCCCGAGGTCGAGCTGGCGCTCCACCTCGGCGGCCACCGGGTGGTGCAGGTGCGGGTTGATGTTGGCCACCAGGCGGAACCGCCGCGGGTTGGCCGCCACGATCGGCAGGTTGTCCTCGATCGGCTGGATCCCGGTGGCTCGCGGGCTGTACTCGCAGAACAGCAGCGCCACGTCCACGCCCTCGTCGGCGAACAGCGCGTCCAGCCGTTCCGGCACGACGCGGCCGTCCTGGCCGTACGCCGTCCGCCAGTCGTGCGGCCCGGAGTACCGCTCGGCCCAGTCCCTCCAGGCCGGCTTCAGCGTGCCCAGCCGCGGCGCGTGCACGTGCGCGTCGACGACCACCTCACCGTCCAGCACGCAACTGCTCCCGCACCACGTGCCGGCGCAGCTTGCCGGTGGCCGTCTTGGGCAGCCCTTCCACCTCGACCACCAGCCGCGGCCGCTTGAACGCGGCCAGTGTCTGCCGGCAGAAGTCGACCAGCTCCGCGGCCGTGGCGTGCCGGCCGGGCAGGAACACCACGCAGGCCACCGGCTTGTCCAGCCCGTCCGCGTCCGGCACGGCCACCACCGCGGCCTCCGCCACCGCGGGGTGTTCCAGCAGCCGCGCCTCCACCTCGGCCGGCGACACCCAGATGCCGGCCGCCTTGATCATGTCGTCGGAGCGGCCCAGGCAGCTCATCGTGCCGTCGTCGTTGCGCACGTACGTGTCCCCGGTGCGCAGCCACTCGCCGCAGAAGACGCGCTGCGTGGTCTCCGCCCGGCACCAGTACCCGGATGCCAGCGAGGGGCCGCGGACGAACAGCCCGCCGGGCACGTCCGGCTTCTCGATCACCGCGCCGAACTCGTCCCGGATCTCCACCTCGTACCCCGGTACCGGCGTGCCGGAGGAGCCGGGGTGCACCGCGCCGGCCCGGTTGGACAGGAAGATGTGCAGCGCCTCGGTGGAGCCGATGCCGTCGAGGATCTGCACCCCGAACCGGTCCGCGAACCGCTGGTAGATCACCGGCGGCAGCGGTTCGCCGGCCGAGACCGCGAGCCGCACCGAACCGAAGGTGTCCTCCGGCAGCGCGCTGGCCAGCAGCGCGGCGTAGAAGGTGGGCACCGCGAAGAACAGCGTCGGCGCGTCCGCGGCCACCCTGGCGCCGATCGAGTCCGGCGTCGGCCGGCCGCGCTCCAGCAGCGCGGTGGCCCCGACCGAGAGTGGGAAGAACGCGGAGTTGCCCAGCCCGTAGGCGAAGAACAGCTTGGGCACCGACAGGAACCGGTCGTCGGCGCCGATGCCGAGCACGCCGGCCCCGTAGCACTCGGCCACGCTGCGGATGCTGCCGTGCCGGTGCATCGCGGCCTTGGGCGTCCCGGTGGTGCCCGAGGTGTACAGCCACAGCGCCGGCGAGTCGGCCCAGGTGGGGTACATCGGGGGGTCGGCCGCCGGCCAGGTCGCCGCGCCGGCCGCCAGCAGGTCGGCCCAGGTCCGCCCGGTGACCCCGGCCGGCAGGTCCAGCGGGGTGTCGGCGTCCACCACCACGTCGGTGATCTCCGGCGCGCCCTGCACCGCGCCGGCCAGGGTGCGGGCGGCGAACTCGGCCGAGCACAGCAGCAGCCGGGCCCGCGAGTCGGCGAGCAGGGTGGCCAGCTCCGGGGCGGTGAGCATGGTGGACACCGGGACCGGCACCGCGCCCAGCCACATCGCGCCGAGGATCCCGGTCAGCAGGTCCACGTCGTCGGCCATCACCAGCACGACCCGCTCCTCGGGGCGTACCCCCATGGCGGCCAGGCCGGCCGCTACCCGCCGCACCTGGTGCGACAGCTCGGCGTAGCTGAGGCTGCCGCCGGCGGCCTCCACGGCGGTGCGCGCACCGTTGCCCGCGGCGACCTGCCGGTCCACCAGCCACTCGCAGGCGTTGAACGTCTCGGGCATCGCCCACCCCTCTTAGGACAGGTGCACGTACTCGTAGTCGAACGGCTTGCCGTTGATGCCGTTGCGCGGCGGCGCCAGCCAGCTCGCGATCTTGCCGCGCTCGTACACCGGGTGCATGAGCGACGCCACGAAGGTCAGGTCGACGTCGGTGGGCAGCCAGTGCGGGCGGCCCCGTTCCCAGGTGTGCTCATCGACCACCTGCCCGTCCGGTGTGACGTGGTACCCGGCGTACACGCCCACCCGCCGGTTGAACCCCGGGTGCGGCAGCCGCAGCCGGAACCCGATCCCGGCGTCGGCGAGGATCCGGTTCCACCGCTTCACGCCGGTCTCGCAGTCGGCGATGTACTCGTTGCGCAGGTCGTGGTTGAGGGCCAGCAGCGCCGGCACCTCCTCCTCGGCCAGCTCGCCGTCGGTGATGCAGTCGATCCTCCACCCGTGGTCGGCCAGCCGGTGGTCGTCGGTGCGCCGCTCCTCCCGCCACCTGCCCTTGAGCCCGGCGGTGTAGTAGTTCGCCGCGTTGGTGGACTGCTCGGAGCCGAACAGGTCCAGCGACACCGTGTAGTGGAAGTTCAGGTAGCGCTGGATCACCTCCAGCGGGATGCCGCCGTGCGGCCCGATATCCATGGTCTCGTGCTCGCGGACGAGTTGCGCGGAGCGCTCCACCACCCGGTCGACCCCCGTGGTGCCGACCATCATGTGGTGCGCCTCCTCCTTGAGCATGAACTCACAGGTGCGCGAGAGCGGGTCGAACGCCGACTCCTTCAGGGTGCCGAGCTGGTACTTGCCGTCCCGGTCGGTGAAGTAGGTGAACATGAAGAACGCCAGCCAGTCGGCGGTCTGCTCGTTGAACGCGCCGAGGATGCGGGGTGAGTCCGGACTGCCGGAGTTGCGGATCAGCAGGTCCTCGGCCTGCTCCCGGCCCTCCCGCCCGAAGAAGGCGTGCAGCAGGTACACCATGGCCCACAGGTGCCGGCCCTCCTCGACGTTGACCTGGAAAAGGTTGCGCAGGTCGTACAGGCTCGGCGCGCTGAGCCCGAGCAGCTTCTGCTGCTCCACCGAGGCCGGCTCGGTGTCGCCCTGCACCACGATGAGCCGCTGCAGGTCGGCGCGGTACTCCCCCGGCACCTGCTGCCAGGCCGGCTCGCCCTGGTGCTCGCCGAACGCGATCCTCCGGTCCGACTCCCGCTCGGCCAGGAAGATCCCCCACCGGTACTCCTTGACCCGCACGTGGTCGAAGTGCGCCCAGCCTTCGCGACCCACGTTCACCGCGGTGCGCAGGTACACGTCGTTGGTGGCCAGCGTCGGGCCCATCTCGGCCCACCAGCTCATGAACTTCGGCTGCCAGCCCTCCAGCGCCCGCTGCAGCCGGCGGTCACCGGTCAGGTCCACGTTGTTCGGGATCTTCTCGGTGTAGTCGATCGAGGAGGTCACGACGGCTCCCCGCTGACCCTCGTCGCCGCCGCGCCCACAGGTGCTGTGCCTACCGGTGCCCGCGCAAGCTCGGTCACGTCCTCACACCCGCCTCTTGTCGAACTCGGGCCGCTGGCCAGTGCCGTAGCGGCGCAGTGCCCCCCGTTCCCCCGCCGCGTTCGGCCGGGTGAAGACCCAGTTCTGCCAGGCCGAGAGCCGGCCGAACACCTTGCTCTCCAGCGTCTCCGGACCGACCAGCCGGTGGTTGGCCTCCATCGCGGTCAGCGCGTCCGGGCTGAAGGCGGCCCGCTCCTCCACCACGATCCGGATCTCGTCCGCCCAGTCCAGGTCGTCCGGGGCCGCTGTCACCAGGCCGAGCTCCAGCGCCTCGGCCGCCGGCAGCGGGCGCCCGGTCTCCTTGGCCAGCCGGGCCAGGTGGTCGTCGTCGCGGTAGAACCGGGCGGCCAGCCGGGACAGCCCGTTGACGGTCGGCAGCGGCCCGAAGTTCCAGTCCGATAAGACGATCGCGGCCCGCTCGGCGCTCTGCTCGTCCTCCGGCGGCGGGCCGTCCAGCATGTACTGCCGGTCGCACGCGAGCGCCAGGTCGAGCAGCAGCCCGGCGAAGCAGCTCCCCGGCTCGATCAGCGCGATCAGGCTCCGGCTTGTCATGTCCAGCCGCTTCGCGGTGCGCTTGGCGAAGTGCAGGATCTCGTTGCACAGCCAGTCGGTGCCGGCGTTGTCCAGGACCAGCCGCTCGTGCGCCAGCACGGCCGCGGGGTCGCCCTCGGTGCGCAGCAGCCAGGTGCCCAGCTCCGGTGAGTTGGTGCGCAGCCGCAGGATCGCGTCGTCCAGCTCCCGGGTCAGCGCCAGCAGCCAGCACCCGGCGCCCTGCGCGTGCACGTCCGCGGCGGTGGCCGGCGCCGGGGTGTCCAGCCCCGGGGTGTCCGGCCCGCGCAGGGTCAGGGTGACCACACCGCGGGCGGGGTCGAGCTCGGCGGTCACGTACCGGTACCGCAGCGCGTCCGCGGTGACCTCGCGGGCCAGCGGGGTGAGCTCGATGCCGGTGGCGCCGGCCGGCCGGGTGGACCGCCGGGCGGCCTCGGCGGCGCGCTCGCGCACCACCTGGTCGAACTGCCGCGGCGGCACCACCTCGTCCACCAGCCGCCAGTCCACCGCGGTTCTCCCGCGCACCCCTTCGGCCCGGGTGGCGAACACGTCGGCCAGGTCGCGACGCACCCGCCGCTTGTCCACCAGCCGGGTCAGCCCGCCGGTGCCGGGCAGCACCCCGAGCAGCGGAACCTCGGGCAGTGCCACCGAGGAGGAGTTGTCGTCCACCAGCAGGATCTGCTCGCAGGCCAGCGCCAGCTCGTACCCGCCGCCCGCGCAGGAGCCGTTCACCGCGGCCAGAAACGGCAGCCCCGAGTGCCCTGTTGCGTCCTCGAACCCGTTCCGGGTCTCGTTGGTGAACTTGCAGAAGTTCACCTTCCAGTGGTGGCTGGAGCCGGCCAGCATCCGGATGTTGGCGCCGGCGCAGAACACGCGATCCTTTCCGCTGGTCAGCACCACGGCGTGCACCTCGGGGTGCTCGAAGCGCAGCCGCTGCACCGCGTCGTGCAGCTCGATGTCCACGCCGAGGTCGTAGGAGTTGAGCTTGAGCTCGTAGCCCGGGACCAGCCCGCCGTCCTCGTCTACGTCCAGCACCAGGTACGCGATGTCCCCGTCGGTGCGCAGTGTCCAGTGCCGGTAGCTGTCCGGGCTGGCGTCGAAGGACACCTCGGGCTGGTCGGCGGTCGGCATGAAGCACCTCCTCGACGTATCGCAATCTTCTACAAGTTACTTGCGTCCGTCAATAGATAGTAGAGACTTACCCTCACGGGGGACGACGCCCGAAAACGGCGATTGGTCCGACCTTGTGGGTGGATACTGCGGCTGGCGAGCGATCAGGGGGCGGACCCGCCGTCCACGACCGAACAGGAGCCACGTGACGACTGCGGAACGTCGGCCCGCACCGCGGGCGGGCGCACGCGCCCGCAACAGCACCGCGGGCACCGACGCCAGGCCGGCGCTGTCCCGCCGCCGCGAGCTGGGTGACACCAGCGCCCGGTCCCTGCTGATGACGATCCTGGGCGAGTTCGTGCTGCCCCGGCACGAGGCGGCGTGGACCTCCACCCTGGTCGCCGCGCTGGCGATGTTCGGCGTGGAGGAGAAGTCGGCCCGGCAGGCGCTGGCCCGCAGCGCCGGCGAGGGGTGGATCGCCTCCCAGCGGTTCGGCCGGCGGGTGCGCTGGGAGCTGACCCCGCCCGGACGGCGGCTGCTCACCGAGGGCGCCGAGCGGATCTACGGCTTCGGCCGGCACGAGCCGACCTGGGACGGGCAGTGGCTGGTCGTGCTGGTCTCGGTGCCCGAGGCCAAGCGGGAGCTGCGGCACCGGCTGCGTACGCAGCTGAGCTGGGCCGGGTTCGGGTCGCCGGCAGCCGGGGTGTGGGTGAGCCCGGACGTGTCGCATCAGGACGAGGCGCGGACCATCCTGGACAGGCTGGCGCTGTCGGCGGGCGCGATGTCGTTCACCGCCCGGTACGGCGCGATCGGCCAGCAGCAGAGCATGGTGGCCTCGGCGTGGGACCTGAACGGCATCGCGACCCGGTACGAGGCGTTCATCGACCAGTTCACCGGGCTGCGGCCGCGCCCGCCGGACGAGGTGCTGCGGGCGCAGATCCGGCTGGTGCACGAGTGGCGGCGGTTCCCGTTCCTCGACCCGCAACTGCCCCCGGAGCTGCTGCCGGCGAAGTGGAGCGGCAGCCGGGCTGCCGAGCTGTTCCACGACAAGCACGTGCAGTGGCGCCCGGCGGCACAAGACCGCTGGGACGCGCTGGTCGGCGCCGCGTCCTGACGGCGGCGGTCCCCGCCCAGCCTTCCACGGTGGTCGGCTGGGTCTGCGCTGACCGCCAACGCCCGATTTTTGTCCCCTTCTCGGCGGAAATTCAGGCGTCGGTCACCTAGGCTTGCTATGAGATCGTTTCATATTCGGTGACCGGACACGGCCGGTGGCTCGCCACCACTGCTGTCGGAGGGGAACGCAATGCCTGACGAGTCCACCGCTGTCACTGCGGCCGCGGCGGCTCCGGCGGGGGAGGCAAACCCGCGCCGCTGGGTGGCCCTGGTCGTCATCGCCGTCGCGCAGTTGATGGTGATACTGGACGCCACCGTGGTGAACATCGCGCTGCCGCAGGCGCAGGCCGACCTCGGCATCTCCGACGCCGACCGGCAGTGGGTCGTCACGGCGTACACGCTGACCTTCGGCGGCCTGCTGCTGCTGGGCGGCCGGATCTCGGACTACTGGGGGCGCAAGCGCACCTTCGTGGTGGGCATCGCCGGCTTCGCCGCCGCGTCGGCGCTCGGCGGTGCGGCCACCAACGGGCTGACGCTGTTCGCCGCGCGGGCGCTGCAGGGCAGCTTCGGCGCGCTGCTGGCGCCGGCCTCGCTGGCACTGTTGACCGTACTGTTCACCGACACCGGCGAGCGGGCAAAGGCGTTCGGGGTGTACGGCGCGATCGCCGGCGGAGGCTCGGCGGTCGGGCTGGTGCTGGGCGGCGTGCTCACCGAGTACGCGAACTGGCGCTGGTGCCTGCTGGTGAACGTCCCGGTCGCGGTGGTGGCGGTCGCTGCCGCGCTGCCGCTGGTGCCGGAGAGCCGCGCGCACGGCGACACCCGGTACGACGTGCCCGGCGCGGTGCTGGCCACCCTGGGGCTGCTCTCGGTGGTGTTCGGCTTCACCAAGGCGGCCACCGACGGCTGGCGGGCACCTGTCACCCTGGGCTTCATCGCCGCGGGTGTGCTGCTGCTGGCCGCGTTCGTGCTGGTGGAGACCCGGTCGAGCAACCCGCTGCTGCCGATGCGGATCCTGCTGGACCGCAACCGGGGCGGTACGTACATCGCCTCGGCGCTGTTCGGGGCCGGGCTGTTCGGGGCGTTCCTGTTCCTCACGTTCTATCTGCAGGTGGTGCTCCACTACACCCCGCTGACCGCAGGCGTTGCGTCGCTGCCGATAACCGTGGGCGTGCTGGTCGCGGCCGGCGCGGCCACCCCGCTGATGCCCAGGATCGGCCCCAAGCCGCTGATGGTCGCCGGCTCGATCATCGGCACGCTGGCGATGCTCGGGCTGACCCGGATCGGTGTGTCGACCAGCTTCTACACCCACGTGCTACCCGCCGAGCTGGTCCTGGGGCTCGGCCTCGGGCTCACCTTCGTGCCGCTGGCCAACGTCGCGCTGGTCGGCGTGCCCGACCACGACGCGGGCGCGGCCAGCGCGACGTTGAACGCCACCCAGCAGGTCGGCAGCTCCCTCGGCATCGCGCTGCTCAACACCATCTACACGACGGCGGTCACCGCCTACTTCGCCAGCCACGCGCCGGGCGACCCGGCCGGCCGGCTGGCGGGCCTGGTGCGCGGCTACGCGACCGCGTTCGCCTGGGGCGCCGGCCTGCTGGCGCTGTCCGCGGTGGTCATCGCGGTGCTGCTACGCGTACACAAGGAGGACCTGGCCTCGACGCCGCGCGGCACCCCCGTGGGCTGATCGGGTCAGCCACTCTTGCGGCGGAACGACCGCCGGCTGCTCGCCGGGCCGTGCGCCTCGTGCACCTTGGACTGGTCCTTGTCGTCGCCCTCCGCGGTGCCGGCCGCGTGCTGGTGCTGCTTGCGCTCCAGCGCCTCGCGGAACTTGCGGCGCATGTCGTCCTCGGTGCCATCCGGCTCTTGCTCGGTGGACGCCATCGCAGACCTCCTCATCGACGGCCAGGCCCCAGCCTGGCACGCTCGCCCCTACCGATCCAGATCCTTTCACGGCCCGCACCGACCCGGCCGCGGCCCCGCCCGGGAGGCTCCGGAACAATCTTCGTCGGCGGTTGTCGATTCGGCGGTCCGCCGTCCGACGTAGGGGTGACCGGGCCCAACCGACACGGTGGAGGACATCAACATGGCTCAGTACCTGATCCTCATCTACGAAGACGAGGCCGCGTACGCCGACCCGGCGTCAGGCGCGTGGCAGAAGGCGGGCGAGGCGCACGGGAGGTTCGCCGAGCAGGTGGGCGAGAAGATCCTGGGCGGCAACGCCCTGCAGCCGACCCAGACCGCCACGACGATCCGCGGCGACGTGGTCACCGACGGTCCGTTCCTGGAGACCAAGGAGGTGCTCGGCGGGTACTACCTGGTCGAGGCCAAGGATCTGGACGAGGCGCTGGAGATCGGCAAGCTCTGCCCGGCGCCGTACGGCGGCGTGGAGGTCCGTCCGATCATGGACACCACCGGGATGTGACCCGCCCGCCGCGCACCTGCGGCGGGTGAGCACGGCGCCGCGCACCTGCGGCGGGTGAAGCACCGCGGGGCCGCCCCCTGCACCGGGCGGCTATGGCCGCCAACGCGGCGGCCGGAGATTCGGCATTCCGGCGGATCGTCCGTGGTCCGCGCGGAGGGCGGAGCGCCTTCCTGGGTCGCCGAACGTGGAGCTTGCGGCGCGTTTCGGGGGGTGCAGGTGCGGAGGGGACGCGGAGGCGGACAGTTGAGCGTTGCCCCGGCGGACGTCCGTGCCGCCGTCGCGGACGCGCACCGTCGCGAGTGGGCCTTCGTGCTCGCCGCCGCGGTGCGCGTCGCCGCCGACCTGGACCTGGCCGAGGAGTGCGTCCAGGAGGCGTACGTCGCCGCGCTGGACGAGTGGGCGCGGGACGGTATCCCACGCAACCCCGGCGCGTGGCTGACCACCATCGCCCGCCGCCGCGCGCTGGACGCACACCGCCGGGCCGCGACGCTGCGCGCCAAGCTGCCGCTGCTGATCGAGCCGGACACCGCACCGCAGCCGGGAGGTGACAGCATGGACGAGGCGATCCCGGACGATCGGCTGCGGCTGGTGTTCACCTGCTGCCACCCGGCGCTGGCCCGCGAGGCGCAGGTCGCGCTCACCCTGCGCCTGGTGTGCGGGCTGACCACGGCCGAGATCGCCCAGGCGTTCCTGGTCAGCGAGCCGACGATGGCGGCCCGGGTCACCCGAGCGAAGAAGAAGATCTCCGCGGCCCGGATCGCCTACCGGGTGCCGGGTCCGGCCGAGCTGCCGGACCGGCTGGACGCCGTGCTCACCGTGGTCCACCTGCTCTACACCACCGGCCACACAGCGCCGGCCGGCGACGACCTGATCCGCCCCGACCTGGTCGAGCGCGCCATCGGGCTGGCCCGGATGCTGCACACGCTGATGCCGGACGAGCCGGAGGTGCGCGGCCTGCTCGGCCTGCTGGTGCTCACCGACGCGCGCCGGTCCACCCGGGTGGCCCCCGACGGGCGGCTACTGCTGCTCGAGGAGCAGGACCGCTCGCACTGGGACCGGGCCGGCATCCAGGAAGGCACCGACCTGGTGGTGGCCGCGGTCCGCGGCGGCCGGCCGGGACGGTTCGCGCTGCAGGGCGCCATCGCCGCGCTGCACGCCGAGGCGCCGAGCTATGACCAGACCGACTGGCCGCAGGTGCTGGCCGTCTACGACGCGCTCCTGCAGGCGTGGCCGTCCCCGGTGGTGGCCCTGAACCGCGCCGTGGCGCTGGCCATGGTGGCCGGCCCGGGCGCCGCGCTGGCAGAGGTGGAGGCACTGGAGCAGGCCGGGCGGCTGGCCGGGTACCGGTACCTGGCCGCCACCAAGGCCGACCTGCTGCGCCGCCTCGACCGGCGCGCCGAGGCCGCCGCTGCCTACCGCGCGGCGCTCGACCTCGCCGACAACGCCGCAGAGCGCGCCTTCCTGCACCGGCGCCTGGGAGAGCTCGGCCGGCCCTAGTGCCCGGGTCGGACGTTCGACTCGAGCCACTCGGGTGGCCACGGATCACCCCAGGCGGCCCTGCGGGCGGCGCGGTACGCCTCGCCCTGGCTCCTGGCGACGGTGGTGCGCCGGATCTCGCCCTCGGCGGTGCACACCTCGAGGGTGACCAGCCCGCGCCGCTGCCGGGGGTGGCGCACGATCCGGCCGGACGCCGCCGGAGGTGGCCCGACGGCGGGTACAGGCGCGGCGGCGGCGGATACCGGCGGGTCGGCGGGTACAGGCGCGGCGGTGGCGGATACCGGCGGGTCGGCGGGTACCGGCGCGGCGGTGGCGGATACCGGCGGGCCGGCGGGTACCGGCGCGGCGGCGGCGGATACCGGCGCCGGCTGCCGGGTGGCGACGAGGTAGCAGAACTTCTCGTCCTCGTGGCCGCGGGTTCCGTCCTTGAGCTGCCGATGCAACGGCGAGCGGACGACCCTGGCGGCGAAGTGGCACCAGTCGCGACCGCCGACCAGCGGGCAGTCCCGCTGGTGCGGGCAGGGCGCCTGTACGATCCAGCCGGCCTGGAGTAACTGCGTCCGGGCGGCGAGCACCCGCCGGTAGCCATCCGGGGTCCCCGGCTCGACCAGCAGCACCGCGCTGCCGGCCGCCGCCATCGCGCCGACCAGGCCGGGCCGCTCCGCCGGCCGCTCCGCCAACCCGGGCTCGGCAACCCGGACGCTCGAGCCCCCGCCATCCGATGATCGTCGCCGCGGAACAACGGCGGACAGCGGGGAAACTCGGCGATGATCACCAGGTCGGACGGCGGTCGGGGATCCCCGGCGGGATGCCGGCGGTCGAGGTGGCCGCCGAATCGGGGCGCCGGGCCCCCGCTCGGCAACCCGGGCTCGGCAACCCGGACGCTCGAGCCCACCGTCGGATGATCGTCGCCGCGGAACAACGGCGGACAGCGGGCAAACTCGGCGATGATCACCGGGGTCGGGCGGCGGTCGGGGATCCCCGGCCGGGAAGCCGGCGGTCGAGGCGGCCGCCGAATCGGGGCGCCGGGCCCCCGCTCGGCAACCCGGGCTCGGCAACCCGGACGCTCCAGCCCCGCCGTCCGATGATCGTCGCCGCGGAACAACGGCGGGAAGCGGGGAAACTCGGCGATGATCACCGGGTCGGGCGGTGGTCGGGGATCCCCGGCCGGGATGCCGGCAGTTGGGGCGGCAGTTGGGGCGGCCGCGTAACCCCGGTGGCGGGCGTCTCGGTCAACGGCCGGCCGGCCACCGCCATCGGGGACCGCCATCGGGGACCGACTGAGCGGCGGGAAGCCTACTTGCCGGCCCCGGGCGCGGGCCGGCGGGAACAGTTACTGCGCCTCGGCCGTGCGGTAGCCGAGCACCCCGGCGAACCCGATCAGTGCCACGCCGGCCAGCAGGTCGGCGAACCGCTCGACCCGCGGCCCGACCGCGCGGCGCACCACCGCGACACCGACGGCCAGGATGGTCACCCAGGTCGCGCTGCCGATACCGACGCCCACCACCAGCGGCACCGCGCCGGCGCCCGTACCGGTCGAGGCCGCGGCGAAGATCGCCGCCCAGGAGGCGATGGTGGCCGGGTTCGAGGCGGTGCCGGCCAGCGCGGCGCCGAACGCCCGCCACGGGGTGGCCACGTCGTCGGCCACCTCCAGCCCGGAACGCACCCGGAACGCGGTCATCACCGTGCGTACACCGAGCCAGAGGAGCACCACCGCACCGGCGATGCCGAGACCCAGGCGCAGCGCGCCGACCGCGAGGAACGGGGCCGCGCCGGCCGCACCCGCGGCGGCGTACACCGCGTCGATGACCGCGATGCCGGCGCCGATGGGCAGCCCGATCCGGATGCCGCCGCGCAGCGTGGACCGGATCAGGAACAGCGACATGGGGCCGAGTTGGAGCGCCACGAAGAACCCCAACCCGAACCCGATCGCCGCGTCACGCATGGCCGCAAGGCTGACCGGTGCCGGCCGGCCCCGGCAATCGGGTTATCCGTCCGGGACCAGCCGCCGCTGCAGGTCGCGCAGGTCGCGCCCCAGGTTGCGGCGGACCATCGGGGCCATCAGCGGGCCGGCCAGCCGGTAGTAGCCGGAGGCGTCGCCGCGCACCCGGATGCTGGCCAGCGTCCCGTCCGGGTGCTCGTCGAACCGGTAGGTCACGTGCATCGGCATCGGGCCGGCCACCGACCTCATGTCCAGCACCGTGGGCGGCGCGTACTCCTCGACCCGCAGCACATAGTCGATCCGCTTGCCGAGGAAGTACGCCGTGCGGGTGACCTCGGCCCCGGCCCCGAACGCGCCGTCCTCGCCGGCGCGGGTCAGCTCGGCCGACCGGATGCCCTGCGTCCACTCGTGGTCGTGCCGCCAGTCCATGGCGTACGCCGCGACCTGCCGCGGCGGCAGCGGGATGACGCGCTGCCGGGTGACGTCGAGGCTCATGCCTCGACTCCGGCTCGCTCCGCACCTGCACCCCACGAGAACGCTACGCAAGCTCCGCGTTCCCGCGGGGACCACGCAGCTCGCTCGGTCCCCGCTGCGATGCTCACCCGCACGTCGTCTCCGGTGCTCATGGTGTTAGAAGCTGAAGTACGGCACCGGCTTGCCGGTCTCGGCGTACTCCTTGAGCCGCAGGATCATCTGCGCCCACCCCATCGTGACAATCCGGAACATCTCGTCCTTGGCAGCGAAGCCGGTGTGGTCGAACAGTACCCGGGTACCGCCCTCGGGCGCGGCCGACATTGCCCAGCGGAGGTCGGTGCCGATCCACGGCTGCGGGCCGCCGGTGCAGTGCCAGCCGAGCACCTGCCCGGGCACCGCCTCGGTCACCTTCATGTCCCAGGACATCGGCATCCCGGGGAACTCGTACCGGCTCGTCTCCCCCACCGTTGCGGTGCTCTGGTTGCGGGTGGTCCACCACCCGGCAATGCCCTCGGTTGTGGTCAGCGCGGCCTCCACGGTGGCCGGCTCGGCCGCGATGTCGATCTGCATGGCGACGTCGTAACCCATGGTTCCCTCCGGGTCCGTAACTGTTGTTCAGCGGAGACTAAAGTAGCTCTCAGTGATTGCGCAAGTTTCAGTGCCTGCTAAACTTCCGGCTCGTGGACGCCGTTCAGGTGATCGCCGAGCCTCGCCGCAGGGAGATCCTGCGTCTGGTCTGGGACGCGGAGCGGCCGGCCACCGAGATCGCCGAGCACTTCGACATCACCTTCGGCGCGGTGTCCCAGCACCTGGGCGTGTTGCGCCGCGCGGGTCTGGTGGTGGTGCGCCGGGACGGCACGCGCCGGTTCTACCGGGCGAACCGGGAGGCGCTGCGCCCGTTCACGGCGATGCTCGAGCAGATGTGGGGCGGCCAGCTCGACCGGCTGGCCGCGCTCGCCGAAGCCGCCCAGAACGACATCCCCCACAACGACACCGGCCACAGCGACACTGGCCACAGCGAAACCGCCCAGCACGAGACCGCCCAGCACGACACACCCCAGCACCGCACCGGCCAGCACCACACCGCCCAGGACGAAACCAGCCAGCACCACGCCGCCCAGCACCACACCGCCGAGGAGGACGCGTGAATCCCGAGTCGCCACCGGTCGTGGTGGAGCGACACATCAGGGCGCAGCCCGCCACCGTGTTCAGCTTCTTCACCGACCCGCAGCGGTGGCTGTCCTGGCAGGGCGTGGACGCGAAGATCGAGCCGGAGCCGGGTGGCGTGTTCCGGATGAACGTCCGTGGCGACGGGTACGCGTCCGGGCGGTTCGTCACCGTGGACCCGCCGCGGCGGCTGGTCTTCACCTGGGGCTGGGAGATGCCGGGGAACCCGGTGCCGCCCGGGTCGAGCACGATCGAGGTGGAGTTGGAGGAGGCCGACGGCGGCACGCTGGTGCGGCTCACCCACCGCGACCTGTCCCGGGAGGCCGGCGAGATGCACCGCGGCGGCTGGGAGCACTACCTGGACCGGCTGGCGGTGGCGGCCCCCGGCGGCGACCCGGGTCCGGATCCGTGGCGGGCCACGCCGTTCGAAGGGGACCACCAGCGAACCTAGTGTCCGCCGGGCGTCCCTAGCTGGGCGCCGCGGCGACGGTGATCCGGTCGAAGTCCGGGGCGTATGCCGAGGGGTTCGCGAACCCGACGGTGTTGGGGCCGGCGGCCAGGTGCAGCGACACCATCATCGTGCCCACGGTGTTGAAGTCCGCCGTGGGCGTGAACGACAGCGTCTGGGCCGGGCCGCCGTTCACGCTCACGGTCGCATCCCGCCCCGGCGGGCCGTTGAGGTAGTAGATGGTCACGTCGTAGTCGCCGGCGGTGGGCGCGGCGACGCCGGTGAACGTCAGCGTGCCGCCGTTCCCGACGAAGCCAACCTTCTGCCCACCGGAGCAGGCCGCGCAGCTTGCCACCCGCGCACCGCCCGCGATCGTGTTCGCCGCCGACTCGGCCTCGTAGGAGGTCGGCCCGGCCGGCGGCGGGGTGGCCCCGTCGCTGACGGTGAGGCCGTTGAACACGACCTGCCCCGGCGACCCGGCCGAGTGCGACGTCACGAAGATCCCGGCGTCCTGGGTGGCCGCCTGGGCGGGCACGTTCGCGGTGCCCACCGTGGTCCAGTTCGTGCCGTCGGTGGAGTAGTAGCCGGTGTACCTGCTGCCGTCCCGCAGCAGCTTCAACCGCACCGGCAGGGTGGCCGGGATCGTGCCGTTCGGCGGGGTGACCGCGTTGATGTGGGTGCCGCCGTTGCTGTTCCACTCCAACTGGATCCCGCCGGAGGGCGACTCGAATAGGATCACGCCCTCGGGCGTCGTCCCGGATCCGGTCATGTCGTTGCGGACGATGATCCCCGCCTTGGCGAAGCCGGTCATGTGCTGCTGGGAGACGACCTCGGTGTCGATGGTGGCCGCGGTCCCGACGGAGGCCGGCAGGTAGATCGTGCTGTAGGAGTCGCTGTTGGAGTACAGGTCCGCGCCGGCGCCGGAGATGCCGAACTGCTGCCCGAGCTGGCCGAAGACCGCCGGGGCGTCGGTCGCGGAGGAGTACGTCAGGTACGGCGGCTGCACCGGCGGGCTGGTGTTCACGGTCCGGGTCACCGACGTGCTCAGCGGGTGCGTGCCGTGCCACCGGTAGTCCGCGGTAGCGGTCACCTCATCGGACTGGAACAGCCGGGTCGGGGCCGGTGCGACGACCCGGAACGTCGCCTGGACCGTCTGGCCGCTCTCGACCGAACCGAACGACGTCGGCGAGGTCGCCGTGACGGTCCAGCCCGCCGGCGCCGACAGGCTCAGGTTCACCCGCTGCGCCGGCAGCACCCCGTTGTCGGTGAACGACACGGTGACGTCGGCCGGTTCGCCGGGTGTCAGGTTGGCCAGCCCGGTCAGGTCCAGCGTCACGTTCGGCGGTGCCTGGGCCGCGTTGTCGATGGGCGTCACCCGGTACAGCGCGACACCGTGGGCCGGGACCTCGGCCCCGATCGTGCCCGCCGTCTCGGTGCTCTGGTGGGTCCACAGGTCCCTGACGTTGTAGGCGGTGCTGCCGCCCGGGAGGCCGAGCGCCGCCGTCGTGGTGGTCAGGCTCGCCGGCTGGCCGCCGGTGTTGAACAGCCCGACGACGGCGTCCCCATTGGGCTCCCTCTTGGCGAACACCTGCGCGGTGCCGGAGTTGGCGATCCGCGCCGCGTCGATGGAGTCCTGGTCGACGGCGAGGACCTCGGTGTTCTTCAACAACGCCAGGTCGGTCGGGTCGAGGTTCGTCAGGTCGGTGCCGAGGATGAACGGCGAGGCGGCCAGCGCCCACAGGCTCATCTGGGTGCGCCGCTCGTCCGGGGTGAGCCCGGTGTTGCTGCCGTTGCCCACCTCGATCGAGTCGTAGTCGTTGAAGCCGCCGGGACCGCCGTACGGCTGCCAGTTCGCCACCTGGTTGAACCGGGACTGCACGTGGTTCCAGTCGGTGAGCGGGTAGCTGGCGCCGTTCGGGCCGCAGTAGCACTCGATGTCGCCGCCGGTGCGCCAGCCGTTGGCGTACTGCGCCCAGATCGCGGCTCCGCTGATCGCGAGGCTGTTGGACAGCTCGAGGTGGATGGGGCGGCCGGTCTGCCGCAGGGCCTGCGACCACGCCTGGATGTCCGGCACGTCGCTCAACCCGACGCCGTCGATCTTGAGGTAGTCGATACCCCACGAGGCGAACTGGTTCGCCCACGAGTCGACGAACGCCTGCGCACCGGGCCTGGTGTAGTCGATGCCCACCATGCCGCGGCAGTTGTAGTTCTTCTCGGTGGCCGTCGTGGCGATGTCGGCCGCGTGGTAGGGGGTGCCCTCGATCGCGGTGTTCTGGGCGACCGCCTGCTTGGAGATGCCCGGCGTGACGTACAGGCCGAACTTCAGCCCCTTGCCGTGCACGTGGTCGGCGACCACCTGGATCCCGTCGGTCGACCCGGAGTTCGGGAACTTGGTGGTGTCGGTGACCCACCGGCCGTACTGGTCCACGTTCGGGCCCTGGCTGCCCGGGCACTGGTACCAGAAGTCGTCGACGTTGACGTACCGGTACCCGACCGCGGCCAGCCCGCTGCTCGTCATCGCGTCGGCCGTCGCCTCGATGTTGGCGGCGGTCGGGTTGCGCCGGATGAAACTCCAACTGCTCCACCCCAGCGCCGGGGTCAGGCCGACGCCGTTGTCCTGTGCGCTGGCCGGTCGCGGGGACGACCCGACGGCAACGGCGATCATCGGCGTGGCGGCCAGCACGGCCACCAGGCCGCGCACCAGTCTTCTCATCGACTCTCCCAACCTCGCGGCGGGGCTCGTACGCGCTGTGCGAGTCTGTTGATTTGGCCGAACGGCCGGGCCTCCGGCCACCGTATGCCGGTCGGAACCGCCAACCGCGACGTTCCCGTTCCCCCAACCGGTGCAGCCACGTGCTGACAAGATCCGAAATCAGACAGCATCCAACAATTTCGCACTGAATCACACAGAGTGTCCGAGGTCAAGGAGGGTGTCCGAGGTCAAGGAGGGTGTCCGAGGTCAAGGAGGGTGTCCGAGGTCAAGGAGGGAGCGCCGGCAGGTCGAGGAGGTGCCGCGGCAGACGCAGTGCGGGGCAGCCGCGGACTGGGCAGCCGCGGACTGGGCAGCCGCGGACTGGGCAGCCGCGGACTGGGCAGCCGCGGAGCGGCCCGGCCGCCCACCCGCGCCCCATCCGGGGGTTCCCGGCTTCCGGGACTGGACAGGACAAGGCCGTCGACATCGGCGAAGACATGGAGGAACAGCGTTAGGCGAGTCCGGTTCGAGGGCTGCGTGGGATCATTGGCTACCGTGACCACCGAACTTCCCGTCGAAGCGCTGTTCGGGCACTCGCCGTACCCGCCGATCGGCGACTACGGCTTCCTGTCCGACTGCGAGTCCACCGCGCTCGTCGCCCCGAGCGGCAACGTGGAGTGGATGTGCCTGCCACGGATGGACTCGCCGAGCGTGTTCGGCTCGATCCTGGACCGGGACGCCGGCGGCTTCCGGCTCGGGCCGGCGGACGTGATGGTCCCGGCCGCCCGGCGGTACCTGCCCGGGACCATGGTGCTGGAGACGAGTTGGGGCACGCCCACCGGCTGGATCATCGTCCGCGACGTGTTGCTGATCGGGCCGTGGCACCACGAGAACGAGCTGTCCCGCTCGCACCGCCGGGCGCCCACCGACTACGACGCCGACCACGTGCTGCTGCGCACGGTGCGGTGCGTGAACGGCGAGGTGCAGGTGACGCTGGACTGCGAGCCGGTCTTCGACTACGGGCGCGTGCCGGCCCAGTGGGGCTACACCGACCGCGGCTACCACGAGGGCACCGCCAGCGCCGAGGGCATAGACCTGCGGCTCACCCTCACCACCGACCTGCGGATCGGGTTCGAGCGGGGGCGGGCCACCGCGCGGACGCTGCTCAAGCAGGGCGACACCCGGTTCTGCGCGCTGTCCTGGACCGAGCACCCGCCGCCGTACACCGTCGACGACGCGTACGCCCGGCTGGTCTGGACCGCGCACCACTGGCAGCACTGGCTGGCCCGCGGCCGGTTCCCGGACCACCCTTGGCGCAGCTACCTCGAGCGCAGCGCGCTGACCCTGAAGGGGCTCACCTTCGCGCCGTCCGGGGCGCTGATCGCGGCGGCCACCACGTCGCTGCCGGAGACGCCCGGCGGCGAGCGCAACTGGGACTACCGCTACACCTGGATCCGCGACTCGACGTTCGCCCTGTGGGGGCTGTACACCCTGGGCTTCGACTGGGAGGCGAACGACTTCTTCTGGTTCATCGCCGACCAGGCCGAGCGGGACGAAGAACTCCAGATCATGTACGGCATCGACGGCGAGCGGGACCTGACCGAGCAGACCCTGGACCACCTGCACGGCTACGACGGAGCCCGCCCGGTGCGGGTCGGCAACGGCGCCCACAACCACCGGCAGAACGACGTGTGGGGTGCCGTCCTGGACTCGTTCTACATCCACACCAGGTCCCGGGACCGGCTGGACGACCGGATCTGGCAGATCCTGCAACGGCAGGTCGAGTGCGCGCTGGAGCACTGGCGCGAGCCCGACCGCGGCATCTGGGAGGTACGCGGCGACCTGAAGCACTTCACCTCCTCGAAGGTGATGTGCTGGGTGGCCGCCGACCGCGGCGCCCGGCTGGCCACGCTGCGGGAGGAGACCGAGCTTGCCGAGCGCTGGCAGAAGGCGGCCGACGAGATCCACGCCGACGTGTGCGCCAACGGGCTGAGCGAGCGCGGCACCTTCACCCAGCACTACGGCACCGACGAGCTGGACGCGTCCCTGCTGCTCATCCCGCTGGTGCGGTTCCTGCCGCCGGACGACGAACGGGTGGTCGCCACCGTGATGGCCATCGCGGAGGAGCTCACCGTGGACGACCTGGTGCTGCGGTACCGGGTGAAGACCACCGACGACGGCCTGACCGGCGAGGAGGGCAGCTTCACCATCTGCTCGTTCTGGCTGGTCTCGGCACTGGCCGAGATCGGCGAGCACGCCAGGTCCAGGCGGCTGTGCGAGAAGCTGCTCTCCTTCGCCAGCCCGCTGGGGCTCTACGCCGAGGAGATCGACCCACACAGCGGCCGGCACCTGGGCAACTTCCCGCAGGCGTTCACCCACCTGGCGCTGATCAACGCGGCGATCCACGTGATCCGGGCCGAGGAGCAGAAGGCGATGGCGCGGATGAGCCCGACCGCGCCGCGTCCCGACAGCCGGCAGCGCTGATCACGCCAGGGTTGCGCGCATCTCCCAGACCAGGATCTCGGCCGGTTCGGTGGCGGTCACGTGCTGCCCGCCGGTGGCGGTGAAGCGCACCGCGTCGCCCTCGGCCAGCGGGCCGGCGCCCTCCAGGGCCACCTCGCCGCGGGCCACGAACAGGTGCAGGAACGGCGCCTCGGGCAGCTCCACGCGCTGCCCCGGCTGCAGCCGGGCGGCGTGCAGGGCCGCGTACCGGTTCCTGATCCGGATGGCCACCTCGCCGTCGTGCTCCGGCATCCCGGAGGCCACCGGGACCAGGCCGCCGCCCAGCAGTTCGGCGTCGATCTCGAGCTGTTCGTACCCGGGGGTGACCCCGCTCTCGTCCGGCACCACCCACATCTGCACGAAGTGCACCGGGTCGGCGTGCTCGGCGCCGCCCCGCAGCCGCCAGGAGTCGTTCTTCTCCGAGTGCAGGATTCCGGTGCCGGCGCTCATCCGCTGGGCCAGCCCGGGGTAGATCAAGCCGGAGTGACCGGTGGAGTCCTGATGCACCAGGGAGCCGCGCAGCACCCAGGTGACGATCTCCATGTCCCGGTGCGGGTGCGTCTCGAACCCGGTCCCCGGGTCGACCACGTCGTCGTTGTTGACCAGCAGCAGCCCGTGGTGGGTGTTGGCCGGGTCGTAGTGCCGGCCGAAGGAGAAGGAGTGCCTGGAGTCCAGCCACGAGATCTTCGTGCTGAGCCGGTCGGCGGCCCGCCGGATGTCCACGGTGGGCTCGAGCGTGCTGGCGGTCATCGCGTCCTTCCGCTAGATAGTTGAACGGACAACCATCACACCGGACGGGTTGTTCCACGGCCTACCGGTAGGCGCCGCGCCGGTGCCGGATCGCCTCGATGACGACCGTGTGGGTGGCCTCATCGATCCGGTACAGCACGCGGTACGTCGCCCGCCGCGCCGACCAGACGCCGTCCATCGGCGCGCGCAGCGGCTTACCCACCCGGCGGGGTTCCTCCCGCACCGCCCCCAGGATCAGCTCCAGAGCGGCGGCCGCGACCGCCTCCGGCAACTCTTTGCCGATGGCCCTCCTGGCCGGTGCGGACCAGACCACTGCATACGCTCCGGTCATGCCTTCCGGGACCGCCGAGCCTCGAAGTCGGCCAGCACATCCTCGGTGCTGTACAGCTCGCCGGCCGCTCGCGACTCTGCGGCTTCCCGGAGGTCGGCGACGGCCTGCGGATCGCTGAGCACGGCCAGCGTCTCCTGCAGCGACTCCCACTCCGCCACCGACACGACCATCGCTGCCGGAGTTCCGTTGCGGGTGACGGTGATCTGCTCGTGCTGCGACTCCACGTCGGACACCAACGCAGACAGATGGGCCTTGACCTCGGCCAGCGGCAGAACCTTCATAGTCCGAATTCTAGTCACGCGGCGAGTGCCGGTCCAGACGCTACCCTCGGGGGGTGCCGCGATATGAGTACCGGTGCCGGACCTGCGAGCAGACGTTCGAGGTGACCCGGCCGATGAGTGAGTCCTCCGCCGAGGCGCACTGCCCGGACGGACACACCGACACGCGGCGGCTGCTGGCCATCGCCGGCATGACCGGGGCCGCCGCGGCGCCGGCGGCGGGTGGCTGCTGCGGCGGCGGTTGCTGCACCTGACCGGACCCGCCGCGCAGTACCTCGCCCCGGCCCTGGAGCGGCACCTGGCCGCCGCCGGGGTGTTCCGGCGGTGACCGGGCACGGGTGTCAGCGGTGGGCGCGGCTGCGCGGGTGTACCAGGTTGACGTCGAGCAGGAGCCGCCGGTCGCCGAGCACCTCCGCGGCGGTGCCGATACGGCCGATCCGGTGCTCCTCGGTGAACACCAGGCAGCGGTCGGCCAGCGTGTCGAGCACGTCCAGGTCGTGGGTGGCAAGCACGATCGTCTTGCCGGCCGCGTTCAGCTCCACGATCAGCTCGATCAGCCAGTGCTGGGTGCGCGGGTCGAGCGCCGCGGTGGGCTCGTCGAACAGCAGCACCTCCGGGTTCATCACCAGCACCGAGGCGATCGCCACCCGCTTCTTCTCCCCGCCGGAGAGCTGGAACGGCGCCCGGTCGGCCAGGTCGGCGATGCCCAGCATGGCCAGCACGTCGTCGATCCGGGCAAGCGTCTGCTGGCGGTCCAGGCCGAGTTGCAGGCAGCCGAACGCGACCTCCTCGCGCACCGTCGGGGAGAACACCTGCGCGTCGGAGTTCTGGAAGACGAAGCCCACCCGGGACCGGAACCCCCGGTTGAACTGCTCGTCCTCCAGGTTGTCCTCGGTGAGGCGCCCGCCGAAGGCGTGCACCGTGCCGGAGTCCGGGAAGACCAGCCCGTCCAGGATCTTCAGCAGGGTGGACTTGCCGCAGCCGTTGGCCCCGAGCAGGGCCAGCTTCTCGCCGCGGATGACGTCGAACGACACCCCGTCCAGGGCCGGGAACCGGTCCAGGTAGGAGTACCGCAGGTCGCGGCAGGCCAGCACCGCGCCCTCGGCGACGTCCTCCGGCCAGGCGGTGTCGTGCGGCCGGGCGGTGTCATGCGGCCGGGCGGTGTCATGCGCGGCGTCCCGGGCGTGGGTGTCAGTGGCCAAGGATCCGGTCTCCCCCGTAGATCGCAGCGGCGGTGGCCAGCACCACGGCGGCGGCCGCCAGGTCCAGCGCCCGCAGCCGGAACGACTCGACGGTGTGGGCGTCGCCACGGTACCCGCGGGAGACCATCGCCATGTGCACCTCCTCCGACAGGTGGTGTGCCTTGCCGAGCAGCGCGCCGGCGGTGGCCGAGACGAACTGCCGCGCGGTCCGGTCGTGCCGGACGGTGCCCAGGGTGCGCGCCTTGCGTGCCTGGTACATGTCGGTGACGGTGCCGAGCAGCAGGAAGATGTACCGGTACGCCATGCCGATGATCAGCACGAAGATCCGCGGCACCCCGAGGGAGCGCAGCGCGGCCAGCACCTTCACCCACGGCGTGGTGAGGGTGACCAGCACGACCAGCGAGATCGACGTGGCCACCCGGGTGATGATCAGCCCGGCCGAGGTGAGCCCCTGCGCGGTGAACCCCTGGGCCACCCCGTGCCAGTGCCACAGGGTCAGCACCACATGCCCGGGGGTGACGATGGACAGCGTGGCGGGCAGCACCACGATGCCGGTGAAGATCGGCACGAACAGCCACACCCGCTTGGCGAAGAACCCGAGCGGCAGCCGCGACGCCGCGGCCAGCACGAAGGTGACCGCGTAGCCGGCGAGCAGCACCGGGATGTGGTGCACCAGGGCGACCGCCACCAGCAGCACCAGCATGCCGAGCAGCTTGAGCCGCGCGTCCAGCCGCTGCAGCAACCCGGGCGCGGCGGCCAGGTCCTCGCTGTACATCGCCTGGCGCAGCACGTCCGCCCCGCCGGTCAGCGTCTTCTCGACGAACGAGCCCTTCCTGCGCACGCCGACGCACCCGCACGGGCACAGGGCCGCCTCGCCCTGGAGCAGCCAGGCCGGTGCGCGGGCGCCGGTGTCGGCCGGGGGGGTCATACCCGGCTCGGCTCGCCGGCGTCGCCCGCGTCCGCGGCTTCGGCGTCCGCGGCTTCGGCGTCCGCGGCCTCGGCGTCCGCTGCGTCGTCGGCGGAGGCGGCTCCCGCGGCGGCGTCAGCGGCGGCGTCGGCAGCGTCGGCGAGCCCGGCGCGGTCGGGCTGCCGGCGCCGTACCGCGACCTCGACCAGCTTGGCGAGCGCAAACACCAGCGCGCCCACCACGGCGATGCCGACCACCGCGGACAGCACGTAGGCCAGGCTCGGGTGCTGCCCCGCGGAGAAGCCGTACCCGTTCAGCACCGAATGGCTCCACCAGCCGTTGTATCTGGCCAGCCCACTGGGTACCGCGTTCAGCCCGTACCTGCCGAGGTCGATGTCCTCCGGCGCGCCCTCGCCGAACGCGCCGCCCGGCGCAAGCAGGCCGAGCGGGGTCAGCGCCACGATCAGCAGCACGAACCCGACGGCCACCCGGCCCGGGGTGAAGCGCCGCGGCGGCGCGGCCGGGGTCTCGCCGGCCGTGACCGGTACGCCGGGGTGGCTGGGCACCAGGCGGCGCACGTCGGCGCGGGCCAGGTAGCCGAGCACGCCCGCGGTAAGGATCGCCTCGGCCGCGCCGGCCACGGTGAGGTGCGCCAGCATCATCGCCGGGATGGTCTGGGACAGGTGGTACGGCGAGTACAGCGGGGCGCCGGCGGCGGTGTGGAACAGGTCCGGCTGGATGCCGAACTCGACCGCCGCGGCCAGCGCCGACGCGTTGATCGCGACGTAGCCGGCCACCGCCGCGGCGGCGACCCGGCGGCCGGAGGTCAGCGGCGAACGCCGCCCGGCCAGCAGTCGGTACACGGCATAGCCGACGAACGGCAGCACCACCGCCATGTTGACCACGTTGGCGCCGTAGGCCAGCACCCCGCCGTCGCCGAACAGCAGCGCCTGGAACAGCAGGGCGACCGAGACGGCTATCAGCGCCGCCCAGGGTCCGAGCACGACGGCGATGACCGTGCCGCCGACCGCGTGCGCGCTGGTGCCGTCCGGGATCGGCACGTTGAACATCATCACCAGGAAGCTCACCGCGGACAGGATCGCCAGCAGCGGCACGTTGCGGGTCCTGACCACCTTGGAGACCCTGTTCGACGCGACCGCCCAGAACGGCACCGCCACCGCGTACGCCGCGACGCACGTCTGCGGGCTCAGGTACCCGTCGGGAATGTGCATGCCGGACTCCTCACCCCGGTGCTTCCGCCAAGCCTACTCACCTGCAACCAACTTGCAGAAGCGCGCGGCCCGCAGAGGCCACGTCCTGTCGCCCCGGTGGCCAGAACGGGCAGCCGGCCGGGAATCCGACCGCATCCGGTTACCTGTGGGTAAGGGCCGCCGTCCGGGCCGGCGGCATGATCGTCGCGCGGCTCCGCCGACCACCACCGCAGAGACACGGCGACGATCACGGCATTTGGGGACGGGCCATCCGGGCGGGTGTTGCCCGCGACGGGGTGCGGCCACCATGCTGCTGCCGGCAACCCGCCAACGGTGACCCGCCAGCGGCAACCCGCCAGCGGCAACCCGGCCAACGGCAAACCCGGAGGTGCATTCAATGACGAACGACTCCGCCTCAGCCAGCAGCCCGCCCACCCGCAGACCCCGGCGCCTCATGGCGGTCGCCGCAGGGATACTGCTGGCGGCCGGCGTGCTGCCGGGCGCGGTCACCGCCGCGCAGGCCGCCCCGGCCGCCCCCGCCGCCGCCCAGGCACCAGCCGCGGCCGACTCGCCCACCGGGCGGTGGATCGTGCAGCTCGCCGAGCCGTCGCTGGCCACGCATGCGCCGGCCCGCGGCACCGGCAGGCTGGACACGGCGACCGCGGCAGCCACCGCCTACGCCGGCCACCTGGCCGAGGCGCAGCGCGGCTTCGCCGACCGGATGCGCCGGGTCGCGCCCGCGGCCCGGGTCGAGCGCGCCTACCACGTTGTGCTGGACGGCATGTCGGTCCGGATGTCGGCCGCCGACGCCGCCGCGGTGCGCCGGATGACCGGGGTGCGGGGAGTGACCCCGGACGTCGCGTACCAGCTCGACATGTTCTCCACGCCGGCCCAGATCGGTGCGCCCGCACTGTGGAACCAGGTCGGCGGCCAGGCAGAGGCCGGCGCCGGCGTCAAGGTCGCGATCGTCGACTCGGGCATCTTCGTCCGCCGGAACGCCGACGGCTCCTACGGCGGCAACCCGTGCTTCAACGACGCCGGCTACCCCAAGGCGCCGAAGGGCTACCCGAAGGGCGACACCCGGTTCACCAACCGCAAGGTGCTCGTCGCGCGCTCGTACTTCCGCCCCGACGACCCGCCGATCGCCGGTGAGGACACCGCGATCCAGGGCACCAACGCCTCCACCCCGCACGGCACCCACGTGGCCGGCACGGTGGCCTGCGACGCCGGCACGCCGGTGAACTTCCAGGGCGCCGACGTCACGCTGTCCGGCATCGCGCCGCGGGCGTACCTGATGAACTACCGGGTCTTCTACCCGTCGCAGAGCACCGAGGACTTCCAGAACGGCAACGCCTACGTGACCGAACTGGTCGCCGCCATCGAGGACGCGGTGACCGACGGCGCCGACGTGATCAGCAACTCGTGGGGCTCGACGTACCAGAACACGTTCGCCTGGCCGGACCCGATGGTGCAGGCCGCCGAGGCCGCCGTGGACGCCGGCGTGACCATGGTGTTCGCCAACGGCAACGCCGGGCCGGACGAGGCCACCGCCATCGCCCCGGCGAACTCGCCGAAGGTGATCGGGGTGGGCGCGGTGACCAAGACCGCCACCATCACCCCCGGCGACCTGGATGTGACGGCGCCGGCACCGGTACCGGCCAACCTGACCGGACTCGCGGTCGGCTCGGCGCAGTTCGGCCCGGCGCTGTCGGGTGGGTTCGGCCCGGCCGGGTACCTGCCCGCGCAGGCCGTCGCGACCAACGGCAGCTCGCTGGGCTGCTCGCTGGCCGGCGACGTCAGCCCGTTCCCGGCCGGTTCGCTGACCGGCCGGATGGCCCTGATCGAGCGCGGCGTCTGCACCTTCAGCGAGAAGGTGTTCAACGCGCAGCGGGGCGGGGCGGTCGCCGCGCTGGTCTACAACAGCGCCGCGAACGGGGACGCGCTGCAGTCGATGGGCGCCGGCGCGCACGCCGACGAGGTGACCATCCCGTCGGTCTTCCTGCGCCGCAGCGACGGCCTGGGCATGCGGGACTTCGCCAACGCGCACCCGGGCGAGGCGCAGGCCCGGTTCAGCTACAACCCGCACCCCACCACCAACCCCGGTGACGTGATTGCCGGGTTCAGCTCCCGCGGGCCGACGGCGGACAAGATCATCAAGCCGGACCTGGTCGCGCCCGGCGTGGACGTGCTGTCCGGCGGCTACGGCGGCGGCGCCTACCCCGGCCCGTTCACCGGCTTCGGCTCGGTGTCCGGAACCAGCATGGCCACCCCGCACGTGGCCGGGTCGGCCGCGCTGCTGAAGCAGCTACACCCGAACTGGGCGCCGGCACAGATCAAGTCCGCGCTGATGAACACGGCAACGGAGAACGTCTACCTGAACACCAGCCAGACCGCGAAGGCCGGCGTGCTGGAGCGCGGCGCCGGGCGGATCGACCTGACCAGGGCGGGCGACCCGGGGCTCACCCTGTCCCCGCAGAGCCTGTCCGGCGGGGAGGTGCCGGCGGGCACCACCGTGCCGTTCACCATCACCACGCGGGACGCGTCGGTCGGCAGCCGATGGAGCATCAGCACCGTCCTGTCGGCCAACTCCGCGGGCAACGTGTCGGTGAGCCCGGCCACCGACTCGATCATGGTGCGGCCCGAAAGCACCGCGTCGTTCACCGTCCGGGTGACCGCCGCACCGTCGGCGGCGCCGGGCAGCTACACCGGCAGCGTGGTGCTGACCCAGCGCAACGGCGGCCGGGTGCTGCACCTGCCGCTGTGGCTGCGGGTGGTGCCGACCCAGATCGCCAAGCAGGTGCTGCTCGTCGATGACGACGCCTCCTCGGTGGATGCCAACTTCGCCGACTACGCCGGGGTGTACCGCGGGGTGCTGGACCGCCTCGGGGTCAGCTACGACTACCTCGACATCGGCACCGGTGCGTTCGCGTCGTTGAACGGCCTGTTCGGGTACCGCGCGGTGGTGGTCTTCACCGGCGACAACGCCAGCTTCGACACCAGCGGGTTCAGCCCGTCCGACCACAACCGGCTGGCCGAGTGGCTGGACAGCGGCGGCCGACTGCTGGCCATCGGGCAGAACTTCGCCGAGGCCAGCGACGACAACACCTCGTTCTCCTCGGCCCGGCTCGGTCGGGCCAGGCTCTACCACGGCTACCTCGGGGTGAGCCAGGAGGCCGCGTCGCTGTACGCCGGCGCACCGCCGGACCCGACCGCGGCCGGCGAGGGGCCGTTCGCCGGGCAGTCGGTCGACCTGACCGGGACGGAGAGCTCGGTGGAGGCCACCGCGCCGCTGGGCGACACCGACACGTTCAACGCGCTGGCCACCATGACCCGGTTCTTCCGGCCGCTGGGTGGCAGCGCGCAGCCCACCTGGGGCGTCGGCTTCGGCCGGGCGTCGGAGCCCAGCCTGGTCGAGCCGCGGCAGCAGTTCGTCTACCGCAGCGCCGTGCTCGGGTTCGGGCTCGAGGGCGTGGCGGACACCGCGAGCCAGGACGCGATCGTGCACGGGCTGCTCGACTGGCTGCTGGACGGCGTGTCGGTGTCCGGGGTGCAGCCCACCGCGGCGCCGGCGTCCGGGACATCGGCGCTGACGCTCACCGCGGCGGCCACCTCCGGCGGCACCGTCACCGGCTATCGGTGGGACTTCGGCGACGGCAGCCCGGCGGTCAGCACCGGCGGGCCGACCGTCACGCACCGGTTCCCATCAGCGGGCGCCTACCAGGTGCGGGTCGAGGTGACCGACTCCCTCGGCCACCGGGCGCTCGGCAGCCGGCAGGTCACTGTGTCGTAGCACCATCCGCGGCACGCCGGGATGTGCCGTCTCGTGGGCGACGGACCACGAGACGGCACTTCCCGCGGCAGGCAGGGGCACCTCCGGGGCGCGGTCCGCCAGCCGTGGTTCCCACGGCCGGCGGACGACGGCGCCGAGCCCCGAGGGTCACTGCCCCGCCGCCCTGCCCAGCCCTGCGTCGGTGTCCGGCACATGAGTGGCGGCGCTGTCCGGCAGGACGGCGGCCGGCGGGGCGAACACCCAGGTCGGCCCCAACCCGAGGCCGGCCAGTTCGACCCGGCCTCGGTCGGCGCGCCGCCGCACCCGCGGGTCGGCCGCGTCGTAGACCAGCCCGGCGACGGTCCCGCTGTGCGCCACCTGCACGCCGGCCGCCCCGGTCGACTCCGCGATCCGGCACAGCTCGGCGAACGGCGCCAACGGCCGGAACCGCTGGTTGATCGCGGCGCTGCGGGTGGCCACCCGGCCGAGCAGCATCGCGTTCTGCGTGCTCAGCGCGCGGCGCAGCATGGCGAGCAGGTAGCCGAGCTGCTCGACCTCGCCGGAGAGGTACTGCGCCGGTGCCTGCGCCGGTGCCTGCGCGGTGTCCGCCCCGGCGCCGCCCCCTGCGTTGCAGCCGACCACCAGAAGCGGGGGCAGCGCGGGCGCCAACACCTCCAGCACCCGGCCCTCACGGTCCGCGAACAGCGTCACCGCGCCCTCGAACATGATCGAGCCCGAGGCCCGCCCGGCAGTTGCCACCAGCCTGGCCACCGTCTCCGGGGGCAGCACGCGGCCGGCCGCCGCGGCGACCGCCCGCACCGTGGCCACCACGTCCGCGGTGGACGAGCCGAGGCCCCACCCGGTCGGGATGTCGCCGGACAGCTCCACCCGGCAGCCGCCGGACAGGCGCAGCTCGCGCAGGGTGAGGTGTGCCGCGACGGCCGCCCTGGCCTTCTCCTTCGGGTGCACCACCACCGTGGCGTCGTCCGGGACGAGCCGGGCGACCGCGGTGGCCGACGCCCCCGGGTACGGCAGCGTGACCAGCGCACGCGACGGCGTCCCGTACGCCCAGAAGGCGCCCCGCAGGATCTCGCCGTGCTGCGCTGAGCATTGCGCCCGCCCCTCCACTCCCGCGTGGGACAGGTCCGGTGACACCAGCCGCAGGTGCCCGGCGGGTCGGAACGGAGGCATGATCATCCTTTGGCGGCGGACTGTTGGCGATCGCGGTACAGATCCGACCGCGGCCGCCGGACCGGACACCCGGACCGGACTGTCACCCGTTCGGGGGAACCGCCGCCGTGTCTGTCCCGATTCGCCGCTCCGTGCGACCTGGAACTGACGGACGCCTCACAGCACGGGGGGCGCACCGCCCGACGTTCCGGAGGAGAACACGGTGTCGATCACTGCTGAGTGTGTCGTGTGCGCCGAACCGATCTCGGTGGGCGCCGATGTCGAGAAGGCGGAAATCGTGCCCTGTTCGGCTTGCGGCCAGGAGCACGAGGTCGCGGAGGTGGGCCAGAACGGGGTCGTGCTCGAGGCGGCGCCGGAGGTCGAGGAAGACTGGGGCGAGTGATGCCGGCTGGACCTCACGTCCTGGTCTCGGTCACCCTGGTCCGGCACGAAGAGAAGCAGCTCATCGCGGCGCTGCGGGACCGCGGCGCCACCGTCACGGTGGCCAAGCTGGCCGACCTGGCGCAGGTGCTCAACGGCGCCGCACGCTTGCCCGACCCGGCGCAGGTGCTCAACGGCGCCGGACGGTCGCCCGACCTGGCGCAGGTGTCCAACGGCGCCGCGCGGTCGCCCGACCTGGCGCTGATCCGGAACCTGGCGCACAGCGAGGCGGTCGAGGCGACCCGCCGGCTGGCCGCGATCGGGGTGCCTACGCTCAACTCGGCCGACGCGGTGAGCCTGTGCGGGGACAAGGGACAGCAGGCGCTGCTGTACGCCCGGCTCGGCATCCCGCACCCCCGTTCCTATCTGGCGTACGACCTGGACCAGGTGACCGCGCTGGTCGCCGAGCTGGGCCGGGCCGTGATCAAGCCGGTCAGCGCGTCCTGGGGCCGCGGCCTGGCCAGGGTCACCGACGCGGCGACGCTGGAGTGCTGGGCGGCCGGTCGGGAGTCGGTGGACGCGGCCGGCAGGCACTTCCCGGTGCTGGTGCAGCAGTACCTGGACAAGCCCGGATACGACCTGCGGGTGGTGGTCGTCGGCACCGAACCGGTGGCGGCCGTCAGGCGGGTGTCCGCGCACTGGCGGACCAACACCCACCTCGGCGCCACGGTCGAGCGCACCGAGCTGACGGTGCAGGTGCGCCGGCTGGTGGCAGGGGTGGTCCGCCACCTCGGGCCCGGGTTCTACGGCGTCGACATCGTGGTCGAGGCGGGCACCGACCGGCTGTTCGTCCTGGAGGTCAACGCCAACCCCGAGTTCGCCAGGTCCGCTCCGGTGCACGGCGTGGACATCGCCGGCCTGCTGGCCCGGCACGTGCTGGAGCTGTGCGGGTCCGCGGGCCACGGCCCGGGCCGCGTCACCGACCACGGCGCGGGCCACGCCGCGGGCCACGACACCGACCACGAGCTGCCGCGGGCGGCCTAGGGAGGGGGGCTTTCGATGCGTGAGTTCGACACCGCGCTGGTGCTGTCGCGGGTGCTGACGTCCGGCATCGTGATGAGCATCGAGCGCAACGACCGCGAGCTGCCGGGGCTTGAGCGGCTGCTCGGGCAGCGGTTCGGCCGGGCCAGGGTCAGCCTGGTGAACAGCCGGACCGCCGCGGTGCACGGCGCGGTCGCCGGGCTCGGCATCGGCCACGGCGACCAGGTGGTGCTCCCCGACCCGCCGGACTGGCAGCGGGCGTACCTCGGCTGGCTCGGCATCGCGCCGGTCAGCGCGGTGACCGGCGGCGGCGCGGCCCAGGGACACGGCAGCGCGCCCGCGTTCGACTACGCCGAGATCGGCCCGGACTGGCTGGCGTCGCCGCGGCCGGTCGGCGGGGACGCGCCGGTCCTGGTGCTCGACCTGGGGCCGCTCGGCTTCGGGCCGGCCGGCGCGGTGCTCACAGACGACGAGACGGTGTGGGCGCGGGCCGAGCGGCTGAAGATCTTCGGCGCGTTCGACCTGCGGACCATGTGGACCCAGGAGGAGTCCAGCCCGGACCTGGTCCCCGGGGTGCAGTTCAACTACCGGCTCTCCCCGCTGGTCGCGGCCTGCATCCGGACCACGCTGGCCGCGGCCGCCGCCGGCCCCGGCAGGTCGAACCCTGACGGCTCGACCACGAGGAAGGCGGCATGATCACCGAAGACGACGTGCGAGTGAGCATCGCAGCGAGGAACGAGCGAGGCGCGGAGCGAGCCGGAGTCGAGAAATGATCACCGAAGACGACGTGCGAGTGAGCATCGCAGCGAGGAACGAGCGAGGCGCGGAGCGAGCCGGAGTCGAGAAATGATCACCGACTTCCCGGCACGGCCGGTCCCGCTGCCCGACGAGAAGGAGATCGAGGGCGAGCTGGCCGCGCTGGGCGGCGACCCGATCCTGGCCAGGAACGTGCGGCGGACGCCGTTCCCGGTCATCACCAAGGAGGACGTGTTCGGCGCGCTGCTGGCGGTGCGCAAGGACCCGGCCCGGGTGGTGAACGACTTCACCGCCGCCTACCGCGAGTACGTCGGCGCGGCGTACGCGCTGCCCACCGCGAGCGGCACCGCCAGCCTGCACCTGGCCCTGGTGGGGGCCGGCGTGCAGGCCGGCGACGAGGTGATCGTGCCGGCGCTGACCTTCATCGCGACCGCGCAGGCGGTGGTGGCCGCGGGCGGCATCCCGGTGTTCGTGGACATCGACCCGGACACGCACTGCATGTCCCCGCGGGCGGCGGCCGCCGCGATCACGCCCCGCACGAAGGCCCTGATGCCGGTGCACGTGCACGGGCTGCCCGCGGACGTGCCGGCGCTGCGCGCGCTGGCCGACAGCCACGGCACCGCCCTGGTCGAGGACGCCTCGCACGCGCACTCGGCCGGCATCGACGGCCGGACCTGCGGCTCGCTCGGCGACACCGCCGGGCAGAGCCTGATGGCGGACAAGAACTTCCCGCTGGGCGGCGAGGGCGGCATCGCGTTCTTCGCCACCGAGCAGGCGTACCGGCGCGCGGTGGACTACCTCGACCGGCACCAGATCGACTACGGCATGTCCTGGGTGGCAGCCGCGTTCGGGTCCAGCCAGCTCCAGCGGCTGCCGTACTACGACGCGGTCCGGGCCCGCAACGCCGGACTGCTCGGCGCGGCGCTGTCCGGCACCGGGCTGTTCACCCCGCCGTACGTGCCGGACGGGTACCGGCACGCGTACAACATGTACCGGATCGGGCTGCGTCCGCAGGCGGTCGGGCTGGGCGACCTGCCGCCGCACGCGGTCAAGGACGCGGTGCACGAACTGCTGGTCGCCGAGGGGGTGCCGGCCCGGGAGTGGCAGAACGCGCCGATCCCGTTCCACCTGCCGTTCCGGCGGCGCGCCGGGTTCGGCGGCGGCTGGCCGTTCACCCTCAACCCGGGCGCGGTGCGTGACCACACACCCGAGGACTTCCCGGTCACCATCGCCACCCTGGAGACCACGCTGGTGCTCTGCCGGGAGCTGCGCTCGCCGGTGGAGCTGGAGCGGATCACCCGGTACGGCCACGCGTTCGCCAAGGTGGCCCGGCGGCCCGACGTCATCCGGCAACTGGTCGAGGAGCGGGACCGCCCGCGGCCGTATGAGAGGGCGGCCCGCCTTGGCTGACAAGCTCACCGTCGCGGTGCTCGGCGCCACCGGTTACGCCGGTGGCGAGCTGGCCAGGCTGCTGGTCAACCACCCGGACGTCGAGATCGCGTTCGTGTCCTCCGAGAGCCAGGCCGGCCAGCCGCTGTCCCGGGTGCTACCCAGCCTGCGGTACGACAGCCGGGCGGCCGGCCTGGTGCTGGCCAGGGCCGGCGAGCTGCCCGACGTGGACGTGGCGTTCAGCTGCCTGCCGACCGGGTCGCTGCCGTCGGTGCTGCGCGAGCTGGCCAGCAGGGCCAAGCGGGTGATCAACCTGGCCGGCGACTTCCGGCTGCGTGACCCGGCGCTGCTCGCCCGGCACTACCCGCAGGCGGCCGCCGTCCAGGAGTCGTTCGCGTACTACGTGCCGGACCTGTACCCGGTGCCGGAGGCCCGGCTGATCAACCTGCCGGGCTGCATGGCGGTGGCCACGATCTACGCGCTGTACCCGCTGCTGGCAGGCGACCTGGTGGAGCCGGAGATCGCGGTGCAGGCGGCCACCGGGTCGTCCGGCGCGGGCCGGAAGGCGCTGGAGTCGCACGCCGAGCGGGCCGGCAACGTGCGGGTGCACAAGCTGCACGGGCACCGGCACGGCCCGGAGGTGGTGCAGGCGCTGGCCGACCTGACCGGTACCCAGGTGGACCTGCAGTTCTCCACCGTCAGCCTGGACGTCAGCCGCGGCATCATGGCGACCGCGTTCAGCCGGCTCCGGCCCGGGGTGGAGCCCACCGCGGTGAAGCGGGCCTACGCCCAGGCGTACCGGAACACGCCGTTCGTGCGCAGCCGGCCGGCCAGCCCGAGGTTCCCGTCCGACCTGCCGATGCTGTCCACCGTGGTCGGCTCCAACGTGGCCGAGGTGGCCGCCGCGGCGGGCGGCCGGTGGTGCGTCACGGTGACCGCGCTGGACAACCTGCTCAAGGGCGCCGCCGGCCAGGCGGTGCAGGCGATGAACCTGGTGCACGGCCTGCCCGAGACGGCCGGCCTGCCCTTCTCCGGACGGTGGGTGTGATGGCCAACCCGGCGCTGTACGTGGTCAAGGTCGGCAGCGGCAGCCTCGGCCACGCACCGCTGTTCGACGAGATGGGCGCGCTGGCGGCCTCCGGTGCCCGGGTGCTGCTGGTGGCCGGCGGCGCGGCCGGCATCGCCGAGCACTACGCGGCGATCGGCCGCGGGATGCCGACTCTGGAGCTGAGGTCCGGCGAGACCGTGCGGTACAGCCCGCCGGAGGAGCTGGCGCACATCCTGGACGCCTACCGACGGGTCACCCTGCCGCTGGTACGTGCCCAGCTCGGCCGGGTGGGGGTCACCCCGTTCGCGGTGCCGGCCTGCGACAACCTGCTGGTCACCGGCGCCCGCAACCGGCCGCTGCGGGCGGTGACCGACGGCCGCGAACGGATCGTCCGGGACCACCGGGCCGGGGTGGTGTCCGGGGTGAACGCGCAGCGGATACTGGCGCTGCTGGCGGAGTTCCGCGTCGTCTGCCTCTGCCCGCCGGTGGCCGACGAGGCCGACGGCGAGCCGCTGAACGTGGACGCCGACATGCTGGCGGCCGCGCTGTCGCTGGCCGTGCAGGCCGACCACCTGCGGCTGGTCACCGGCACCGCCGGGCTGCTCACCGACCCGGCCGACCCGGCCAGCACGCTCACCGACGCCCACCCCGGCGAGGCCGGGCGGTACGCCGGCGGCCGGATGCGGCAGAAGGTACGGGCCGCCGAGCTGGCCTTGGCCGGCAGCGCCGACGTGGCGATCAGCGGGCCGCACTCGTTCGCCCCGGGGGCCGGGCGGACCCGGTTCTGGCGGACCGGCGCGCCGGCCGCCGACCTCACCCTGCTGTCCCGCGCGGTGCAGGTGCCGTCGGTGTCCGGCGACGAGGCGCAGGCGGCCGCGCTGCTGGTCGACGCCTGCCGCGACCGCCCGGACGTGCACGCCGGCATCGACGCCGCGGGCAACTTCGTGGCCACCCGCGGCGGCGGCCGGCACCGGCTGCTGCTGCTCGGGCACCTCGACACGGTGCCGTTCAACTGGCCCGCCACCTGGCGGCGCCCCCCGGGGCACCCGGACCCGGGTGAGATCGCGCTGCACGGCCGCGGCTCGGTGGACGCCAAGGGGAGCCTGGTGAACTTCGTACAGGCAATGCTCGAGGTGGACCTGCCGCGCGGGGTGCAGATCCGGGTGGTGGGCGCGGTGGAGGAGGAGGTGTCCTCCTCGCGCGGCGCGTTCCATGCCCGGGACCGCTACCCCGCCGACGCGGTGATCGTCGGCGAGCCGAGCGGCGCGGCGGCGCTCACCCTCGGCTACCACGGGCTGTTCAAGCTGCGGATCACCGCCACCGTGCCGGCCCGCCACTCCGCCGGCAGGGACGCGGTGACCGCCTGCGACGCGGTCACCACCGCGGTGGCCGAGATCCGCGAGGCGGTGCTCAAGCAGGCGCCGGAGACGCCGAGCGCGCTGATCGACGTGCACCACACGCCGGGGCGGGCCACGCACTCCGCGACCGCGGTGCTGAACTTCCGGCTGCCGCCGGACGCCGACCACGCCCTGCTGCGCGAGCTGGCCGTGTCGTTCGCCCGCGACGACCTCGCGGTGGAGGTGCTGCGCTGCACGCCGGGGGTGGCGTTCGGGCGCGGCACCGCGCTGGCCCGCGCGTTCGCCCGCGCGTTCGCCGCGCGGAACGTCCGCCCGCGGTACCTGATCAAGAAGGGCACCTCGGACATGAACACGCTCGCGACCACCTGGCGGGACGTGCCCATGGTGGCGTACGGCCCGGGCGACTCGGCGCTGGACCACACCGAGCACGAACGGATCTGTGCGACGGAGTACCGCACCGCGCGCGGTGTCCTGGTGGAGGCCATCGGGCACTGGATCGGGCTGGTGACGGCCCGGTGACCGCGGTGCTGCCCGAGCTTGATGTGCTGGCCGGGCGCGCCCGGCAGGCCCGCCGGCTGGTGGTGGACATGGCGGCCAGCCCGACCGGCTGCCACCTCGGCGGCGGGCTGTCGGTCATGGACATCCTGATCGCCGCGCTGGACCGGGCGGCGCGGGACGCCACCGAGGTCGTGCTCTCCAAGGGCCACGCGGCCGCGGCGCTGTACGCGGCGCTGCACGTGTCCGGGGTGCTCGAGGAGAACCCGGCGCCGCACTACGGCCGGGCCGGGCAGCCGTACACCGGGCATCCGGGGCCGAAGGTGCCCGGGGTGCGTTTCCCCACCGGCAGCCTGGGCCACGGGGTGCCGTACGCGGTGGGGTGGGCGCTCGCCCTCCGCCTGCGGGGGGTTCACTCCGGTGCGGGTGTCCCGCCCGGCTCGGGTGCGGGTGTCCCGCCCGGCTCGGGTGCGGGTGTCCCGCCCGGCCCGGGTCTGGGGATCGCGGTCACCGGCGACGGCGAACTGCAGGAGGGGCTGGTCTGGGAGAGCCTGCAGGTCGCGGCCGCCCAGCGGATCGGCAACTTCGTGCTGGTGGTGGACGCCAACGGCGGGCAGAACGACGGGTACGTCGCGGACATCTCGCCGTTGCCGGAGCTGCCGGCGCGGTTCGCCGCGTTCGGGTTCGAGGTGGCCGAGGTGGACGGGCACGACCTGGCGGCGCTGCGCGACGTGCTCGCCCCGGACCGCGCCGGCGCGACCCGGCCGATGGCGGTGGTGGCGCACACCGTGAAGGGCAAGGGCGTGCCGGCGGTGGAGGGCAGGGCCGCCGCGCACTACGTGACGATCACCCCGCTCCGCGCGCAGCAGTGGAAGAAGGCGATGACGTGACCGCCGCTGCGCCGCGCGAGGCGCCCGCGCCGCTGTCCGGCCGGGACGCGTACCGCGCCGAGCTCACCGCCCTGGCCGCCGATGACCCGGCGATCGTCTGCCTGGAGGCCGATCTCGGCGGCAGGAACCATCCGTTCGAGCAGGCCCACCCGGGACGGTTCTACAACCTGGGCATCGCCGAGGGTGCCATGATCGACATGGCCGCAGCGCTGGCCAGCGCCGGGCTGAAGCCGTTCGTGTCCACGTTCGCCACCTTTGCAGCGATGCGCGCCGCGGAGAGCGTCAAGCTCAGCCTCGGCTACCTGGGCGCCCCGGTCACCGTCGTGGCGCCGTACGCCGGGGTGTCCGGCGGCTGGTTCGGCACCACCCACCACTGCCTGGAGGACCTCGCCGTGCTGGGCGCGCTGCCCGGGGTGACCATCGCGGCGCCGTTCGGGGAGGCCGAGACCCGTGCGGTGATCCGGGAGGCCGTGGCCGCGCACCGGCCCGGGTACGTCCGGCTCGGCCGCAACGCCGCCCACCACAGCCTCCCGTGGTCCGGCGACGCGCTGCCGCCGGTGGTGTGGCAGGGCGGCACGCCGGGCGACGGCGCGCGCTGCCTGGTGTCGGTCGGCGAGTACGGCACCGAGCTGTGCCTCGCGGCGGTGCAGGCCCGCCCGGGGCTGGCGCACGCGCACCTGTGCTACCTCGACGAGGCGCATTTGCGCGACGCCGCCGCCGAGCTGGCCGACCACTACGGCGAGCTGGTCGTGGTGGAGGAGCACCGCGGCTGGGGCGGCGTCGGGTCGGCGCTGGCCCGGCTGCTGCCGTACTGCGCGGTGCGCAGCGTGGCGGCCGACGGCGGCTGGCCCTCGCACGGCGGCGGCCGCGAGGACGTGGCCGCCGAGGTGGGGCTCGACCTGGCGGCGGTCCTGCGCGCTGTCGTGGAAACTCCTGTGGGCTATGGCCCGCACGAGTTTCCACGACCCTGGGAGAGGCGGGCGGCGTGAGCGAGCTTGCGAGCGAACCAATGAGCACAGCAGCCCCGCTCGCGCGGCCGACGAGCGCAAGCGAGGAGGGTGCGTGAGCCATCGGATCGGGATCGCCGAGGGCACCGCGCTGTACGTCGGCGCCGTGCTCGGCGCGGGCGTGCTGGCGCTGCCCGCGCTGGCCGCCGCCGAGGCCGGGCCGGCGTCGGTGCTGGCCTGGGCCGGGCTGATCGCGCTGTCCGTCCCGGTCGCGGCCGCCTTTGCCGGGCTGGGCAAGCGGTACCCGGACGGCGGCGGCGTGGCCACGTTCGTGGCCCGCGCGGCCGGCCCGCGGATGTCCGGCGCGGTCGGCTGGTGGTTCTACCTCGCGGTGCCCTGCGGCGCCCCGTGCACGGCCCTGGTCGGCGGGCAGTACGTGGCACACGCGCTGGGCTGGGGTCGCCCGGCCGAGCTGGCCGTTGCCGCGGTGCTGCTCGCCGGCGCGTTCGGCTCCAACTACGTCGGGCTCCGGCTGTCCGGCCGGCTGCAGCTGCTGCTGGTCGGCATGCTGGCCGTGCTGCTGCTGGCGGCGGTCCTGATGGCCGCGCCGCACGCCCGGTCGGCCAACCTGGCCCCGTTCCTGCCGCACGGCTGGGCCGCCGTCGGGTCCGCCGCCAGCCTGCTGTTCTTCTCCTTCGCCGGCTGGGAGGCGGTGACCCATCTGTCGGCCGAGTTCCGCGACCCGAGGCGCACCCTGCCGGTGGTGACCACGCTGGCGCTGGTCGTGGTCGGCGTGCTGTACCTGGGGCTGGCCGTCACCAGCGTGACCGTCCTGGGCAGCACCTCCGCCACCTCGCGGGTCCCGCTCACCCTGCTGCTGGCCAGCGGCATCGGCGACGCGGCCCGCTGGGTCACCGCCTTAGCCGCGGTGCTGCTCACGTTCGGCACCATGAACGCCTACATCGCCGGGGCATCCCGGCTGGGCGCCGCGCTCGGCCGGGACGGCGCGCTGCCCGGATGGCTGGCCCGCGGCGGCGGTGCCGGGGAGGTGCCGCGGCGCAGCCTGGGCGTGCTCGCCGCCGCCACCGCGGCCGTGGTGGCGGCAGCGCTGGCCGCCGGGCTCACCCTCGGCCAGGTCATGCTCGCCGCATCCGCCTGCTTCCTGGCGGTCACCCTGGCCGGGCTCGGCGCCGCGGTGAGGCTGCTGCCGCGGTACGCGCCCGCCTGGTGGGGCGCCGTGGTCGCGTTCTGCCCGATGGCCGTGGTGCTGGCGTTCTCCAAGCTGTTCCTGGCCTGGCCGATCGCGCTGATGCTCGGCGCGCTGACGTACACCCGGCGCCGGCCCGCCGCGCAGCCGGCCGACCAGGACGCCGTACCCTTGCTGCGCCCAGCCGCCTGACGCGGGACGGAGCAGCAGCATGGACCTCGGCCTGACCGACCGGGTGGCGCTGGTCGCCGCGGGCAGCAGCGGGCTCGGGCTGGCCGTGGCCACGGCGCTGGCCGCCGAGGGGGCGGTGGTCTCCGTCTGCGGCCGGGACCCTGACCGGCTGGCCGCCGCGGTGGCCGGGCTGGAGGCGGTGGCCGGCCCGGGGCGGGCGTCCGGGGCGGCGCTGGACGTCCGGGACTGCGACGCGCTGCGGCGGTGGGTGGACGGGGTGGCCGCCGAGCGCGGCCGGCTCGACGTGGTGGTGACCAACGCCGGCTCGCCGCGGTCCGGCACCGCCGCCGGGCTGGACGCCGCGGCGCTGCGCGAGGCGGTGGAGCTCACCCTCGCCTCGGCGGTCACCATGGTCAACGCCGCGCTCCCCCACCTGCGCGCCGGCGGCTGGGGCCGGGTACTGCTGATCGCCTCGCAGTCGGCGAAGCAGCCGATCCCCGGGCTGGCGCTGTCCAACACGCTCCGCCCGGCCGTGGCCGGCTACGCCAAGACCCTGGTCGGCGAGCTGGCCGGCTCCGGTGTGACGGTGAACGTGCTCGCCCCCGGCATGACCCGCACCGCGGCGCTTGAGGAGTGGGCCGCCGAGCTGCCGGACGGCCTGGCCGGGCTGGCCGCGGACATCCCGCTCGGCCGGGTCGCCGAGCCCGCGGAGTTCGGCGCGGTGGCCGCGTTCCTGGCCAGCGAGCAGGCCGCGTTCGTCACCGGCATCGTGCTGCCCGTCGACGGCGGCGCCACCCGCGGCCTGCTCTGAAGCCGCCGGCGGTCGCCCTGCGCGTGGCTACCCGCCCCGGATCCTCCGCCGGCGGTGGCGGCAGTGGGCTTCGGTCAGCACCCCCACCCGGAGCGAGCAGGTACCGCCTCCGGCGCCAGCGAGAATGGGACCCGCGGGTTGGGTATCCGGCCGGACGGACGGCCCGTAGGGTGGACAGCCGTGGCCGGCCGGATCGCAGACCTGGACAGCCTCGCGGCCGACCGCCGGGCATTCCTCGGCGTGCTGGCGGCGGGGCTGGTAGGCGTGCTCACCGGCTGCCACGCGGCCGTCCCGCACGCCTCCGCGGAACCGGCGGGCACCGGCCAGCCGGCCGGGCCCGCCACCCCGACCACGCCAGAACCGGTGTTCCCGCGCGGGCCGGCCCGGCCGCTGCCGGCGATCCCGAGGGCCCGGCCGGGCGCCGCCAGGACGGAGCTCTCCGCCCCCGGCGGCCCGGGCAGCACGCTCGAGGTCGCGCTCACCATCGACGACGGCGCCAGCCGGGAGACGGTGGCCGGCTACGTGGCGTTCGCCGAGCGCACCGGCATCCCGATCACGTTCGCGCCCAACGGCTGTTACCACAGCATGTGGAACCCGCACGCCGACCGGCTGCGCCCGCTGATCGAGGCCGGCCAGGTGCAGATCACCAACCACACGTACACCCACCTGGACATGCCCAGCCACGGCGACTCGGCCATCCGGGCGGACATCGAGCGCAACGAAGACTGGATCGAGAAGACGTTCGGGACCACGGCACGGCCGTGGTTCCGGCCGCCGTTCGGCAAGCACAGCCCGCGCACCGACGCGGTGGCCGGCGAGTTGGGCTACACCAGGATCCTGATGTGGGAGGGCTCGTTCGGCGACTCCCGGCTGCTCACCCCACGGGTGCTGCTGGAGCAGGCGCAGCAGTGGCTGACCGGCGGCCGGATCGTGCTCGGCCACGCCAACCACCCGACGGTGACGCACCTGTTCGACCGGCTGCTGGAGATCATCGACGCCCGCCGGCTGCAGCCGGTCACACTTGACACCATGTTCGGCACCTCCCGGGCAACCGGATGAGCACCCCCGTTCGGCTGCGCCTGATCGGCCCGGGCGACGTGGAGGCGCTGGCGGCGATGTTCGCCGACCCGGAGGCGGCCGGCGAGCAGAACTGGTTCGGCTTCCGCCCGGACAACGTGCAGCGGCTGCGCGCCCGGGTGGCGGCCGGCGAGACGGTCGGCGACGGGTACGGGGCCCTCGCGGTCGAGGCGGCCGACGGCACCCTGGTCGGGGAGGTGTCCTGGCACGCCAGCAACAACAGCACCCCGCCGAACGGCCGCTGCTGGAACGTCGGGATCTGGGTACTGCCGGCGCACCGCGGCCACGGGTACGGCTCGGCGGCGCAGCGCGCGGTGGCGGAGTACCTGTTCGCGCACACCCCGCTGGCCCGGGTCGAGGCGAGCACCGAAGCGGACAATGTGGCCGAGCGGCGGGCTCTGCTGCGGGCCGGCTTCACCCAGGAGGGCGTGCTGCGTCGGGCGGTGTTCCGCGGCGGCGCCTACCGGGACATGGTGATGTTCAGCCTGCTGCGCGACGAACTCTAGGCGCCCCGGCGAGCGGAGGCTCCGTCCGGGCTCAGTCTGGGCGGTGCGGCGCGGCGTTACCGCGGGCTGTCCGGGGCGACCCGCGCGCAGGCGGCGGCGCGGTCCAGGAGCAGGGTGCGCTCCCGCTCGTTGCGGGTCAGTGACGCCGCCCGCTCGAACTCCACCTGTGCCTCCTCCAGGCGGCCGAGCTTCACCAGCAGGTCGCCGCGCACGCTCGGCAGCAGGTGGTAGCCCTGCAGCGCCGGCTCGCCGGTCAACGCGTCCACGATCTCGAGGCCGGTGGCCGGACCGAACGCCATCGACAGCGCGACCGCCCGGTTCAGCTCCACGACCGGGGACGGTGCAAGCTTGGCGAGCGCCTCGTACAGCTCCGCGATGCCCGCCCAGTCCGTCTCCTCCGGCGTGCGCGCCCGCGCATGGCAGGCGGCGATCGCGGCCTGCAACCCGTAGCGGCCGAGCGCGCCGCCGAGCGCCTCGGCACGCTCGAGCGCGGCCAGGCCGCGGCGGATCAGCACCTGGTCCCAGCGGCCGCGGTCCTGGTCGAGCAGCAGGACGGGCTCACCGGACGGGCCGACCCGCGCACGCGAGCGGGACGCCTGGATCTCCATCAGGCCGACCAGGCCGTGCACCTCGGGCTCGGCCGGCATGAGCTCGGCCAGGATCCGGCCGAGGCGGAGGGCGTCCTCGCAGAGCCCGGGCCGCATCCAGTCATCGCCGGCGGTCGCCGAGTAGCCCTCGTTGAAGATGAGGTAGATGACCTCGAGCACCGATGACAGCCGGGCGGCGCGGTCGGCCCCGTGCGGAACCTCGAACGGGATGCCGGCCGCGCCGAGGGTCCGCTTGGCCCGGACGATCCGCTGGGCGACCGTCGACTCCGGGACGAGGAACGCGCGCGCGATCTCGTCGGTGGTCAGCCCACCGAGCAGGCGGAGCGTGAGCGCGATCCGCCCCTCGGTGGACAGCACCGGGTGGCACGCGGTGAACACCAGCCGCAGGACATCGTCGTCGATGTCGTCGTCGAGGGCCGCGCCGAGATCCGGCGCGGCCCCCTCGCCCACCGCCTCGAGCTCCCGGCCGAGCTCCTCGACCTTGCGCTCGAACCGCTGCCTGCGGCGGAGCACGTCGACCGCCCGGTTCTTCGCGGTGGCCATGAGCCAGGCGCCCGGGTTGGGCGGGACGCCCGACCCGGGCCACCGCTCGAGCGCGGCCACCAGCGCGTCCTGAGCTAGCTCCTCGGCCAGACCGACGTCCCGCACCATCCGTGCGAGTCCGGCGATCAGCCTCGCCGACTCGATCCGCCAGACCGCCTCGACCGCACCGTGTGCATCGCAAGCCGTCACGGCGACCAATCAGAGCAGCTCCGCCGCCGCCGCGGCAAGGCCGACGTGCAGCGCGCCTAAGGGTTGGCGGCCCTGTTCCGCAGCTCCTCGCGCAGGGACTCCTCGCGGGCGGCCTCCTTGGAAGGCACGATGTCGCCGGGGAAGTCCGACGCCTCGAACACCTGACGGACCTCGACCTCCGCACCGTCGCCGAACGGGATGCGCTGCGCCCACTCGACCGCCTCGTCCTTCGACTTCACCTGGAGCAGCCAGAAGCCGGCGACCAACTCCTTCGCCTCGGTGAACGGGCCGTCGACCACGGTGCGCCTGCCTCCGGACCACACCACGCGCGCCCCCTTCGAGCTCGCCTGCAGCCCCTCGGCGGCGAGCAGCACACCCGCCTTGACCAGTTCCTCGTTGTAGTCGCCCATCGCCGAGATGAGCTCCTTGCTGGGGAGAACGCCGGCCTCGGACTCCTCGCTAGCCTTCACCAGCACCATGAATCGCATCGTCGTGACTCCTTCTGCATCGGTTTGTGCCGGGCCGCCGGACGGTTCGACCGGATCAACCCTGCCCTTACCTACGCTTCGAACGAGTGCCGGCCGGATCGACACGGCGGCTGGGTTTTTTTTGCAAAGCCGGAACTCAGTTCACCAGCGCCGGCTCGCCCTCGGCGGCATCGACCGGTGCCTCGTCGAGCTGCCGGACCAGGGCGGACGGCCACCAGATCCACCGGCCGATGTCCAGGTTCAGCGCGGTGACCAGTACCGAGCGGACCACGATCGTGTCCAGCAGCACGCCGACCGCCACCGCGAAGCCGATCTCGGCGAACCCCACCAGCGGCAGCGTGCCCAGCACCCCGAAGGTGCCGGCCAGCACCGCGCCCGCGGAGGTGATCACCGCGCCGGTCGCGGCCAGCCCGACCATCGCGCCACGCCGCGTCCCGTGCCGCTGCGCCTCCTCGCGCACCCGGGTCATCAGGAAGATGTTGTAGTCGATGCCCAGCGCGACCAGGAACACGAACACGAACAGCGGGAACGAGGTGTCCGCGCCGGCCCAGCCGAAGACGTGGTCGAACACCAGCGCGCTGATCCCCAGTGCGGCTCCGAAGGACAGCACCACCGTCGCCATCAGCACCAGCGGCGCGACCAGCGCCCGCAGCAGCAACGCCAGGATCACGAACACCACGGCCAGCACGATCGGGATGATCACGTTCCGGTCGCGCGTCGAGGCGCGCTGGATGTCCAGGTTGATCGCGCTGCCGCCGCCGACTTTGGCTTCCGCGCCCGGTACCGCGTGCACCGCGGCCCGCACCCGGTCCACCGTTGCATACGCCGCGGCGGAGTCCGCCGGGTCGGTCAGGGTGCCCTCCACGTACGCCAGGTCGCCCTTCACCACGGGCTCGGTCACGTCGGTGACCCCGTCGCTGCCGGCCAGCGCGGCCCGGACCTGCGCCGCAGCCTGCGCGTTGCCGATCACCACCACCGGCGATCCGGCGCCGGCCGGGAAGTGCCGGGCCAGCACCTGCTCGCCTCGCACCGAGTCGACCACCTTGGTGAACGACTGCGCGTTGGTCAGGCCGTGCGCCTTCAGGTCGGTCAGCCCCAGGGCGAGCCCGCCGAGCACCAGCGCGGTGACGACCCAGACCACCCGCGGCCGGCGCGCGATGCCGCCGCCGACCCGGGCCCACAGGCCGGTCGCGGTTGGCTCGGCCGAGCCGTACCGCGGCTTGACCGGCCAGAATATCCAGCGCCCGCAGAGCACCAGGATCGCCGGCAGCAGCGTGACCATCGCCAGCAGGCCGACCGCGACGCCGATCGCCAGCACCGGGCCGAGTCCCTTGGTGGAGTTCATCTGCGCGACGTACAGGGTGAGCATGCCGATCGCCACGGTGGCCGCGCTGGCGATGATCGCCGGGCCGGCGCGGTGCAGCGCCTCCCGCATCGCCTCGTGCCGGTCGGCGTGCCGGCGTAGCTCCTCGCGGTACCGCGCGATCAGCAGCAGCGCGTAGTCGGTGCCGGCGCCGAACACCAGTACGGTCAGGATCCCGGCGCTCTGCGCGTTCACGGTCAGGCCGGCGTGCCTGGCCAGGAGGTAGATCACCGCCTCGGCGCTCATCAGCGCGGTGCCGGCCGAGATCACCGGCAGCAGCCACACGACCGGGCTGCGGTAGGTGATCAGCAGCAGCGCGACCACCACGATGATCGTCCCGTACAGCAGCACGCCGTCGATGCCCTTGAACGCGTTCGCCGAGTCGCCGGCGTACCCGAGCGGGCCGGTGATCGCGACGCTCAGCCCGCCGGAGTCCGCGGTGGAGATGGCCCGGATGTGGTCCACCGCCCCGCTGGCCTTGTTCCACCCGTCGGTGCCGAGGTTGACCGGCACCAGCACCTGCAGCGCCTGCCCGTCCCTGGCCGGAATCGGGCCGACGACCTTGGTGACGCCGTCCAGCTCGGCCAGCTTCCCGACGTCGCCGCCCACCTTGGCCCGGTCGGCGGCGGTCAGCCCGGACGGCCGCTCATACACCACGACCGCCGGGAAGACGTCCTTCGGCTGGAACTCCCCCTGCAGGTTGAACACCTGGGTGGACTCCGCCGAGACTGGCAACCACGCCGAGGAGTCGTTCTTCTCCGCACCCTGGAGCTTGCCGGCCAGCGGCGCCGCGGCGAACAGCGCGACCAGCCAGAAGACGAGTACGGCGTACTTGGATCTGTGCCCGGCCGGTAGTCCGGCTATGCGACGGACAGTGCTCATCGAGGTCCCCTCACACACGATGTATCGCAAACGTCCCGGACACGATGTATCGCGTGCAGGGGGGACGTCAAGCTATATCGTGTTCAGTGAGATCGCGGTCACCGAGCGCAAGCACGCCGAGCAGCCGCGCCACGGCAGCGGCCATCGCGTCCCGTGCCGGGGCGAGATACCGCCGCGGGTCGGTGACCGCCGGGTCCGCGGCCAGCCGCTGCCGGACGGCGCCGGTGAACGCCACGTTCAGCGCGGTGCCGATGTTGACCTTGGCGATGCCGTGCCGGACCGCCCGCCGCAGCTCGCCGTCGGGCACCCCCGAGCTGCCGTGCAGGACCAGCGGGACCGGTACGGCGGCGTGCAACCGAACGATGAGATCCTGGTCGAGCTCGGCGGTGCGGGTGGTCATCGCGTGCGTGCTGCCCACCGCGACGGCCAGCGCGTCCACTCCCGTCGCGGTGACGAAGTCCAGGGCCTGGGCCGGGTCGGTGCGCGCCTGCGGGGAGTGCGCGCCGGGGGTGCCGCCTGCCGTGCCGCCAGCGAGGCCGCCCGCGACGCCGCCCGCGGTGCCACCAGCCGCGCCGCCTGCAGCGCCGCCTGCCGCGCCGCCAGCAGTACCGCCAGCCGCGCCGCCAGCAGTACCGCCAGCCGCGCCGACCGCGGTGCCGCCGGCCTTGCCGCCGATCTCCCCCAGCTCGGCCTCCAGCCACAGGCCGTGCGCGTGCGCCCAACCGGCGGCCGCCCGAGTCGCGGCCACGTTCCGCGCGTACGGCAGCCCGGACGCGTCGAACATCGCCGAGCCGAAGCCCGCGTCCGCGGCCTGGTGCAGCAGCGCCTCGTCCTCGACGTGGTCCAGGTGCAGCGCCACCCGCGCGGTGGACCCCTCGGCCACCGCCGCGGCGGCGCGGGCGACCGGACGCAGTCGGCCGCCGTGGAAACGGACGCAGTTGTGGCTGATCTGCAGCACCACCGGCAGCCCGGCCGCCTCGGCGCCGGCCACGACGGCCTCCGCGTGCTCGAGCGAGACCACGTTGAACGCACCGAGCCCGCGGCCCGGCCGGATGAGGGTGCCGATCGGTACCAGCGGCATCGCTCAGGCCTCCTCGACCGTCACCGCGGCGAGGTAGGACCGGTACCGCGCGGGATCCACCGCGCCGGCCACCGGGGCGGCCACCGCCGCCGCGGACAACGCCACCGCGTCGGCGAGCACCTGCGGCCACGGCTCGCCGTACGCCAGCCCGCGGGCCAGCCCGGCGGCGAACGCGTCCCCGGCGCCGGTGGGGTTGCCGCGCACCCGCTCCGGCGGCCGCGCCCGCCAGGCGCCGTCCGGGGTGACCAGCAGCGCGCCGTCCTCGCCCAGCGTGACTGCGGCGGGCACGCCGAGCTCGCGGCAGGCGGCCGGCACGTCGTCCGGCTGGTGCCCGAGCAGCCCGGCCAGCTCCTCCAGGTTCGGCGTGACCAGCGCCGGACGGGCCCGGATGCCGTTGCGCAGCGCGTCGCCGTAGGTGTCCAGCAGCACCGGCGCCGTGGTGCGGGCGATCAGCGCGGCGTACGCCTGGGCGGGCACCCCGGGCGGCAGGCTGCCGGCCAGCACCACCACGTCGGCAGCGTCGGCGAGCTCGAGGTACGCCGCGGCGAACTGCTCCCACTCGACCCCGGTGACCTCGGGCCCGGGCTCGTTCAGCACGGTGGCCTGGCCGTCCACAGTGGACACCACGGTGACGGTGCGCCGGCTCTCCCCCGCCACCCGCAGGAACGCCTCCGGCAGCGCGTCCTCCAGGTCGGCGAGGATCGCGTCACCGGCGAGCCCGCCGACCAGCCCGGTGGCCACCACGTGCTCGTCGAGGGCGTGCAGCACCCTGGCCACGTTCACGCCCTTGCCGCCGGCCCGGGCGTGCACGGAACCGACCCGGTGCACACCGCCGGGCCGCAGCTGCGGCACCTGGTACGTGACGTCCAGCGCGGCGTTCGCGGTGACGGTGAGGATCACGCCAGCACGTCCAGCACGGCGAGGTCGTCGTCCAGTACCAGCAGGTCGGCCCCGTAGCCGGGTGCGATCCGTCCACAGTGGACACCGAGCACGCCGGCCGGGACGCTCGTGGCGGCGGCCACCGCGGTCTCGACCGGCAGCCCGACCTCGACCACGGCGCGGCGCACCGCGGCGTCCATGGTCAGCGTGCTGCCGGCGATGGCACCGTCCCCGGAAAGCCTGGCCAGCCTGTCGCGCACCACCACCGGCAGCTTGCCCAGCAGGTACTCCCCGTCGCCCATCCCCGCGGCCTCGATGGCGTCGGTGACCAGAGCCACCCGCCCCGGCATTGCGCGGAACAGCAGCCGGGCCGCGGGGGCGTGCACGTGCTCGCCGTCGTTGATCAGCTCGCACACCGCGGCGTCGTCGTCCATCGCGGCGAGGACCGGGCCGGGCGTCCGGTGCCCGATGCCGCGCATCCCGTTGAAGGCGTGGGTGAGCAGGCCGGCGCCGGCGGCCAGTGCCTGGGCGGTCTGGCGGTACGACGCGTCGGTGTGGCCGACCGCGGCCACCACGCCCTCGGCGACCAGCGCCTTGACCAGGTCCAGCCCGCCGGGCAGTTCGGGGGCGACGGTGACCACCCGGACCGTGCCGCGGCCGGCGGCGAGCAGTTGCCGCAGCACGCCGGTGTCCGGGGCGAGCAGCGCGGCGGGGTCCTGCGCGCCGCAGCGCAGCGCGGACAGGAACGGTCCCTCCAGGTGCGAGCCCAGCACGTGAGCGTCCGGGGTGGCGCCGCGGGCGGTCAGGTCGGCGGCCCAGGCGGCCATGTCGTACATCGCCCCGACCGGCGCGGCCACCGCACTGACCAGCGTCCGGGTGGTGCCGTGGCGGCGGTGGAACGCCACCGCGGCGGCCATGTCCGCGGCCGAGGCCAGCACGGAGTGGCCGCCGCCGCCGTGCATGTGCAGGTCGACGTACCCGGGTACCAGCCAGGCGCCGCCGAGGTCGCGCAGCCCGGTCGAGCCCGCCGGCGGCGCACCCTCGCCGACCGTGGCGATCCGGCCCGCGGCCACCTCGACCCAGCCGGGATCCAGCACCCGGTCGGGGGTGACCACCCGGGCGCCGGCCAGCACCCCGTTCACCCCGCGCATCCTCCCCCCGCGCCCCCGCTGCCCGCATCCCCTGGCCCCGCTTCCCCTCGCCCCGCTTCCCCTCGCCCCG